>ERZ1034901.205-NODE-205-length-49311-cov-8.104982_pt1 | contig 49311 bp, 41 predicted proteins | sample MGYA00520628_ERZ1034901 | MGnify/ENA primary metagenome ERZ1034901 (study PRJEB33766, sample SAMN09781783) | gut metagenome | biome: gut microbiome | host: Homo sapiens | place: Madagascar | study: EMG produced TPA metagenomics assembly of the PRJNA485056 data set...
CGCTGCGCTGAACGGCAGCCGGGATGTGAGCGGGCTGCTGGCAGCAAAGCTGGTTTCGCTGCTGCTCAGCGGGGCGCTGGGCGGCTATGTGGGGCTGGTGCAGAGCGAGCGCAAGCGCCGCCGCCGGGCAAGGGTAAAATAAACCGGGTGCATTGCCCGGGAAATACAGGTCTGCCGGGGCAGGGGAGAGCGAAACGCTCGGCCTCTGCCTTTGCTGTGCCGGAAAATGGCCGGGAGAAACATCTGACATCACGACAAATTTTGCCGGAAAAACCGTTTTTGCTTGCATCCCCGGGGCAGGGCTGATATGATAGTACGGAAAGATTGCTCCGCCTACGGGATCTGCGGCGACGGGCGGAGAAAACACGAGGGAATTGTGAAAGAAAGAGGAGGTTCTTCTATGAGCAAACCCCAAGAAAGCCATGAGGCGGTTTATGACGCCCGCAGCCTGGGCATTCCCAAGCTGCTGATTCTGGGCGTGCAGCACACCTTTGCCATGTTCGGCGCTACGGTGCTGGTGCCCCTGCTGACCGGCCTGAGCGTTTCCACAACGCTGCTGTGCGCCGGTCTGGGAACGCTGCTGTTCCACTTCCTGTGCAAGGGAAAGGTGCCTGCGTTCCTGGGTTCTTCCTTTGCGTTCCTGGGCGGCTTCGGCATTGTGGCGCCCAAGCTGATGGATGCTGCCGGGCAGCAGACCATCCCCAATGCGGAAATGCTGCCCTACGCCTGCGCGGGCGTGGCCTTCAGCGGCATTCTGTACCTGCTGTTCAGCGCCCTGATCAGCGTGTTCGGCGTGGGCAAGGTGATGCGCCTGTTCCCCCCTGTGGTGACCGGCCCCATCATCATTGCCATCGGCCTGATTCTGGCCCCCTCCGCCATCACCAACTGCCAGACCAACTGGCTGCTGGCCGTTGTGGCGCTGGGCACCGTCATCGTCTGCAACATCTGGGGCAAAGGCATGGTGAAGATCCTGCCCATTCTGCTGGGCGTGCTGGTGTCCTACGCGGTGGCGCTGGTTACCGGCGCGGTGGACTTTACCGCCATTCGCGAGGCTGCCTGGCTGGGCTTCCCCATTCACAAGTCGGCCATGGGCCTGTTTTCCATCGACGGCTCGCCTGAGTTCTTCAGCGCGCTGCTGACCATTATGCCCATTGCTCTGGCCACGATGATGGAGCACATCGGCGACATTGCCGCCATCAGCGCCACCACCGGCAAGAACTACATCCGCGACCCGGGCCTGAACCGCACCCTGCTGGGCGACGGCCTGGCTACCACCATGGCCGGCCTGCTGGGCGGCCCCGCCAACACCACCTACGGTGAGAACACCGGCGTGCTGGCGCTGACCCGCATTTATGACCCCCTGGTGGTGCGCATTGCCGCATGCTTTGCCGTTGTACTGAGCATGAGCCCCAAGTTTGAGGCCATCATCAACACCATTCCCGCCGGCATCGTGGGCGGCATTTCCTTCGTGCTGTACGGCATGATCAGTGCCATCGGCGTGCGCAACGTGGTGGAAAATCAGGTGGACTTCACCAACAGCCGCAACCTGATCATCGCTGCGGTGATTCTGGTGAGCGCCCTGGGCTTCAACGGCGTGGGCGGCATCTCCATCCCCGTGGGCAGCGTGACCATCAGCCTGTCCGGCCTGGCCATTGCCGCCATCCTGGGCATTCTGCTGAACGCGATCCTGCCCGGCAACGACTATGAGTTTGACAGCGTGAACGGCGGCGAGGACGGCCTGAACATGCAGGTGTGATGCCTTGCCGGGTTGCGGCAAACGCAGTTTTTGATGCAGCTTAATGAAACCCGCTGTGGGAAACGGTGACGTTTCCCACAGCGGGTTTTTGTGTGTTTTGGGCAGGATGAAGCAGGCTGCACGCCGCAAAAAGAGGGCAGGAGAGCGAATTGTACATGCACTACGCACAGAATGGCCTCATAAATTAACAAAAGCGGGAGAAATGCAGAGAAAAACCTTGTGTGCGGGGGGCGTTTATACTATAATATATAAATATCTGGCCAAATGGACGCAGCGGGATTTGCCCGGATGCCGCAGCCAGTGTGGGAAAGTATTGGGCTTGACGCAAACAAGCAAGAGGGAGGACCGAACCGTTATGAATGACTACCTTTCGATGAGCCATGAGCAGCTGCTGGAAGAGCAGGCGAAGCTGGCCGAGCTGTATGCCGGATATCAGGCAAAGAACCTGAAACTGGATATGTCCCGCGGCAAACCCTGTGTGGAACAGCTGGACCTTTCCGAAGAGATGTACCAGATGGTGGACAATTACATCGGCGAAAACGGTGTGGATGCCCGCAACTACGGCCTGCTGGAAGGTATGCCGGAGGCACGACGCTTCTTTGCGGAGCTGCTGGAAGTTGCCCCGGAAGAGGTCATCGTGTGCGGCAACTCCTCCCTGAGCATGATGTACTATCTGATCGACCTGGGCTGGCGCAAGGGTTTTGTGGATAGCCTGACCCCCTGGCGCTTCTGCCTGAGCAACAAGTTCCTGTGCCCTGTGCCCGGTTACGACCGGCACTTCCGCGTGACCGAGTACTTCGGCTTCCAGCTCATTCCCGTGCCCATGAACGAGGACGGCCCCGACATGGACATGGTGGAACGCCTGGTGAAGGACGAGGGTGTGAAGGGCATGTGGTGCGTGCCCAAGTACTCCAACCCGGACGGATATGTGTACAGCGATGAGGTCATTCACCGTCTGGCTTCCATGGAGACGGCGGCCAAGGACTTCAAGCTGATCTGGGACGATGCCTACTGCGTGCATCACCTCACCGATGAGGAAGTGTCCATCCCCAGCATTCTGGCGGAATGCAAGGAGGCCGGCCACCCCGAGCGGCCCCTGCTGTTCTGCTCCACCAGCAAGATCACCTACCCCGGCGCAGGTGTGGCGGCGGTGGCCGGCAGTGAGGCCAACGTGCACTACATCACCGAGAACATGATGCCCATGGTCATCAGCTACGACAAGATGAACCAGCTGCGCCATGTGCAGTTCCTGAAGAACAAAGAGGGCGTGCTGGCCCATATGCGCAAGCACCGCAAGATTCTGGAGCCCAAGTTCAACTTGGTGAAGGAGACCTTCGCGGAAGAGCTGAACGGCTGCGGCAAAATTGCCCGCTGGACGGACCCCAAGGGCGGCTACTTCATCAGCCTGTACCTGCGGGAGGGCTGCGCCAAGCGCACCGTGCAGCTGTGCAAGGAGGCCGGCGTGGTGCTGACCGGCGCAGGCGCTGCCTACCCCTACGGCATTGACCCCCGCGACAGCCACCTGCGCATTGCCCCCACCTTCCCCAGCCTGGAAGAGCTGAAGACTGCGACGGACCTGCTGTGCATCTGCGTGCGCATGGCCACGGTGGAGCAGCTGCTGCGCGAAGGCTGAGCCGGAAGGCAGGCCCTGCAAGCGCCTGATTTTGATAAAACTGCAAAGACAGTTTGAGTTTTCGTAAATACTCCTGCTGCGGCTGCCCGGCCGCCGGTGAAGGCGTTTTGCCTGTGCCGGCAGCCGGGCGCTGTGCCGCGGCGGGATCTGGAGGTTCCCTGAAAGAATGAAAAGACGAGCAAAACCCTGGCAGTTTTTCCTGCCGGCCATTTTGATTCTGGTGTTTGCGTATCTGGCCCTGTTCGGCCTGAGCCGCCAGACCGACAATGGCACCGTGACCTATGTGAAAGGTGCCAGCGACATTCGCTTCGGCATTGACATCAAGGGCGGCGTGGACGTGACCTTCATGGTTGCGGACGGCACCGACGCCACCGATGAGCAGCTGGACGCCGCCGAAAGCGTCATCCAGCAGCGGCTGGTGGGGCTGAACATCACCGACAGCGAGGTGTATGTGGACTACAACAAGGACCGCATCATCGTGCGCTTCCCCTGGAAGACCGGTGAGACCGAGTTCAACCCCGAAACCGCCATTGACGAGATCGGCACCACCGCCCACATGACCTTCCACAAGGGCTCCAGCGAGAGCGGCGAGCTGATCTTTGACGGTTCCGCCGTCAAGTCCGCCAGCGCCCGCTATGGTGCGGTCAGCGAGGCTGGTACCAACGAATACTATGTGGTGCTGGAGCTGAACGACGAGGGCCGTCAGGCCCTGGCGGATGTCACCACGGAGCTGTATGCCAGCAAGGGTATGATCAGCATCTGGCTGGATGACCAGTGCATCAGCGCCGCCACCGTGAACAACGCCATTACCGACGGCGTGGCGGTGATCACCGGCGGCTACAACAGCGCCACCGGCCAGCGGGGCTTTGCCCAGGAGGATGCCATCACCCTGGCCCGCCAGATCAATTCCGGCGCGCTGCCCTTTGCCCTCTCGGCAGAGAGCTACAGCACCCTGAGCCCCAGCCTGGGCAGCCAGAGCCTTGAGGCCATGGTGATCGCCGGCATCATTGCCTTCGTGCTCATCTGCGTGTTTATGATCAGCGTGTACCGCCTGCCCGGCTTTGTGGCCTGCATCGGCCTGCTGGGCCAGATGGCGGGCACCATTGCCGCGGTGTCCGGCTTCTTCCCGGTGTTCAACAGCTTTACCCTGACGCTGCCCGGCATTGCGGGCATTATTCTGGCCATCGGCATGGGTGTGGATGCCAACGTGATCACCGCCGAGCGCATCCGTGAGGAGCTTCGTGGCGGCAAGACCCTGGACGGCGCCCTGAAGGCCGGCTTCAGCCGCGGCCTGACCCCCATCATCGACGGCAACGTGACCATCGTGATCGTGGCCGTGGTGCTGATGGGTGCGTTTGGCCCCACCAACAGCCTGTGCGCCAAGCTGCTGACCCCGCTGTTCTTCATGTTTGGCCCCTCCACCGCCGGTACGGTGTATTCCTTCGGCTACACGCTGCTGGTCGGCGTGCTGCTGAACTTCGTGTTCGGCGTGCTGTTCAGCCGCATCATGCTGCGGGGCATCTCGCAGATCAAGGCGCTGCGCAACCCCTGGCTGTATGGCGCCAGCAACAAGCCCGCGGCCAAGCAGCTGAATGTGGCCGGCAAGCGCAAGGTGTTCCTGGGCATTTCCGGCGGCATTGCGGCAGTCGTGGTTCTGGCCTCCCTGATTCTGGGCGTCTCGATGGACATTCAGTTCAAGGGCGGCTCCATGATCGTGATGAGCTACGACGGCGAGATCTCCATGTCGGGGGCACAGAAGGCGGCTGAGTCGGTTCTGGGCAAGGGCCTGACCCTGCAGAATGGTTCCAATGCGGCCACCGGCCAGCAGACGGTGACCATCAACCTGCCCGGCGCACAGACCCTCACCACGGAAGAGCTGCAGAGCCTGACGGATGCCCTGCAGGAGGCCTGCCCGGACAACCATATGGAACAGCTGCAGACCAGCACCGTGAACCCCACCATCGGCGGTGAGTTCCTGCGCAAGTGCCTGGTGGCAGTTGTGGCGGCCGTGGTGCTGATTCTGCTGTACATCGCCTGGCGCTTCCGCCGCATCGGCGGCCTGCCTGCCGGTGTGATCGCGGTGATCGCCCTGTTCAGCGACCTGGTTGCGGTGTTTGGTGCGTTTGTGCTGATGCGCATTCCCCTCAACGGCAACTTTGTGGCGGCCATGCTCACCATTTTGGGTTACTCCATCAACGATACCGTGGTTATGTATGACCGCATTCGTGAAAACCGCAACCTCTACGGCGACAAGATGCCCTTTGAAGAGCTGGTGAACCACAGCGTGAACCAGAGCCTGCGCCGTTCCATCAACACCACGCTGACCACCTGCCTGGCGCTGGCCACCATCTGCGTGATGGCCGTTGTGTTTGGGCTGGACAGCATCTTTACCTTCGCCATGCCCCTGATGGTCGGCATGATTTCCGGTGTTTACACCTCGCTGTGCCTGACCACCTCTCTGTGGGTGCTGTGGGAAGGCAAGCGCCCGAACAAGAAAAAGCATACCGCCCGTTAAAACGGCCAGAAGGCATGGGGCTGGGGTTGGCCCCGGGACCCCATGCCTTTTGTGCTTTTTATGAAGAAGGCCGCCAAAACAATGGGGCGGCCGGGCAGCGATTCTGCGCTGAAAATGGCGAAGAGAGGGGAGAGACGACCCGTGCAATGCGGCATTTCCACCGCCTGCTTTTATCCGCAGGATACCATGGAGGCATTGAGCAAAACCCAGCAGCTGGCCCCGCCCTGTATGGAGATCTTTCTGAATACGTTCCGGGAGCTGGAGCCGGATTATGTGCAGCGCCTGGCGGCGCAGCTGCGCAGCCGGAACACCAACCTGATTTCAATTCACCCGTTCAGCTCCAGTATGGAGACCTTCTTTTTCTTCAGCGAATACACGCCCCGCTTTGAGGACGGCCTGCGGCTGTACCGGCGCTATTTTGAGGTGTGCCGGATGCTGGGGGCACACATTCTGGTGCTGCATGGCAACGTGAAAAATCGTCCGCTGCCCCCGCAGGAACACGCCCGGCGCTTTTGCCGCCTGGCTGAAGAGGGCGAGAAATTCGGTGTGACCGTTGCCTATGAAAATGTGGTGCGCTGCCAGTGCGGTGACCCACAGCAGGTGCTGGCCCTGCGCCAGTGTGCGGACCGGCCGGTCCGGTTTGTGTTGGACCTGAAGCAGGCCCGCCGGGCGGGCGTGACCGCCCTGGAGATGATGCGCGCCATGGGGCCGGAGAACATCTGCCACCTGCATCTGAGTGACGCGGACGAGCAGTACACCTGCCTGCCGCCCGGCGAGGGGCACGAGGACCTTGCCGGGCTGCTGCGGGAACTGCGGCAGGGCGGCTTTGCCGGTGACGGCGTGATCGAGCTGTATCGGGACAGCTACCGGGAGACCGGCCAGCTGACCCGGGCCATGGCCCATGTGCAGCGCCTGGCGGATGAGGTCTGGCAGGGCGTGCCGGGCAATTCCCATTGAAACAACCCCAGGTTTCCCCAAGAGGGAAACAGCTTTGAATACTTCCCAGAGGAGGAACTGACCATGAAATGTCCCTATTGCGGTGAGGCCGATTCCAAAGTGATTGATTCCCGCCCGGCAGACGACGGGGCGCGCATTCGCCGCCGCCGGGAGTGCCCGCGCTGCAAAAGACGCTTTACAACGTATGAAGTGGTGGAGACGGTCCCCATGATGGTGGTCAAAAAAGATCGCTCGCGGGAGGCGTTTGACCGCCAGAAACTGCTGCGCGGCCTGCAGCGGGCCTGCGAAAAGCGCCCGGTGACCTACGAAATGCTGGAAAAAGCCGTGGACAACATCGAGCAGGTTCTGATGAGCGGCTATGAGCGCGAGGTGGGCAGCGGCCGCATTGGCGAGCTGGCCATGGAGGAGCTGAAGCAGATCGACGAGGTGGCCTATGTACGGTTTGCCTCGGTGTATCGTCAGTTCAGTGACATTGACACGTTTATGAAAGAGCTGAAGCAGCTGCTGAACAATCGGGAGCAGTGAGCGCAGTGCGATGCACGGCCAGCCGGGTGTCCGGCTTTGTGCAGCGCCGCGTTGCCAATGATAAAATGCAGAAGAGCAGAGAGGTGCTTTATGAAAACAGCATTGACCATTGCGGGCAGTGATTCCAGCGGCGGCGCCGGAATTCAGGCGGACATCAAAACCATGACGGCCAACGGCGTGTATGCCATGAGCGCCATTACCGCCTTGACCGCCCAGAACACCACCGGCGTTTATGGCATTATGGAAGTCACGCCGGAATTTCTGGCCAACCAGCTGGACTGTATCTTTACGGACATCCGGCCGGACGCCGTGAAAACCGGCATGGTGTCCTCCAGTGCACTGATCGAGGTGATCGCCCAGAAGCTGACCCAGTACAAGGCCGAAAATCTGGTCATTGACCCGGTGATGGTGGCCACCAGCGGGGCAAAGCTCATCAGCGACGAGGCCATTGAAACGCTGAAGGGCAAGCTGCTCGGGCTGGCCGCCCTCATTACCCCGAACATTCCGGAGGCCCAGGTGCTCAGCGGAATGGACATCCGTACCGCCGAGGACATGGAGCGGGCGGCCAAGGCCATTTACGAGGCCTATGGCTGTGCCGTTCTGTGCAAGGGCGGCCACCAGCTGAACGATGCCAACGACCTTCTGTACAGCAAAGAGGGCGCCCGCTGGTATCAGGGCCGGCGCATTGCCAACCCCAACACCCACGGCACGGGGTGCACCCTGTCCAGCGCCATTGCCTCCAATCTGGCCAAGGGCTGCAGCTTGGACGAAGCGGTGGAGCGGGCGAAAGCCTACATCTCCGGCGCACTGGCCGCCATGCTGGATCTGGGCAAGGGCAGCGGCCCGATGAACCATATGTTTGATCTGAAAGGCACCTTTGCGGAATAAACCGACAAACCGGAAGAAAGGGGAAGAACATGAAGTGCATTGTGCTGGCGGGAGGAACCGGTGACCGGCTGTGGCCGCTCTCCCGCAGGGACTTTCCAAAACAGTTTGTTCCCCTGAAAAACAACCATTCACTGTTTCAGGAGGCCATTGCCCGCAATCTGGCCTTCTGCGATGAGTTCTGGATCGTGACGGCGGCCCAGTACCGGCACATTGTGGAGGGGCAGCTTCAGGATTTTCGGGAGCTGAAATTCCGCTGCTTCTGCGAAGAAGAGGGCCGCCGCACCGCCCCGGCGCTGGTGCTGGCCTGCCTGTGCGCCCCGGAATCAGAAAGCTTTCTGGTGGTTTCCACCGACCATGTGATCGACGGGGAGGGCTACAAGGAAGCCATTCAAGAGGGCACGGCCCTGCTGAAGCAGGGGCGGCTGGTGTGCCTTGGCGTGCGGCCGAGAAGCGGTGCGGAGGGGTACGGCTTTCTGCACCAGAACGCGGACGGCGTGGCCTATCGCACCCCCCATGGCGGCGAAGAGGCCTTCCGCCTGATGCAGGAGGGCTGGCTGTGGGATACCGGCCTGTTGATGGGCCGCGCAGGGGATTTTCTGCATGAAATGAACCGGTACTGCCCGGAGCTGGTGGAGCGGATGGCCCACTGCCTGCGCCGCCTGGACCGAAGCGGCCGCTATGTAACGGTGCCTGCCGCTGCCATGGCCCAGGTGCCCGCGGTGAGCCTGGGCGATGCCCTGACCGCCCGAAGCGGCCGCATGACCCTGCTGGAAGGCAGATTTGACTGGCAGCGGGTGGTGAACCTGGAATCCCTCCGGGAGTATTACCGGCAGGATGTGGGGCACACCATTCAGGAGGGCTGCAAGAATGTGGCGCTGCTGAACTTTGCGCCCGGGCAGCTGATTGCGGCCACCGGGCTGGAAGGGGTAACGGTGGTGAACACTTCCGATGCCGTCTATCTGGCCCGGGCGGACCAGACCGATCAGGTGCGGCGGCTGCTGGCGGAGCATCAGGAAGAGTCCGCCGGGCATTTTGATGAAGCCGACGTGTATTATACGGCCTGGGGCGTTAAACAGCGGCTTAGCGCCGGGCCGGGCTATCAGGTGAAAAAGCTCACGGTGTTCCCGGGACGCAGCCTGACGAACCATATGCACCACCGCCGCAGTGAGCAGTGGTCCATCGTGAAAGGGCAGGCGGCCATTGCGCTGGACGGTGAGCGCAGAATCTATGACGTGGGCGAGAGCGTGCTGGTGCGGCCCGGCGTGGCCCATCAGCTGACCAACCCCGGCGCGGAGGATCTGGTGCTAATCGAGGTGAGCCTGGGCGAGCTGGCTCCTGCCCGGCAGGACGGCGACCTGCAGGAGATGCCCCAGAGCGGCGATGGCCGGAAAATGGCGGCAGACCCCATTCTGCGGCTGGAGCCGGTGTTCAAGGACAACCTCTGGGGCGGCACCGCCCTTCGGGACCGGTACGGCAAGCACTGCGATTACGACGTGATTGCGGAAAGCTGGGAGCTTTCGGCCCATGAGGCCGGGCAGAGCCTGGTGGCCAGCGGCCCGGCCCGCGGAATGCCCTTCGGCGAATATCTTGCGCGGATCGGCCGGGGACGCTGGGGCTGGAAATGCCAGGCACAGGAGCGCTTCCCGCTGCTGATCAAGCTCATTGATGCCCGGAAGGACCTGTCCATTCAGGTGCATCCCGGCGATGAATATGCATTGGCCCGGGAAAACGAGTACGGAAAAAACGAGATGTGGTACATCATGGACTGCCAGCCCGGCGCCCGGCTTTACTGCGGCTTTTCCCAGCCGGTGAGCAAGGAAGAGGTGGCAGCCCGGGTGAAGGACGGAACCCTCACGCAGGTGCTGAACGAGGTGCCGGTGCACAAGGGGCAGGTGGTGTTCATTCCGGCGGGCATGGTGCATGCCATCGGGGCGGGCATTCTGCTGTGCGAGGTGCAGCAAAGCTCCAATGTGACCTACCGGCTGTACGACTATGGCCGGAAGGACCGGTATGGCCAGCTGCGGCAGCTGCATCTGGAGAAAGCGCTGGATGTGCTGGACACCACGGCCCGGCCGCAGATTCTGGAAGCCCGGGAGAACGAGGAGGGCCGCGCCCGCCTGTGCGCCTGCAAGTATTTTTCCGTGGAGCGTCAGCGCGTCTGCGGAAAAACCGCCCTGGCGGGTGACGATGCAAGCTTTACCGCCCTGATGTTTCTGGAAGGCCACGGCACAGTGCAGGCCGAGGACACCACCTTGCCATGGAAGAGCGCTGACTGCTTCTTTGTGCCGGCCGGCCGCCGGCCCATCCTTCTGGAGGGTGAAGGTACGCTTCTGGTGGTGCGGCTGTAAGCTGGGTCTTGAGCAAGAAGGAGAAACCAACGATGCTTCACGTTTATTATGGAGACGGAAAGGGAAAAACCACGGCGGCCATCGGGCTGGCCGTGCGTGTTCTTGGCTGCGGGCAGACAGTTTGTCTGGTGCAGTTTTTAAAGGGCCGCGGTACCGGCGAGGTGGATTTTCTGGAGAAAACACCGGGCATCACCATTCTGCGAGGCAAAACGGCCTCCTGCTTTACCTTCCAGATGAACGAAGCACAGAAGGCGGAATGCGCCCAGCGGCAGGCGGAGATTTTTGACGAGGGCCTGGCCATGGCGCGGCAGGGCCGGTGCAATTTGCTGGTTCTGGACGAGGTCCTGGATGCAGTGCGCCTGGGCTTTTTGCCGGAGGACGCACTGCGGGAGCTGACCAGGCAAACGGCCCTTGCGGCGGAAGTGGTGGTGACGGGCCGCGGCCCCGCCCCCTGGCTGCTGGAAGCGGCCGACTATGTGACCCATATGGTGAAGGAAAAGCACCCCTACGACTGGGGCATTTCGGCCCGGCGCGGGGTGGAATACTGACAGGTGCCCAAGCCGGCTGCAAAATCGGCGGGTGCGGTTGCCAAACCGGGGCATTTCGCCTATAATGGTACTATTGCGTAATAAAGCGCCCGGAATCGACTGCTGCGAACTGGGCGATAAACAATCGAGGGGATGGATTGCAATGGAAAAGAAACCGTTTATCACACTGGCGCAGGCACAAGAAATCATTCAGGACGTGCCCACGCCGTTTCATCTGTATGACGAGAAGGGCATTCGCGAGAACGCCCGCCGCCTGAATCAGGCGTTCAGCTGGAACAAGGGCTACAAGGAGTATTTTGCCGTGAAGGCGACCCCGAACCCCTACCTGTTGAAGATTCTGCAGGAAGAGGGATGCGGAGTGGACTGCTCTTCCTACACCGAGCTGATGCTCAGCCAGGCCTGCGGCTTTTCGGGCAGCGACATTATGTTCTCTTCCAACGTGACCCCCGCGCAGGACATGAAGAAAGCCTACGATCTGAACGCCTACATCAATCTGGATGACCTGACCCATGTGGAGTTCCTGGAGCAGGTGGCTGGAATTCCCGAGACCGTGTGCTGCCGCTACAATCCGGGCGGCGTGTTCAGCATGGGCAACGACATCATGGACAACCCCGGCGATTCCAAGTACGGCATGAGCGAGGAGCAGATGGTGGAGGCCTATAAAAAGCTGATGGCTAAGGGCGTGAAGCACTTCGGCATTCATGCGTTCCTGGCCAGCAACACCGTCTCCAACGAATACTACCCCATGCTGGCGGGCATTCTGTTCAAGCTGGCGGTGCGCCTGCACAAGGCCACCGGCGCGCACATTGCGTTTGTGAACCTGTCCGGCGGCGTGGGTGTAGACTACCGCCCCGAGCAGCCCGCCAACGACATTCAGGTCATCGGCGAGGGCGTGCGCAAGCAGTTTGAAGAGATTCTGGTGCCGGAGGGCATGGGCGATGTGGCCATTTTCACTGAGCTGGGCCGCTTTATGCTGGCCCCCTACGGCCACTTGGTTTCCACCGTGCTGCACCAGAAGCACATCTACAAGGAGTACATCGGCCTGGATGCCTGCGCGGCCAACCTGATGCGCCCTGCCATGTATGGGGCCTATCACCACATCACCGTGCTGGGCAAGGAGAATGCCCCCTGCGACCATAAGTACGATGTGACCGGCGGCCTGTGCGAAAACAACGACAAGTTCGCCGTGGACCGGATGCTGCCGGAAATCAACATCGGCGATGTGGTCGTCATTCACGACACCGGCGCGCATGGCTTCTCGATGGGCTACAATTACAACGGCAAGCTGCGCAGCGCCGAGGTATTGCTGAAAGAGGATGGCAGCCATGAGCTGATCCGCCGCGCCGAGACCCCGGCGGACTATTTTGCCACCTTTGACTTCTCGCCCTTCTGGCCGGAACTGGAGAAGCAGTTCTGATTGCAGAAGCTGGTTTCACAACTGAATCAAGAATGAAAAAGCGCCCTGCGCTGCACGAGGAATTCGGCAGCGCAGGGCGCTTGGTGTTTTTGGTCAGGATTTGAATTTGAATGGTGCAGCAAATCGGCGATTCATCACAGAATGTCGATGTACTCGCCGGCCAGGGCCTTGTTCATACTGCGCACGGCGCAGAACTTGCCGCACATAGAGCAGGTATCATCGTGCTCGGGCGAGCGGTCGTCCCGGATAGCACGGGCAGTGTCCGGGTCAATGGCGCAGGCCCACTGGGCTTCCCAGTCCAGCTTGCGGCGGGCGTCACCCATCTTGTCATCAATGTCCCGGGCGCCCTTTACGCCCTTGGCAATGTCGGCGGCGTGGGCGGCGATCTTGCTGGCAATGATGCCCTGCTTTACGTCGTCCAGGTTGGGCAGGGCCAGATGCTCGGCGGGGGTCACATAGCACAGGAAGGCTGCGCCATTCATGGCGGCAATGGCACCGCCGATGGCGGCTGTGATGTGGTCGTAGCCGGGAGCAATGTCGGTGACCAGAGGTCCAAGCACATAGAAGGGGGCACCCATGCAGATGGTCTGCTGCACCTTCATGTTGGCGGCGATCTGGTCCATGGGCACATGGCCGGGGCCTTCCACCATAACCTGCACGTCCTTCTCCCAGGCGCGCTTGGTCAGCTCGCCCAGGCGCACCAGCTCCTCGATCTGGCACACGTCGGTGGCGTCGGCCAGGCAGCCGGGGCGGCAGGCATCGCCCAGCGAGATGGTCACGTCGTGCTCGCGGCAGATGTCCAGAATTTCGTCGTAGTATTCATAGAAGGGGTTCTCGTTGCCGGTCATGCACATCCAGGCAAACACCAGAGAGCCTCCACGGGAGACGATGTTCATCTTGCGCTTGTGGCGGCGGATCTGGTCGATGGTCTTGCGGGTGATGCCGCAGTGCAGGGTGACGAAATCCACTCCGTCCTCTGCGTGCAGCCGCACCACGTCAATGAAATCCTTGGCGGTGAGGATGGCCAGGTCGCGCTGGTAATGAATGACGCTGTCGTACACCGGCACGGTGCCGATCATGGCGGGGCATTCGGCGGTGAGCTTTTTGCGGAACGGCTGGGTGTTGCCATGGCTGGAAAGGTCCATGATGGCCTCAGCGCCCATATTGACGGCGCTCATCACCTTCTGCATTTCCACATCGTAATCCTTGCAGTCCCGGCTCACGCCCAGGTTCACGTTGATTTTAGTGCGCAGCATGGAGCCAACGCCTTCGGGGTTCAGGCAGGTGTGCGCCTTGTTGGCGGGGATGACCACCTTGCCCTGCGCCATCAGAGCCATCAGTTCGTCCACAGGCATCTGCTCTTTCTTGGCGACGGCCTCCATCTGCGGGGTCACGATGCCCTTGCGGGCCGCGTCCATCTGGGTGGTGTAAACAGTGTTTGACATCGTTGTTTCTCCTTTGCGTTCCAGAATAAGGTTGACTTGCCGGGGCGGAAAAAGAACAGGCGCAGCTGCCCAGCATGGAACAACTGCGCCTGAAAACGGCTCTGAAATCCCTACGTTGGCATTACCCAAATCAGGTTTTACGGGTCGAAGTTTGCATACTTCCTCTCAGCCTGCTGCACAAGCTCCCCAACATTGAATTGTAAGACAATCATATTCCGCAAGGCGGATTCTGTCAAGCACCGCGCGCAAAAAAGACGAGAGTTGTATGAAGAACCTGCCAAAACAGGGGGAAGGCTCGACGCGAACCCTCGACTGAGCTTAGGGGTGGGTTATCCGTGTGTAGAATTGGTAAGAGAGCAAAAACAAAATGGAAGCAAACAACTTGCACAAAAGATATAAGAATAATTTGTAAAAGATATACCAATACTGGCAGCTGAAAAGCAAGATATCAAAAATCTACAGGTTTAGTGGGGATTGCACAAATGCGCCGCAAAATTTAACAAAAATCCTGTTTTGCCTGACGATTGTAAAGATTTTGCGGGAATAGTATACTGAAGGCAATCCCCCAAAAACGGCCGAACGAGCGACAAGAGCAGTGTGTGGCTCTTTCAAAATGAGCAGCCGTCGGCCGTACTGGGGGCATTGAAAAAGGACAGGGAGGTCTTTTTATGGAAGAGCGTTTGATGCGTCATGTGGCGGATTCCGCCGTGATTCAGACCCAGATTATTTTAAGCAGCCACATCAACGGTGCAGGGCGTCTGTTCGGCGGCCAGCTGATGGAGTGGATCGACATTGTGGCCGGTGTTGTGGCCCGCCGCCATGCCCGCTGCAACCAGACGACCGCTTCGGTGGACAGCCTGCAGTTTAAAGAGGCGGTTCATCTGAACGATACCTTGATTCTGGAAGGCAAGCTCACCTATGTTGGACATACCTCGATGGAAGTTCGGGTGGACAGCTATGTGGAAGAAATGAAAAGCGGCGAGCGTAAGCTGGTGAATACGGCCTATTTTGTGATGGTTGCCCTGGATGAGAACGACCATCCCACGCCGGTTCCGGGCCTGATTCTGGAAACGGACGAGGAGAAGGCAGAGTGGGCCGCCGGCGAAAAGCGCAATCAGCTGCGCAAGCAGCGCCGCGTCGAGCAGTATTAAGCAAATGCAGCAAAAAGTGCGCGGCAAAACAAAGCGATTGGTCATTCTTATAACGTTATAATAAAACGAGCGGCAGATGGTAAAAATCTGCCGCTCGTTTTGCTTTAAAAGTTGCTTTAGAAAATCGAATTCCGTTGTGTCGCGGGACTGGCTTATTCCTGGCTGACCCGATCCAGCTTCGTGGATGCAATATGGCGATTCTTGATCTGGGTGAGCTGCGCCATATTGGAATGCTGCATATGCTGTTTCTGCTGAGCTTCGCTGGCCCAGACCTCCACCAGAAGCAGCTCATCGGCATCCTGCACGGAGCGGAAGTAATCGTAACGCAGGCAGCCGTTCTCCTGCTGAATTTTGCTCTGCAACCCGGCCGCAGCGACTTCACTCAAAAAGGCATCCCGTTGGCCGGGGAGTGCGGTGTAAGTAACGAGCAGCATCAAAGGTTTCATGGAAAAGATCCTTCTTTCTTTGCTTTGTAAAAATTTGCGGCCGGTCCATTATGGAGCACGATGCAGCTGCAGAGTGGCAGAATGTTCTGTGCCTCCAGTATATCGCGCAGAGGGCTGGATTTCAAGACGGTAGATTTGGTGAAAGCGGGGGGGGGGGAGCGCACACAGTATAGAGACTTATTTGCTTACGGCACGCCACGATTTTTATCAAAGAGCGCAATAAAAAAGTACCGGAAATGGTGATGATTGCTCGCGGAGCGGTACATTACAGTACCTGATATTCGCCGTTCTGGGTGCACAGAATTTCGGTGCTGTACAGGGCCTTCATCGCGTTCAGCAGATGCAGGGTATCCTGATTGCCGCCGGTTTCATAGGGCGAGTGCATGGCCAGCTGTGCAAGGCCGATGTCGACCGTATTCAGTGCCACATGGCTGCCGGAAATATTGCCCAGCGTGGAGCCTCCCAGCACGTCGGACCGGTTGATGAACACCTGCAAAGGCACCTCCGCTTTGGCGCAGATGACCTTGAACAGCCCGGCGGACACGGCGTCGGTGGTGTATTTCTGGTTTGCACTGTATTTGATGACCACACCGCCGTTCATCACGGGATAGTTGGCCTTGTCGGCCTTTTCCGGGTGGTTGGGGTGAATGGCGTGGCCGTTGTCGGCCGAGGCCATCAGGCTGGCGGCCAGCATCCGGTGCTTTTCACCGGCACCGGCGGCGATGGATTCACAGATACGGTCGATGACATCCTGCAGGAAGGTGGAACCGGCCCCCTGCTTGGTGGTGCTGCCCACTTCCTCATTGTCAAAAACGGCGCACAGAGAAATGCTGTGTTCACTGCGGCTTTCGGCAAGTGCTTTGGTGCACGCCCAGGCGCACTGCAGATCGTCCAGCTTTGGGCTGGAAATAAACTCGTGCTCTGCACCCCAGACACTGCCTCGCTGCCGCAGATACAAAAACAGGTCGGAAGCAAGAATCTGCTCGGGATTGACCCCGGCGGCGTCGGCAACCAGCTGCCGGAGCGTTCCGGCGCTGGCGGCCTGCCCGTATACAGGCAGCATATCAATCTGCGGGTTCAGGGCGCGGCCGTCGTTCATGCCGCGGTCCATGTGAATGGCCATATGCGGGATCAGCAAAAGATCCCGGTCGATGTTCACAAGGCGGGTGAGCACGCGGTCTCCCTGCTGCACGGCCACACGCCCGGCAATGGAAAGCGGGCGGTCTATCCAGGGGGCAAAAATTGCGCCGCCATACTTTTCCACATTCAGCCGCACATAGTTCTGGTCAGCCAGTTCGGCAATGTCCTTCAGCTTGAACGTGGGGGAATCGCTGTGCGCCGCGCCGATCATAAAACCGGCGGGGCGGCTTTGCGGCAGCCGGAATGCAATCAATGCAGAGCCATTGCGGGTCACATAATAGCCCTTTCCCGGGTGAAGATCCCAAATGCCGCTTTCCTGCAAAGGGGCAAAGCCGGCATCTTCAAGCAGAGCGCAAAGCTCTTTTACCGCGTGGAAGCAGCTGGGGGAACGCTGGATAAACGCCATCATTTCCTGCGAAGTTTCGGTAAACATCAGATGCACTCCTTCCCGGACAGCTGACCGGCGAGGGCCGTGAGCACGTCCACCATGCATTCCATATCCTCCACAGGAATGCACTCATAGCGGCTGTGGAAGTTGGCCCCACCCGTGGAAAGGTTGGGGCAGGGAAGCCCGGCGAAGCTCAGGCGTGCGCCGTCGGTGCCGCCGCGGATGGGCTGCACTTTGGGCGTAACACCGCACGCTTCAAAGGCGGATTTGGCAGCCTCCACCACTTCCATGTGCTGGTCGATCACGCTGCGCATATTAAAATACTGGTCTTTGATTGCGACGGTAATGGCCGGGCAGCCCCAGCGGCGATTGATCTCCTCGGCAGAATTCAGCAGCCAATCCTTCTGTGCCTGGAATTTGGCGGCATCGTGTTCCCGCAGGGCGATCTTCATGGTGCAGTGCTCCACATTGCCCTGTACGCTCAACAGGTGGAAAAAGCCTTCGTAGCCGTCGGTAAAGGCGGGCTGCTCACGGCTGGGCAAAAGTGCCTGCAGTTCGCACGCAAGCACACAGGCGTTGACCATTTTGCCCTTGGCAGCACCCGGATGGATGCTGCGCCCTTCGATTTCGATCGTGGCCGTGGCCGCATTGAAGTTTTCGTATTCCAGTTCGCCCAGAAGGCCGCCGTCCACCGTAAAGGCAAGATCAGCCCCAAACTTTTTCACATCAAAATAGCGGGTGCCGCCGCTGATCTCCTCATCGGGCGTAAATGCAATGCGGATCTTGCCGTGGGCGGGGGCGTTCGGCTGCATCAGGCGCTCAGCCAGCGTCACGATCTCGGCCACGCCGGATTTATCATCCGCGCCAAGCAGCGTGGTGCCATCGGTCACAACCAGGGTTTTGCCGATGAAGTTTTCCAGAAAGGGAAAATCCTCCGCTTTCATGGTCAGGCTTTCGTTCAGCGCAATGTCGCCGCCCATGTATTTGACCAGCCGCGGCTGGATGTTGGCGCCGCTCACAGCGTCGCTGGTATCCAGGTGCGAAACCAGCCCCAGCACCGGGCCGCCCTTGCGGTTGGCGGGAATCGTGGCGGTTACATAGCCGTATTCGTCCTGACAGGCATCGTGCAGGCCCAGCTGCTGCAGCTCCAGCACAAGGCGCTTGCCCAGTTCCAGCTGAGCGGGTGTGGAAGGATAGTTCGAGCTGCTCTCGTCCGAAGTGGTGTCTACACGGATGTATTCCAAAAAACGATCCAATACAGTTTTCATGATGCACCTCAGTCATAAAATCGCCAGAACCCCGGCCCCAGCCCAGTGCAGGTTGGGTGCCGGGGTTCTGGCAGAGATAGAAAGCTCTTTATTCGGCGGCGGGAACAGCAGAAGGAGTCTTTTCCGCTTTTCCATACAGGGCCTTGCCGATGCCTACAATCACATAGCAGCCGAGGGTATAGATAATGCCGAACAGCAACATCTGCATTCCGGTGCCGCGCACCAGCAGGGCATACATGATGGGCGTGGTGATGATCTCAATGGCCTGACGGATGGCATAGGAGAGCGAGTAATCCGTCATGACCGGGGTTTCAAAGTCAGGGTCGCAGATCTTCAAAAGGGTAACGCCGGTCATCATAACGCCGGTGTTGATGCCAAAGCTCAGAATGCCGCGCTCAAATGGGAAGCTGTCCGGCATGAGCAGCTGGAACATTTTTACGGTGGTGAAATACACCAGCACAAAGCCCAGCGCACTGATGAGCAGAATGGGGAGCATATAGACCATCACGGCACGGATGGGCATACTGGCGATTGCGGCGGTGATGGAAAGATCCGCCAGAACACCGCTGATGTGGTTCTTTACCTTGGAGTCGACGAGCCACTGCAGGCCCAGACGGTCGATCAGGAAGTTGACGGCGTACATCAGCAGCAGGGCATAGGGCCACACAGGGATGTCCTTGAGGCCGATGATGTCATACTTCACAAACAGCCCGCGCAGCCAGTAGGCCAGGCCGCAGTCCACCAGAATGATGGCCAAATGCACGGTGATGGTCTCGATCGAGGAACCGGTGGTGGTTTCACGGCCAAGGCTGGCCTGCTCGTTGATATCGCGGGTAAAGCCGAGCATGCTCTTTTCAGGCAGCACGGCGGCGTCCTTCAGAATGGCGGTCTGCCCTTTGCGGGAGGCGCGGTTGATGATGAACACACCCAGCAGGATGCCACCCAGAAGGCCGATGGTGGCAAAGGTGGTCACAACACCCTGCGCCAGCTCCCAATGCTCTACGCCGCCTTCCTGCAAGATGCTGCCGATGGCACCGGCCATGCTGTGGCCGCCGTTGAAGCCCTGGCAGATCTCGTAGCCGAAGTTGTTGTAGAAGTTCAGGTTGGGGATGAGGGCCATCAGCAGCAGGGGAACGCCGACGCCCAGAATGATCTGGAAGCCGAAGGCACCGCTGGCAATGCCGCTGACCATGGTAATCTTGGCAATTTCCCGGCGGCCTGCGCCCTTTTTCTTTTCGGGATTGCGGAAGTTGCCCAGAGGAATGCTGGCAAACATGGGGACGACCAGGATACCGGCCAGAAGCGCCCAGGTATCCGACCAATCCTGCGAGATCACCTGTACGCCGCTCAGCCCCAGAACTTCAGGCCCAAGCAGCAGGCCCAAAAATCCGCCGATCACCGAGGCGGGAATCAGAAATTTACGGAAAAGAGGGATTTTTGCCCGCAGAAACATACCGGCCAGAAGCAGTGCGCACAAACCGGCTGTGCTTTTGAGCAAACTCTGCAGAAGAGCGCTTGTCATAAATGTGGTACCTCCAGTTTCCTTTTGTGTCTTGCCTTTTTTGTGCTTTTCTCGCAAAGCAGCTGTTCGCTTTTGTCAAGAATTATTGTACACTTTCGCCAACATCCTGTCTAATTCCAATAAGAGAATGCGCGGCATAACATTTTTGTGATAACAGGGAGGCAAAGCAAAAGATTATATCTTCTATTCTGTTTTTGAAATTGGATTTTGCGCAGGAAGGCTACTATAATAAGGCCGTAGGAAAGTCAATTTTGCAGGAGGAAGATCATTTATGCCGCGCAGTGTGAAAAGAAATCCGTTGGTACAGGTCATAATCGATTATACTATTATTACGTTGGCGTGCATTGGCACGGCGCTGGTGATTCAGCTGTTTCAGCTGCCCAACCATTTTGTGTTCGGCGGCGTAACCGGCATGGCCGTGCTGCTTTCCAGCGTAACACCGGTTGGCTTTTCCAGCTGGAACATTCTGATCAACCTGATCCTGATTCTGGCCGGGTTTGTTTTTCTGGGCAAGAGCTTCGGCATCCGCACGGTGTATGTTTCCGTGTTCACCTCGCTGTGCTATAAAGTGCTGGACTATATTTTCCCGGTGGGGGAACCGCTCACGGATCAGCCGTTTCTGGAAACGCTTCTGGTCACGTTTACCATTGCAGCGCTGGCGGCAATTTTGTTTGACCGTGGGGCCTGCAGCGGCGGAACGGACATTCTGGCCATGATCCTGAAACAGAAGATCAAGGTGAACATCGGGCACGCGCTTTTGATGGTGGATATCGTTTCCGTGCTGTTCTCGTTTGTGCTGTATGATTTGAAAATCGGGCTGTTTTCCCTGGTGGGCCTGTTGACGAAAGCGTTTGTGGTGGATACGGTACTGGAGAATATTAACCTGTGTAAGTATTTTACGATCGTATGCGATGACCCGGCACCACTGCTTACCTACATACGCCGCACCATCAACCGCGGCGCAACCGTGTTTGAAGCGGAAGGGGCCTACTCGGGCCAGAAGCGCACCGTGGTGCTGACGGCGGTGAACCGCAGCCAGGCCGTGCAGATCCGCAACTACATTCACGAAACCATGCCGACCGCCTTTTTTGTAATCAGCAACAGCAGTGAGATCGTGGGGCGCGGCTTCCTTTCGGAATAACTTTAAAGGGAAAAGATTTTGGAGAATTCAGGACTTTTTTGTCAGTCGGTCGTTCTGCGTCTGCTTAAAAAGTTCTTTTAAACAAGACCGGGAAAATACTACAATACCACAAAAAAGAAGCCATTTCCGCGGCACTGTAATTCCAATCTGCTGAAAAGCAGAACAACTGGAAGAGTGCCGGGGAAATGGCTTTTGATGTTTTGTGGATGTGTTTCAGCGGAACAGATCGGATTTTGGAAGAGCGAAAAAGCACAGTATACCGGGTCACTCGCTGAACGGCCGGAACCCTGCCCGGCAATGCGGAGCGGCGCATAAGCAGGTGATTCCAGGAATACTACGAGGAATACGGCGGGGTTCAAGTGGTTTAACAAGGAAGAAGCTTGCATTACTTCTCCTCCTCCGAAGAGCTTTTCGGCCCGTACTGCCCGGCACACTGCAGAAAGGCTTGCAGGCAGCGCGGAATGTAGCGATTCTTCTTGGTATAAAAGCACACTTCGCGCTCGGCTTCCGCGCCTTCCAGCTTGTAGTAGACGATACCGGGGTTCGGCTGTGTGCAGCGAACCAGCGTATCGCTGATGAAGGCAGCCCCCAAACCGGCGCATACCATGTGGTAGGCCGTCAGCTGCTGGCTGAGGGTTAAGATGGTGTGCGGCGTAAAGCCGTTCCGTTCGCATAGAGAAACAGCGCGCCGATAATTTTCATCATCCGGGCTCATCAGAAGAAAGGCACTGTCCCGAAAGCTTTGCAGCGGCACAGCCGGGTAGCGTGGCCACAGAAAATTGCCGGAACAAATGTTTTCCACGCTCAGCTGCCAGGCGCGCAGTTCTTCGTTTACAGGCCACGAGCGCGGGACGGCCAGGATCGTGTGGTCGATGCTGTACAGCTGCCGATCAAACAGGGATTCCGGCAGCTGGGTGTTTTCCAAAACAACATCCAGGGTGCCGTCGGCCAGCATACTGCGCAGCTGGGCATTGCTGCCCTCGGTAACTTTTACTTCTACGTAGGGATATTTTTCTTTGTAAGCGGCAATAATGCCGGGCAGAAGATAGGCCGTCATCATGGCGCCGCTGCCAACGGCGATGCTGCCGGTGCGAAGTTCCTGCGTGTCAGCCAGGAAGCGGGAAAAGTTTTCCTCAATGGAATGAATCTGCTCCACCGCGTGGATGTATTCCTGCCCCACTTCGGTAAGGCGGATGGGAGAAGAGCTGCGGTCGAAAAGAGGTGCTCCGATTTTTTCCTCCACACGCTTGATGCCGTTGCTCAGAGCGGGCTGCGAGATATACAGCTTTTTGGCGGCAGCGGAAAAGCTCTGCGCCTGCCATACCTCATACACATATTCCATACCGCGAAACATCTGAAAAACCTCCCGGAACATTTTCTTGATCATAACATAAAATGAATGAAATGAAAAGAAGTATCATTTTTAAGAGGAAAGCGGATTTTCAGAACGTCGGGACGGGCACCGAGCGGCTGCCTTGATTTTTGTGGACGGATACCATTATAATAAGAAAAAGAATTTTAATGGAAATACGAAAATTTTAGACAAGGAGAAAACAGCGACCATGTCGGTGTTGGAGCGATTTCTGGAATATGTTTCGATCGGCAGCAGCAGCCGGCGGAATGCGGGGCAAACGCCCTCGACGATGAACCAGTTCGATTTGGCGCATCAGCTGGCCTTTGAGCTGCGGGAAATGGGGCTTGCCGATGCGGCAGTGGACAATCACTGCTTTGTGTATGCACACCTTCCAGCCTCGCCCGGCTATGAAAAGTGCCCGGCGCTGGGCCTGATTGCGCATTTGGATACCCACCCGGACTGCCCGGGTGAACCGGTGCGGCTGCAGATCATCCGGAACTATAACGGAGAGGATGTGCCGTTGGGCGATTCCGGCCTGACGCTGCAGAGAAGATATTATCCGCATTTGTCAACGCTCAAAGGAAAGACCCTGATTACGACGGACGGTACAACGCTTCTGGGCGCAGATGACAAGGCGGGCATTGCCGAAATCATGACTGCGCTGGAGCAGGTGATCCAGAGCAAAAAAACGCACGGGCCGCTGAGCCTTGCATTTATGCCGGATGAAGAGATCGGCAGCGGTACGGCCAGCTTTGACCTTTCCAGGTTTCAGGCAGACTGCGCCTATACCGTGGACGGCTGGGAAGCGGGCGAAATTGAAGAGGAGACCTTCAATGCGGTGCAGGCGGCGGTGCAGCTGCGCGGCGTAAGCACGCACACAGGGCGTGCCAAGGGCTGCATGATCAACGCCAATCTGCTGGCCCTGGAATTTGCTGCCCTGCTGCCGCAAAAGGAGATTCCCGCCGAAACCAGCGGCAGGGAAGGCTTTTTCCATCTGCTTCGGATGGAGAGCACGGTGGAGCAGGCGCGGCTTGTATACAATCTGCGCGACTTTACAGAAGAGGGAATCGCTCGGCGTATGGAACTTTTGCAGCAGGCAGCAGCCACACTGAATCACCGCTGGGGCGAGGGGACGGCGCAGATCCGCTGCACAGAAGAATACCGCAACATGAAAGAAAAGCTGGACGAGCACCCACAGTTGGTGGAGAAGGCCAGACTTGCCTGCCTGGCGGCAGGGGTAACGCCCCATGTGGTGGCAGCCCGCGGCGGAACCGACGGCGCACGCCTGACCTATGCGGGGCTTCCGTGCCCCAATCTGGGCCTGGGCGGCTGGGCCTATCATAGCCCATACGAGCACATCACGCAGGAAGCTATGGAACAGGTAACTGCCATCCTGCGCGAGCTGATCTTTTTGTTTGCAGAAGCAGAGAGCATATGATCACGCTTTGCGTTTTTGGGGGTGCAGAAAAGCCTCTCCTTGCAGGTGGATTGTCCTGCAGGGGGAGGCCTTTCTTCTGCTAAAGCAGTACCTGAACAGTGAGGTCTGAGGCATCGAGTTCGCTTAGCCTATCGGAGTGGGATGCTCTTTATCACGCTTCTGTCCGGCAGGAGGCTTTCCTATGTGAAGTCTAACCTAATGAGTCTTTGCCGAAGCCGCCACAACAAGATACACCACGATATGGGTGATCGTTGATTTACTCATCGTAGTCGAACTTCGCCGAGCTAAAAACAAATAATTCTTTCCCCTCGTATTTCTTGTAAATACTGTAGATGGTTTTGAACTCCTCAATGGTAATAGCGTGGTTTCCAAGAGGTTCTGCCAGTCCGACTCCGGGCATTCCGTATGCATACTGCTTTCGTGTGATGTTTACATAAATCCAAGAGCATCCGTAGTTGCCGTGGTATCCACCGAAAACGAACCCCTCCTCGCAAAGCCATTTCAAGAAAGGCGCATCGACTGATATAAGAGAGTGGTCGCAGACGAGGAAGGCCTCACGCTTCCCCTCGCCTATGTGTAGGTTCTTTTCTACCATGAAGACAGTCTCCTTTGCTTTCACTCATAAAGAAAAGGCTCATCGTCCGATGAGCCTTAAAGAAAACTGTATTGACCCATCGTTCAGCCTTTAGCACCTTTCCTTCCGGTAGGTTGCTGTGCGGTCAACGGGGCTGTCCCTCGCGCACTCTTTATGGTGGCCCCAGTATAGCAGAAATGTCAGAGTTTTGCAAGGCCTCGGAGGGGCGGGCTATTTCTCTACAGTGAAGTGCCTGAGACAACGGCTCAGGGGCGCGTGCGCAAAAAGGCGAAATCAAAAGGGCAATTAAGGGAGGTGAACTTGGATGCTCACAGGCATTGGCTGCGCAGCAAAGGTGCCGCTATAACTTTTGAAACGCTACGAAGCCCTCCCCGAACGTTACAAAAAGCCTATAAATCAAGGGTTATGCAAAAAGAAACTGGACACCAATCAAGATACGCATTGTATCAAAATTGGTGTCCAGTTATGGTGCGAGGGAGGGGACTTGAACCCCCATGGTGTTACCACACGCACCTCAAACGTGCGCGTCTGCCGATTCCGCCACCCTCGCATATCAAACGGCCGAATTCTATCGGAAACCGCAAGACATATTCTAGCACAACCATTGCGGCAAAGTCAAGACTTTTGTAAAAGAAGCTTTGCCGCCCTTTGACACCCAAGAAAAATATGGCGGCAGATGGTCATTTCGGACTGGTCAGCTGGGCAGAGCCGCCGTCGTCGGGGGATAGGCGGGACACCTCATCCAGTCGGCGCTGAATCTGGCGAGTGCGTACGCCCACCAGATTTTCCAGCTCATTGGATGCCTGATTCAGGCGGTTCTGCGTTTGGCTCAGGGCCTTGGCGAAGGTGTCAAACTCGGTGCGCACCCGGCCCAGCACGCCCCAGACTTCGCCGGAACGCTTCTGGATGGCCAGCGTCCGGAAGCCCATCTGCAGGCTGTTCAGCAGAGCAGACATGGTGGTGGGGCCGGCCACTACCACTTTGTAATCCTGCTGGATGCGCTGGGCCGTGCCGCGGCGCACCACCTCGGCGTAGAGCCCTTCCACCGGCAGGAACATCACGCCGAAATCCGTTGTGGCGGGCGGCTCGATGTATTTATCGTGGATGTCCTTGGCGAAGCTGCGCACCCGGCGGTCCAGTTCTTTGGCGGCGGCGTCCACCTGGGCGGGGTCGGCGGTGTCGTAGGCGTCCAGCAGCGCCTCGTAGGCGTCGGCGGGGTATTTGGCGTCAATGGGCATCCACACCGGCTGCTCGCCGTCTCCGGGCAGCTTCAGGGCAAATTCCACCCGCTGCGTGCTGCCGGGGCGGGTGGCGATGTTTTCGGCGTACTGGTCAGGGGTGAGCAGCTCCTGCAGAATGGCGCCCAGCTGAATTTCACCCAGAATGCCGCGCGTTTTAACGTTGCTCAACACCTTTTTCAGGTCGCCGACTCCGGCCGCAAGGGTCTGCATTTCGCCAAGGCCCTTGTAGACCTCGGCCAGCTGGCGGCTTACCTGGCTGAAGCTGCGGTTCAACGTTTCGTCCAGGGCCTTTTCCAGCTTCTGGTCCACGGTCTGGCGCATTTCGTTCAATTTCTGGTTGTTGTCGGCCTGAAGGGCGGAAAGCCGCGTCTCCACACTGCCGCGGATGGCCTCCAGCTGCTGGTTCTGCTGACTGGCGGCCCCCTGCAGCTGCTGGCTCATCAGCGTGAGCTGAGACAGCGTGGATTCCAGTGTGGCCTTTTGCTGTGCGGCCAGCTGCTGCATGGCCTGCTGCAAATGCTTGTCCTGCTGTTCGGCGGCCTGGCGCTGAACGTCGGCCTGTTGGGAAGCGCCCTGGGTCAGGGTGCCGGTCAGCTCCTGCCGGGTCAGGCGCACCTCCGCCAGAAGATCCTGCCGGACCTTTTCCAGGTCTTCCCCGGTCAGGCCGCCGGCCGGGCGGCGAAGCAGGGAAGCCAGGCTCAGCACGCACGCCAGCGCGGCCAAAAGTAACGTTGCAATTTCCATGTTTTTCTCCTGTCAGCCGGGATAAGCCGGCACTCAATGTCATAGCTATAAGTATAGAGGCTTGGCAGCGGGAAATCAAGAAAGCGGCCGGGCAGGCAGGAGGGGACAAAATGAGAGGTTCGATGAAGGCAAAGCGGCACATTATAACGACCCTGTGGGGTGCCAGCTGCCTGGTATTGGCGGGGGTGTTGTGGGCGCGGTGCGTTTCTCCGGTGCGGGGCTGCACGCAGCAGGACCTGAAAACGGCGGCGGCAGACCCCTGGGCGGTGCAGGCCGTGCAGGCGCAGACGGACGGGCAGGCACAGGAGAAGCGGGTCTATCTGACCTTTGACGATGGCCCCAGCACCACCACCGAAACGGTGCTGGATGTTTTGAAAGAGAAAGGGGTCAACGCGACCTTTTTTGTCATTGCAGCGGAGAACAACCGGGATCATCTGCCCATTTTGAAGCGCACTGTGGCGGAGGGGAACGAGATCGCGCTGCACAGTTGCACCCATGAGTACCGGGACATTTATGCCAGCGCCGAAGCCTATTGGGCGGACCTGAAGGAACTGCGTCAGCAGCTGGTACCCTATGTGGATGTGGCGCAGATTCATTGGCTGCGTTTCCCCGGCGGCAGCACCAACACTGTGAGCCACCGGTATGGGGGCAGTGAAATTATGAAAACGCTGAAGCGGCAGGCCGCGGAGAAGGGATACCGCTATCTGGATTGGAATGTATGCGCGGAGGACGCGGTGGGTGGCCACCCCAGTGCCCGGGAAATCTATGAAAATGTCATTGGCGAGGCGAAGGGGCAAAGCACCTGCGTGGTGCTGATGCACGACACCAAAGCCACCAAAACCACGGCACAGGCCCTGCCGGACATCATCGACTGGTTCCGCGAGAACGGATACGAATTCTGCACCGTGTCGCAGATGCCGCCGGAGAACCCGTAATAGAAAATGAATGAAATATTGTGCAAAAGAGATACCAAAAAGACAAATTGTGTGGAGAAATTCTCGGGAAAAGTAACAAAGCGAGAGGCCGATTGTGCCACAAAAGTAAACATTCTGATAACATTGCTTGTTTATGATTGTAATTTTTGACCGGAAGGTGTATCCTTTTGATATCTTTTGAATGGAGAGTGAGGCACTGGGCCTTGCGGCAAAGGATGACACAGCGGAAGGATCGGGCATGAGAAGGACGAGCAAAAGCAGCCGCGTTGCGCTGAGCGGTGTAATCGGTGCATTTGCTCTTTCGATGATGCTGCTGGGCAGCGTGATCCCCTGCGCGACCTTCTGCGCACCGGCCATCAGCGGGCTGCTGCTGGTGCCGGTGGCCCTGGAGTGCGGCCTGAAAACCGCCTGGCTGCTGTTTGCGGCCGTGGCGATTCTGGCGCTGATTCTGGTGCCGGAAAAGGAAATGGCACTGGCCTTTGTGTTCATTTTGGGGCACTACCCGCTGGTGAAGGTCCGGTTGGATCGGCTTCGCTTTGCACTGGTGCGCGGGGCAGCCAAGCTAGGCGTGTTCAATTTGTCCATTCTGGTGATGTACACGCTGGTGCTGACAGTGTTTCCCATGCCGGAGCTGGCGGCGGAGTATCGGGAAATGGGCCAGGCCATGGTGGCGGTTTTGCTGGTGACGGCAAACATTGCTTTTGTGGCATACGATCGGTCGATCGTGAACCTGACCCGGTGGTACGTCATCCGAATTCGCCCCAAGCTGCGCTTTTTACACTGAGCGCCGGGCATTCCATCTCAAAAGAAATTTGATTAAAGAAGGAGCGATGCTGCACATTCGGGAATGAATGAGCGCCGGGCCACGCGGGTGAGAGCCGTGCGGGTGACGAGGAAAAGGATCATCGAAAGATTCGGCGGATGTCCTTTTGGCTGAGGGCCGTTCCAGCCAGGAGCAGGGGACAAAAACCGGCAGCAATGCCGAAACAAATCCACCTGACAGCAGGCCAGAATTTGAAAAAAGCGCAGTGTGAGCGAAGAACTGCGTTTTGCTGGGGCCGTTTACGGCGCCCCCTCTATAAATGTTTGCCTTGTGCAGACACCTATCTGTTTTGCGAAGCGAAGTCGGCGGCAGCCCGGAAAGCGGCTGTGCCGTTCTGCACTGCTTTGAAATGCGAGTGTTCGTGAAACAGAAAACCGAAACAAAAATGGCGTTCCGGCCGGTTGGTGCCGGGCGCAGGAAAAGTGAATGGAACGTGCATAGCTGGGTCCGGGCGCTGGAAGTATACAGCACCCGGAGGGGCGGCCTGCCGCTTTGCCATACAGGGGAAAGGGGCAGGCCCAGGAGTTGTGTTGCCTTTTTTATGCCGTTCCGGATGAGGAGAAAACGAATTATGTGTGGAATCGTTGGATATATCGGCAGCCGAAACGCGACGGAAGTTTTGATCGAGGGCCTTTCCAAGCTGGAATACCGCGGCTATGACTCGGCGGGCGTGGCACTGGCCATTGGCCCGGACATCAAGGTGGTGAAGGCAAAGGGCCGCCTGGCTGTGCTGAAAAAGAAGCTGGAGGGCGAAGTGCTGCCCCCGTGCAGCTGCGGCATTGGCCACACCCGGTGGGCCACCCACGGTGCCCCCAGCGATGTGAACAGCCATCCCCAGTCCTCCGCGCGCATCAGCCTGGTGCACAACGGCATCATTGAAAACTACGGCCGCCTGAAAGAAAGCCTGATGAAAAAGGGCTATACGTTCGAGAGCGACACCGACACAGAGGTCCTGGTAAAGCTGATCGACTCCTGCTACACCGGCGACCCGCTGGCGGCCATCATGGAGGCCCTGGCCAAGGTGCGGGGCAGCTATGCCATCGGCGTGCTGTTCAAGGATTTCCCGGATGAGGTGTTTGCGGTTCGCAAGGAAAGCCCTTTGATCGTGGGCTACGGCGAAGGGGAGAACTTCCTGGCCTCGGACATTCCCGCCCTGCTGAAGTACACCCGGGATTACAGCATTTTGGATGAGGGCGACATCGCCGTGCTGCGCCGGGACGGCATCACCTTCTACAACGAGTTTGGCCAGACCGTGGAAAAGGAGCGCCTGACCGCGGACTGGGATATGGAAGCGGCGGAGAAGGGCGGCTTCCCGCACTTTATGCTGAAGGAAATTCATGAGCAGCCCCGGGCCATTAAGGCGACGGTTGGCCCCCGCGTGCAGGAAGGGCTGCCGGATCTGGGCATTCCGGAACTGACTGATGAGGTGCTGAGGAACATCGAAACCGTGCATCTGGTGGGCTGCGGCACGGCCATGCATGCCGGTATGGTGGGCAGTGCCGCCATTGAGAAGCTGGCACGGGTTCCGGCCCTGGTGGATATTGCCAGTGAGTTCCGCTATCGGGACCCGATCCTGTCGAAAAAAGACCTGATGATCATCATCAGCCAGAGCGGCGAGACCAGTGACACCCTGGCGGCCCTGCGGCTGGCCAAAGAGCAGGGCGTGCCGGTGCTGGCGGTGGTCAATGTGGTGGGCTCTTCCATTGCCCGCGCTGCCGACTATGTGCTGTATACGCATGCCGGCCCGGAGATCGCAGTGGCTTCCACCAAGGCCTACACCGTGCAGCTGTGCGTGCTGTACCTGTTTGCGCTGCGGCTGGCTATGGCCAAGGGCAAGCTGGATGAGGCCGAGGCCCGCCGCCTGACCGCGCAGCTGCAGGCTTCGGCAGATCTGCAGCAGCCCATTCTGGACGACTGTGAGCGCATCAAGTACCTGGCCAGCCAGTTCATGAACAGCACCGATCTGTTCTTTATGGGCCGCGGGTTTGACTATGCCCTTTCGCTGGAGGGCAGCCTGAAGCTGAAGGAGATCAGCTACATTCACTCGGACGCCTACGCCGCCGGTGAGCTGAAGCACGGCACCATTTCACTGGTGGTGAAGGGTACCCCGGTGGTGGCGCTGGCCACCCAGCAGTCCATCTACGAAAAAACCATCTCCAACGTGAAGGAGACCCGCAGCCGCGGCGCCCGGGTGATTTTGTTCACACGGGAGAACGCCAAGGTGCCGGAGGACGTGGCCGACTATGTGGTGCGGCTGCCGGAATACGAGGACATTTTCATGCCGCTTCTGCTCATTGTGCCGCTGCAGCTGTTTGCCTATTATATGAGCGTTCTGCGCGGCTGTGATGTGGATAAGCCCCGCAACCTGGCCAAGAGCGTAACGGTGGAATAAGCTTTCACACGAAAATGCGCGTGCCCCCAATCAATCCAATCGACTTCTTATGAAAAGCGGACGGCAAAGTGAAAGGTTGCCGTCCGCTTTTTCGTTTTAATGATTGGAGTTTTGCAGATAGGCTTGCCCAAAAGACAAAAATCGGGAGCCTTTTCTCTGCCGCAGGCATGGCAAACCGCCGCGGGATACAGTATAATAAAATCAGAACAGCGGTCGGAGCATCGCCCGGCCGGAAAGAGGGACACCTATGAAGTCAAACGGGGAACGTGAGAAAGAGCGAAAGTGGCAGGTCACCCAGCAGGTTGCTTCCAACCTGATCGTGGTGGCCGGCGGCATTGTGCTGTATTTGACCTTAAACAATTTGGACGTGGTAAGTGATGCTCTTGGAGAGCTGATGAGCATCCTCAGCCCCTTCATGGCGGGCCTGGTGCTGGCGTACCTGCTGGATGGCCTGGCCCGGTTCTTCCAGCAAAAGCTGCTGGGCGGAAAGCACCGTACCTTTGCGGTGATTCTGGCGTATCTGGTTACCCTGCTTTTGCTGGGATTGCTGCTGCGCATCGTGCTGCCGCAGGTGGTGCAGAGCATCACCGTGCTGATCAACCGGGTGCCGGAATACCTGCGCAGCCTGAATACGCTGGTGAACGACCTGAGCGAACAGTACGGCATAGACACCGCGGGTCTGGAAGCACTGGTGGGCTCGTATCAGGACCTGATCCGCAAGGCAACCGACATCGTGAGCGATCTGCTGCCGCAGGTGGTCAGCTACAGTGCGGCCATTGGCAGCGGCGTGGTTTCAGCCCTGACAGCGGTGATCAGCTCGCTGTATATGATGCTGAGCAAAGAAACGCTGCTGCGCCAGATCCGGAAGCTTATCTGGGCGCTGATGCCGGAAAAGGCGGCCCGCCGCACCCTGGAAATCTGCCACAAAGCCAATGCGATTTTCAGCGGCTTTATCAACGGCAAGATCATCGACAGTGTGATCATCGGCCTGCTGTGCTATGTGGGCACCAGCATTCTGCGTATGCCGTTTGCAGTGCTGATCAGCGTGATCGTGGGCGTCACCAACGTGATTCCGTTCTTTGGCCCGTTTATCGGCGCCATTCCCAGCACGATGATTCTGCTGATCTTCAGCCCGCTGAGCGCATTGGAATTTGTGATTTTTGTGCTGGCGCTCCAGCAGTTTGACGGAAACGTGCTTGGCCCGCGCATTCTGGGCGACTCCACGGGCCTCAGCCCGCTGTGGGTGCTGGTGTCCATCATTGTGGGCAGCGGCCTGTTCGGCTTTGTGGGAATGCTGGTGGGTGTGCCCACCTTTGCAGTGCTCTACACACTTTTGCGGGAATATCTGAACGACCGCTTGGCCCAGAAGGGGATTGACGAGGCGGGAAATCCGGTGGTGGCCGCGGCCGAACCGCAGGCGCCTTCAGAGAACGAAAACCCGTGCGCCGAAAAGTGAACTGAAAAAATAGAAAAATAGGGTTGACACCTGGTACAAAACTTGATATAATTACAAAGCAGTCGAGAGACGGCAGCACAATTGAAGATGTGTTTTGTACCTGTGGGGGTGTAGCTCACTTGGGAGAGCGCTTGAATGGCATTCAAGAGGTAAGGGGTTCGATCCCCCTCATCTCCACCACAAGAAACAGCAGATCATTTCGGTGATTTGCTGTTTCTTTTTTTCGATTTTATCGGGTAGTGCAGCCCGTATATCCGCAAAAACAGAATCATAAACGATAAAATGCCCTCTGCGGGAGTTTTTCGCCGGTCAGCAATGCAGCTGGCTGAATCCGGCCGAAAGAACCGCAGGGGGCATAATTGGTTTATGGGGATGGAATGGTTCGGCTAAGAACCTTCGCCATCTGTTCAAGCGGCATGAACCAGCATTATCTCTTTTCGGTTGACGCGGCAGGCTTCCGGGCCGGGCGGCGGGGAGTCTGATCGCCAGGCTTGCGAGGGGCTGCATCGGGGCCGGGCTTGGTGCTGTTGGCCAGCTGCTCAAACTGGGCCAGAATGGCCGGGGCGGGCAGCTCGATTACGGCACCGCTCAGGGCGGCCAGGCAGCTGGTTTCGGGCAATTGGGCAAAGGTGAGCCGGACGGCACACAGGGCCTGCGTGCGCAGGCCGGTGCGTTCGTTCATCTTTTTGCTGCCGTATTTGATGTCACCCAGCACCGGCGCGCCCAGAAAAGCCAGGTGGGCGCGGATCTGATGGGTGCGGCCGGTGATCAGGCCGATGCGGCACAGGGCAAAGGGGCCGGCCGTGCGCTCAACGTTCACCTGGGTGATGATTTCCTTGTAGCCCTCGGCGGCGGCAGGCCGGACGGTGACCTTGTTGGTGCGCTCGTCATGGCGCAGCCAGGCCGTATGGCGCCCTTTTGGGGGGACACCGCAGGTGATGGTCAGATATTCCTTGTGTACCTCATTGTCACGGATGATCCGGTTCATCTCCCGCAGGGCAGCGGCGGTTTTGGCAGCCACTACCAGCCCTTCGGTGCCGCGGTCCAGCCGGTTGCAGATGGCGGGGGAGAATGCGTTTTCTCCGTTGGGGTCGTACTCGTCCCGCTCGATCTGGCGAGCGATGAAGGCGTCCACCAGATTGGCGTCACCGGTGCGGTCTGAGTGGCACAGCAGGTGAGCGGGCTTGTACAATACGGCGATCTGATCGTCCTCATAAATCACGGTGAGTGCAGGCTGCCGGGTGCGGGGGGCAGGGGCCTTTTTGGCAGGAGCCTGCGGGAAAAACTCATCGTTCAGGTACAGCTCCACCACATCGCCCTCGGCCAGCCGGTAATCCGCCTGGGCGCGCTTGCCGTTTACCTTAATGCGCTTGTTGCGAAAGCCCTTGTACAGCACGCTGCTGGGAAGATTCTGTGTGACGTTCAGTACAAAACGGGAGAGACGTGCCCCAGCGTCATTGGGGCCTGCTGTAAAACTTTTCATGGGAGCGGCCTGCTTTCTCTTTTCATCAATTCTGATTTAGTATATAATGTTTTTGATAACAGGGCAAGCAGTAACCGGAGAAAAGCCGGGCAAAAGGGGCGGAGCACATGGACGAGCAGCTGCATCAGGATCATCGGGCCAGAATGCACCAGCGCGTGAAAAACAGCGGGATGGACGATTTTGCGGACCACGAGGTGCTGGAGTATCTGCTATACTTTGCTATTCCCCGCCGGGACACCAACCCCATTGCCCATCGGCTGCTGAACAAGTTCGGCAGTTTTGCCAGGGTGCTGGAGGCCAGTGAGGAAGAGCTTTGCCAGGTGGAGGGCATCGGCCCGAACAGTGCGCGGCTTCTGCGGGCGGTGCTGCTGGTGGACCGGCACTATCAGAACAGTCGCCGGCGCAAGGTGCGCCAACTGGCCAGCTGCAGCGATGTGGTGGATTATTGCGTTCCGCTGTTTCACGGGGTGAACCATGAAGTGGTGTACATGATCGGGGTGGACGATGGCCTGAAGATTTTGCAGACGGTCAAACTGGCGGAAGGTGTGGTGAATCAGGTACACATTCCCATCCGCAAGGTGGTGCAGACGGCGCTTTCCATGGGGGCCACCGGGGTCATCCTGACGCACAACCATCCGGCGGGGGTGGCGCTGCCCTCCCATGAGGATATGCTAACCACCCGAAGCATTCTGGATGCACTGAAAATGGTGGACGTACAGCTGATCGACCATGTGATTGTGGCGGACGGAGAGGGGACTTCCATGCTGGAAAATCGCCGTATGCCGCAGCCGCCTCGGTGACGAAGCGGAATGGCTAGACAAAATTGAAGAAATCTTGATGCCGGTTCGATGCATCCGGCACATACAATAAGGGCAGCACCAGGCGAATGCGTTCCGGTGCTGCCCATTGTTTTTGAATGCGTTGGTGGATCGACAAGGAGATGAAACGCCTTATGAAAAAACAGATGCTGATTGTGGTTCTCGGTATGATGCTGGTTCTGTGCAGCTGCGGCGCGCAGAGTGTGTCTTCTTCTCAGGCGCAGGCAACCGCGGCCCCAGCGGTTTCGGAACCGGCGGGTGCGGTTTCGCAGGCAGCGCAGCCAACGGCCGCGGATGCCACTGCCGCTCCCGAGCAGGAAGCGGTGGAGGTGCCGGCGGGAGGCACAGAGAGCACCCCGGCCCAATCACCGGAGAAAACGCAGCCTGTAGAGCAGGAGGTGCCCTTTCAGGAGCAGTTCAAAAAGGGCGCCGTGCGGGAGCTGGAAGGCCTGCTGGACGAGATGACCCCCGGTGAGGACGAGAATGAGGCTGTGCGCCAGGCGACCAGCCTGATGAACTGGGGCGTGGGTACGACCCTGAGCGAGGATGAGATTGCATCGACCACGAAAGACTGGATGGCAGCCCAAAGCGCGGACCAGCAGAAGCAGGTACAGGAACAGCTGAAAAGGGTGGAGGCTGCCTACCGCAAGCTGCTGGGCAGCGAAGGAGAAGCTCTGCTGAACCGTGCGGGCTGCCGGGACATTGCCGCTTACCCGTGGGGGGACGGCGAACCGCTGGAGACGGTGGAAGCCCTGCTGAACAGCGTTCTGGGCAGCGCCCGCTGACGGCCGACAGCGCCTGTTTGTACATTACAGAATCGGTAAATTACCGCACTGCGGCAGCACGTATTGAGAGCGTGCCGCCGCAGTGCTTTTTTATAAGAAAATGGGCAGATTTGCGAATGTGAGACAATTTCGTCACAGTTTGTTCATGGAATGGTCCGAGAAATGTTGCGATGAAGCCAATATCCATAATTTCGCGCAGATCAGAACAAGAGAGTTTGTCGAAATTGGACTATTGCAGTGAAATTTGAATCTTCCTATAATAAAGGTGCAGCGATTGATGGAGCTTTTTGTAAAGCAATGTCAACGTTGTATTTTACTTTACGGAAAAATAGCGATAAAACCCGACATAATTTGCACAGATAAAGCAGGGTTCCCCATTGCCGTGCGCGGCCTGAAAAGGGTTCGGTTGGACAAAAGCCGAACCGCAGCCTGCAGGCGGGGAATGCCGGACCGGAGGGCCAAAGCAAAGCGGCCCCTGCACAGCCGGGCAGCAAGGATGGACAAATGAAACAAGCGGAATTGAACAATCAGGTGCTTACGGTGGGCATTGACATTGGCTCCACCACCACAAAAATCGTGGCGCTTTCCGCAGACGGGGGCGAGACCCTCTTTTCGGATTACCGGCGGCATGGGGCCGCCCAGGCGAAGAGCGTGGCCCTGGCGCTGAAACTGCTCTGGGGCAAATTCCCGGAGGCGGAGATCCGGCTGGCGATCACCGGCTCCGGCGGCAAGGGCGTGGCGGCCCTGCTGGGGGTGCCCTACATTCAGGAGGTCGTGGCCAACTCCATTGCCCTGCGCCAGCAGTACGCCCATGTGCGCACGGCCATTGAGTTGGGCGGCCAGGACGCCAAGATGATCTTTTTTAAGCCCAACACCGGCAGCGGCGCGCTGGAGGTGGCGGACACCCGCATGAACGGCAGCTGCGCCGGCGGCACCGGTGCGTTCATTGATGAGGTGGCTTCCATTCTGAAGGTGCCCATTGAGGAGTTTGACGCCATGGCCGCGCAGGGCACCTGCGTGTATGATATTTCCGGCCGGTGCGGCGTGTATGCAAAAACGGACATACAGCCCCTGCTGAACCAGGGCGTGGCCAAGGAAAATCTGGCGCTGTCAGCGTTTCATGCCATTGCCAAGCAGACCATCGGCGGCCTGGCCCAGGGCCTGGACATTGAGAAGCCGGTGGTGTTTGAGGGCGGCCCGCTGACCTTCAACAAAACGCTGGTCAAGGTTTTTGCCCAGCGGCTGAACCTGACGGAGGAAGAGACTCTGATTCCGCCCCAGCCGGAGCTGATGATTGCCCGGGGCACGGCCCTTTCACTGAACAGCCTGTTTGCGGGCCAATCGGAGCCGCTGGCCATCGGCGAACTGGCGGCCCGGCTGGAGAATGCCCCGGCCGCTTCGGCAGAAGCCGCAGTGTCTGCGCCGCCGTTTTTTAAAGATGAAGCGGAAAAGGAAGCCTTTTTGAACCGCCACCGCCTGCCGGTGCTGACCCCGTATCAGCCCAAGGCAGGGGAGACGGTGCATGCCTATCTGGGCATTGACTCCGGCAGCACCACCACGAAGTTTGTGCTGATGGATGAGCAGGAAAACCTGCTGGACGCGTTTTATGCCCCGAACCAGGGCAGCCCGCTGAATGTGGCCCAGAAGGCCCTGATCGCACTGCGGGACCGCTACCGGGCCGCCGGCGCAACGCTGGACATTCTGGCAGCCGGCACCACCGGATACGGCGAGGTGCTGTTTGCAAAGGCGTTCGGAGCCGAATGCCATGCAGTGGAGACTGTTGCCCACGCCCGTGCAGCGGAGCAATATGTGCCCGGGGCCAGCTTCCTGCTGGACATCGGCGGGCAGGATATGAAGGCCATCTGGCTGGATGGGGGCATCATCACCAACATTGTGGTGAACGAGGCGTGTTCGTCTGGTTGCGGTTCTTTCCTGGAGAACTTTGCCTCTTCGCTGCACATTCCCACCAAAAAAATCGCCGCTTCGGCCTTTTCTTCTCAAAGCCCAGCGGCGCTGGGCAGCCGCTGCACCGTGTTTATGAACAGCAGCATCGTAACCGAACAGCGCAACGGTAAGCAGCCCAACGACATTATGGCCGGGCTGTGCCGTTCCATCATTGAGAATGTGTTCACCAAGGTCATTCGGGTGTCCAACCTGGATTCGTTGGGCAATAAGATCGTGGTGCAGGGCGGTACCTTCCAGAACGACGCGGTACTGCGCGCAATGGAACAGTATTTGGGCCGGGAAGTGGTGCGCGCCCCGTACCCCGGCATCATGGGCGCCATCGGCGTGGCCTTGCTGACCAAGGAACAGTGCGCCGCCGGAACGAAGAAAACTTTCATCGGGCTGGACGCGCTGGACACATTTAGCTACACCCAGTCGGCCAATTCGCCCTGCCCCTTCTGCGCCAACCACTGCAAGCGGACCATCGTCACCTTCTCCACCGGCAGCTCCTGGGTGACCAACAACCGGTGTGAGCGGGGCGAGGTGCTGGGCGACCCCAAGGCGGCCGGCGTGCAGGAACAGGTGAAGGAAAAGCTGGCCCAGAAGCAGCAGACCCCCAATCTGTTCCGCCTGCGGCAGGAGCTGCTGTTTAAGAAATATCCGATTCCCGGCCCCACCACGGCGCGGAATGTGACCATCGGCCTGCCCCGCTGCCTTTCGTTCTGGGACACCATGCCCTTCTGGAGCACCTTCTGGCGCAGCCTGGGCTTTGAAGTGAAGCTTTCGGCATTGAGCAACCGGGCACTGTATGAATCCGGCCTTTCCGCCGTTACTTCCGATACGGTGTGCTTCCCGGCGAAACTGGTGCATGGGCACATCCGCAATCTGGTCAAGCAGGGGGTGGACCGCATTTTCATGCCCTCCATCACCACGCTGAAGAGCGAAAACACTGCGTCCACCAGTTATTCCATGTGCGCCGTGGTAAAGGGGTATCCCTTTGTGGTGCGCAATTCAGACAACCCGGAGCGCCGCTGGGGTGTGCCCTTTGACACCCCGCTGTTCCACTGGTATACGGACGCAGACCGGGATGCACAGCTGACGGCGTATATGCACGAGCAGTTCGGCATTGCGCCGGAGGAGACCCGCGCGGCCATGCAGGCGGCGGATCAGGCGCAGAATGCCTTCCGCACGCAGCTGCTGAAAGCCGGGCAGGACGTGATGGACCGAGTGCGCGCCGAGGGGCGGTATGCCGTGGTGCTGGCCAGCAGGCCCTATCACAACGACGCCCTAGTGAACCATGACCTGCCGGAGCTGTTTGCCTCCATGGGGGTGCCGGTGCTGCCCGCCGATGCACTGCCCGGCACCAACCGGGTGGATTTGAGCCGCAGCCGGCTGGACATTGCCAACAATTATCATGCCCGGGTGCTGTCCTCCGCCATTCTGGCCGCGCAGAGCGAAAACCTGGAATACGTACAGCTGGTAAGCTTCGGCTGCGGGCACGATGCTTATCTCTCGGATGAGATCATCCGCCTGATGCGGGAGGTTTCGGGCAAAACGCCGTTGATTCTGAAGGTGGATGAGAGCGATGCACAGGGCCCCCTGCGCATTCGCGTGCGCTCGTTCATCGAGACGGTGAATATGCGCCGCCAGCGCGGCCAGAAGCTGACGGTGCGCCCGCTGCCTGACCCGTATCCGGTAAAATTCACCAAGGAGAGCCGCAAAGAAAAGACGGTGCTGATTCCCAACACCTCCCATGCGTTCTCCCGCCTGATGGCGGCGGCGTTCTCCGGGCAGGGCATTCACGCAGTGCCGCTGGAACTGGGCCGGGAGGAGGCCATCCGTCTGGGCAAGCAGTATGTTCACAACGACATCTGCTTCCCGGCGCAGATCGTCATCGGCGAGGCGCTGGCCGCCCTGCGCAGCGGCAAATACAACGACCAGGAAGTGGCCATTGGCATGGGCAAATACGTGGGCGACTGCCGCCTGACCCATTACAGCGCCCTGCTGCGCAAGGCCCTGGACGATGCAGGCTACCCGGATGTGCCCATTCTGACCAACGATGACGTGGACTCCCACGATATGCACCCGGGCTTCAAGATGAACCTGCTCACCTCCATGCGCATTGCCTTCTCGCTGCCGATGATCGACGTGCTGGAAGAGCTTCTGCGGAAGATTCGGCCTTACGAGCTGGAAAAGGGCGCGGCGGACCGTGCCTTTGAACAGGGCCTGGATGCGGTGATGGATGGGCTGGAGCACCATGGAATTGCCGGGGCACGCCGTGGGTTTGAGAAGGCCATTGACGCAATGTGCCGGGTGAAATACGACCGCTCGAACCCGCGCCCCACGGTGCTGATCGTGGGCGAGTATCTTCTGAACTTCCATCCCGGTGCCAACCACGAGATCGAGCGCTATCTGGAAGCCAACGGCTTCGAGATCATTGAGGCCCGCATGACCGATGTGATCCGCAAGACGTATTTTACGCTGGATACGCAGATTCGGGAGTATCACCTGAAAAAGCCCTTCCAGCAGAAGGTCTGGTATTTCACGGCGGATAACGTGTTCAATCTGGCCCACGATATGACCGATCAAATCGCCAAGCGGCACCCGTTGTATACGCCGGCTCCCCGCATTCAGGATCTGGTGCACGACAGTGACCCCATCATTCAGCATACGTTTGACAGCGGCGAGGGCGTGCTGATTCCGGCGGAGATCCTGCACCATGCCCAGCATGGCTGCCGGGCCTTTGTGATTTTGCAGCCGTTTGGCTGCCTGCCGAACCATGTGGTGGGCCGCGGTGTGGCCAAGCGCCTGAAGGAAATGCACCCGGATGTGCAGATTCTGCCGCTGGACTATGACCCCGATGTGAGCTTTGCCAACATCGAAAACCGGCTGCAGATGCTGATCATGAACGTGCGAATGGATCAGGAAGAGCGGCGCCGTGCAAAAAACAAAACCAAGCGCCCCGATAAAGCACAAGCGAATGAAACGCAGAGCATGACCGGGCACCGCACGGCTGAAACCAAGGCAGGCTGAGACCTTTTTTAATCGCTGAATTTTAATAACGCACATCGCCGCTGGGCAGTTTACCCAAAACTGTCTCAGCGGTGGTGTGCGTTTTGCTGTTTGAGAACTGCCATCAAAAGGGAAATTTGCGACAAATTCGCATATTGACACATATGGGAGGGGTATGGTATAGTAATTTGCGAATGAAATGCAAATTGGAGGCGCGGCAGGTTGCAGAATTACAGTACGCGGCAGCGGAAAGTTTTGCTGGATTATTTGAGCCATCACCCGGACGAATTGCTGTCTGCCCGGCAGATTGCGGACGCGCTGGCGGATGAAATGATCAGCCTGAGTGCGGTTTATCGAAACCTTGCCCAGCTGGAAAAGGAAGAAAAGGTGCGCCGCAGCAGCAAGAGCGGCACGCGTGAGGTGTATTATCAGTACCTGGATGCTGAAAGCTGCAAAGGCGCGCTGCACATGAGCTGCATCAAGTGCGGCCGAACCTTTCACATGACAAGGGACCATGCCGCGCTGTTTGCAAAGCATCTGGCGCAGAGTGAGCAGTTTGTGCTGGATACAGCCGATACGATCCTCTATGGAACCTGCTCGAACTGCAGGAAAACCTGAGAATTAGAAAGGAGGACAGACCATGACGAAGAAATGTCGCTGGATGGCGGGCGTGCTGGCTGCAGTGCTGGCCTTTGTCATGCTGTTCTCGGTTGCCTACATCGCAGAGGAAGCGGACCATGACTGCACCGGCGTGGGATGCGCCGTCTGCCATCAGATCAATGCCTGCGAGAATCTGCTCAAGAGCCTTGGGCTTGCAGGCGTTGGCACTGCGGCCGCCGCGGCGGGTGTTTACACGCTGTGCCGGGTCATCTCCGCCTGCACGGAGCTTATCCGCGCCTTTACGCTGGTGTCTCTCAAAGTCAAACTTTCAAATTAAAGGATAAGAATGGTTACAAGGGCGCAGTCTGTCTGGTTTCAGGCAGGCTTTTGCGGCTTTGCCGCGGCCCTTGTATTTTTTGCGCCCATTTTTACGTTCTTATACGAAATTTGGAGGTTTGTTTTCCTATGAAACGAGTGATTTCCCTACTTTTGGTGCTGACGCTGACGGCCGGCGTTCTGGCAGGCTGCGGCAGGCAGAATGCGCCGACCGCTTCGGACGACACAAAACTAAGCATTGTCACCACGATTTTCCCCGAGTACGATTGGGTACGGGAAATCGTGGGGGAGAAGGCCGATCACGCCGAGATCACCATGCTGCTGGACAGCGGCGTTGACCTGCACAGCTACCAGCCAACCGCAGCGGATATGATAAAAATTTCAGACTGCGACCTGTTCATTTACGTCGGCGGTGAGTCTGACCGGTGGGTTGCGGACGCCTTGCAGGAAGCCGTCAACAAGGATATGGTCGTCCTCAATTTGCTGGACGTCCTTGGCGACCGCGTCGAGGAAGAGAAAATTGTGGAAGGCATGGAGGCCGACGAGGAGAAAGGCGAAGAGGACGGCCCGGAATACGACGAGCACGTTTGGCTCTCGCTGAAAAATGCCGAGACGCTCTGCAGTGCAATTTCCGACGCGCTGCAGCAGATCGACCCGGCCAACAAGGACATCTATGCCGCCAATGCGGCCGCTTATACGCAAAAGCTGGCCGCCCTTGACGCCGAGTATCAGGCCGCCGTGGACACGGCCGCCCGCAAAACCATTTTGTTTGGCGACCGCTTCCCGTTCCGCTATCTGGCGGACGATTACGGCCTGAACTACTATGCGGCCTTTGTCGGCTGCTCGGCCGAAACCGAAGCCAGCTTTGAGACCGTTTCCTTCCTTGCCCGCAAGGTGGGCGAATTGAATCTGCCCTGCGTGCTGACCATCGAGGGCGCCCAGCACAAGATTGCGGAAACCATTGTGCAGAACACCGCTGAAAAGAACCAGAGGGTGCTGGTGATGGATTCCATGCAGGCCACAACCGCCCAGGATGCGGCGAATGGTACCACCTATCTTTCGGTCATGGAGCAGAATCTCTCCGTGCTGAACGAAGCCTTGAGCTAAGGAGGTGGCAGCATGGCGCAGCTTGCGTGTGAAAATCTGTGGGTTGGCTACGATGGAACGGCCGTTCTGCAGAACCTGAACTTCGAGGTGCATACGGGCGATTACCTCTGCGTTGTGGGGGAAAACGGCTCCGGTAAGAGCACCCTTATGAAAACCATTCTCGGCCTGCAGCCGCCCGTCCGCGGAAGAATTTTGACGGGCGACGGGCTGAAGAAAAACGAGATCGGTTATCTGCCGCAGCAAACCGTTGTGCAGAAGGATTTCCCGGCCTCGGTGTGGGAAATCGTGCTCTCCGGTTGTCAGGGGCGCTGCGGCCTCCGCCCCTTTTACAACAAGGCGGAAAAACAGCTTGCGGCACAGGCGATGGAGCGGATGCAGATCACACCGCTTGCGGGGCGCTGCTACCGGGAGCTGTCCGGCGGGCAGCAGCAGCGGGTGCTGCTGGCCCGTGCGCTGTGCGCCACCCGAAAAATGTTATTGCTGGATGAGCCGGTTTCCGGCCTGGACCCGAAAGCAACGGCGGAAATGTACCGCCTAATCGAGGAGTTGAACCGGCGGGACGGCATCACCGTGGTGATGATCTCGCACGATGTTGCCGCGGCGGTGAATTACACCAGCCACATTCTGCACATCGGCGATACGGTTTTCTTTGGAACAAAAACGGATTATCTCCAAAGCAGGCAGGGGCGGCTGTTCGCCGCCGAGAAAGGCGGTGACGGCAATGTTTGAAAAGCTGGCCCTCTATTGGGCGTATCCCTTTGTGCGCTATGCGCTGGCGGTTGGTGTGCTGATCGCGCTCTGCTCCTCCCTGCTGGGGGTGACGCTGGTTTTGAAGCGGTTCTCGTTCATCGGCGACGGGCTTTCCCATGTGGCGTTCGGCGCGATGGCGGTGGCCGCGGTGCTGGGCCTTACGGACGATATGCCGCTGACCCTGGGCATTACCATCGTAAGCGCCATTCTGCTGCTTCGCACCGGGCAGAACACGAAAATCAAGGGCGACGCGGCCATTGCCATGATTTCGGTCGGCTCGCTGGCCATCGGTTATCTGCTGATGAATCTGTTCTCCACATCCTCCAACCTGTCCGGTGATGTGTGCAGCACGCTGTTTGGTTCCACGTCCATTCTGACGCTGACTCGAACGGAAGTGCGGCTGTGTGTGGTACTGTCGGTCATTGTGGCAGCGATTTTCATTCTGTTCTACAACAAGATCTTTGCCGTGACCTTCGACGAGAGCTTTGCCAAAGCTGTGGGCACAAAAGCGGATCGGTACAACCTTCTGATTGCGGTGACCACTGCCGTTGTGATCGTGCTGGCGATGAATCTGGTGGGGTCTCTGCTGATTTCCGCCCTTATCATTTTTCCGGCACTGTCGGCGATGCGCGTGTATCAAAATTTTTGCGCCGTGACGATTTGTTCGGCGGTGCTGTCTGTGTGCTGCGCCGCGCTGGGCATTCTGATTTCCATTCTGGCGGGCACGCCGGTTGGTTCGACCATTGTTGCCGTTGATCTTGCAGCGTTTTTTGTGTTTTCGCTGCTGGGCTGTATTAAAGGAGGAATGGGCGAATGAAGCGTTGGATTGGTTCGTTGTTGTTGGTTCTGCTGTTAATGGCACTCTGCGCCTGCGGAAAGCAGGGGGATGCGAGTTCGGCCGTGACCGCGCCTGTACAGGAGGTGCTTCCGGCCCAGACGTTTCAGCCTGCCCCAACGCCGGCACCGGCGCAGAGCCAAGCGGCCTCTGCGGATGAGACAGAGGCTTCCGGGGTGGATGTGGACCTGACGGTGCTCAGCAGCACAATGGTGTACTCCGAGGTCTACAATATGATGATGGCGCCGGAGGAGTATGTGGGGAAAAGCGTCCGGATGCAAGGGCAGTTTGATATCTATCAGGCGGGGGATGGAAACGGAAATCCGCTTCCCGATCAGGTTTATCTGGCCTGTGTCATCGCCGATGCCACCGCCTGCTGTTCGCAGGGAATCGAGTTCGTTCTGGCGGACCCGAATGCATCGCCGGAGAATTACCCCGAACTGGGGGCGGAGATCACGGTGGTCGGTACGTTCCAGAGATACGAAGAAAAAGGGGATACCTACTATCACCTGGCCGACGCAGAACTGGAATGAGGCCCGAAAGCCGGGACAAGGAGAAACAAAAAGAGCGCTGGAAACGTCTGTTCCAGCGCTCTTTTTGCTGTGGTGCGGGCAGTGGGATTTGAACCCACACGCCGATGGCACAGGACCCTAAAACCTGCACGTCTGCCAATTCCGCCATGCCCGCAGAGAATGGTTGGAAGGATGTAGACTTCCAACATTAATTTATATTATAACATACCAAAAAGTCATTTGTCACCCCCTTTCTTTTGGGCAGGCAGTTGTCCGCTGCGGAATGAGAAAAGTTGCCGACAAAGAGAAAAGCATCGACAGCGAAGCGGAAGCGTGGTACAGTAAAATCAACGAAAAAGTACCGCTGAAAAGGAGAAGCTATGAAAATCATTGCCCTGACCGAAAATACCGCCTGCCGCCCGGAATTGGAGACCGAGCACGGTTTAAGCCTGTACATTGAGGCCTGCGGCCGCAAAATCCTGTTTGATATGGGGCAGAGCGGGGTGTTCCTGCGCAACGCCGAAAAATTGGGGGTGGATTTGTCCCAGGTGGATCTAGCGATCCTTTCCCATGGCCACTACGACCATGGCCGCGGCCTGCCGGAGTTTCTGAATCTCAACCACACGGCCCCGGTGTATCTGCACAAGCAGGCGGGCGAAGGGCATTACAGTGTGCGCCCCGGCGGGCAAACGGCAGACATCGGCATTGACCCGGCGCTGCTGAAGCACCCGCAGGTGCGGCTGACCGAGGGAGTGCAGACGCTGTTTGAGGGGGCTGTGCTGTTTTCAGACGTGCCCGGCAACGATCTGCATTCGCCCGCCAACGACACGCTGCTGATGGAACACAGCGGCGGGCCGGTGCACGACACCTTTGCGCACGAGCAAAATCTGATCCTCACCGAGGGGGAAACGCGCCTGCTGGTGGCGGGCTGTGCCCATCGGGGCATCGTCAACATTGTGGAGCAGGCGGCCGCTCTGGCGGGAAAGCCCATGAATGTGGTCATTGGGGGCTTTCATCTGTCCGTTCCCAGCACGGGGGCCAGTGTGCCCACGCCGCTGGTGGAGGCGGTTGCTCAGCGGCTGCTGGCCCAGCCGGGAACCCGGTATTACACCTGCCACTGCACCGGCCAGGCGGCGTACCAGACGCTTCAGCGCTGCATGGGGGAACGGGTGGCGTATCTGGCGGCCGGCGGGCAGCTGGAAGTATAAGCGAGGCCTCACCAAAATTCCCACCCGAACAGCCGGTTGAGAAACGCCAGTTGGAGCCGTGCTTTGGCCAGCCCCTGCTGCAGTTCGGCCGCGGTCTCTTCGCGGGCGAGTGCCTCCAGCCCGGCCAGCTCCGCCGAGGCCTGGGTGAGAAAATCCCGGCGGATGAGCAGGCGAAGAAGGGCGTCTTTCTGCGCGAGCAGGCGCTGTGCGGACTGAACTTTTTCGGCGGCAGCCGGATAGTCGGCAGAAATGCAGGCGGACTGCGCCTCACACAGGCAGCCGTCGACTACTTCCAGTACGAGGTTGACCCGGATGCAGCCCCAGAGGGTGAAGCCCAGCAGGGCCGCTAGCAAAACCAGAGAGATCCATACCCGTTTCATCGGCGTTCCTCCGGCGGCAGCCGCCGCACCAGCGTAAATTCATCGGTGTCGTCCCCCAGAAGCAGTAGCACCTGGGGGAGCGGCACCGTTTCTTTTTGCAGGCACGCCGTGACCCATTCCGGCGTTTTGCCGAACCAGGCCAGTGCATCCGGGCAAAGCTGGCCGTCCAGCACGAACGGAAGCCGAGTGGGCGCTTCCCGCGGCCGGTTCAGGCCCACATCCTCCCGCAAGAGCGTCTCTTTGCCCGGCTGTTTTACCAGATTCAGGGTGCCGTCGGTCTCCACCAGGGCATAGGCCACATCGGTGGGGTCAAACACGTCCTTGCCGCGCAGGGCTTCCAGCAGGTCGGCGGCAGTGAGGCGCAATGCCCGCAGGGCGTTCTGGTCGATCACGCCGTTCCGGATGACCGGAACCGGACGGCCGCTGAGCAGCTGGGCCAGTTTGGGGTGGTGCAGCGCCAGCCCGGAAGAGAGAACCTCCAGCACGGCGATGAGAAACACTGGGGTGAGGCTGGCCGCCAGCGGAAGCTCCGGCTGCTCAATGGAGATGGACGCCAGATTGGACAGAAGAATGGTGGAGACCAGCTCGGAGGGCTGAAGTTCGCCCAGCTGGCGTTTGCCCATCAGGCGCATGGCGAGAATCAGGGCCAGATACACAACCAGGGTGCGCAGAGTGAGAGTCAACACGATGGAGACCCCCTTTCCGGGAAATTTACGGCAAGCTGTTTTGAAAACCACAACAAAAGAATGAATCGAAGCGTTGAAGGCCATACTGCTGCAGTGAGGTGATGACGCAATGCCGACCCCGCTGTATGCCGACCTGGAACAAAACCGGAAGGCACTGAACAAGATGTTTGGCCAGAGTACGGATTTTTATGCCAAACCCATCCGGATACGCGGCGTGCCCTGCCTGGTGTGTATGTTTGACGGGCTTTCCAGCACGGAGAAGCTCTGGGTGATCCTGCTGGACCGGGTAAGCCGTGCAGCCTTGCCTGCCCGGGATGGGGCATCGCTGTTTGAGTGGATGATGAAAGAGACGGACCTGCCCCTTGAGCCGGACCCGGCCGAGGATTTTGAGACGATTTCCGCCAAGCTCACCGGCGGGTTGGCGGTGCTTCTGGTGGAGGGCTGTACCCGGGCGCTGCTGCTGTCCAACCAGAGTATGCAGGGCCGCTCGGTGGCGGAGCCAAGCGGAGAGGGGGACATCCGCGGCTCGCGGGAGGGCTTCTGCGACCTGCTGCGGGTGAACGTGAGCCTGCTTCGCCGATTGGACCGGGCGGAAGGGCTGGTCATCGAGTTGTTCCAGCTGGACACGCATACCCGAACGGAGGCCGCCCTGTGCTATGACCGGGACCTGGCCCCGCCGGAACTGGTGGCCGAGGCCCGCCGCAGACTGAAGGCCAGCCGTCTGCCGCTGGTGCTGGATTCCAGTTATCTGGCCCCGGACTTGCAGCGGGGACAGGGGTGCTTTTTCAGCCAGGTGGGCTACACCGAACGGAGCGCCACGGCCTGCGCCAAGCTGTGCGAAGGAAAGGTGGTCGTGCTGGTGAACGGCAGCCCCTTTGCGCTGATCCTGCCCTATTTTTTCTGCGAGCACTTTCAAAGTCTGGACGACTACGCCCAGAAAGCCTATTTTGCCAGTTTTGTGCGGGGGCTGAAGTATCTGGCCTTCTGGCTGGCGGCGCTGCTGCCGGGGCTGTATGTATGTGTGGCAAAGTTTATGCCGGAGGTGTTTCCCCGGCAGCTGCTGGTGCGCATTGCGGCGGCGGAAAGCGCCACGCCGTGGCCATTGTTTCTGGAAATGGTGCTGGTCATTCTGCTTCTGGAGATCGTGCGGGAGGCCGGGCTGCGGCTGCCCAAACCCATCGGGCACTCGGTCAGCCTGGTGTCTGCCCTGATCATTGGCGATGCGGCCGTTGGGGCGGGCATCCTCAGTACGCCTGTGGTAATTGTGGCGGCCCTGACCTCGTTGGCTGTGTTCGTGCTGCCCTCGATGTATGAACCGCTGACCATTCTGCGCATTTTGTTCGTTCTGGCGGCCGGGCTGTGCGGCCCGCTGGGGGTGGCGGCGCTGCTGGTGTGGATGCTCACCTCCATTTGCGGCGCGGAGAGCTTTGGGCTGCCTCACGCCGCGCCGTTTTCGCCCTGGCAGCGCGGGGCCGTGCGGGACGGTCTGATGCGCTGGCCATGGCCGGTTCTGGTGGACCATCCCTTTACCGTGCGGGCCGTGAAGAGAGGGGGCGGTCACCATCGCTGAAGCACGTTGGACGGCCGATTCTCTCTGGCCGGCGCTGCTGGCGGCCTCGTTGGCTGAGGTGTTTCTGGCTGAAACAAGGGCGGCGCCCCTGCGCCAGCAGTTGTGGCTTCAGGCGGCCGGGCTGGGAGTGCTCTGGCTGCTGCTGCGGGCCGCGGCCCGCCCCTCGCCCGAACCGGGAACCCGGTTGGAGCGTGCCCTTCTGGCGGAGGGGCTGTGCCTGGCACTGGGGCAGGCGATTTACAAGGGCTGGCGGTTTTACGGCGATGCAATGGGCAGCGCGCTGCCCTACGGGGTGTTTGCGGGGCTGGCGGCGCTGATCGCCTTTTATGGGGCAATGGTTCGCCCGCGGGCCGTGGCGCGCACGGCACCGCTGATCCTGCTTGGCGGGGGGCTGGCGCTGGCGGCCCTCACGGCGGCACTGTGGAACCGGGCAGACCTGCGCCGCCTGCTGGAGGACCCGGCGCTGACTGCGGAAGGCTGGCAGGATGGCCTTTGGCAGGCGCTTGCACTGCTGCCGGAAATGCCGCTGCTTGCCTGGCTGGGCCGGGACGCAGAGCAGCAGCGGCGGGACGTGAACCGGTATATCCTGGGGCTGGGGGCGGCCCGCTGGTGGATCTTGCTGCTTCAGGGGCTTGTTCTGGGAAGCGGGCAGCTTGACCGGCCGCTGCACCGGCTTTCCGCACTGGGGCAGCTTTCGGTGTTCACCCGGCTGGACGGCCTGTTTGTGCTGGTGTGGCTGACGCTGTTTTACGGCCGGTGCCTGCTGTACGGCAGCTGTCTGGCCCGGTTGGCGCGGAGCGGTGCCGGGCGGGCTGTGTGCGCCGGAATTGTGAGCGCCACAGCCGTGGGGCTTTATCTGGGCGCGGGTCGGCAGTGGCTGCCGGCGGCTGGGCAATGCCTGCTTTGGGCGTGCCTTGTGTGGACGCTGGCAAAGCGGCGGCCCGGCGCAAAGGGGGAACGGGATGAGGCGTAAATGCAAGTGGCTGGCGGCCGTGTTGCCCGTGGTGCTTTTGTGCGGCTGCTGCGGCGGGCGGCAGGGTGATCTGCTTTTGGCGCAGGCCATTTATCAGGAGCAGGAAGCGCAGACGGTGCAGCTTCGGATTCTGTGCCTGGAAAGCGAGCCTTCGGCCAATGCGGAGGACGCACAGCCGAAGCCGATGCTGCTGGCCGGGGAAGGAGCAACCCTGGAAGAAGCCTGGCAGGCCGCGCAGCAGCAGAC
>ERZ1034901.207-NODE-207-length-49021-cov-12.682126_pt1 | contig 49021 bp, 41 predicted proteins | sample MGYA00520628_ERZ1034901 | MGnify/ENA primary metagenome ERZ1034901 (study PRJEB33766, sample SAMN09781783) | gut metagenome | biome: gut microbiome | host: Homo sapiens | place: Madagascar | study: EMG produced TPA metagenomics assembly of the PRJNA485056 data...
AGAGAGCTGAACAAAGGAACCACCCCGGTAAAATTGGTGGATTCCAGCTAACGGCTCATCCCCAACGCGTCTGCGATTTCTGAGAATGCCTTCTTCTCCTCAGGAGTGATTTTCAGGGATATGGAGGCTTTGGCTTCTTTCATGGTCGCGTCCTTTGTTGTCATGAAGGTTGTCGTTACGGGCGACTACTTTGGGTGAGAGAACTTGATTCGAAGAGGGGGCTCAGCGGCGGGCGCTCTTGATGCTTTCGAGTGCTCGTTTTTCCGCAAGGAGCTGCTCAGGCGCTTTCCCCTGGAGCTCTTCAATGGAGTGCTTGTACTCCTCGAGGAACAAGTTCTTGTAGAGCGTGTGGTCGCCCGTTTCGTAATAATGGAGCACAGATGCCAGATAATCCGGGATGCTCTTTTCCTGAAGGAAAATCGGCGTCAGTTGATGAGCTGCCAGAACGGCAGTCTGCATCAAGCGGGAGGTGCGCTTGTTCCCGTCTTCGAAATACTGAAGGTAAGCCAGGTTGCAGTGCACGTAGACGGCTTGAGAAAACGGGCGGGTGATTTTCCCGGCTGTTTCCAGAATCGTTTCGAACGCATCTTCCAATGCGTACGGACTGGCGAGCGGAATATATCCGGATCCCGCAATGGCGACTGGGCGGCGGCGAATCTGGCCCCTAGCTTCCGTTCGAATCAGCTGGTCGGTGATCTGCGAATGGATTGAGCGAACATAGGATTTCGAGAGGACGCCGCTGATCTTCTCTTCACGATCCTGCATGACGCTCACAAAAGCGTCGCGGAGATTGACGAGCATTGCGGCATCCTGATACGTTCTTCCAGCCTCAGTGATGCCGTACTGGAGCAGCATGGCCGCGCCTTTGCGCGAGTACTTGTTGCCTTCAATTTTGCCTGAGACATAGGCGTAATCGATGGCGCGATTCTCAAATTGGCGGCGGTTGCGCAAAAGCGCGTCGATTGAATATTCGTTTGCGAGCGACTCCAGGCAGTCCTCTTCCGAAGCTGTGAAGATGGATGTGTTTTCGAGGAAGCGGGAGTTGTATTCCATTGTTTTCCTGGGCTCTGACGGCGCATGCCGATGGACATTGCTCAAAGCGAAGGCTAGCATTGATTCGCGCTCCCAAACGCGGCGGGAGACGGCTCAAACCCCGAAGCGATGAAGCATCCCGGCAGCATGACGACTTGTCCGGCGCTTCCCGTGAGACTCCGGAGCAAAAAAATCCCGGAGAGGCTTTCGGGGCCTCTTCCGGGACAGACTTCCGAGAAAGGAGATGAAGAAAAGAGGAGTGTTTCGCTGGGAAAAATCACAAGTTGTATATCATGCCGGCCGCCCCCATGAACTGGTTGAAGCGGGCGGGTTTGGACAACAGCTTGTCGCCGTCAGCGTAGGAGGCGGCGAGATAAAGACGCGTGCGCTTTGAGAGCGCATAGTAGTAGACGCTGCCGCCCGAAATGACGGTACCTTCCGTTTCGCTGAGGCCTTCCTTGTTGCCCTGCCACTCAAACTTCCCGTAGGTGAGGGACCCAGTAAAAGTGTGGCGTCCCACCGGATAGGCGGCCGTCACCACAACGGCGTTGCTTCTCAGGCCTTTGGCGGACTTGTCGTAGGAGGTAGATCCCACCATCTGGTTTCTCAGGTCGGCAGCGGCGCCGATGCGCCAGTCGTTTTCGCCGTGGTAGTAGGTAACGGCAGAGACAACGGGCCCGAAGTCGTAGCTCGCGATCAGATGCGTGCCGAAGGTGTCGTGCTTCTTCGGGGCCTCGGGATTGAGGCGGTCAGGCTTCTCCCAGGAGAGGATGGTGCCGAAGCGGAGCTTTTCGCCCGTCCAGCCGCCTGCAAGCTGGGCGACGATGTTGCGGTCCGACCAGCCGTAGTTCTTCTCCTGAGTTTCCGAGCCGTTGGAATAGAGACCCTGAAGGAAGAAGCCTTTCGTGCCTTTGGTCGAGAAGGCGACGGCATTGTCGAGGTTTTGCGGCGCATTGAAGGTGACGTTTGCCGGAGCAATGCCGACGAAGCTCGCGTTCGTCATGTTGGCGCGAAGCCGCATGTACATGGAATAGGGCTGCGTCGCGCAGGAGAAGTTCGCAATTCGGCCGAAGGAGAACTCAATGTCGTTGTTGCCGACGAAGAGGCGCGTGGAGCCGAAAAGGTGATCCGGGTTGGCGAGAGACCCGGTGTCGAGCGCGATGGTCGAACCGACATGAAAGCCCGCGTACCAGTCGTCCCAGAGCTTTTCCGTGCCTTTCAGGTTGATGGCGGAATCCCACGGCGTTTCCTTGTAGCCCGCCATTTTGAAGGCATCGTCGCCGTTCTTCGGGTTCGTGTAGTAGACGCCTTCGGCAATGATGCCGGAGATCTGAACCTCGGCGGCGGAGGCGGCAGCTGCCGTGAGGGAGAGTGCAGCGGCTGCGGCGGCCAGCGTAATTCTGGAGAGAGGCATTTGGTCGGATTCCTTTTTGCGGTTGATTTTTGTGATTGCGCCCGATTCTTTATTCGGGGCCGTGGGGGCCGCCAGAAGTGGTCGGCTTCGTGCGGACCCCTTGAAAACAATCTATTGGAATCGATTGGATGCGCCTATCGGATCTTTCCTCGCGTCTCCGATCACTTCAGAGAAAAGTTCTTCCCATTTTTGATAGTTCGTTTGGATTAGGTCGTTGGTATGGGACGCATTGAGATGGCGCAGGTATTACTTCAATCAATCCCTGATCTCTCTGCGGATGAGCGCAGAATCATGAGACAAACGCCATCGAAGCCTTTCGTTCGAGCAGGGGAGATATTCATGATCACGCTGAGTCAACGCAGCAGCACCTTTACCGATTCCGTCATCCGCCGCATGAGCCGCGTGTGCGCCAAATACGGCGCCCTCAATCTCGCGCAGGGGTTCCCCGACTACAACCCGCCCGAACCGATGCTGAAGCGCCTTGCGGAAGTCGCCTACCAGGGACCGCACCAGTATGCGACCACCTGGGGCGCGCAGAATTTCCGCGAAGCGCTCTGCGAAAAGGTGAAGCATTTCAGCGGACTCGAATACGCTCCGAATTCCGAGGTCGCCGTTACCTGCGGCGGCACGGAAGCCATGATGGCCTCCGTTCTCGCAACGGTGAACCCCGGCGACAAGGTGGCGATCTTCTCGCCCTTCTACGAGAACTACGGCGCCGACGCGATCCTTTCGGGCGCAGAACCCATTTTCGTGCCGCTGAAGCCCCCAGCCTTCTCGTTTGACGAAGAGGAGCTCCGTAATGCCTTCCGTCAGGGCGCGAAGGCCCTCATTCTCTGCAATCCGTCGAACCCGTCCGGCAAGGTCTTCACGAGGGACGAGCTCCTTGCGATCGCGAAAATCGTGAAGGAGTTCGACGCCTTCGTGATTACGGACGAGGTCTACGAGCACATCATCTACAAGCCTGCGGTTCATACGTACTTTGCGGCGCTCCCCGGCATGCGCGAGCGCACGATCGTCTGCAATTCGCTCTCGAAGACCTATTCGATCACGGGCTGGCGCCTGGGCTACGTCCTCGGGCCCGCGGAAGCGCTCGACCGCGTCCGCAAGGTTCACGACTTCCTGACGGTCGGCGCTGCGGCGCCCCTCCAGGAGGCTGCCGTCACGGGCCTCAGGTTCGGCGACGACTACTACGAAGAGCTTCAGGCCGAATACACGCACCGGCGCGATCTCTTCCTGTCGGGACTCGATTCCTTGGGCCTCAGGTACTTCCGTCCGCAGGGCACGTACTTCGTGCTCGTCGACATCAAAGATTTCGGCTATGACGACGACTATCAGTTCTGCCTCGACCTTGCCGAAAAGGTGAAGCTCGGCGCTGTTCCGGGGTCGAGCTTCTTCCGCGAGCCCGTGCACGACTACATTCGTCTGCACTTTGCGAAGGGCGACGACCGGGTGCTCGAGGACGCGATCAACCGCCTGAGGAACATCAAGATTTTGCAGAAGTAATCTGCGGATGTTCCCATGACAAAGGACCGGGAGCTTGAGGAAGCTTTGCCGGTCCTTTTATTTCAGAGCGCACGCGGCGTCTTTCAGGCGCGGGATGGAAGTGCGCCGCCCGTTCGGGCGAATGGGCTTCAAGCGGCAGTCTTATCCGAGGCGGAGCTTCAGCTGCCGCAGCTCGTTGAGATTCGATACGCCGAGCTTGTGGTAGGCATTCGCGCGGTGCGTTTCGACGGTTCGGTCGCTCAGCGACAGGCGCTGCGCGATCTGGCAGTTGAGGAGCCCGATGAGAACCAGATCGAGAATTTGCCGCTCACGCTTCGTGAGGGTCTCCCAGCGTTCTGATTCCTCGCCGCTCCCGACAGGGGTTTGTCTGGCTTTAAGGTCTTTGCCCACTGCGGCATCAACAGCCCGGAGAAACTCTTCCGGGTTGACCGGTTTTTTGAGCAGGTCGTCGGCGCCTTTTCTGAAGATCGTGATCGCCATGTCGACGTCGGCATGCGCGGTCAGAAAAACAATCGGCTGGGTATAGCCGCGCCGGAGCATCAGCGCCTGAAGCTCCACACCGTTGATGCCGGGCATTTGATAGTCAAGCACGACGCATCCCGGACGGTCGGGGTCGTCCTCTTGAAGAAACGCTTCGCCGCTCTCATAGGCCTTCGCCGTCCACCCTTCCGCCCGCAGCATGAAGAGGAGCGCTTCGCAGTGTGCGAGGTTGTCGTCCACAATGCGGATGAGCGCATTTTGTTCCTTCTTCATGATGTCTTCTCCAGAGGTAGCTTAATAACTGCTGAAAGACCGCTCCCGGGCCCCGCTTCAAAGAGAAGCTTCCCGCCATGATTTTCAACGATGGAGCGGACAAGCACAAGGCCGAGACCGAGACCGCTCGGCTTCGTGCTTTGCAGCGGCGTTCCGAGTGCCCGGAGCTCTTTTTCGGAGAGCGGCGAGCCGTTATCGGAGATCCTGATGAGGCAGTGGCCGTCGGCTTTTTTCGCCGATACCCGGATTTCGGGCCGGGGCGTCTTGTCCGCATGGAGCGCGTCTGCCGCGTTTCGAAGGAGATTAAGCACGGCAAGCTCGATTTCCATGGAATCCGCAAAGATGGGGAGACTCCCTTCAAGTTCGCTCAATACTCTGCCCGAAAAGCGCCCGCTCGCGCGGAAGACTTCCAGAGCCTGCTTCACGACTGCCGAGGCATCGAGATGCTCTCTGTCTGAAGGCTTGCGGCGTGCGTAGGCGCGGACTTTGTTGACGATGCTTTCCGCATCCTGAGTTTCGGCGGCCATCCGGAAAAGCGCCTCTCTGGCGGCGGATGCGTCAAAATCGGGCTTTTCCGTCATCCGGAGAAGTCCGTGGATGTAGGCGGAAAGGGAAGAGAGCGGCTGTCGAAGCTCATGCGCGATCATCGAGCTCATCTGTCCGATCAGGCCGACCTTCTGGAGAGACTCAAAACGCTCTTCTGCGGCTGCCGCCACTTTCTGGAGTTCGAGCTGCCGGCTGAGCGCCCGGGAAAGTTCTGCGGTCCTGCGGCTGACGAGATGCTTCAGAAGCAGGCTGTAGAGGGCAAGGAGCACGAGAAGCGCCGCGCCGGCAAGGATCCACGGTCGGTATTCTTCCCAGAAGCCCTTGAGCGTCCAGCCTTTCAGCACGTCGTAGACGCCCGTCTTCATGTTCCGGTAGAGCTCGTCGACGGCGCTGAAGTCGGTTGCAACGCTCCAGCGGTAGTCGGATGCGTCGCTCGCGTTGAGGAGAATCTGCATGACTTCGCGCGCGAGCTCAGGCGATGTTCCGGGAGCGGCGGAGAGCGTCCAGTTGGGATAGTCGGCGGTTGATCGGCGGCAGGGCATGATGCCGGGCTTCGGCTCCAGAATCCTGAGCGCCCTTCGTTCCGGAGCATCTGCAGGAAAATTGTCCTCAAGAAAGCAGCTCGGCACCGTTGCCGCATCGGCCTCGCCCCGAAGGAGCGAAGCGAGCACGCTGAAGCTTCCTGCATCCAGAAAGACCTGTTTGGAGAAGAACCCGAGATGGTCGTAGCCGCGCGCCTCGAGTTCGCCCATTGCGGCGACGTAGCCGTAAAAGCCCATGGGTCGGTTGGCGACGAGCCGTCTTCCGCGGAGGTCGTCGAGCTTTCTGTAGGGGGAGTCTGCACGGACGACGAAGACCGAGCCGTAGGCGTGGTTGGGGTCGGGAAAGCGCTTCGAAGTGATGGTGAGGAGGTCCTTTGTGCCTTTGTTCATCATCCGGCGCGAGAGACCCGCCGTGGAAATGAAGAAGCTGAGGCGGTTCGCAAGAACGTCTTCTGTGAGCTTGTCGACATGAATCGTCTCAAAGCTCACGCGGTCTTTGCCGAAATGCGCCTCCAGGGCTTGCTTCGTTTCCGTAAAGACGGAGACGTGTTCCGGTTCATGACCGCCCGGGGTGATGCCGATCCGGATCGCCGGCTCCGGGACCGCTGAAGCGAGCGCCGGGAGGAGCAGGCAGAGCGTCAGAAGAAATAAAGGACGGCTTTGAGGCGCAGCGTTTGTCATGAATCTCTCCGGGCTTATGAATTCTGGGAGCCCGCGTGTACTTAAGTACCGGATACGTAGGTACCCGGCTGAATATTCTCTATCCCAACGAGTGAACAATCTCTGGAGAGAGAACTATGAAGCAGCACATCGCATTATCCGCCGCTCTCGCGGCCGCCCTCGCCCTCATGAGCACCGGCGCATCGGCCGCACTTAAGGACGGCACGTATGAAACCCAGGTCATCGGCCACAATGCGCCCTTTACGGTGAAGGTGACCGTAAAGGACGGGAAGGTTGCGTCGATCGATTCGAAACAGAACCTTGAGTCGAACGGCGTCGGCCGCGTGGCGCTCGAGAAGCTTGCAAAGAAGGTCGTCGACAATCAGTCGGTCGGCGTCGACGTGGTGACGGGAGCGACGCTCACGAGCTTTGCGTTCCTGAAGGGCGTTCGCGACGATCTCGCCAAGGCGGGCGCGACGGACGAAGACATGGCGAAATGGAAGAAGAAGGTCGAGCAGCATCCGACAGCGCCTCTTGCGATCGATTCTGACGTCGTGGTGATCGGCGGCGGCGGGGCCGGCCTGGCCGCAGCCCTCTCGGCACTCGAGTCCGGTGCGAAGAAGGTCGTTGTTCTCGAGAAGCTCGGCTACCTCGGCGGCTCCACTCAGGTCTCGGGCGGCGCCTTCAATGCCGTTGACGACAAGCGTCAGAAGGCGCAGGGCATTGTCGATTCGAAGCCCATTTTCTTTGAAGCGACGATGAGGGGCGGCCACTATGTCGGGAACCCCGAACTGGTGCACTACCTTACCTACAACGCCACGGATGCGGTCGCCTGGCTTGAAAAGGAAGGCGTCGAATTCAGGGACAAGATCGGTTCGGCAACGGGCTCCCTCGGTCAGCGTTCGCATTACGGCAAGAAGCCTGCCGGCTGGGCCTATACGTCCGTCTTCGAAAAGCGCCTTGCGGATTACGGCGACCGGGTTGAGATCCTCACCGATACGCCTGCCGAGCATCTCATCGTCAGGGACGGCCGCGTGGTCGGCGTGAAGGCGCTCCGCTACGGCAAGCAGCCCGTCACCGTCAATGCCGCGAGCACGGTGATTGCCACGGGCGGCTTCGGCGCCAACATCCCGATGCGTCAGAAAGTGAATACCGGCGTCTGGAAGGAGGTCTCGCTCGACAAGCGCATCGGCACGACGAACATCAACGGCGCGGCGCAGGGCAAGGGCATCGAACTCGGACGTGAAGCCGGGGCCGACATCATCGGACTCTCCGACATTCAGCTTCACCCGAACGGCACGCCCGGCACCGGCCTCATGCAGGATATTGCGACTTCCGGACGCAACCGCCTCTTCATCAACAAGAACGGCGACCGCTTCGTGAGCGAAAGCGCGGCGCGCGACACGCTCTGCAAGGCGATCTTTGCCCAGCCCGGCGGAACCTATTACCTGCTGATGAACAAGCTCCGCTACCCGGATGAAACGACGCCGGACCGCATGGGCGTCACCATGCAGGACATGCTGAAGCTCGGCCGCGTGAAGAAGGCTGAAACGCTCGATGAAATGGCGAAGATCCTCAACGTGCCGGCAGCAAATCTCAAGGCCGCGGTTGCGGAATACAACAAGGCGGCGAGCAACAAGGGAACGCCAGACAAGTTCGGCTTCGTCGCGACCAATACGGATGATGCGCCGATGACGGAGGGCCCCTGGTACGCATGCCCCAAGGTTCCGACAGTGCATCACACGATGGGCGGCATCCGCATCAATGTGCACGCTCAGGCGCTCGATAAGGACGGCAATCCGATCAAGGGCCTCTACGCCGCGGGCGAAGTGACGGGCGGCATTCACGGCGCGAACCGTCTCGGCGGGAACGCCATCGCGGATGTCTTCACCTTCGGGAAGGTTGCCGGCGAAAGCGCGGCAAAGGGACTCTGACGAAAAGGGAGCGACGGCATTTCCCGGATGGAACCTGTTCTCCTGAGGCATCGGTGCCGAAATTGATCCATCCGTCATGAGCAAAAGAGAGGGACCTTCGGGTCCCTCTCGCATTTCCGGAAGTTCCCGCTGCGATCCCCGGAGCGGCAGCGGTTCGGGAGACTTCGGGCGGAGAAAAGACAATCGCAGCTGGAAAGGTTGACAAGAACTTGGAAATAATACTAAATATATTAATGTATTTTTTTTTAGATTTCGGGAGTTCCTGCTATGGAATACACGGAATACAAGATGGATCTCAAACGCATTCGCGCGAAAGTCCGCACCATGAAGCGGACGCTCAAAGCCAGAAAGGGAACAACCAACCTGGTCGGGTATGGCCTCACGGTAATCCGCGAGAGGCTTCTTGAGGATCCTGCCTGCTATCTCACCTATGGCCCCTACTGGTGGGCTATGAAGGACATGCTCATTCGCCGCGGGTACAAATTCGGGACGGAGCTCGATGAGGAAGTTCTTGAGGATTACAGAGGCGGCAATGATGAAGAATCGCTCGTCATGTGCGAGGTCTTCCGCGACATGTATTTTGAAAAGTTCATGCGGGGCGCCCGCCGGTTCTCGCTGGACGGCGCTTCCGACGAGGACTACGTGCTCGTGGATCACGATATGGAAAACCGGATCCTGCCCGATATCGCGCTGATTTAGCTTGTTTGAAGCTTTCTGCATAAGAGTGGGGCGGCTGAGGCGCTCAGCCTGATGATTTTCCAGTAGGATTCCCAACCGCCAAAGCCATCGCTCGAGGCCATGGCGCGAACTTTTCAAGGTGAACCGGGACATCCCATGGATCTGACCTCCAAGCTATTGAAAAACATTCTGAATCTCGAGAACATCGTCGTAGAGAACTGCGAATTCGGACTTGGTTCCGATCAGGAAAGGATCCTGACGGTCGATGTGCAGCCATATAAGCGCCTGCAGCATTTGTGTCCGCAGTGCGGGAAGAACTGTCCGGGCTACGACCGCGGCGGGCGTCCGGCGAGAACCTGGCGCGCCCTCGACTGGGGAGACGTGCTCGTCTATCTGCGCTACGCGCCTCCCCGCATCCAGTGCCCGGAGCACGGCGTCGTTACGGCATCCGTGCCCTGGGCTTATCCCGGGTCGCGCTTCACCATGGACTTTGACTGGCAGACGGCGATCCTGGCTGCAGGCGTCTCTACGACGCTCGCTGCCCGTCTCATGCGCATCGATTGGGCCACCGTCTCCCGCTGCGCGGAGCGCGTCAGAGAAAAAGAGACGCAGGACGCCGGCAATCGGTTCAGCGGCCTCCGGCACATTGCAGTGAATGAGAGGAGCTTCACCCAGGGAAAGAATGTCGTCACCGCCGTTTTTGACCGTGAGAAGAACCGTCTGGTCTGGGCGCATGAAGGCCGCGCGTCCAAGGTATTGGAAGTCTTCTTTGAAGGCCTGACGGCAGACGAGAGAGCTGCTGTCGAAGTGGTGAGCGGCGACAACGCACGCGTGATCGACGAGTGCATTGCAAAGTACGCGCCGCAGGCAAAGCGAAACAGGCGCTGAAAGGCGGATGGAGGCCGGTGATCTATGTCAGGATCCTCCGCCTCAGGGAATAGAATCTTCCTGGAAATTTCTCTGCCGTAACGGAGAAATTTCCGGAAAATTCTCCGTCATAACGAGGTTTTTCTTATGGAACTCATCCCTCGAGAAATGCAGGCTTCCATCGCGGCTCAAACGCGGCCCAAAGCGGATGTTATTTTCGGTGCGCGGCAAACGGGCAAAACTACGCTGCTTCAGGGCATTGTTCTCAGCTCTGCGGCTTGGTTTTCCGGCGACGCACCGAGTGATCTGGAAAGACTCTCGCTCTTTAGTTAATGAGAGAGTGGAGCAACTCGTCTGAAAATCTCAGGTTCGCGGGAACTGAAAAACCCTGAAAATGCGCCGCGGCCAGTTGCAGGACAGCCGTCAAAATGGCGGCGGGCGTTACCACTGGAGCGTTCCACGCTGGCTTACGTCAACGCCCGCCGTGATGACTGCGTCTTCGAACGCTTCTACGATTTCCTGCTCAAGCATTTTGGGGAGGAAGAAAAGCAAAGCCCCCGACCTTTCGGTACGAGGGCCGATTGTCGCTACGGTGGATTGCAATCTCCGCTCCGTAGAGGCCTGCCCACTTAAGGGCAGGACTTAGACCCCGGCAGACTTTGCTGTTGCGGGAACATTGTTACGGTACAGTTAAAAGGTGAGATCGTCAAACGTTTGAATCGCTGAAGTACTTGAGACCGTGACTTGGTTAGGCATCTCAAGCATCATTGCTGTCCAAAATACTTTGGGAATGTCGGAGCCTTTGAGGCGCGTCGAAGATTCCTCAAATCCGCTCTTCGGCGGTACTTTCCCATACAGCCATGACGCAGGCCCGATAAAGCCGAAGGCCTGCCGGAAGCGACGCTCAGGGGACTTCACGACGATTCTGATTATACGCAGGGAGCCGTTCGGTCTCCCTGCACCAGGCATTTGAAAAAATCCGTCGCCCTAGGGTTTTCGATCTGTTTTCGTCCTTCAAAGCGGCTTTTCCGGATCCGATCAGCAGATTCTCGGAAGCTGCTCGCCCGTGAGCCAGTCGACCATGCGCCGGCCGCCCATCAGGGTCACCATCTCAACGAATCCGGGATTCTCCGCCGTCACTTCGCCGATGATCGCGGCTCCCGTCCCATGCGGGTCGCTCCGGATGGCGGCGAGCGCGGCCTCCGCCTCGTCTTCCGGGACGATTGCAATGAGGCGCCCTTCGCAGGCGGAATAAAGGGGATCGAGCCCCAGGAATTCGCAGGCTGCGCGGACCTCGTCCTTCACCGGAATTTGGGCTTCATGAAGCGTGATGCCGACGCCGCTCTCGGCGGCAATTTCGTTCAAGGTCGTCCCGAGCCCGCCGCGGGTGGGATCGCGCAGCACGTGCGCACCGGGCGCGGCGGCGAGAAGGCATTCCACCATTTTCCCGAGCGGCGCGCAGTCGGATTTCAGATCCGTGCCGAAAGTCATGTCCTCGCGCAGGCTCATCACGGTCATGCCGTGGTCGCCGATCGAGCCCGAAACGATCACGCGGTCGCCGGGACGCGCCTGGGAGCCGGAAATCATGTGGTCGGCAAGCCGCTCGCCGATGCCGGTGGTGGCGATGTAGACCCCGTCGCCGTGGCCCTTCTCAACCACCTTGGTGTCGCCCGTCACGACGGCGACGCCCGCTTCCTTCGCGGTCTCGGCCATGGACTGAACGATCTTTTCGAGGTCCCGGAGCGGAAAGCCTTCCTCAAGAATGAAGGCCGCGGAGAGCCAGAGGGGCTTCGCGCCGCACATGGCGACGTCGTTCACGGTGCCTGTGACGGCAAGACGCCCGATGTCGCCGCCCGGGAAGAAGAGGGGCTTCACGACGTGCGCGTCGCAGGAGACGGCAACCGGGCGCGTGATCGGGGGCATCACCGCCCCGTCGTGCCCCTGGTCGAGCCACTCGTTCGTGAGGTGCTTGGCGAAGAGTTCGCCGATCAGCTGCGCCGAGGCCCTTCCGCCCGAGCCGTGCGTCATTTCGACGGCGCCGCGGAGAATGTCGAGCCTGCGGCCGGAGCTTGCGCGTTCGCGCTTGAGATTATTTTCCGTCATATTCTTTTCCTTTCCTGCCGTAATGAATCTTAGGGACTTTTGGGCCGGATCTTCAGGACCGGGCTCGCCCGTAGCTGTATGCCGCGGCGCAGGCGCCTTCAGAGGACACCATGCAGGCGCCGATCGGGTGGGCGGGCGTGCAGGCCTTCCCGAAGAGAAGGCACTGCCGCGGCTCCTTTTCGCCTCTCAGAATGGCGCCGCATTCGCAGGCCTTGTTGTCGGGGACCACGAGTTCAGGCATCACGAAGCGCTTTTCAGCATCGAATTCCGCGAATTCCGGGCGGATGCGCAGCGCTGAATTCGGAACCGTGCCGAGACCGCGCCACTCAAACGTGGGGCGCCGCTCGAAAACCTCGTCCATGAGCTCAATCGCCTTGACGTTCCCTTCCGCCGTCACCGCGCGGGTGAATTCGTTTTCCACTTCGGCGCGGCCTTCGTTTACCTGGCGGATGAGCATCAGGATCGAGAGGAGCATGTCGAGGGGCTCGAAGCCGCAGACGACGACAGGCATCCTCCATTTTTCGCTGAAGTGCCGGTAGGGGTTGGAGCCGATCACGGTCGAGACGTGCGCGGGGCCGACAAGGCCGTTCAACTTAGGTGCATCAGGCCGCTGCGGGGCCGTGAGGAGAATGTGCTCCATCGCGGCGGGGGTCAGCACGTGGTTGCAGAAGACGGAGAAGTTCTTCAATCCCAGACGCTTCGCGGCGAGAATCGCGGCCGCGGTCGGCGGGGTCGTCGTCTCAAAGCCGATTGCGAAGAAGACCACCTCGCGGTCGGGATTTTCGCGGGCGGCCTTCACGGCATCCATCGGGGAATAGATCATGCGGATGTCGGCGCCCTCGGCACGGCAGCGGAAGAAGCTCCGGCCCTTCGATGCCGGCACCCTCATCGTATCGGCGTAGGTGCAGAGAATCACCTTTTCCTTGAGGGCAAGATTCATCGCCATGTCGATGCGGCCGATCGGCATCACGCAGACGGGGCACCCGGGCCCGTGAATCATGCGGACGTTGGGCGGAAGAAGGTCGGTGAGACCCCAGCGCGAAAGGACGTGCGTGTGCCCGCCGCAGAATTCCATGAAGCGATAGTCGCGGGAAGGATCGGCCTCCTCGCGGATTCTTTGAGCGAGCTTCTGCGCCTCGTCGCCGCGGCGGTATTCATCCACGTACTTCATGGGCGCGCTCCGCCCGACGTAATCGTCATGCCTTCGCGAAGCTCGCCCGCGCTTTCCAGAATGCGCAGCGTCTCCTCGGCTTCCTTCGCGTCGATGCGGTTGAGCGCGAATCCGACATGCACGATCACCCAGTCGCCCGGGACCGGATGGTCGATCAGGGAAACGTCGACGGGCTTTTCAATGCCGCCGATCGATGCCATCGCATCGGATCCGTTCGGGGAAACGGAGAGAATTTCTGCAGGAACTGCAAGACACATAGAATCAGACTCCAGCGTGATCCCGGATAAAGGGATAGCTTGACATGCCGCGGGCGAGGGCAAGGCGCGCAAGATGCGCCTGACCGAGGGCAAGCCCTCCGTCGCCCGGAGGCACGATATGGGGAATTCGGGGTTCGATGCCGGCATCCAGAAGCATCTTCGGGATGCGCGACGAGAGGACGCGGTTAAGCATGCAGCCGCCCGTCAGCATGACGGGGCCGTCGAGCCCCGAGCGCTCCCGTCCGTTGATGATCCAGCGGGCGATGCCATCGGCCGCGGTGACCTCAAAGAGAGCGGCGAGCTTCGCGGCGGTCTCTTTCGACGGGTCGGCAAGCCGGACTTCAGCGATATGCCGCATGAGCGGGAGGAACGACAGCACGCCTTTCCCAATTGAAAAGCCTCCTTCCAGAGGAGCGGCTTCATCGATGTGAGGCGCCGCGATGCTCTCGAGCCGCATGGCGGCAGTCGCCTCGTCCTGCATCGTGAAGACGAGTCCGAGAATGGCGGCCGCGCCGTCGAACCACCGTCCGAGCGCGCTCGTGCGGGCGGTTCTCGGCGAATGAATGAGCTTTGGAATTTCGCGAAGCATCATTTCCGGAATGGCCGGAAGATCCCCGCGAAGGGCGTGAAGGAGCTCGAACCTCGCGTCTTCGAGTCCCGCTTCAGCGAGGATGGCGGCCCCCATGCGCCAGGGTTCCCGGGCTGCGCGGTCGCCGCCGGGGAGCGCGAGCGGATGGAGGCTTCCGAAGCGCTCGAACCCGTCGGGGCCGACCGCAAGGAGCTCTCCGCCCCAGACCCTGCCGTCGCTTCCGAGTCCCACGCCGTCGAGCGCGGCGCCGAGCGTCCGTTCGTTTCTTCCTGCTTCAGCCATGGCGGCGCCCACGTGGGCGGCATGGTGCTGAATGCGGATCAGGGGCTTCTGCTTCTCCTCGGCGAGCTTTTGGGCGAGTTCGCCCGAGAAGAAGTCGGGATGGAGGTCGGAGGCGAAGGCGCCGGGCTCGACATCAAGGAGCGAGCGGATGTGTTCGAGCGCCGCCTCGAGCGCGAGGCAGTTCGAGATCCGGTCGAGGTCGCCGATATGCTGCGTGAGAAAGAGTTCGCGCCCGCGCGTCATGGCGGCCGTGTTCTTGAGGTAGGACCCCGTCGCCGCCACGTCGGGCGCGCCCTTTACCTCCGGGATGCGGATTGCTTCGGGCGTCACGCCCCTTGCGCGGCGCACCCAGACGGGGCCGGATTCGGTCGAGCGCACGACCGAATCGTCGCAGCGGATGAGGATTTCGCGGTTGTGAAGAAGGAGCACGTCGGCGATGGAGGAGAGCCTCTTCCTAGCCTCGTCGTTTCCGATCACAAGCGGCTCACCGCCAGGATTGGCGCTCGTCATGACGAGATAAAGGTCGTGAGGTTCTTCCATCCAGGCCGTTCCTTCGGGTTCTCCGAGGAGAGCGTGGAAGATGAGCGCATGGAGCGGCGTGTAGGGAAGCATTACGCCGATTTCAGAGAGCCCGTCCGCAATGCCGGGGAAGGCTTCCGATTCGACGATTTCGGGCTTCTTCCGGAGAAGTACGATCGGGTGAGCCGTGCCCGTGAGGAGCTTCTCCTCGGCGGCATCGACCCAGGCAATGCGCTTCGCGGACGCAACCCCTGCGCACATGACGGCGAGCGGCTTCTCGTTTCTGCCCTTACGCTCGCGCAGGCGCTTCACGGCCTTCGCGTTCGAGGCGTCGCAGACGAGATGAAAGCCTCCGATTCCCTTGACCGCAGCGATGCCGCCCTCGCGGATGACGCGCGCCGTTTCCCGGATCGGGTCGCCGGGGACCGGAGCGCCGTCCGCGCGAATGAGCTCGAGCTTCGGTCCGCAGACGGGGCAGGCATTGGGCTGCGCATGAAAGCGCCGGTCGCCCGGGTCCTCGTATTCCGCAAGGCACGCCGGGCACATCGGAAAGACCGACATCGAGGTCTGCGGGCGGTCGTAGGGGAGCCTGCGGGTGATCGTGAAGCGCGGCCCGCAGTGCGTGCAGTTCGTGAAGGCGTAGCGATAGCGCCGGTTCCGGGGATCGAAGATGTCCGCAAGGCACTCGGGGCAGGTCGCCGCATCGGGCGTGATCATCGTGGTGACGGCCCCTTCGGCGCGCGACGGCGTGATCACAAACAGGTCGACCCCGCGAACGGGAGCGGGCTTCACGTCGATCGAGTCGATGCGGGCGAGCGGGGGCTTCCCGCGGCGGAGTTCGTCAGGGAAGGCGTCGAGCGCCTTCGGGTCGCCCTCCAAAAAAATCCCGACGCCCTCGGGGTCGTTGAAGACCTCGCCGGCAAGGTTGAGCGCCGCGGCGATGCGCCAGACGGTGGGGCGAAAGCCCACGCCCTGGACGAGCCCTTCGACGCGCACAAGACGCGCTTCTCTTGCCATCATCCGCTCTCCCTTAATGAACTTGTCGGAAGCCCCTTAAAGGCTCGCGAGGACGAGCTGGGCTTTAAGCCACGCGCACCACTTGTCGATTCCTTCGCCCGTGGTCGCAGACACCCGGAGCACCTTCGCCTTCGGGTTGACGCGGAGAACGTTCGCTTCGGCCTTGTCGGCATCGAAGGGGACGTAGGGGAGAAGATCGATCTTGTTCATGAGGACGAGCGACGACGCGCGGAACATGTCCGGGTACTTGAGGGGTTTGTCCTCGCCTTCCGTCACGGAAAGCACCGCGACCTTGTGCGCTTCGCCCAAATCAAACTCCGCCGGGCAGACGAGGTTTCCGACATTCTCAATAAAGAGAATGGAGTTTTCTTCGGGCTTGATCGCCTCGATCGCGCGCTTCACCATCTGAGCGTCGAGGTGGCAGCCTTTTCCGGTATTGATCTGGAGCGCCCGCACGCCCGTCGCGCGGATTCTTGCGGCGTCGTTCGTCGTTTCCTGGTCGCCTTCAATGACGGCCGAGGGAATGTCCGTGAGCGTTCTCAGGGTCTTGGTCAGGAGTTCAGTCTTTCCCGACCCGGGGCTCGAAACAAGGTTGAGGGCGAGAACGTGGCTGGCGGCAAGACGCGCGCGGTTTTCGGCCGCAATGGCGTCGTTTCTCGCGAGGATGTCTTCTTCCACGGCGATCGCGCGGCCCTCGGGCATGTCGTGGTCGTGCGAGTGCGCGGGATGCGCATGGTCGTGGGAATGTCCGTGCTCATGACCGTGATCATGATCATGATCGCGGGCATGTTCATGTTCATGCTCGTGGTCGTGATCGTGGACCGTCAGGGTGATGTTCCCGTCGGCGTCCCGGACTTCATGCATATGGGGACCCGAATGGCCGCAGCCGCAGGTAGTGCACATTTCTTTATTCCCTCCTCCGCTTTAGGGAGCGAAAACGTTTTTTCAATGGGGTTCTGGTGGTTCTTCTGTCGCTTGCGGGAGGCCTCCGGGGACGTTCAGCCGTCCGCGGCCTCGAGGATGTCGACCACCTTCATTTCCGTGCCGCCGGTGGCGGCGAGCCGGTAGCCGCCGCACTCGGGGCAGGGGTCGCCGTAGCGCTTCAAAGGCACTGTTTTCTCGCAGGCGAGGCACCAGGCCTCGCCCCGGGGGCGCTCGATCTCAAGCGCCGCGTTTTCCGCGGGGCCGCCTTTTCTTACCGAGGTCCAGGCAAATTCGAGGCTCGGGATGTCGACGCCGGCGAGCTCTCCGATTGAGACCCGCACGGCCTTCACGCGCTTTACATCATTTGCCCGAGCGGTGCGTTCGACGATTTCGAGAATTCCTTCGGCGATGGAGAGTTCATGCATGGCTTCGATTCAGATTTGCTTCGTCTGGAGCCGTTCCATGCAAAGACGGTGGGCACGCAGGCGTCAAGTCCGAAGAGCGCCCGTTCGACTGCGTTTTCAAGCTTCGCGCGGTCGTCCATGTCGTCCTTCGGGTAGAGGAAGGATTTCGCAGCAAGCGATGCCATGCGCTGGCCGGCACCGTTGGGCGAAAACTGCCACTCGGTGGGCGAGGTGATTCTGAGGGTCTGAAGTTCGCCCGAGGGGGTGAGCTTCACGGCATGCATCAGAAGGCCCCGCGCCGTTTCAACGAAGCTTATCCCGATGCCCGCTTCAGGGCCATAGGTCCAGAGAACGTTTCTGCCGTCCTCTTCGGAGGTGGAAAGGGGCGAGGATTCTCCTTCTTTCGGCATAGCCCGGTCGATGAGCCCCGATGACAGGTCGAGGAGCGCCTTAGCGCGCGCGAAGAAGCACGCGGTTTCAACAATCCTTGCGCCCGTGAGCGCCGCAGGGGAAATGCCTTCCGAAATCAGAAGATCCCGCACGGCAGGGTTGTTACGCATGCGCGACAACGCGCCGGTGAGTCTCGGCGCACCCTGCCAGAAGGGCGCCATGTCGAAGCCCGAGTCGTTAAGAAGCCGGTAGGCAATCTCTTCGGCAAAGTCGGGCGTCATGATTTCGCTTCTTTCGGGCAGAAACTGAACGTCGGCTTCCGGAGGACGAGGCTCGGCAAGAAGAGAGAGGAGCAGGTGCGCGGCAGGAATCGTTCCGGCATGGCTTTCGGCCCAGCGGCGAAGGTCGAACCGGCCTTCCTTCAGATTCTTCAGAAACGCTTCCGGCTCCATGCCGAAGAGAAGCCGCGAGGCGGCCGTCCGGGCTTCCGCGAGGAGTGCCGAGAGCGCATCAAGGAGCCTTTGAAAAAGCGCCGGATCAGGCCCTTTTTCAGAATGGGGGTCGAGCTTCACGAGAAGCTGCGCGATGAGCGCAAGCCTCGCGCGGAGCGCTCCGATCTGACGGTGCTCCTCCTGCCCGAGAATCGGCGTGAGGGGCAGGGGCGGCTTTCCTTCCTGAGGGGCGGCAAAGCCCCCGAGGAGCGCGGTCCTCGCTTCGAGCTTTTCGCTCTCGCAGACGAGAACGCGCAGATTTTCGACAATGGCTTCCGTCGTGACGGCAGCCTCGGGGAGGCGGGCGAAGGCGCTCCCGCGCTTTTCGCTCGGCCGCCCGCGGGCGGCAAGAAGCGCGCTGTCGAAGGCCGTCAGATGCGCGATCGGGCAGAGGCCGTAGAGGAGCGTAATGAGGCGTCTCGCGTTTGCACGGTGTTCGTTTGCGGCCAGCATCCGGGCGATGCCGTTCGTGCGCGTTGAGGACACGCAGACGGAGGCTTTTCCGCAGGGCTTCGGGAGCACGTGGATGTGGATGGCGGCTTCATCAGGAGCGGTCATGGCTTCGTCCTCCCTTCTGCGGGTTCTGCCGCATGGGCCTGGGGCTGAGCGGCGGGCGCGGCCTCAGCCGGCGCCTTCTCTTCAGCCGGGAGTTCCCCGGGGCGCGCGGCTTCGAGGTGATGCTTTTGAGGCGCCTCCGCTTTCTTTTCAACCCAGCGGCGGCCGCGGCCGAAGAAGTCGCGGCGGGAGAACTTCTCGTTTTCGTCGCGCTTCTTTGGTTCGGGCTTCGGCGTGAGCGCCGGGGTCTCAAGATAATTCTTCGGGGGCTCGACCTTGATCGGAATCACGCGCCTCAGCGCCCCGTCCGCAGCGGGCGGCGCCCAGGCGGTCGCATCCTCGTCGTCCTCCGGAATGGAGGATGTCGTGAGCATGGTTTTGAGCGCCACGCGGGCGAATTCGTCCGCAGTTTCCTGGTCGGCCATATCGAGGACTGGGCTCTTGAGCGGGAGCGAGAGGAAGCGCCCGAGGATCGGGTCCTCGACCGAAATGAAGGGAAAATCCCCCGCGGGGAGTTCGATGAGACGCACCTTGCCGACGGGCACCTCGACCCACGACTCGGCGACGCCGCAGACATAAACCGCGGCGATCGACCACGGCGTCACCATGACGCCGATCCAGTCGTTGCCCCAGCGGCGGAAGTCGACCGCACGGACGTCAATCTTCGGATTGACGATGGGCAGACCCGCCATGCGCTCGCGCGCAATGCGGCGCATGCCTTCCTCAAAAAAGCCTGCCGGCGACTCAGCAAAAGAAGCCCGGGGTTTGGGATCCATGAATGCTCCTGAAACGGAAAGACGCGGGCTCTCTAGGAGACTGGATGAGGTGCGTGAAATTCTTCATATTAATGGAAAAATTTGCACCGAATCTTTGTTTACAATCGATGAGGACGCGCTTTTTCGAACGAGTATAGAAAGAGCATCCGGGAAGCGGTATCCGTCAAAGGAAGAGGGGCCTCTAGTGCTTTCGGGCGAGAGATCCCGCACGCACTGTCCGCGGTTACTCATAGGTAGAACTTTATGGGTAGGCGCTCTGCGCTCATGGCCTATAGCCCGGAGATCGCGTCAAAAACTATTCTTTCGATGACGCTTTTCATTCCCTTTTCCCGGGAATCTGAAGATTTTGTCAGGGGCGCAAGGGGAACATTCGAAACGCGCGCTCCCGGCAGGCTTTCGGGAAGAACCCTCCGGCCCGGCCGCCTGCATATATGAAAAATGAACGAGGGGGAGACCCAACATGCTTGAAACCCAATATCAGGCACTTCGCCGTCAGGGCGTGAGCCGCCGCAGCTTCCTGCAGTTCTGCTCGCTTACCGCGGCGAGCCTCGGACTCGGCAATGCGGGCGCGCAGGAAATCGCGCATGCGATGGAAACGAAGCCCCGTACGCCGGTCATCTGGCTCCACGGCCTTGAGTGCACCTGCTGCTCAGAATCTTTCATCCGCTCCTATTCGCCGGTGGTTCAGGACGTCGTCCTCTCCATGGTGTCGCTCGACTACGACGACACGATCATGGCCGCTGCGGGCGAACAGGCCGAGGAGTCGCTCCACGAGACGATGGAAAAGTACAAGGGGAACTACATCCTTGCCGTCGAAGGCAACGTTCCTCTCAATGAAGGCGGCATCAACTGCATCCCGAACGGCGAAATCTTCCTCAACAAGATCAAGAAGGTTGCCGAAGGCGCCAAGGCCGTGATCGGCTGGGGCTCCTGTGCCGCCTGGGGGTGCGTACAGGCCGCGAAGCCCAATCCCACGAAGTCCGTTCCGATTACGGAAATCATCACCGACAAGCCCATCGTGCTCGTCCCGGGCTGCCCGCCGATTCCGGAAGTGATGACGTCGGTGATCACCTACATCCTCACTTACGATCGTCTGCCGCCGCTCGACCGTCTCGGCCGTCCGAAGATGTTCTACGGCCAGCGCATTCACGACAAGTGCTACCGCAGAGGCCATTTCGACGCGGGCCAGTTCGCCGAGAAGTTCGACGACGCCGGCGCGAAGCTCGGCTACTGCCTCTACAAGGTCGGCTGCAAGGGGCCGACGACCTATGCGCCCTGCTCGACCGTGCAGTGGAACGAAGGCCTTTCGTGGCCGGTCAAGTCGGGTCACGGCTGCATCGGCTGCGCCGAACCCAACTTCTTCGACAAGGGGTCCTTCTACAAGCACGAAACGACCGTTCTGCCGCCCATCTTCGGCGGCGTCGAGGCAACGGTCGACAAAGTGGGGCTTGCAACCGTCGCCGTCGTCGGCGCGGCTGCCGCCGCACACGCAGCGCTCTCAGCCGTGGCTCAGGCGCGCGCCAAAACGAATAAGGAAATCGGAGGGAAGGAATAATGAGCGAACGCAGAATTGTTGTTGACCCGGTCACCCGCATTGAGGGTCATCTGCGCGTGCAGGCCGTGCTCGGCGACGACGGAAAGATCGTCGACTCGATGAGCACGGGCACGATGTGGCGCGGCCTTGAAGTGATTCTGAAGGGCCGCGACCCGCGCGACGCCTGGGCGTTCGTTGAGCGCATCTGCGGCGTCTGCACGGGCATTCATGCCCTTGCCGCCGTCCGCGCGGTCGAGGACGCGATCGGAATCAAGATTCCGAAGAATGCGAACATTATCCGCAACCTTCTGAACGCCACCCTTTATGTTCAGGACCACATCGTTCACTTCTATCAGTTGTCGGCCCTCGACTGGGTCGACGTGGTGAGCGCGCTTCAGGCTGATCCCCGCGAAACCGCCGACATTCAGCAGAAGATTTCGCCCCGTCATCCGCTCGCGGCCGTGGGCTACTTCCGCGACATTCAGAACCGCGTGAAGAAGCTCGTCGAATCCGGTCAGCTCTCGATCTTCAACAAGGGCTACTGGGGACACCCCGCGATGAAGCTCCCGCCTGCGGTGAACCTTCTCGCCGTCGCCCACTACCTCGAGGTCCTCGACTTCCAGCGCGAGGTCGTGCGCATCCACACGATTCTGGGCGGCAAGAACCCGCACCCGAACTATCTCGTGGGCGGCGTCGCTTGCCCGATCAACATGCACGACACGGGCGGCCAGGGCACGATGGTGAACGAGGTGACGCTCAACTACATGCGCGCGGTTGCGCGCCATGCGGTCGACATCGTCGAAAACGTCTACCTCCCCGACATCAAGGCGATCGCCTCCTTCTATCCGGACTGGTTCAAGTACGGCAAGGGGCTCGCCGGCGTCAACTGCCTCGCCTACGGCGACTTCCCCGAAATCGCGAACGACTCTTCCGAGAAGTCCCTCCAGCTCCCCTCGGGCGCCATTCTGAACGGCAACCTCAACGAGGTCTTTGAGGTCGATGCGCGCGATCCCGAGCAGATTCAGGAATTCGTCGACCACTCCTGGTACCAGTACCCGGATCAGACGAAGGGCCTCCACCCCTGGGACGGCATTACCGAGCAGAAGTACGAGTTCGCAAAGGGCTCCGAAGGCTCCCCCACGAAGTTCCAGTGGCTCACGCCTGACGGCAAGTACTCCTGGATCAAGAGCCCGCGCTGGCGCGGCCACATGATGGAAGTGGGCCCGCTCGCCCGCCTTGCGATCGGCATCGCGAAGAACGTGCCGCACATCAAGGAGCCGGCGCTCGACCTTCTGAAGGAACTCAACCTCCCGCTCGAGGCTGCGTTCTCGACCCTGGGCCGCCATGCCGCCCGCGCGCTTGAATGCCATTGGGCTGCTCAGAAGCTCGTCCAGTACGTCGACGACCTCACCGCCAACATCAAGGCGGGCGACGAGGCCGCGGCCAACATGGAGTTCTGGGAACCCTCCACGTGGCCCAAGGAATGCAAGGGCGTGGGCCTTTGCGAAGCCCCCCGCGGCGCGCTCGCCCACTACTGCGTCATCAAGGACGGCAAGCTCGAAAACTGGCAGGCCGTGGTGCCCACCACCTGGAACGCCTCGCCGCGCTCCAACGAAGGGCAGAAGAGCACCTATGAGCTTTCGCTCATCGGCACTCCGGTGGCTGATCCCCAGCGTCCGCTCGAGATCATCCGCACGATCCACAGCTTCGACCCGTGCCTTGCCTGCGCCACGCACCTTCTCAACCCCGAGGGCGAGGAGCTCTGCTCGGTGCAGGTCCGCTGACGCGGTCTCCTTCAGGAGGATCCTATGAAAATCGATCCAGTCACCTACGAAGTCGACATGAAGGCGGGCACGCACCCGCTCTATGTCTGGGAGGCGCCTGTTCGAGTCTGGCACTGGGCCATGATGGTCTGCATGTTCGTGATGATCGCCACGGGCTTTCTGATCGGCGCGCCGCTCGTCTCAAACCTGGGCGACACGTGGGCGACCTACGACTTTGCCTACATCCGCTTCGCGCACTTTGCCGCGGGCATCATCTATACGGTGCTCTTCATTTACCGCCTCTACTGGGCGGTGGTCGGCAACAAGTACTCGCGGCAGATCTTCATTCCGCCCCTCTGGTCCTGGAAGTGGTGGAAGGGCGTCTTCGCTCAGGTTGCCTACTACCTCTTCATGAAGAAGACGTCGCCTGAGTATGCGGGCCACAATCCGCTCGCTCAGCTCGCGATGTTCGGGTTCTACGTGCTCGGCTCCATCGGCATCATCATCACCGGTCTCGCGCTCTACGCCCAGGCCTGGGGATGGGGCGAGTCCTGGATGGCCTGGTTCGGCTGGGTGTTCCCGCTCTTCGGGGACGTTCAGTCGGTGCGCACCATCCACCATGCGCTCATGTACGTGCTCATCATCTTCACGATCGCTCACATGTACATGTCCTTCCGCGAGGACATCATGGGCGGCGCCACGACCCTCTCGTCCATGACGACGGGCCTGAGGATGTTCAAGCACCAGGGCGGAGAGAATCACTGATTCTCTGATGCCGGCTGAAAGCGTTTGACTCTGAACGCATTGAAGCCCTTCGGTTCCTTTGACGGGAATCGGAGGGCTTCTTTTATTTCAGAAGGTATTTTTCTGGACATTGGCTTAGTAGGAACGAGTACGGGTCTGTCCAGAGTCGTTCATTGGGGGAGAGTAAGAATGCTATGGATCTTACTGTTAATCTAATAAGATCTAATAAAAATCTAATATGAACTAACAAATATCTGATAAGATCTGATCTTAATTTAATAAGATCTAATCAATAATTGATTTTTTGATGAAGCTCGTTCTAAATTCTTATTCCTTTGTTTTTGATAGAGAAATTGTTTCGCTGCTCCTTGAAATCGAAGAGTTTAAGGGAAGCTGGAAAGCTTACGGCAACCTTGCTCCCGAGCGGCTGATAGAGCTAAAGCGAATAGCCACCATCGAAAGTATCGGCTCATCTACCCGAATAGAAGGCTCCAAACTTTCAGACGCAGAAGTTGAGCGAATCATGGCGGGTTTGTCCAAGCAGTCATTTCGAACGCGGGATGAGCAGGAAGTCGCCGGCTATGCGTTCCTTATGAACGAAATATATGACTCATGGGAGGAGATGCCCCTTACCGAAAACATCATCCGTCAGATGCATAGTCTCCTCATGCGTACAAGCGATAAGGATGAACGCCATCGCGGCGAGTATAAGCACGGGGAGAATAGTGTCGCGGCATTCGACAGCAGCGGACAGCAGGTTGGCATTATTTTTGAGACGGCGACTGCTTTTGAAACGCCTCGCCTCATGGGTGAGCTTCTGGAGTGGACGAACATCGAGTTGACTAAGCGCAGTCTTCCTGCGCTGATCGTAATCGGCATGTTTGTCGTTGCCTTCCTTGCCATTCATCCCTTCGAAGACGGCAACGGGCGCCTCTCAAGAGCGCTCACGCAGCTTCTTCTTTTACGACATGGATATGTATACGCACCATACAGTTCTCTAGAAAGCGTAATTGAAGCTACGAAAGATAGTTATTACGTTTCCTTAAGAGCTACCCAGAAAACGCTTGGGGAGCCCGAGCCCGATTGGAGTGTTTGGCTGCACTATTTCCTCAAGGCGCTCGTGAAGCAAGTGCGAAACCTTAAGCGGAAAGTAGAGGCAGAGAATCTGCTTAAAACCATGCCTGAGATTTCTCTGCGAATCATTGAGCTTCTCAAAGCGCACGGAAAGCTCAGCATCTCTGAAGCCGAAAAACTCATTTCTATCAATAAATTCACGTTGAGAGCCCACTTCAAAAACCTTGTTGCAGAAGGGCACATCATCAGGTCCGGCAAGGGCCCTGCCACCAGATATTCACTGCCGCAGAGTGAAGTAAGCAAGCGTGAGCTCGGTAAGTGAGGCGGAATCTATTGGCGCCAAGCTTGTTTGGGGACGCGTCCTTCGCTGTGACTGCCTATCCCGCAAGGTAATACGACAGGCTTCGAACAAGAATAGAGATACGGCATCGTAATACCGCAAATCCCGGGCAGCGGTAAGAGCCGCCCGCAGCATCTCCCCGGTAAGGTGTTCCTCAGGTCAAGCGCTTCAGGCGCTTGGTAAACATTGAAAAAAGAGGAGACATCTGGAATGAAGCGCCGTATTGTGATTGCCGGAATTGCGTCCGTCCTGACGCTTGCGCTTGCCGGCTGCGGAGATAAGGCTGGAAATAAGGAAATCAAGCTTGGGACCCTTTCCGGGCCTCATGCCGAGGTGGCCGAAGTCGCGGCCAAAGTTGCGAAGGAGAAGGGCCTCAACGTCCGGATCGTTGAATTTTCGGACTACGGCCACGTGAACGAAGCGCTTGCCGTCAAGGACATCGACGTCAACGCCTTCCAGCATGTGCCGTTCCTGGAGAAGGCCATCTCGCAGCGCGGCTACGAGTTCACGCCGCTCGGGAAAACCGTGGTGTTCCCGCTTGGCGTCTATTCGCTCAAGATTAAGGATAAGTCTCAGATCACGGACGGGATGCTCGTTTCCGTGCCCGCCGACCCCGCCAATCTCGGCCGGGCGCTTCAGCTTCTTGAACGGAACGGCATCATCGGTCTTCGGCCCGGCGCAGGCGTGCATGCGACGACGCACGACATCGTGAAGAACCCGAAGAATCTCCAGTTCCTTGAGACAGACAGCGCCTTTCTCGGGCGGTCGCTCCCCGACGTGGGCTTTTCCGTCATCAACGGCTCCTGGGCGGTGAAGTCGGGGCTTTCGCCTGCGAAGGATGCGTTCCTCCTCGAGGGCGGCGATTCCGACTTTGCGAACGTCCTCGTTGTGCGCACCGAGGATAAGGATCGTCCGGAATTCAAGGTGCTCCAGAGCGCCTTCCAGAGCCCGGAGGTAAAGGCCTTCGTGCTCGATAAGTACAAGGGCTCCGTGGTGCCGGCTTTCTGACGGCTGAAGAAGGTCAATACCCAAAAAATCAAGGACCCCAGAATGATCATCACTGAAAAATGCGTCGGCTGCCGTCAGTGCCGGCCGTACTGCCCGGTGAACGCGATCGGCGCAGCTTCCGACGGCTGGCGCTCCGTCATCAACGAGGAGAAGTGCGTCGAATGCGGCACGTGCCTCCGTTCGAACGTCTGTCCCGTCAATGCGATTGAAGCTCAGGATCTCGTCTATCCGAGGAGCCTTCGTTCCCAGTTTTCCGATGTGACGAGCCCGCACAAGTCGACGGGCGTTCTCGGGCGCGGCACGGAAGAGATGAAGACCAACGACGTGACGGGACGACTCAGGCTCGGCCGCGTGAATGTATCGGTCGAGCTCGGCCGCCCGGGCGTGAGCGCGTCGCTCCGGGATGTTGAAGTAATCGCCCAAGCGCTCGCCGCCTTCGGCGTGCGGTTCCAGAAGGAGAATCCCGTGACGTCCCTCATGACCGATGAGTCGCAGGGAACCCTGAGGCCAGAGGTTCTCGGCGAACGCGTGCTTTCCGCCCTGATTGAGTTTGACATTGAGGAGAGCCGCGTCCCCGCGCTCGCGGCGGTGCTCAAAGCCGCCGCCGGGGAAGTGGATACGGTGTTCTCGGTGGGGCTCGCCGCACCCCTTCGACCCGATGAATCAGAGGCGCGGCTCTTTCAGATTCTTCGCGACAACGAGGTCCGGCATCGACCCAACGGCAAAACCAATGTCGGTCTCGGACGACCCTTCCAGGAGGCTCTCGAATGACGCATACGCTGCATCGCCGGGGTTCACTCGATGAACTCAAAAAAGACTACGTGATTCTCGCCATGGCCGCCCGGGGCGTGAACAGGGAGGGCGCAGCCCCCGCACTCGCGCGGGCGCTCGAAATCTTCGCTTCGCACAACCCGGTGAATTACGGGAACGTTGCGGGGAATGCCTTTACGGGCGAGCTCGCTCAAATCGCCGCGAAGACAAAGGACAACACCGTCTCGCATGCGGTCTTCCGCTCGATCGACGACGTGACGGAGGTTCTCTCGGATCTGAAGCGCGAGGATCTCGGGCTTTCCATCGTGGTGTCGGGGCTTTTCGATCAGGTTTCGAAGGCCTGCTGCAATACAGGATTGAAGCCCCACACCGTCAACATTTCGCTCGGCCTCTTCGGGAAAACCGAACGGTTGCCTGAGGAGCCCGTGCTCGAAATCGCCTCCGTGTGCGGGTACAACATGATTTCGTTCGCGCTGATTCAGAAGCTCGTGCGCGATATCGAGTGCGGAAATCTGGATCCGGAGAGCGCCGCGAGAAAGGTGGCGGCAAGCTGCCGCTGCGGCGTCTTCAACTGGGAGCGCGCGTCGCGCGTCTTTGCCCGTCTCGCTGCCGAAAAGGAGGAAGCAGCATGAAAACAGCCAATGAGAAGCGGAAGGCTTTCCGCGAGAATCTGCGCACCGGGCGCTTCATGATCGCGCCCGGCATCTACGATGCGCTTTCGGCTAAGGTGGCTCAGGCCGCAGGACTTCCCTGTCTCGCGATGGGCGGCTACGCGATTTCCGCCTCGCGCCTCGGCGAACCCGATGTCGGGCTTCTCTCGCTTTCTGAAATGACGGAAGCCCTGAAGCAGATCTGCGATGCGACGGACATCCCTGTAATCGGCGACGGCGACACCGGCTACGGGAACGCCCTCAACGTCATCCGGACCGAACAGGAATACGAGAAGGCCGGAGCCGCCTGCATCTTCTTTGAGGACCAGGTCTGGCCCAAGCGCTGCGGGCACATGGAAGGAAAGGCCGTGATTCCTGCAGAGGAACATGCCGAAAAGATCCGCGCCGCCTGCGACGCGAGGATCGATAGCGACACGCTCATCATGGCGAGAACGGACGCGAGAGCCGTGAACGGCCTCGAGGACGCCGTCCGGCGCGGGCATCTCTATGCCGAGGCCGGAGCGGAGGCGCTCTTCATCGAGGCGCTGAGGGACCGCGGCGAGGTCGAGCGCATTGCCCGGGAGTTTGAAGGAACGGGCGTCCATCTATTCGCCAACATGATCGAAGGCGGAAAGACTCCGATCATCCCAGCGCACGAGCTTCAGGCGATGGGCTACGCCGGGGTTTTCTGGTCCTGCGCGTCGCTCTACATGGTGACGAAGACGCTCTTCGACAATTTCTCGACGCTTGCGAGGGAAGGCACGAGCGATAGCTTCCTCGGCGACCTCATGCCCTTCAATGAATTCAACCGCTTCATCGGGCTCGATAAGTACCGGGAGCTCGAGAAGAAGTACGGCGTTGAGCGTCAGGGATGAATTTCCTCGTTGCCGCATCTTCGCGCATTCGTTCTGTTGTGAACCGATGAAGGGAGCTGTGGGACGGCGTTCGTCATTGAGGTTGGACAGGCATCCTGAACATTTCCTAATGGACGAGGGAGCTTGATAGAGCCGAAAATCAGCAAAGGACTTCTTGTTGAAGAGGTTCTGAACTCAAAAAAGGGGAAATCAATGAAATTCAAACTGCTCACCGGCGCCGTCCTGATGGCGGCCGCCGCTGCGGTCATGGCCGAAGGCTTTGATGTCGTCGTTGTCGGTTCGGGCGGCGCGGGCCTTTCGTCCGCAATCCTCGCCAAGGAAAACGGCGCGAGCGTCGTCGTGCTCGAGAAAATGCCCTACCTCGGCGGCAACACCAACTTCGCTTCGGGCGGGATGAACGCTGCAGGCACCAAGCAGCAGCTTGCGGCAGGCGTTACGAACGACAGTCCGAAGATTTTCTACGACGACACGATGAAGGGCGGGCACAACCTCAACAATCCCGCTCTCCTTAAGACGCTCACCGAAAACGCCCGCTACTCCGAAGAATGGCTCGTGGACCTCGGCGCCAACTTCTGCTTCAGAAAGGGGCGCGGCGGCGGACAGTCCATCGCCCGCGGTCATGGTCCCTGCGACGGCTCCGCTGTCGGCCCTGAAGTTCTTCGCGTGCTCCTCAAGAAGGCCAATGCCGACAAGATTGACATCCGCAAGAACAACCAGGTCGTCGACATCGTCATGAAGGACGGCAAGGTTGCGGGCGTCAAGGTGAAGACGCCCAAGGGCGAGGAAACAATTGATGCGAAGGCCGTCATTCTCGCTACGGGCGGCTTCGGTGCCAACCTCGACCTCGTCGCGCACTATCGTCCTGAGCTCAAAGGCTTTTCAACCACGAATCAGCCGGGCGCTCAGGGCGAAGGCCTGAAGCTTGCGGAAAAGGCGGGCGCGGCCTTTACGGATATTGATCAGATTCAGATTCATCCGACCGTCATCAAGCGCGACGGCCATCTCATCTCCGAGTCGATGCGCGCCCGCGGGGCGATTCTCGTCAATCAGGAGGGCAAGCGCTTCACGAACGAGCTGCTGACGCGCGACGTCGTTTCTCAGAACGAATTGAAGCAGCCGGGTCAGCAGGTTTATCTGATCTACGATCAGTCCATCTTTGATTCGAACAAGCTTTCGCGCGGCTACTTCGAGCACGGCTATTCCGTGAAGGCTGATTCTGTTGCCGATCTTGCGAAAAAGATCAACGTCCCGGTCGCGAACCTTGAGGCGACCTTCAAGGACTACTGGAACGCATACAAGACGGGGAAGGACACGGCTTTCGGACGCCCCGAGATGGTGATCCCGCTCGACAAGGCGCCGTTCTATGCCGCGAAAGTGACGCCCGGCATCCACCACACGATGGGCGGCGTGACGATCAACCCGAAGACTGAAGTTCAGTCGAAGGACGGAAAGAGCATCCCTGGTCTCTTCGCTGCCGGCGAAGTGACGGGCGGCGTGCACGGCGGAAACCGCATCGGCGGGAACGCCGTTGCCGACATTGTGACTTTCGGCCGCATTGCCGGTCAAAATGCCGCCGCCTACGCTGAATCGCATTGATCTTTTCTGAAGCGAAACCAGGCTCAGCACACGGCCCGGGAGGATGTATCAATCTTCCCGGGCCGACGCTTGTGAGGCATGGCAATGGATGTCTGATCAGGGAAGCGCATTGACCATACATAAAGTCAATAAGTTCCGTACTTATCCATATTTTTCAGATGCGGCGCATCCTGTTGATGACTGCAAAATAGGGGATGCCGCAATAAGTCCGTATTTAAAGTCTGCATGTCATAACCGGACATATTGCTATTGCATTGATATTTATAGAAACAATCCTGAAGCATCGTCGGTTCCATCGTGAGATCCGTCAAAACAAAAGGCTCCTGATCGACGCGTTCGAATCGTTTCCCGAAAAATGGGTTCCAGGCAATCGGAGAGCGGGCAGCTGCCGTCGGCGAAACGAGCATGCACGAGGAAAGGATCAGCTGCTTCGACCACGTTCTCCGGTTCCCATTCAGACCAAAAGACCACATTCTGCAAAGGGAGCAAAAAATGGAATCCACGGTACTCGACAGCCAGATCTTCGGCTCGATGTTCAGCACGGACGAGATGCGCGCGGTGTTCTCCGACAAGGCCTGGGCCCAGGCCTGGCTTGATACGGAAGCCGCGCTCGCGAAGGCGCAGGGCGAACTCGGCGTGATCCCGAAGGAGAAAGCCGACATCATTAACGAATATGCCCGCGCGGAGCTCCTCGACATTCCCCTGATCGGCGAGTACATCAAGAGCTCGATCACGATCGTGCCGCTCCTCAAGGCCTTCAAGGCCGTGCTCCCGGATCGCGCCGGCGAATTCGTGCACTGGGGCGCGACGAGCCAGGACATCTACGACACCGGTCTTGTTCTCATGCAGCGCAATGCCTGGCAGATCATTCTGCGCGACATGAAGCTCTGCCAGCAGCATGCGCTGAAGCTTGCCGAAGCGCACAAGCACACCGTGATGGCCGGCCGCACGCATGTCGTTCATGCCATTCCCATCACCTTCGGCTACAAGGCCGCCGTCTGGGCGGATGAACTCGGTCGCGACATCGAGCGGCTTGAGGAAATGGCGAAGCGCGTTTTCGTCGGAGAAATGGCGGGTGCCGTCGGCACGCTCGCGTCCCAGCCCGAGCACGGCCTCGCGACGCAAAAGCGCATGATGGAAATTCTCGGCCTCGGCGTGCCGACGATTGCCTGGCACGTCGCCCGGGACAATCAGGCCGAATTCGTGAGCACGCTCGCCATCTGTGCGGGCACCCTCGGCCGCATCATGCATGAGATCTTCTCGCTCCAGCGCACCGAACTTCTCGAGCTTGAGGAACCCTTCTTCATGGGCAAGGTCGGCTCCTCCACCATGCCGCACAAGCGCAATCCCGCCGTTCTCGAAAACGTCATTGCGCTCTGCCGAAATGTGAGGAGCGCCGCTCCGACCATCGTCGAATCGATGGTGAGCGAAAACGAGCGCGACTGGGGCTGCTTCATTTCCGAATGGGAAGCCATTCCGCGCACCTGCGGGATGCTCGCCTGCGCGCTTGCCAAGTCGAAGAACATTCTCGAGCACCTCATCGTCTATCCGAAGCACATGGAGCGCAATCTCTTCGTCCAGAAGGGTCTGATGATGTCCGAGTGCGTGATGATGCACCTCGCCGCAAAGCTCGGACGCATGACGGCGCACGACATCGTCTACAAGAGCTGCATGGAAGCCTACGAAAAGGAAATCCCGCTGAAGGACGTCCTGATGAGGACTCCCGCTGTGGCCGATGCCTTCACCGAAGACGAAATCGACCACATGCTCAATCCCCATACCTACATCGGTCTCGCTCCCGAATTCGTGGACCGCGTGACGGCGAAGTACGCCGAATAACGCTTCGCATCGAGCTTCCGGGGCCCCAGACAGCGGCTTCGGTCTGAGGGAGGATGGGCTCCCCGACTCATCCTCCCTCCGCTCATTCAAGCGGCTCGCTCCCGGGTTCCAACAGCTTTCGCATTCCAGCAGCAGCCTGGAGGTTTTGTCATGAAGGAAAAGATGCTCAGATGGGCGGCGCCGGTTCTGGTGCTTGCTCTTATTTGGCTTACTCCCGCTCCGGAGGGCCTCAAGCCCGAAGCGTGGCATATGTTCGCCATCTTTGCCGCCACGATTGCCGGCATTCTCTCGTCCCCGATTCCGTCGGGCGCCGTCATGTTCGTGGCCCTCGCGCTCACGTACTTTACTGGGACGCTGCCGCTTGGCGACGTGCTGAAAGGCTTTTCATCCGCAACCGTCTGGATGATCTTTTCGGCCTACGTTCTCTCCATCGGCTTCGTTCAGTCGGGCCTCGGGCGCCGCATCGCCTACAAGACGCTGAGTCTCTTCGGCGGCTCGTCCCTCGGCGTTGCCTATTCCCTCGGCGTCGCCGACCTCATCATGGCTCCGGCCATGCCGAGCGTGACCGCGCGCTCGGGCGGCATCATCCTGCCGGTCGCCAAATCGATCAATCAGGTCCTTGGGTCCCAGCCGGGCCCGACGGGAAAGCGCATCGGCGACTTCCTCATCATGACGTGCTTCCAGATCACGCCGATCACGGGCGCCATGTTCATGACCGGCATGGCCGCCAACCCATTGTGCGCGCAGCTCGCCGCTGATGCGCTGGGCGTGCACCTCACCTGGGGCGGCTGGTTCTATGCGGCCGTCGTACCCTGCATGGTCTGCTTCATCGCGATGCCGTTCCTCAACTACAAGTTCATGAATCCGGAACTGAAGCGCACTCCGGAAGCAAAGATTATGGGGAAGGAGGAGCTCCGCAAAATGGGCCCGATGACGCGCCAGGAAATCCTGGTGGCGGTGGGGTTCCTCCTGGCGCTCGTCGGATGGGGTACCTGTCTTCTTACGGGGCTCAACGCCAATGCGATTGGGCTGGGTCTGGTTGCCTTCCTCTTCGTGACCGGCGCCGTTGCCTGGGGCGAGGTTCTGAAGGACAAGGCCGCCTGGGATACCGTGGTCTGGTTCGGCGCCATCATTTCGCTTGCCACCGGCCTCACGAAACTCGGCTTCATCAAGTGGATGACCGTCGGGTTTGCAGCGTCCCTCTCCGGCCTTGACTGGATCACGACCTTCCTGATTCTCGGCCTCGGCTACATCTATCTCCACTACGTCTTTGCGACGGCATCCGGGCACGTTGCCGCCATGTACGTTCCGTTTGCCTCGGTCTGCATTGCAGCCGGCGCGCCGGCAATGATGGTGGCGATCTGCTTCGCGATCTTCTCGAACACGATGTGGGGGATTACGGAGTACGCGGGCGGCCCCGGCCCGATCTACTTCGGGCAGGGCTACTTCACGCGGCCGCGCTTCTACAGGATCAACTTCTTCATCGTGACCTTCTGCGTGGCGGTGGTCTTCTCCGTCGGCATGCTCTGGTGGAAGGCGATCGGTCTCTATTGAGAAGAAGCAGCCTTTTGAGCGTCGACTGACGCTGCATTAAGATGAATCCGCCCGGAAGAGGAGTGCTTCTCGGGCGGATTTGTTCCGTTTAGTTCTGCTTTCTGCCCCGAGCCTTTCTCATGCCCGCCGACAACCTCTACGACCGAATTGCTCAGAAGATCGTCCGCGAGATCAATACCGGGAAATATCCCGTTGGGGAACTCCTGCCGCGCGAGGTGGATCTTGCGAAGGCGGAGGGCGTTTCCCGGGCGACGATCCGGTCCGCACTCGAAAAGCTCGAAAAGCACGGCCTCATCAAGCGCACGCCCCATGTCGGCACGCGCGTTGTTTCCCGCGGGCGCGTAAGCAGCATTGACGAACAGCTGAGCACGATGTCAGACCTCGATCGGCTCGCAGTCAGGAATCCGCGAAAGCTCCTCGAAGTGAAGGAAATCGTCGTCGACAAGACGCTCTCTGAACGGATTCACTGCCCGGCGGGAGAGCCCATGATCCGGATTTCAATGGTTCGCGAGGGCGCGCGTCCTTCTGATCCGTCGATTGCCTGGACCACGGAATACATCCCGCCCGAGTGGGGAAGGCTGGTCCGCATTTCACAGGAGAACCCGGACCGCCTGATGATTGATCTCATCTGCTCGCACTATCGGCGCCGCTGCGTGGAAGTTCGCCAGACCATCGAGGCGACGGCGCTCTCAGAGGAGGCGGCAAGAAATCTCGACGCTCAGCCCGGCGTTCCTGCCCTCAGAATTCTGAGGCGCTACATCAGCGACCGCAACAGAACGCTCCTCATCACGCTCTCGATCATGCCTTCCGACCGGTACGCCTTCAATCTCAATGTTCGAATTGATTGAATGAAGGGCGCCGCGCGAAAGAGCACTGCTCAACCTCGCCGAGGTCTTCTTAACGCTCCAGGTCGATTTCAGCACGCATCTGCGCCGTGAGTTCCTCGAGGTTCTCCGGCATGGCGAAGTCCTCAAGCTTGCGCAGGGCATCCATGTCGCCTTTGTGAAGCTTCGTCAGGATCGGCTCCATGTTCTTGAAGAACGCTTCAAAGATGCAGTCTATGGCTTCCGGCGTCATTTTCCGGGCTGTTCCGGCATTCTTTCGGGGAGAGTGCATCAGAATCCGGTTCTTGGTCAGAATGAAGAGCTTCAGCAGGACTTCCACGATGCCGAAGCTCCTTTCAAAGAGCTTCTCTTCAATCTCTTCGGGCATTTCGTCCGCATCTCCCTGCAGGAGGCTGCACTTCCAAAGCTCCGCGGTAAGGGTCTTCCATTCCTTTGAACCTTTCTCCAGAGGCTTCCAGTAAATGAATCCTCTGGTGCCGAAGCGCCTTGCCGTGCGCATGTTGCTCGTCGCAAACCCATAGATCTTCGGCGTCCCTATGAATAGTAGCGGCACGTTGAGGGAGTTCGTAAGGCTCACGATGAAATTGAAGAGCATCTCCCGATTCCTGCGGCTCGACGTGAGATTCTGAATCTCGTTGATAACGATGATGCCCGCGTAGTGCAGGGCAAGCACGTTCGCAAGCGTCGATTTCAGCGTCTCGAGCGTCGTGCGGTCCGTTATGCGGAATTTCTGCCGGTAGTCGTTCCCCGTGAGACGGTCGACTTCATTGAGGAGATTGCGGCAGAGTGCATTGACGCTGCCGTCATGCGGGCATTCGACATGGAGGTAGACAATCTGCAGGACGCGCCCGCCCAAGTGCTCGCGATCGTGCTCGATGAGCTGCGGGTAGCACTTCAGAATCCTTTCCACAGTGCGGGTCTTGCCCATACCGGAGGCGCCGATCAGGCTCGCCGTCAGCTCTTCATGCACTTCTTCCTCAAAGGTAGCTTCCAGCACCTTTTCGCCCGCCTGCATCCGGGCGTAGAGATCCTTCAGGTACTCCGCGCGTTCCGGCGTCATCGGCTTGCGAAGCACGTAGCCCTGACGAATCAGCATGTTGATCGTTGCAAAGAGCGCAAAGTGACGACTCGTCGGCACAAAAAACGCCTGCAGGAGGTTGTTCATCCATTCGGCAGAGAGGCGCCTCGATCATGCGGCATCTGCGGCGCCAGGGAGAGCATCTTCAGGATCTCCCGCGGAGACCGATCCATGTAGACCGGCAGCGCTTCTATCAGCGGATTGTTCCGGTGTACTTCGGCTGCGGCGGGTCGGTACTGTGCTTTCTCACTCATTATCTTCGTTATTTATCAAAATAATTAGTAATTTTATCAAAATCGGGGTCGCTCGCCATAATTAAGTTTTGTGGAAGATAGTATTATTGAACTAAAAATATCAATGAAATTTAAGGATTTTTTAGTTTACACGCAAGAATTCATGAAAAAAGCATCCGCATTGCTCGGCTGTCTTTGCCTGTTGATCTTCTGGACTGGTACTGACAGCGCCTCAGCCTCTGCGGCCAAGAGCACTTCCGAAACCGTCTCAGCAGACATTGTCTTTGGCTACGTCTCGCTTTCTGAAGCCAATGTGCATAACGAACTTTTCAGAGAAACAGAGAAGTGGCTGAAGACTCAGCTTTCTGTCTCTGCCGAATTCAGAGGCTACGCCGTCGAAGAGCTTGCGGAAGCGATCCGCATGCGGCAGGTTGACTTCGTTCTTACAACCTCCGGGTTCTACCGCGAGCACATTGACCTTGGCCTAAAGGATCTTGCAACTTCCGTGTACGAACGGGAGCCAGACGCGAATCGAAGCCTTGGCTCTACCTTCGTAGTGCTGAAGACCCGCACGGATTTGCAAACGCTTGATTCCCTGCGCGGCATGAAGGTGTCTGCTCTTCCGGAGAGTTCCTTTGTCGGCTGGCAGATGGCCGCCCGCGAGATCATCCTAGCCGGCTTCGATCCCCATCATTTCTTCTCAAAGATTATTGAACGGCGCATGCCTATGGACGTCATCCTGGAGGATGTTCTTTCCGGAAGGGCAGATGTAGGGATTCTGAGAAGCTGTCAGCTCGAAGAGTATCGGGATCTAGGATATCCGGGCATAGAAAAGCTCCGGGCTATGGCAGTTCGGAGCGGATCATCGGAACGCTGCGAAGTTTCTACAGAGCTCTATGCCGCCTACACCATTTCGACGCAGCCTGAGACGGCAGGCACTGCTGCTAAGGAAGTGCTTCAGGCCCTTCTTTCCATGCCTCCGACAAAGCCGAACGGCTTCAGCTGGAGCGTCGCAACCGACTTTTACGGCGTGGATGCGCTTCTTAAGGATCTGAAGCTCGGTCCGTATGCATACCTCAATCAGTGGACGATCTCTCGCATATGGAAGGAATTTCGGTTCTGGATCATCATGTCTTTACTGATCGCCGGGGGCTTTGTGCTTCATTATTTCCGAACCCGGTATCTTGTTGAGGTGCGAACGAATGAACTAAAGGCTTCTTATCGCGAGCTGCGTCAGATGCAGGAGCAGGCTCTGCAGAGCCGGGAGGTGGCGGATGCGATGGAAAGAGAGGTCATTTTCCATCATATGAGCGGGATTCTGGCTCATGAACTGAAGGCGCCTATCTCCACAATCAGCTACTTCATCAATGGGGTGCGGCTTCGCCTCGAACGTGCTCAGCCCGACATTGCTTCCGCACTCGACGGGCTGAAGCGGATTGCCGCAATTCTTCATAATACGGCAGCAGCCATCGATGCGGTACGAGGAGAACTGAAGTCGGGGGAGCGCGAATCTCTTGATGCCGGACGCATTCTCGATGAGACGATGAATCAGTTCAAACTGCAGACGGTTTTGCCGGCTGAGCTCCGGATAACGTGGTCCGCTCATGGAAATCTGCAGTACAGGGCTTCAGCCTATGAACTGAAGCTCATGATCCTCAATCTCGTCAAAAATGCTGTTCGAGCGGCGGGCAAAGAGACGGGCGGCAAGGTTGATGTGCAGATATCCGCGCTTGAGCTTCCCTCACGCGGACTGCGGATAAACGTTTCCGACAACGGCAAAGGCGACCCGGACCTGCTCAATGAAAAGATTCATGCCCGCTTCGTCAACAGATCCTCTGCCGGAGGAGAGCAGTTTTCAGGACTCGGTATGGGGATAATCATTGTGAGAAGGCTCGCAGAAGCCTACGGCGGGTCTCTTGTCTATACGGCCAATTTGCCGGTTGGGGTCTGCGCCACAATTACTCTTCCTGCTTTGGAAAAGGAAAAAAAGGATGAATGACCCTCTCGTGCTCAGCCGAAAGAATGCATTGGTGCGCATCGTAGACGACGATGAAGAGCTGTGTGAAGGCTTTTGCTACCTGATGGAAGGGGCGGGCTGGGACGTCCGTTGCTTTTTTTCTGCCGAGGCATTTCTTGCTGAGGATGATTTGAGCAAGCCGGGATGCGTGATTCTCGACGTCGAAATGACAGGGATGAACGGCCTCGCCTTGCAGCAGGAGCTCGGAAGGCTTGACGAGGCAGACTTGCCGATCATCTTCGTCACGGCTTTCGGAAGCATTGAAATGGCGGTTTCAGCCATGAGCGCCGGAGCGCTAACTTTTCTTGAGAAGCCTGTAGCCGAAGAAAAGCTCCTCTCTGCGGTGGAGGACGCCGTTTCGCGAAGTCTCCGCGCAAAAGAGAAGAAACTGGCTTCAGCCGCAAAACAGAGCAACTGGGATACCCTGACACCGAGAGAAAAGGAAGCTGCAAGGCTTATTTCCGAAGGGCTTCTCAACAAGCAGATTGCTGCGGCACTAGGTATTTCGATCAATACCGTGCAGGTTCATCGAGCCTCGATTTACCGAAAGCTTGGCATTCACAATGCTGCTAAGATCGCTGAACTGCTTGCGGGGCTGGCATCTGAATCCAAATCCTGAAGGAAGAAGAGATGGCTTTAGGAGTAGCCATCCCTTCTTGGCGGATCAGTCAAAGTACAGAAGGAGCTCGGAACCTTAATTGCCCTTGTCGGAAGCAGCCGCCTCTGCCGCGAGGCGGCCGAAGGCCAGCGCCTTGCCGAAGCCGGTGCCGGTCATGTAGGCGGCGCCGTGAACGCCGCCCATGACCTCGCCGGCAGCGTAGAGGCCGGGGATGCGTTCGTTGAAGATGTCGATCACGCGAGTCTGCGGGTCGGTCTTGAGACCGCAGTAGGTAGAGAGCAGAACCGCAGTGGTCGGCATGAGAATGAAGGGCCCTTCGGTCAGCGGCAGGGGCGTGCCGAAGCCGGAGCCGAGGCTCTTGCGGCCAAGCGGATCAAGGCCCTTAGGAGCAAGTTCGTTGTATTCTCGGACCGTGGCTTCAAGTACGGCGGGGTCGATCCCAGCCTGCTTCGCCACATCAGCTAGGGTCTTCCCAACATAACCGAACGGCGTTTTGCCCTCTTTGTCAATCATGCCCCAGAAGCGCTGCTCTCGGGCGTCGGTTTCGAGGGACTTCTTCATCATGGCGTGGTCGAAAAGCTGGAAGCTCTTGCCCTCGGGCTGCTTCAGTGCGGCGTCGCCGAGGAGTTTGTAGGAGAGGGATTCATTGACGAAGCGCTTCCCGTCCTTATTGACGATGATTGCGCCGACATAGTAGACCTGCGACTTGTCCTTGATGGACTTGGCGCTGGGCGTGAAGCCGTAGGTTGCCTTAATGACGTCCGGGTTAAGAAAGTCTGCGCCGTAGGCCTGAGCCATCAGGATGCCGTCGCCGTCAGTGCCCGCACCGCTCATGGCCATAACGTTCCGGATGGCCGGGTTGTACTTGGCGCAGAGAGCAGAATTGCGCGCGAATCCTCCGGTGGCAAGCAGAACGCCGTATCTGGCGCCGATGCGCTTTTCTCCGGCCTTGGTCCTGACGGAAACGCCGGAAATCCTGTTTTTCTCAAAATCCCAGAGGAGACGCTTCGCGTCGGTAGAGAAGCGTACTTCAATGCCCTTTTCCCGCGCCGTCTTCTGGTAAAGCGAAAGGACCTCCGCAGGATTGAAGTTATGAGCGCGTGGCACGCTCATGCCTGTGGCGATGCCGACGTAGGAGGACTTTACGCCGCGGTCCGTGAGCCATTTGAATTCGACGCTCAGCGCCTTGACGAGGCTTTTGACGACATCCGGGTTATTTTGTCCCTGACCGACGCGCAGAAGGTCCTCGACGAACTTCTCTTCTGAATCGTGAATGCCTTCGGCGCGCTGATCGGCAGTGTCGGCAGCGGAATACTTGCCGTCGCAGACCATGGAAGAACCTGCGATGAGACCGTTCTTCTCGAGCACGACGGCTGAGAGACCAAGCTCGCCGGCGTGCGCGGCGGCCGAGAGGCCAGCGCCGCCAGCGCCGATGATGACGAGGTCGAAGGTTTCGTCATATTGGGCAGGCGCCTTTACGGGCGACGCGGAGACTGATGCGGCAGTACCGGCGCCAAGCCCGGCGGCCGCGCTGATGAATCCATATCGAAGGAAGTTTCTGCGGGTAGTCATAGTCTATTGCTCCTTTCAGCATTTCCGAGTATTGGCTGGATGCGAAGACATCGTGAATCAATCGATGCTTCGTCCGGGAAACAGTTCAATCCTCGGCCGGATAGGGCCTGAGCACCATAACCAATGATGACTAGAAGGGGGTGGATCCATGGCTAAAGCCCAGTGTCAGCCTCAGCATGCTGACCTTTATTTTCCATATGAATATCAATAAGTTAAAAGGGTATTTCGGTGTGGTTTTCATCTGGACTCAATGACAATTTCATGAAGCCTGACGAGTAGAAGCTGCACCTTGTCGCCCAATCGTCATTTTGCTGTCAGAGCTTTGTTGCATCTGCTTCCTAGACTTTTTTGAAGGATCCCGCAGGAAGTCCGGGTGTGCCCGGCCGCAGGGCGGTGATTCCCTTCAATCAAATTGTCCGATCTCAGGAAACAGACGTGAATAAACACATCCTCTCCGCCGCAGCCGCTGCTGTGCTTCTCTCCTTCTCTGCCGCGAGCGCCGTTCAGGCCGCTCAGATCTATCCGGTCGACCAGGCGCGCTTCATGACGAACGCGCGCTTCGACTTCAAGGTCGAGCTCGATACCGTCGTCGACAGAAAGAACATTCAGGTTCAGATCAACGGCCAGGACTACAAAAAGGTTCTGAAGGGCGACGAGATCTACGTTGCCGAGGAAATCGACGCCAAGGGTTCGGCCATCATCCTGCGCGATGTGGAAATCAAGAAGCCCGGCAAGTACACCGTCACCGTGAAGTCGCCTGAAGGCGAGCTGCGCGCGAACTGGGACATCTACACGACGCCCAAGAAGGCCGTGGCGAAGAACGTCATCATTCTCCTTGCCGACGGCCTCTCCGTCGGCCACCGCACCGCCGCCCGCATTCTTTCGAAGGGCGTGACGAACGGCATGTACAACGCGCCCCTCGCCATGGACGACATGCCGCACATGGCGCTCCTCGGCACGAGCTCGGTCGATACGATCGCGGCCGACTCCGCCAACACGGCTTCGGCCTACATGACGGGCCACAAGTCGTCCGTCAACGCGCTCGGCGTCTATGCCGACCGCACGAAGGCCTCGCAGGACGATCCCCGCCAGGAAACGATTGCTGAAATCCTTCGCAGGAAGACCGGCAAAGCGATCGGCGTGGTTTCGGACGCTGAAATCGAGGACGCAACGCCGGCCTCCGTCGTCTCTCATACCCGCCGCCGCGCCGACAAGGCCGACATCGTCGGCATGTTCTGGGATGTCCGTCCGGACGTGATTCTGGGCGGCGGTTCGGCCTACTTCCTCCCGCAGGGCGTGCCGGGCTCGAAGCGAAAGGACCAGACCAACTACATTGAGATGTTCAAGAATGACGGCTACCAGTTCGTCACCGACCGCACGGAACTTAACGATGCCGTGAAGGGGAAGGCCCCGCAGAAGCTCCTTGGCCTCTTTCACACGGGCAATATGGACGGCTGGATCGACCGTCATCAGTGGAAGGGCAATACCGTCAAGAAGTTCCCGAACCAGCCTGATCTCACGGACTCCTTCAACGCCGCCGTCAAGGTGCTCGAGCAGAATAAGAACGGATTCTTCCTGATGCTTGAAGCCGGTCTCGTCGACAAATTCTCGCACCCGCTCGACTGGACGCGCTCGGTGGGCGACACCATTGCCTTCGACAAGGTGGTCGAGCTCGCTCAGAAGTACGTCGACAAGCACCCCGACACGCTCCTCATCGTGACGGGCGACCACACGCACTCGATCTCGGTTGCGGGCACGGTTGACGACAACAAGCCCGGCAAGGACATGCGCGAGAAGGTGGGCGTCTACGCCGAAGCGGGCTACCCCAACTACGAGGATAAGGACAAGGACGGGTTCCCCGACAACTTCGCCCCCTCGAAGCGCCTTGCCGTCTTCTTCGGCGCTCACCCCGACTACTACGAAACCTATCGTCCCTATCCGGATAAGACCTTCAATCCGGCCGTCAAGAACGAAAAGGGCGAATACGTGGCCGACGACACCTACAAGAACGTCGAGGGGGGTCATTTCGTTGAAGGGAACCTTCCGAGAAATGAATCCCAGGGCGTTCACACGGTCGACGACCTCGTGGTCACGGCCCGCGGTCCGCGCTCTGAAGAGATCAAGGGCTTCATGAACTCGACGGAAATCTTCCGCGTAATGGCTGAAGCCATGGCCCTCGGCCACTGATCCGGCAGATAAATGCCCGTCATCGGGACGGAATGCAGCCGAAGATTTCCATCGGCCGCGCTCCGTCCCGTTTTCATAGGTTCAAAAAAAGAGGAACACATGTTTCGAAGAAAGCTCCTCTCCATCGTGCTTTTAGGGGTTGCTGCGCCCATCTTCACCAGTCTTCCGGCGCGGGCGGAACCGAAGCCCAACCTGACCTTTGACGAGATGTACGCGGGGTATTCCGTTCTGGGTCTGAAGCTCTCCGAGAAGCTCAAAAGCCTCGCAGGGAAGAAAGTGACGATCCTGGGGTTCATGGCGCCGCCCCTCAAGGCTGACGCCAAATTCTTCGTCCTCACGAAGGAGCCCGTGAGTCTCTGCCCCTTCTGCAGCACCGACGCCGACTGGCCGGAGAGCATCATCGTGGTCTTTCTTTCCGAAAAGCAGGACTTCGTGCAGGCGAACCGCATCATTGCCGTGACGGGAACGCTTGAGCTCGGAAGCCGCATGGACGAGGAAACGGGATTCGTGTCGCTCGTGAGACTCGTCAACGCCCGCTTCGAGGTGATCTGATGAAGCCCTTTGACCTTCAACTCGAAAACCTCCGCCTCACGGTGCCGGACGGCGACGAATTGCGCACGATTTTCGCCTCCTCGCGCTTTGCGCTTCCCGAAGGGAGCCTTCTCGGCGTCAGGGGCGAGTCGGGCTCCGGGAAAAGCACGTTTCTGAAGCTCATCTCCGGGATCCTCATCCCTACCGAAGGGGCCGTGAGCTGGGGTGAAACGACTCTTTCCCGATTGCCCGAGGGCGAGCGCGACCGCTGGCGCGGAGAAAACTGCGGTTTTCTTTTTCAGGACTTCAGGCTTTTCGAGGATCTTTCGGCCGAGGAGAACGTGCTTCTCCCGGCAACTTTCTATCGGCGGCCGACGGCAGACGACAGAAAGCGGGCACGCGAGCTTCTCGACCACTACGGCGTGCGCTCCGGAACCCGCGCGGTGCACCTCTCGCGAGGCGAAATGCAGAGAACGGCGCTTGCGCGCGTCCTTTTTGCCGCGCCGAAAGTGATCCTTGCGGACGAACCAACAGCGAGTCTCGACGGAAAGAGGGCGGAGGAAGTGACGATGGCGCTCATCGGCGCGGCTAAGCGTCTCGGCGCCACGCTGATCCTTGTTTCGCATGATCCGCGGGTCCTCGCGCACTTTCCGCAGAAGGTGGTGATTGCCGAAGGCCGCCTCATTGAAGGGAATTGAAAGGAGCTCTGAATGCATGTCTGGATGCTGCTCAAAAGCGAGCTGAAGCGCTCCCTCGGTGTTCTCGGGGGCATGGCGCTTGTTCTCGCGCTTGCACTTTCTATCGCCATATCAACGGGTCTTGCCGAGAGAATGCTCAGAAGTTCGTCGGCTCAGGCCGCGGACGACTTCGACCTCCTCGTGGGTGCAAAGGGGAGCGCCGTGTCGCTTCTTCTCGGCACCGTTTACCTTCGTGATGAACCGTTGTCCCTCGTACCCGCAGAGGCCCTCAGGACGCTCAGGGATTCAAAGCGCGTCCGCTGGTACGCGCCGATTGCGCTCGGAGACCGCATCGGCAATGCCGCAATCGTCGGCACGACGAAGAGCATGGTGCTTCAGGGAGGGGCGAGAAATGTGGCAGAGGGCCGCGTTTTCGAGGCGCCCCTTGAAGCAGTGGCAGGTGCGGAAAGCGGCCTCAAACTCGGGGATGAGTTCCTCCCGGTGCACGGCAGAGTCCACGGCGCCGGGCACGCGCATCAGGGGGAGAAATTCCGCGTGGTCGGCGTGATGCCGCCCACGGGCACGCCCTGGGACCGCGCCGTGATGGTGCCGATCGAGCGCGTCTGGGCGCTTCACGGGATCAGTCATGAAGCGAATGCCGCCCATGCTGAGGCTGATGAGCACGATCAGCATGCCGCCGGGACGCCGGAACCGCTCGAGCACTGGCTGACCGAGGACCTTTCCAGGTTCCCCGGGATGTCCGCGATCGTCGTGAAGCCCGTGACCGTGGCGGATGCCTACCGGCTCCGGCAGGACTTCTCAAAGATGACGGTTTTGGGGGCTGACGTGAATCCCGTTCCCCTCATGGGCGTCTTTTCGGGCGAGGTGCTGGTAGAGCTTTATGCCGCAATGGGCGGGGCGTCTGAAGCGCTTTCCTTCATCACGGGGCTCACGCTCGTGATCGCGCTCGCGGCAACTCTCGTCACGGGCGTCCTCCTCGGGCGGCTGAGGCTTCCGACGCTCCTGCAGCTTCGCGTTCTCGGGGCGCCGAAGCGCTACGTCGCGCTCCTTCTCTGGTGCATCGTTATGGCGGTGGTCGGCATGGGCGCCGTCATGGGTGTGATTCTGGGGTGGGGCATTGCCGAGCTCTGCGCGATGGGGCTCGCGCATCAGACGGGGATCGCGATGAGTCCGGCGCTTTCCCTGAATGAACTCCGGCTTTTTCTGCTGACCCTTGCGCTTGGGGGCCTCTGCGCGCTCATTCCCGCCTGGGCGGCGGGACGCGCCAGGATGAGCTGAGAGAAACAAGGCCTCAGGTCGCGGCGACGAATGTCCGCGGCATGAGGCCATTGCGCTTTTTTGCCTTCATGTCTTTTCGCAGCGAAGAAAAGCGGGCGGCACCGGACGCTCTGAGGTGCGCCTGATGCCGCCCGCTTGTTGCTTTCCGCGCTTATGAAGCCGAAAACCGGCTAGGAATTACTTGCCGCAGCAGCACTTCTTCACGGGATTCGGGTGAATCATCTTCGTGGGATCGACGTACTGGTCGAACTGTTCCGCAGTGCAGAGCTGGAGTTCGAGCGCAGCTTCCTTGAGGCTCTTGTTGTTGACATGAGCGTAGTGGGCGATCTTCGCGGCGTTCATGTAGCCGACGAGCGGAGACAAGGCGGTCACGAGCATGAGGGAGCGCTCCATCAGGTCGTGCAGACGCTCCTTGTTGGCTGTAATGCCCGTGACGCAGTGGATCTCGAAGGACTTCATGACGTCCGCGAGGTTCTTGATCGACTGGATCAGGTTGTAGGCGATGACGGGCTTGAAGACGTTGAGTTCAAAATTGCCCTGACTCGCGGCGAAGTTGATGCAGGTGGCGTTCCCCATCACCTGAACCGCAACCATCGTGACGGCTTCGCACTGGGTGGGATTGACCTTGCCCGGCATGATGGAGGAGCCCGGTTCGTTGGCCGGAATGTTGATTTCGCCGAGACCGCAGCGCGGGCCCGAGGCGAGCCAGCGGATGTCGTTCGCGATCTTCATGAGGTCGGCGGCAAGACCCGCGAGCGCGCCCTGAAGGAGGCAGACGGCGTCGTGGCTCGTGAGCGCATGGAACTTGTTGGGCGCATCCTTGAACCTGAGGCCGGTCTTCTTCGTGAGGATTTCAGCAACCTTGGCGCCGAAGCCTTCCGGCGAGTTGATGCCCGTGCCGACGGCGGTGCCGCCGATCGCGAGTTCGCGGCAGGGTTCAAGGGCAGCGAGGATGGCTTCACGGCTGTGCGTAAGCATCGAGGCGTAGCCCGAGAATTCCTGGCCGAGCGTGAGCGGCGTCGCATCCTGAAGGTGCGTGCGGCCCGACTTGATCAGGTCCTTGAATTCATCAGCCTTGGCGTAGAGGGCCTTTTCAAGGCCTTCGAGGCGCGGGAGGAGGTAGTTCGTCGTTTCGACGACGGACATGATGGAGAGCGCGGACGGGAACGTGTCGTTCGAGGACTGCGACATGTTGACGTGGTCGTTCGGGTGAACGAGCTGGTCCTTCGAGAGGCTCGCCTTGTCGCGGAAGTTGCCGCCGAGGATTTCGATGGCGCGGTTCGCAAACACTTCGTTCATGTTCATGTTCGACTGCGTGCCCGAACCCGTCTGCCAGACGGCGAGCGGGAAGTTGCCGTCGAGCTTGCCCTCAAGGGCTTCGTCGCAGGCTTCTTCAATGGCGGCGGCGCGCTTCTCGTCGAGCTTGCCGAACTCCTGGTTCGCAAGCGCGCAGGCGCCCTTCAGGAGCGCGAAGGCACGGACGATCTCCACAGGCATCTTTTCAATGCCGATCTTGAAGTTCTCATAGCTGCGTTCGGTCTGGGCGCCCCAGTACTTGTCGTTGGGAACCTTGACCTCGCCCATAGAGTCCTTTTCGATGCGGAACTGATCCATCTTGATTTTCTCCTTTCGTTTTCTTTCGACGAGCCCGCAAGTCCCTCGCGCGATATGCGCATGACGTTCTGCGGACTTGGCTTGGTGCTAATGATAATGAAAATGAATATCATTAACGAAAACGAGATGCCTCTTTGGGGATATGCGCATACGGGTAAGTTGCGTTGAATGAGGGTGCCGGGATCCCGTCTTTACAAAGAGAAAGCCCGGTGAGAGCTGGTTTTGCCGGATATCGGGAGCTTTGGGAAGACGTGTTTTCAGCGGATGCCGGCTGACGGCCGAGATACCACGAAGGCGGGAGAAAAAGAGGTTCGGCGGGGAGCGCCGGGAGGGAAAGATACGTGGTGAAGGAGGACCGCGAGACGCTGAGCCTGCGCATCCGTTTCGGCTGTTGATTGGAGGAAGAAAGTCATTTGCCTTTTCTTTAAAAAGCAGTTCTAGGCAGTTTTTGTGGAGGAAAACTCAAATTTGGCGCGGCGGCTGCCCGTAAATTGAGCTGAAAGAGTGGATTGTCTTCAGGGCGCCCTGAAGCGATCAGGCATTTTGGAACTTGTTTATCTGCGAGGCTTTATGTTCATTTCGCGCCGCAGCGCGCTTCTTGCGCTCGCCCTCAGTTCAATGGCTCCCATGCTGTCTGCCCGGGAGGCGATGCCGCCGACCGACGACAGCTCATCGAAATCGGATGCGACCAATCCCGGAGGCTTCAACATGAAAACGCGCACCGTCGAACTTCAGAACGGGATTCACATGCCGATCTACGGCATCGGCACCTACAGCCTTCACGGCGACCGTTGCGTTTCGTCGGTCCTTGAGGCGCTCAAAAACGGCGTGCGTCTCATCGACACTGCGCACATCTACGGCAATGAGCGCGAGGTGGGTGAAGCCGTTCGCCGCTCCGGCATTCCGCGGAATGAGATCTTCGTGATCACGAAGCTCTATCCGGATCAGTATTCGGACCCGAAAGCCGCCATTGATGAGTCGCTCGAGCGTCTCAACATCGGCACGGTCGACATGGTGCTGCTCCACCATCCCGGGTCGGACGACGTGAAGGCCTATCACGCGCTCGAAGAAGCCGTGAAGGCGGGGCGCATCCGCGCGATCGGCCTCTCCAACTGGTACGAGAAGGAGCTTAAGGACTTTCTGCCGCGCGTCTCCATCAAGCCTGCGCTCGTTCAGAACGAGATCCATCCCTACTACCAGGAGCAGGACGTTGTTCCCTTCATTCAGAAGCTCGGGATCACCGTTCAGGCCTGGTATCCGTTGGGCGGCCGCGGCTACACGGAGGCGCTTCTCTCGGATCCGGTCCTCAACGCTATCGGTCGTGCGCATGGGAAGTCTGCGGCGCAGGTGATTCTCCGTTGGGATCTGCAGCGCGGCGTCGTGGTGATCCCGGGATCATCGAACCCCGCGCACATTCGCGAGAACACGGAGATTTTTGATTTTGAGCTGAGCGTCGAGGAAATGAACCGCATCGCGAAGCTCGATCGTGCGGAGAAGCATGACTGGTATTGAGTGAGACGGCCTGGCCCTGGGTTTGGCTTGGGGTCTGCGGCGATTCCCCTCTGATGCTTATGAAAGGCTCGTTCCGGTGCATGTCCGGGGCGAGCCTTTTCATGCTTCGGACGTCTGTGAAGCGCTCTGCAATATCTTTGGGTTTGCCCGCAGCAGTCTGTAAGCCTCTTCAGCCGGGGTGATGAAGCTCAAATATGCACGACTGAACATAAGTACTTCTAGTTCATATGTTGGAGAATTTCCTTGTCCGAAAGGATGAAGGAACCTTGGGCGACCCCAATTCAAAACTTCAAGCAAAGCTCAGGTTCCTCGAGAAATCAGGAGATTCTTATGTCTGAACAAGTCCTAATGGATCGTCGCGGCTTTCTGAAGGGCGGCGCCGCTTTCGGCGCTGCCGCGGCCTTCGGAGGCGCTGCTGCTCCCGTTTTTGCGGCTGAAGCTGAGAAGCCGAAGGTTCGTCCGCTCGAAGGCAAGATGGACTATGAAGCGGTTCGCAACCGCGCTCGCGAAATGATGATGCCCCGCTGCTACGTCTGCCCGGAGTGCAACGGCCGCGGCCCCTGCATCGGACAGGTGCCCGGATTCGGCGGCATGGGAGCCAACCGCGGCTTCCAGGCAAACTACGATTCGCTCGCCGCCGTGCAGCTCAACAGCCGCGTCGTCCACGGCGTGCATGTTCCGGATACGTCGATCGACTTCTTCGGCACGAAGATTTCCATGCCTGCGGTTGCTGCGCCTACCGGCGGCACGACCTACAACATGGGCGGGAAGCTCACGGAACAGGAGTTCGTCACCGCCATCTGCGGCGGCTGCACGAAGGCGGGCACGCTCGGCGCGGTCGCGGACGGCATCGGCGATCCGCTCCCCGTCTTTGAAGAGCGCCTTCAGACGCTGAAGTCCCTTGGCTACAAGGCCCTCGTGGGCCTCAAGCCCCGTCTCAACAAGGACATCATCGAGCGCATGAAGCTCGCCGCTCAGGCCGGCGTCGTTGCGCTTACGATCGACCTCGACAGCGCCGGCCGCGCGGCCCGCGCGACGAAGGGTCAGACCGTTGAGCCGAAGACCTTCGAACAGTTGAAGGAACTCGTCAAGGCTTCGCCGCTTCCGCTTCTCTTCAAGGGCATCATGACGCCTGACGAAGCCGAGCTCTGCGTGCAGGCGGGCGCTGCCGGCATTGTGGTTTCCAACCACGGCGGCCGCACCCTTGCCGACACCCCGGGGACGGCTGCGGTTCTCCCGAGAATTGCCGACAAGGTCAACGGCCGCTGCTTCATCATGGTGGACGGCACGGTGGCCCGCGGCACCGATGTTGAGAAGTATCTCGCGCTCGGCGCTCAGTGCACGCTCGTCGGACGCCACTTCGTCCGTGCGGCGCACGGCGGTCTCGTGGACGGCGTTGCGCTCTTCGCGAACAGGATTAAAAGCGAGCTCGCCGTGGCGATGGTTCTTACCGGCGCCCAGAAGGTGAGCGACATCAACCGGAAGATGGTCGTGATCCCGAAAGACTATTAACAAAGCAATGCTTTAGTTGACAAATGGTGCTATAGGCGGCTTGGGGTCAGGCCGCCTGTGCATAGAGGGTACTCCCATTCGTAAAACAGGCACGAATAGGGGGCTTCTCGCTTTTGACAGGGCTGACGATTACAAATATTTATTGAAGCTCAGCCCTGTATAGTTTTATC
>ERZ1034901.212-NODE-212-length-48500-cov-16.630880_pt1 | contig 48500 bp, 21 predicted proteins | sample MGYA00520628_ERZ1034901 | MGnify/ENA primary metagenome ERZ1034901 (study PRJEB33766, sample SAMN09781783) | gut metagenome | biome: gut microbiome | host: Homo sapiens | place: Madagascar | study: EMG produced TPA metagenomics assembly of the PRJNA485056 data...
TGTCCCAGCTCGTGCGTTCCCCGGGCGTGTACTTTGACCGCTCCCAGGACCGTACCTCCGATAAGGAAGTCTTCGGCGCGAAGATCATCCCGAGCCGTGGCGCATGGCTCGAGTTCGAGATCGACAAGCGCGACGTCCTCGGCGTGCGTGTGGACCGCAAGCGCAAGCAGTCCGCCATCGTGTTCCTCATGGCCATCGGCATGACCAAGGATGAGATCGCCGACGCCTTCAAGGACTACCCGCTGGTCATGGACGCGCTCGTCAAGGAGACCGTGCAGACCCAGGACGAGGCCCTGACCGACCTGTACCGCAAGATCCGTCCGGCTGACACCCCGACCCCGGAAGCCGGCAAGAACCTGCTGGACTCCTTCTACTTCAACACCAAGCGTTACGATCTGGCCCGCGTCGGCCGTTACAAGATCAACCGCAAGCTTGGTCTGGAAAAGGACATCAACGACCGCAGCCTGTCCCGCGAAGACATCATCGCCACCATCAAGTATCTGGTCACCCTGCATGCGGGCGATACCAAGTTCCCGGGCAAGCGCGACGGCAAGGACGTTGACCTGCGCGTGGACGTCGACGATATCGACCACTTCGGCAACCGTCGTATCCGCCAGGTCGGCGAGCTGATCCAGAACCAGCTGCGCACCGGCCTGAGCCGTATGGAGCGTGTGGTCCGCGAGCGTATGACCACCCAGGATCCGGAGGCCATCACCCCGCAGTCCCTGATCAACATCCGTCCGGTGAACGCCACCATCAAGGAGTTCTTCGGAACCTCCCAGCTGTCCCAGTTCATGGATCAGAACAACCCGCTGGCTGGCGTGACCAACAAGCGTCGTCTGTCCGCTCTGGGCCCCGGTGGCCTGTCCCGCGACCGCGCCTCCATGGAAGTGCGCGACGTGCACCCGTCCCACTTCGGCCGTATGTGCCCGATCGAATCCCCTGAAGGCCCGAACATCGGTCTGATCGGCTCTCTGGCAACCTTCGGACGCATCAACCCGTTCGGTTTCATCGAGACCCCGTACCGCAAGGTCGTCAACGGCCACGTCACCGACGAAGTCGAGTACATGACCGCAGACCGCGATGCCGAGCACGTCATCGCCCAGGCCAACCAGGAGCTCGACGAGAACGGCAACTTCGTCAAGAAGCAGGCCCTTGCCCGAGTCGGCGAAGAGGAAGCGGTCGATGTGCCGGTCAGCTCCGTCGATTACATGGACGTCTCCCCGCGTCAGATGGTTTCCGTCGGCGCCTCACTGATTCCGTTCCTGGAGCACGATGAGGGACACCGAGCGCTGATGGGCACCAACATGCAGCGTCAGGCCGTGCCGCTGATCGAATCCGAGCGTCCGCTCGTGGGCACCGGCGCCGAATGGCGCGCCGCCGTCGATTCCGGCGACGTCATCCTGGCCGAGAAGCCGGGCGTGGTGACCTACGTGTCCGCCGACATCATCCGTACCATGAACGACGATGGCACCACCAGCTCTTACAAGCTGGCCAAGTTCCAGCGCTCCAACCAGACCACCTGCTACAACCAGGTCCCGCTCATCCACGACGGCGAACGCGTGGAAGCCGGCACCGTGCTGGCCGATGGTCCGGCAACCCAGAAGGGCGAGATGGCACTGGGCAAGAACCTGCTCATCGCCTTCATGCCGTGGAACGGCTACAACTACGAGGATGCTGTGATCATCTCCCAGCGCCTCGTGCAGGACGACACCCTGAGCTCCATCCACATCGAGGAGTACGAGATCGACGCCCGCGAAACCAAGCTGGGTGCCGAAGAGATCACCCGCGACCTGCCGAACGTCGGCGAGGACGCGGTGGCCAACCTCGACGAGCGTGGCATCATCCGCATCGGCGCCGAAGTCGAAGCCGGCGACATTCTGGTCGGCAAGGTCACCCCGAAGGGCGAGACCGAGCTGACTCCGGAAGAGCGTCTGCTGCGCGCCATCTTCGGTGAGAAGAGCCGCGAGGTGCGTGACACCTCGCTGCGCGTGCCTCACGGCGAGACCGGCACCGTCATCGCGGTCAAGGAAATCACCCGCGAAGACGCCGAGGAAGACGGCGACGAACTGCCGAACGGCGTGAACCAGATGATTCGCGTCTACATCGCACAGCACCGTAAGATCACCCAGGGCGACAAGCTCTCCGGCCGTCACGGCAACAAGGGCGTCATCTCCCGCATCCTGCCGGAAGAGGACATGCCGTTCCTCGCCGACGGCACTCCGGTCGACATCATGCTGAACCCGCTGGGCGTGCCTTCTCGAATGAACCTTGGCCAGGTGCTGGAACTGCATCTCGGCTGGATCGCGCACGCCGGCTGGGACATCTCCCTCGACCCGGATGCCGAGGCCGCTTGGAAGAAGTACGTGCCGCAGGGCGCCGAAAAGGGCGCTCCGGGCACTCCGGTGGCCACCCCGGTGTTCGACGGCGTCCGTCCGGAAACCATCAAGGGCCTGCTCAGCTGCACCCTTCCGGACCGCGACGGCAACAAGCTCGTCGGCCCCGACGGCAAGGCGACCCTGTTCGACGGCCGTACCGGCGAACCGTTCCCGAAGCCGATCTCCGTGGGCTACATGTACATGCTGAAGCTGCACCACCTGGTCGACGACAAGATCCACGCCCGCTCCACCGGCCCGTACTCCATGATCACCCAGCAGCCGCTGGGCGGCAAGGCTCAGTTCGGTGGCCAGCGCTTCGGCGAGATGGAAGTGTGGGCCCTCGAGGCCTACGGTGCCGCCTACACGCTGCACGAAATGATGACCACCAAGTCCGATGACGTCGACGGCCGCGTGCGCGTCTACGGCGCCATCGTGAAGGGCGAGAACCTGCCGCCGGCAGGCATCCCGGAGTCCTTCAAGGTGCTGCTTAAGGAAATGCAGTCCCTGTCCCTGAATGTCGAAGTGCTCAACGCCGAAGGCGTGGCCATCGACATGAAGGACGAGGATGACGATCCGTCCACTTCCTCCGATGACCTCGGCTTCAACATCGGCGCGCGTCCTGACGCCGCCGCCAAGGAAGACCAGGTTGCCGAGGAGCCCGAATTCCAGTGATTGAAAGGATTGGCCGCGCTGCAGCACAGCGTGCAGCGCGGCCAATCCCCGAACAACGTGATAAGCATTAAGAATCGATAGACAGGACAATAGAGTGCTGGACGTCAACGAATTTGACAAACTGAGGATCGGACTGGCCACCGCCGACGACATCCGTAACTGGAGCTACGGCGAGGTCAAGAAGCCGGAGACCATCAACTACCGTACCCTGAAGCCGGAGAAAGACGGCCTGTTCGGCGAGCAGATCTTCGGACCTACCCGCGACTGGGAATGCGCCTGCGGCAAGTACAAGCGCGTGCGCTTCAAGGGCATCGTCTGCGAACGCTGCGGCGTGGAAGTCACCAAGAGCCGTGTGCGTCGTGAGCGCATGGGCCACATCGAGCTCGCCGCTCCGGTGACCCACATCTGGTTCTTCAAGGGTGTGCCGTCCCGACTGGGCTACCTGCTGGACATCGCGCCGAAGGACCTCGAGAAGGTCATCTACTTCGCGGCCTACATGGTCACCAAGGTGGACGAAGAGCAGCGTCATCAGGACCTGCCGGACCTGCAGCAGGAGTTCGACAACGAGATCGCCAACCTCGAGAAGCGCCGCAACGCCGAAATCGAGGAGCGCGCCAAGAAGGTCGAAGCCGATTTGGCCGAGCTCGAAGCCGAAGGCGAAGCCAAGGGCTCCGCACGTGCCAAGCTGCGCAACAGCGCCGAGCGTGAAATGGCCGCCATCCGTACCCGCTACGACGAGCAGATCCAGCGTCTGAGCGCCGTGTTCGACCGCTTCAAGACCCTGAAGCCGGGAGACATGGAAGGCGACGTCGACCTGTGGCGTGAGATGGAAGACCGCTACGGCGATTACTTCGAAGGCTGCATGGGCGCCGAAGCCATCAAGAAGCGTCTGCAGGACTTCGACCTCGAGGCAGCCTCCAAGCAGCTGCGCGAAGAGATCGACACGGGCACCGGCCAGCGCAAGGCCCGCGCCCTGAAGCGTCTGAAGGTCGTCAACGCGTTCCTGACCACCGGCAACAAGCCGGAGGCCATGGTGCTCGACGTGATCCCGGTCATCCCGCCGGACCTGCGCCCGATGGTGCAGCTCGACGGTGGCCGTTTCGCCACCTCCGACCTCAACGACCTCTACCGTCGTGTGATCAACCGTAACAACCGTCTGAAGCGCCTCATCGAGCTCGGCGCCCCGGAGATCATGCTCAACAACGAGAAGCGCATGCTCCAGGAAGCCGTCGACTCCCTGTTCGACAACGGCCGTCGTGGCCGTCCGGTCACCGGCGCTTCGAACCGTCCGCTCAAGTCCCTGAGCGACATGCTCAAGGGCAAGCAGGGCCGTTTCCGTCAAAACCTGCTCGGTAAGCGTGTGGATTACTCTGGCCGTTCCGTGATCGTGGTCGGCCCGTCCCTGCGCATGCACCAGTGCGGTCTGCCGAAGCCGATGGCCCTCGAGCTGTTCAAGCCGTTCGTCATCAAGCGCCTCGTGGACCAGGGCTTCGCGCAGAACATGAAGAGCGCCAAGCGCCTCGTGGACCGTGCGGACTCCGAAGTGTGGGGCGTGCTCGAAGAGGTCATCTCCGAGCATCCGGTGCTCCTGAACCGTGCACCTACGCTGCACCGTCTGGGCATCCAGGCATTCGAGCCGATCCTGGTGGAAGGCAAGGCCATCCACCTGCCGCCGCTTGCCTGCGCCGCATTCAACGCCGACTTCGATGGCGATCAGATGGCAGTCCACCTGCCGCTGTCCGCCGAAGCCCAGGCTGAGGCCCGTTCCCTGATGATGGCTTCCGACAACATCCTGAAGCCGGCAGACGGCCACACCGTGACCATGCCGAGCCAGGACATGATCCTCGGTCTGTACTACCTGACCACCGTCATCGACGGCGCCAAGGGCCAGGGCCGCGTGTTCTCCTCGCTGGAAGAGGCCGAAATGGCGCTCGACAAGCACGAGATCGACATGCAGGCCAAGGTGCTCATCCGCCTTCCGCAGGACTTCGTGCTGCCGAAGGACTGGGAGCCGGGCGAGGTCAAGGTCGTCGATCCGGAACCGGGCAGCCCGGACGTGGTCAAGGAGGAGCGTTTCCATGACGGCTCCGTCCTGTTCGCCACCTCCTACGGCCGTATCCTGTTCAACGGCACCTTGCCGGTCGACTACCCGTTCGTCAACGAGCAGGCGCCGAAGAAGCGTCTGAGCAAGATCGTCGACGACATCGCGACCCGTTACTCCACCGCTCAGGTGGCCGTGACGCTGGACGCCCTGAAGGATCTGGGCTTCACCCGCGCACCGTGGTCCGGCGTGTCCTTCGCGTTCTCCGACGTTATCCAGCCGCCGGAACTGGACGAGTACATCGAAAAGTACGAAGGCGAAGCCGACAAGGTTAACGAGAACTACGAAATCGGTATGCTCACCGAAGAGGAGCGTCGTCAGGAACTGGTCGACCTGTGGACCAAGTGCACCAGCGAGGTCTCCGAGGCGGTTGAGGAACACTTCGATTCCAAGAACAACCTGGCCATCATCGTACAGTCCGGTGCACGAGGAAACATGATGCAGATCAACCAGATCGCAGGTATGCGAGGCTTGGTGGCAAACCCGAAGGGCGAGATCATTCCTCGACCGGTCAAGTCCAACTACCGTAAGGGCCTGTCCGTGCTGGAATACTTCATCTCCCAGCACGGCGCGCGTAAGGGTCTGGCCGATACCGCACTGCGTACCGCAGAGTCTGGCTACCTGACCCGTCGTCTGGTGGACGTCTCCCAGGACGTGATCGTGCGTGAGGAGGACTGCGGCACCAAGCGCGGCCTGACCATGAAGGTCGGCGAACGCGATGCCGAAGGCAACCTGCACCTGGTCAAGGCCGCCGACGGTGGCCCGTACTCCCGTCTGCTCGCGGCCGACGTCATCGACCCGGCCGACGGCGAGACCGTGCTGTACAAGGCCGGCGACGCCCTGTCCATGGACGTGCTCAACGATCTCGTTGCCCACGGCGTGGAAGAGGTCAAGGCCCGTTCCGTGCTGACCTGCGAATCCAAGCGTGGCGTGTGCGCCAAGTGCTACGGCTGGTCCCTGGCCACCAACAAGCTGGTGGACGTCGGCGAGGCCGTCGGCATCGTGGCAGCACAGTCCATCGGTGAGCCTGGTACCCAGCTGACGCTGCGTTCCTTCCACTCCGGCGGCGTCGCTTCCGCTTCCGATATCACCCAGGGTCTTCCGCGTGTCACCGAGCTTTTCGAAGCCCGTACCCCGAAGGGCGAGGCTCCGATCGCGGAGTTCGCCGGCGTGGTCAAGGTGGAAGACACCGAGCGCGGCCGTCAGGTCACCCTGAAGCCGGACGACGACTCCGTCGAGCCGATCGTCTACCCGGTGACCCGTCGTGCGCCGATGCTGGTCAAGGACGGCGACCATGTCGAAGCCGGCACCCAGCTCATCGAAGGCTCCGTCGACCCGAAGAAGATCCTGCGCATCCTCGGCCCGCGCGCCGCACAGGTGAACATCGTGGAGGAAGTGCACACCGTGTACCGCTCCCAGGGCGTGGATATCCACGACAAGCACATCGAGGTCATCGTGCACCAGATGCTGCGTCGCATCACCGTGATCGACTCCGGCGACACCGACCTGCTGCCGGGCGAACTCGTGGACAAGGCACGCTTCAAGGCCGCCAACATGGAAGCCGTGAAGAACGGTGGCAAGCCGGCCGCCGGCCGTCCGGAGCTGATGGGCATCACCAAGGCTTCGCTGGCCACCGATTCCTGGCTGTCCGCGGCCTCCTTCCAGGAGACCACCCGCGTGCTCACCGAAGCCGCCCTGAACCAGAAGGTCGATGACCTGAAGGGCCTCAAGGAGAACGTCATCATCGGTAAGCTCATCCCGGCAGGTACCGGCCTCGCCCGTTACCGCAATGCCACGGTGGAGCCCGACAAGGCCATCCGCGACACCATCTACCCGAACTTCGGTTTGGGCGGCGAAGGCACCGACAGCTCCTTCGGCGACACCGACCTGTCCGATGTGGACTTCTCCAACATCGACTTCGGCGACCTGAAGCTGGGCGATGACTTCAACCCGGATGACTTCCTGGACGACAACGGCGGCCAGACCGATCTGGGCGACACCCTGTGAGATTCCCCTCACGATAGTCGACAGACGAATCATCTGACATAGCGAAAGGCGGAACCGACCAATACCGGTCGGTTCCGCCTTTCGCTATATCTATATGTCGTGGGATTGCGAGGTTGTGGATTAATCGCGGGGGAGGGTTTCGCAGTCGTCTTTTGACGTTACTTGATCTTCTCCGAAAGCGTGGTTTCCAGATCCTTCAACGAACCGCTGAGATCGGCCTCCTTCGCGGCCTTTTGCAAATCGGACTGATCCAGGGTCGGCGAATCGATGTCGGACATCTTCGCATGAAGATCCTGAAGCTTTTCGTAATCGGCGGACCCATACTCGATATCGTTGAGATTCAGATCGGCCATCTGATCCACAATGTCCTTCTTCTTGCTGACGCTTTCCTGCATATCCGCGCCATACTCGGCATAGGACTTGATGGGAACCTTGGCCAGATCGCCGGCGTCGGCGGCACAGCTTTCGAGCGCCTTGGAAAGATCGCGATAGTACGAAGACATGTCGGCGGAGTCGAATTTCGGCAGCTTCGTGCAGGTGTGCGTCATCTTCATGAGCGCGGGCATGGTCTGGGCCAGATCGTTCATGTACCTCTCGTATTTCGCACGGTCCTGCTCGAACGTCTCGTACTTCTCCTTGACGTCCTTGTCTTTCTTCACGGCCTTCATGGCAGCCAGCTTGTCGCTGTCCTGCTTGAAGGTCTTCAACTTCTTCTTGCCCTCGTCATAAGCGGAGGATGAATCGTTGTCCGTTGCGCTCGCCGCCGAGCTGAATTCCTCATTGATGGCTGTATAGCTGCTTTCCAACGCCTGCGTTTGGACCAGCGCTTCCTCGTAATCGGAACGGCTGACGCGATTCGTAAGGAAGAACACCGCTGCCAGCGCGATGACGACGACTGCGGCCACCGCGCCGATGATAATGGCGACCGGCGGCTTATTTTTGGCCGCGGCGCCGGCTTGCTGGGAAGGAAAGTTGCCGGGCATTGGCGGTTGCGGCTGACCGTATTGTTGCGATTGGGCATATTGTGGCATCGCAGGCTGTGGAACCGCCGGTTGAGACGCGGTGGGCTGGGGCATGGCGGGCTGACCGTACGGCATCGGCCGCGGCTGACCATACTGCGGCATCGGCGGCTGAGGCTGTCCATAAGGTTGCGGTTGTCCGTATTGCTGCGGCTGGCCGTACGGCATGGGTTGCGGCTGTCCGTATTGAGGCCCGCCCGGCTGTGGCTGACTGTAGTTTGGCGCCTGCGGCTGCGGAGGCTGGTTATACTGCGGTTGCCCATTCTGCGGTTGACCATACGGAGGAGTGTTCGCCATGTGAAAAGTCCTTCTTATCCTTTTTCCTTTTTTTTGAATGTCGAATCCGTGAACACGGAGGGAAACATCGACGTGTCCGTCTCTTTTGACGAGTTACAGCATAATATTTTGAGACGGAATATGCGAGCATCGTATTGCAGAATGAGTATCGTCAGACGGCATGGACGTCACCTTCCTACAATGGGAATATGAGTTTTCTACCTTACCCGCCGCCGCCCGAACCAGGGTGGTATGACGATGACGTCACGGTGATGGCGCAACCCACAGCCGAACCCGTCGACAATGCCGCCGATTCCTTGGAAACACGCGAACGGCTCGCCGCACAGAACGAGTCGGGCGACCACGATATGCAGGATGTTTCCGTTGCGAAGGGCGACGCTGCCGTTTCGGACGAGGACGATATCGACTGGGACGGCACCGTGCTTTCCGAAGCCTTCACCATGAAGCAGCCGAAGCACACGTACGTGCTGGACAACGAGCAGACCGGACAGCAGGTGATCGTGGATATGGGCGTGCTCCTTGGCCGCAAGCCTTCGGCCGAAGTGCCCGCCGGCGCCAAATCGGTCAAGCTGGAGGATCCGACGCGCACAATCTCACGCAACCATGCGGCGATCAGCTTCGACCAGGATGGCACGCTGTGGATAGAGGATTACGGTTCGCTCAACGGCACGTACATCATCCAAGACGATGTCGAAACCAAAGTGGAACACAAGCCGATGCAGCTGGAGGCGCCATGCACGGTGCGTATCGGCGACCAGTTCTTCCAATTCCGCAAACAGTGAGGGCGTTTGTCAGTGAAGACACGATTACGCTGACGGACTGCGTTGACGATTTGTGTTGACAGCGTCGGCGCGGACGGTTAGCGGTAAGACGATAAGGGGTTGTCACGGAGATTCCCGCGACAACCCCTTATGTTTCAAATGGTCTGATAATCGGCGTTAGCTCACTGCTGGCGCAGACGAATGGCCGCGTTGATGGCCGAATCGTTCAACTGGCCAAGCCAGGCAAGCAATTCCGGATAGATGTACGGATTGCGTGCAAGACACGGACGAAGCTCCGGCGCTTCGCTGGCGATACGGGCCATCAACATCTGATCGGTGGTGGTCATGGCCAGTTCCGCGGTGAACCCCGCGTCTGCCGGCGATTCCTGGGCCGCGGCATACTGCTGTTCGGCATACTGCTGTTCCGGTTCGTTCTGCGGCTGGCTCGATGAATAATCGGCCACTTCGGACAAATCGGCGGGATTCATGTATGGGTCGACATACTCGGTCGAAGCCTCGTTGGACGCCGCATAGGCAGCGTCCTGACCGTATTGCTGGTTCACCGGCTGTTCCGGCTGATACTGCTGCTCCTGCTGGAACTGTTCCGCCACTGCCGGCTGATACTGCTGCTCCGGCTGGACCTGTTCGGCAACCGGTTCGGCCATTGGCTGGGCCGTCGGCTCGGCAATCAGATGCGGCTGCACGCCATTTTGCGGAACCGGCCAGCCCATCGCCACCAGCTGCTGGCGGGCGCGCTCATCGCCGAATTCGGCGACCCAACGCTTCAGACCCGGGTACGCTCGCGGATTGGCAACGACATTCGCACCGAATTCCGGATTCTCGTACGCGATTTTCGCCAGGAACACGGGATCGGCGTTCGGATCCTGCACGGCCGCCACCGCGGCATCGAAATCGACCATCATGATCTCCTTGTCTCGTGGTCTGTAACCATCTTATTGAATGACTCGTAACGTTTGCAACGTACCGTCCAGCACATCGTCGATATCCTCGTCATCGCCGATCTTGCTGACGTTCCAATCCTCGTCGCACGGCATATCGGAACGCATATCCACCACGATGACGGTGATGTTGTCGCGGCCGCCGGCGTTCAGCGCGGCATGTACCAGCATGTCCGCGGCCATCTGCGGGTCAGCGTACGCCGCCGCGATCTCGGCAAGCTGCTCACGGCCGATCTGCGCATGCAGCCCATCGGAACAGATGATGAACCGTCCGTCCGCACGCGCGGCGTACCAGTCAGGCTGGATGCCGGCAGGCGCGCCGACACATTGCGTGATGATGTTGCGCGGAATGCAACGGCTCGCCTCATCGGGCAGCATCTGCCCCGAATCGATGGCGTTCTGCCGTTCCGAATGGTCGCGGGTGATGCACGTCAGCGAATCCGCCAGCCACGCGCCATTGCCGTCGGCGCGCATATGGTACGTGCGGGAATCGCCCACATTGACGATGTAACACCGTTCATCGGAACATATCGCGTCATCGCCGACACGCGTCGGCAGCAGCACGCCGCTGATGGTAGTGCCCGCAACGCCGCCGAGCTGCTCACCCAGACGGAGCACCTCCTGCTGGGCAAGGATCAGCGTTTCGTCAATCGCGTCAAGATCGCGCGTCGGCAGTTCGGCCAAACGCGCGAACCGTTCCGCAACATCGGAACTGGCCTGCTTGCCGCCCTTGCCGCCACCCATGCCGTCGCACACCACATACACGCCGTTGCCTGCGCAGGCGCTGTCCTGGTTGTCTTTCCTACGCAAGCCGATATTGCTGTTCAGACCGACCTCAATATGTTTGACGTTCATGAGTCCCGCCCTTTCACACCGATTTTCCGCAAGCGGATTTTCCGGAAGTGGAACACGTCCGCAAGCGATAGTTTCGCCCGCCACCTGCGGAACGTCGGCAGCGAGCCGAGCATGAACTTTCGTTCTTCGGCGATGTCATGCCAGTAGCGTTCCGCATGCTCCTGCGTGACATCGCCTCCGGAGAAGGCCGCGTAATCAGCCTCCCTGCCCAGCTCGAGCAGTGTATTGGCATCGAAGCCCATCTGTTCGGCGATGGCCTGCGCCTGCTCGTTTCTGGTGCCTTGGACGTCAAGGCCGCTTTGCCGGGCAAGCGCCGCGACCGCCTGCCATCCGGCAGCGACGCGTTGCGATGCGCTGCCATGCCTGCGAGCCCGAGCCAGGGCGATCGCCTTGATGGCGAGCAGCAGGCCGCAGACGATGAGCACCGTCCACAGAGGGCTGCCGTAGATGGCGACTTTTCTGACGATTCTGCCGAAACGCTGCCAGAACAGGCTCGTCGGCGTCTCGTCGGCCATGCTGCCGCCAAGCGACGTTTTGCCCTTGGCTTGGTTGTCGTCACGCAGCGGATCGGTAAGCGGCACCGGAGGCTGACGCACCAAGGTCTGCGGATTGGGCGGAGTGAGATTCTGGTTCTCGTCGGGAACCTTCGTTTCCTTCGGTGTCGGGTAGAACGCCACCCATCCGTAACCGTCCAGCTTGATCTCCACCCAAGCGGTCACATCGTTGCCGGTGAATTTCGTGGTGGTGGTTTTGCCATGCTTCTCGGTGCGGCTGTCACTGATCTCGCCCTCGTCGTTCTTCGGCAGGAAGCCCAGCACTACGCGGCTCGGCAAGCCGAGACTGCGGGCCATAAGCGCCATCGCGGAAGCGTATTGCTCGCTGTCTCCGACCATCGCACTGCCGGCGAGCAGCTGGTCGATGCGATAGTTGCCGTGACCGGCCCTGGACGGGTAATCGCCATTCAAACCATGGGAGAACCAGCCGGATTCCCTGAGCTTGTCGGCAAGAGCCTGCGCGGCCTCGCCGCCCTTGGACTGGCCGCCCGCAATCGCGGTGGCCAGCTTATCCACGCAATCGGGCACATCCTCCGCCTTGGGCTGGCTGATGGAGGAAGCATTCGCCTTGGCGATCTCCTTATCCGTCGGCGTCCGCGGAATGACGCCGGTTTCCGTATAGGACAATCCCGGAGAGGTGCGCGAAGGGTAGATCGCCGACATGGTGTCGGTGTTGTAGTAGAACGAATCGGCGTCCGACGATGTGGCGAACTTCACGCTGGAAGCCGCGCCGGCCATCGGCAGCCAATAGTCGCTCAAACCGTCATTGACCGTGAATTTCGCGGTGAACCGCTTGCCGGTGGCGTTGTTTGCGATGGAATCGCCCACACGATGGTAGTTGGAGGAATCCGAAGCCATGGTGGAATCGGACAGGTTCCACACATTGCCGTCGAAACGGTCCATAACCGCCAAACGCACCATGGAACCGGCCGGCAGATCGTCGACGGTCAGCAGCACATCGTCCTTATGGTTCTTGATATACGAACGCATGCCGCTCAACGGGCTGGTGTAATCGTACGGGCTCAGCGGCGGATCATAATGGTCGCGCAGAATGGTGCGGTTTTGCCCGACCACCAAGCATCCGCCGATCGCCACAGCCGAAGCCAGCAGCACGATGACTACGGAACTGAGCCAACGGCCCAATTCCAACAGTTTCCAACGCGCGCTGACCCAAACCACCAGCACGACCGCCATAATCGTGCCGATCGCCATACGGTAGAAGCCGCTCGACGTGCCAAGCAGCGCGCAGATCGCGAGATTCGCCACGACGGGAACGACCGCGACCATCGTAAGCCGGCCATCCTCCGCAACCGCGAAGATACCGGCCAGCAGCGCGGCCCACAGGCAGATCGTCCACACGGCGAGCAGCGAGCCGTCGCCGGTGCCGGTCGGCGGGTCGATGGCCAGCAGGTATTTGAACGAGCCGAGCATCCGCATCCACCCTTGCGTCAACGTGCGCAATGTGGGAATGACATGGGCGATGGTGGTGCCATTCAGGAAGATGACCGGGCCGACCACCAGCTGCGCACACGCCATGAACAGCGTCTGCCACCACAGGCGCAACGCGGGAACGAGACCGGCAAGCGCCACGAGCGAGCCGATGATGGTGGCGGGGATTGCGGCGCTCGTCCAAGACAGGGCGGAGCCGTATACGTCGATGAGGTTGCTGGCTGCGGCGATGGTCAGCAGGGCGGCGACCGTGAGACTTGCGTATTGCGCGGCGTGCGGCTGGTTGGTGTTGGGCATGGCTGGGGACTTGCCGCTGCGGGACATCCAGATGACGGAGTGGGTGGAGTCCGCCCATGAGCCGGTGCCTGTGCCGGTCGCCATGCCAGTGTTGGTGTTGGCGGAGCCGGTGCCTGTGCCGGTGAGGTTGCCGGTGAAATTGCCGGTGTTGGTGAATGTGGTGCTCATGCCAGCACCCCCATGATCATGGGGAGGTCGTTGAGGTCTCCCACGGTTGCCAAGGTGAAGTCGGAGTAGCGTTTGATGGCGCGCGGTTGGCCGGTTGCGGCTTGAAGCACCACGCAGGTTGCGGAGCGGGGGAGTGCGAGGACCATGTGTTTGATGTCGTCGATGGTTTTGAGCCTGCCGACGGTGAAGAAGTAGAAGGATGCGTCGGGGGCATGTTCGAGAGTGGTTTGCGCGAGGTTGGGATTGTCGTCGATGTCAGGGTCGATGCCGCTGCAGCCATCGAGAAATTCCGTGGCGTTGCGCGGAATGGCGTGCGTGGAACCGGCATGCGCGGTGACTGGCCGGTTCTGCTGCAGGCATTGCACGCCGATGGAGGCGTGGACGGATACGGCCAGTTCGAATTCCTGGGAATCGATGTAATCATCCGGGTTCACGCTGATGGTCAGAGCGGTGTCGGTACGGCGGGTGGCTTCGTATTGGCGGATCATAAGCGATCCGGTTTTCGCGGAGCTGAGCCAATGCACGTTGCGTACGTCATCGCCGGGCTCGTATTCGCGCAGGCCGTAGAAGTCGAGGTCGTCGTCGACGATTTCGCCGCTTGGCTGGCCTTCCAAATCGCGTGGAATGCCGGCGTTCAGGGTGCTGAGCAGCACGGTCTGCGGATGAATGAACACGTTGATCTGGTCCACGAGTTTCTTTTCGTGGCGGATCAGACCGAACGGGTCGCCTTTGCGGATGGATAGCGGGCCGATGGGCAGCACCGCGCGGCTGACGGCGGTGAATTCCACAGTCGTCTGGCGTGACTGGCCTGCGGCGAGCATGGGAATGGCGAACCGTTCGTGGTTGTCTCCGATGGGCAGGTCGCCGCGCGCCGACGTGGTGGGGGTGCGGCCCGGATTGTCCACGCAGACGTCGACTTTCACCGTGTCTGACACCGTGACGCGTCTGCTGGACACGTAGATGGTGGCTTGGAACGAGGTGTTGCCAAGGGAAAGCATGACCGCCGCGGCCAGCATGACCGCGAACACCACCGCCATGGCCAGCAGCTCATGCCACCCCAGCAGGACGAACGCCACCAGCGAGGCGACGGCGAGCGCCGCCACCGCCCAGCCAAGCGGCGACACGTATGAGGTGGCCAGTCGCTTGATGCGATGTTTGAGGCGGCGTAGGGATCGTTGGATGGTCCGTCTGCGCTGCACTGTGTGCGAATGCCGCATTCCTTGACCTTTCGGATTGTGTGGTGCGTATGCCGGGGTGGATTGTGTTTCAGGCGTTGGCGCCCAGGGTTGGGGCCGGCACGTCTTCGAGGATCTGGCCGATCATCTGTTCGGGGGTGTTTCCGGCGAAGGTGGCTTCGGCGGTGAGGGTGATGCGGTGCGCGAGCACGGGTACGGCGAGGTTTTTGACGTCGTCGGGCACTACGTAGCCGCGGTTGTCGGAGGCGGCCCATACGCGCGCGCAGCGGGTCAAGGCGAGCGCGCCTCGCATGGAGGAGCCGACTTGGATGCGTTCGTTGTGGCGGGTGGCTTCCACCAGTCGCACGATGTATTCGAGGATCGCGTCGTCGAGATGCACGGTTTCGCTGATGTTGCGCATGCGCAGCACGTCTTCGCCGGTGAGCACCGGATGCACGGTGGCGGCGCGGTCGGTGACGTTGACCTGTTTCAGGATGTTGACGCTCACGTCGTGGCTTGGATAGCCGATGGTGGTTTTGATGAGGAAACGGTCCATCTGCGCTTCCGGCAGCTTGTAGGTGCCGAGCTGTTCGATCGGGTTCTGGGTGGCGATGACCATGAACGGCTGCGGCACCGGGTGGGTGACGCCGTCGACGGTGACCTTCTGCTCTTCCATGACTTCGAGTAGTGCGGACTGTGTTTTCGGTGAGGCGCGGTTGATTTCGTCGGCGAGCACGATGGACGCGAAGATCGGGCCTTCGCGGTATTCGAATTCGCCGCGCTTCTGGTCGTAGTAGGTGACGCCGACCACGTCGGACGGCAGCAGGTCCGGGGTGAACTGGATACGTTTGAACGACATGTCGATGGAGTTGGCAAGGCCTCGCGCCAGCTGGGTTTTGCCGGTGCCCGGGTTGTCTTCGAGCAGGATGTGCCCGCCGACCACCATGGCTGTGGCGCATTGGCGGATGGGTGCTTCCTTGCCGACCACGACCTGGGAGACGTTGTCTACGAGCTTGGCGAACTTCTCATGGAATTCGGTGATGTCTTTGCTGGGTGCGGTCATCATGGACGTGTCGACGACCGGCTGGGATTGTTTGACGGGCTGTACAGGCTGGCTGGGCTGTACAGGCTGGCTGGGCTGGACGGGTTGGGTTGGCTGGACGGGCTGCTGCGCGGGCATTGCGACTGCCGGATTGGCGGCCGGTTGGCGAAGGTTCTGCGGCATCGGCTGACGGAACCGCGGCTGGTTCGGCGTTGCCGGGGCGGACTGTTGCGGCAACGCCGGTTGGGTGGTGCCGTGCGCGCTCAGCAGCGTGCCCTCCGGATCCTCATCGGCTTGCGGCTGCTCCGGCAGATTCGGCGTGTGGAACGCCGGCTGCTGCTGGCCGGGTTGGCTGGGAACGTTTGGATTATGGCCGATGGAACCCAGCTGGGTGGCGTCATCGAAATCGTTGCTCATGGGTTGCTCCTTGCTTGTTGTGTTGCTCGTGTGGATGGTTCGTTGTGTTTGCGATTGCTGTGATCGTCCGTTTCACCATCTGGCGTAGTAGGCCAGGCCGCGGATCCAAGGCTTGGATGCGCCGTCGACGGTGGACAGGGCGACGGAGGATGCCACAGGCCGGTCATTCCGCGTGGCCGCTTCGCCTTCCGTGGACGCGTCAGAATCCGATGGCTCCGACGGTTTTGATGGTTCTGAAGGTTCCGACGGTTCGGGTTTCGGCGTGGGAGTCTTGTACCTGTCATGGTCCAGCAGTGTGCCGCCATTGTCCTCGTTGTTGAGCGCGGTGTCGGTGCCCACCACCTTCGCCTTCCACGCGTAATCGGCTCCGGTCGGCAGCACGTCCTTGACGTTCAGTTTGTCGGAGCCCAATGCCCAGGCGACGTCATAGGATTTGCCGTCCGCGGTGAAGGTGATCACGGTTCTGCCGGGCTGGCCGTACATGTTCACCGATCCGCCGCTGACCTTGATGATGTTCGGATCATTGGCGTCCCACGTCAGCATCGGCGCCTTGACGGCGGCCTTCACCTTGCGGACGTATGCCGGATCGGCCCTGCCGGACTTGGAGGTGCTTGCCGCGCCATTGAAATGCTGCGTGACGGAGCCCGAGGAACAGGACTGCCATTCCTTGAGCGGGAAATCGTGCGATCGTTCGGAAGCACCGGCATGGTAGGAGCCGAGTCCGTCCGCGCTCACCGTGAACCCGTCGGCGTGGCCGTTCTCCTTCCAATTGACTACGCACACGTCGTCATGCCCCTTGACGCTGACCGATTCGGGCGCCTTCACCGCGTATTTCGGTGTGAAACGCACGGTCGAATCGTCGCTGGTCGTTTTCTCCTTGCCGACCACCGCCGCCTTGATGGTGTATTCCCTGGTGTTGAGATCATGGTCCGGAATCTTGAAATCGTAGGATCCGGAACATCCGTCGATGCTTGCGCTGACATCTCCGGAAATCTCGACGGCCTTGCATCCCGTGTTGCGGGTGTTGCCCACGGATTCGACGGTGACGGTTCCCGTGGTGTCGTCGTTCGTCACGGAGATCTTCGGCGCATCGGGCTTGCCCCACGGCTTGACCGCGTCGGACGCCTTGGACGGTTGGCTCCAATTCACCTTGTTGTGGGCGCGTACCGTCGCCGTGTACGAGTCGCCGTCGGAAATCGCGTTGTTATCGAAAACAAAATCGATTCCGGTGGAATTTGTCGTCTGCTTGGACGGCGCGTTCCTGCCGGACAAAGTCACCTCGTAATTGTCCACCGACGAGAAATTGCCGTCCGGAGCCTTCCACGTGACGCTCACCGTGTTGCCCTTCACACTGGCCGTCACATCCGTCGGCGCATCAGGCAGCTTGTCTGGCGTGCCCTCGACGGCGTTGGAATCCTTGGACCAGCCGACCTCGTTCCTAGCCTGCACCTTGAATGAGTAGGTCTTGCCGTTCTTCAACCCGTCGATGAGACAGGAGGTCTTCTGCCCGCACGAGCGCTCGCCGGACGCGTCTCCGCCCCACATCACCTTGTATTCGGTGATCGGGCTGCCGTTGGCCGAACCGGCCGTCCAGCTCAGATTCACGGCGCCATCCTGCGGGTCGCCGGACACCGCGGAAAGCAGCGGCGCATCAGGCTTGTCCATCACCGAAACGCTGATGGTGCCGGTCACCTCACGTTCTTTTGTTTTGGTGGCGTCGCGCACGGTGACGACCACCTTGTTGGTGTTCGCGCCGATGTCGGAAGCCGCCCTGATGGACACCACGCCGTTGGACGGGCAATCCACCGTCAGCTTCGACGTGCCATCGGACGTGCATCCGGTCACCGTCAGCGGAGTGTCGGGGAACGGATTGTACGCGTCGGACAGCAGATTCACCTGCTCGCTGGAACCGGCCTTGATTTTCACGGTCTTCTCGGTGACACGGGCGAGTGGCCTGTTGGACGCGGTGACGCGCACGGTCATACCGGCGCTCACCGTACCCTTCGCATATTTGATCGAGACGGGCACGCTCACTGTGGTGCCCGGCGTGGCCGTCTTGTCCGCGGACACGGTCAACGTGCCGGAGGGAGACACTCTGGCATCCACACTGCCGGAATTCACGCCGCCGGAATACGAGTACTGCTTCTCATCCTCGTACAGGCCCGACGCCGAATGGGTCAGCGCCGTCAGATCGATGGTAGTGGCCTTCTCGCCGGCCACCACATCGACGGTGGAGGATGAGAACGTCGGCGGCGGAACCTCACGTCCGATCACCGTGATCGGAAGCGTGAGCACCGCCGAATTGACGATCTTCACCTTGTCGTTCTTGTCTCGCTTGCCGTCCACCGCGGTGAAGGTGATGGACGCGGGACCCGCGTAATCCTTCGGCGCGGTGAACCTCAACGTCTGGTCGTTGACGTACAGGTCGCCGTCCGCGGCCTTCGTGGCGCTCACCGAATCGGCGCCGTCCACATACGCGGTCTTGCCCGCGCCCACACGCACGTAGTCGGCGATGTTGATGGTGATGGTCTCACGCGCATTGACCTTCAACGCCGGCGCCTTCGGACGCAGAACCGGCGGAAACACGCCATATGCGGGCACTTGGATGAACGCGGTGGACGTGATGCCGTACGTCGTGTTCGTGACGGTGTACGGCACCGCGCGCGCCTCATCGGTCAGATCAACGGTGATGATGGTGGAATCCTTGCCGCCCTTGACATGCGCATGGTCGGTCGCGGAAGGATCCACGCCCACCTGAAGCTCGTCGGCGGTGCCGGACGGATTGGCAATCCACTGCGAAACGTCCACGTCCACGGATTTCTTGTCGATCGTGGCGGCGGCCGGAACACGGTAATCGTACGCGGTCGGCGGGTCGATGGCGGCGTTCTCGTCGACATTCACCGTCAACGTCGCCGAATCGGACAGGCCAGCCTTGTCCTTGACGGTGTAGACCACGTAATACGTGCCCGCCTGCTTCGGCGTGGTGAACGACAGCATGTTGTCAACGACCTGAATGCCGCCGATGCCTTGCGATTCCACGTCCTTGGACACGGTCAGATCAGTATTGTCCCCGGAAATGTCGTTCTGCGCCACCGGCACGGTGGCCGCGGTGTTCGGACGCAGCGTGATCTCGTCGTCGCGCGCGTACACACCCGAATCGGCTCCGGATTTGAACACGCCCACACGCACCTGCGCGGTGGCCCTCTGACCGGTCCAATCCTCCACGGCGTAGGAGAACGTGTCCGTTCCGGACGAATCGGCATACGCCTCATACACCAGATACGTGGCGCCCACCTCGCTGATACGGCCCAGTTTCGGCGCTTTGTTGCCCAAGCCGAGCAGCTGCACGTCATCGCCGTCAGCGTCGATGCCGGTGAGCGTGATCGGAATCTGCACCTTCTGACCGGCCGCCACCTGCGCCTCGACGTCGGACGGTGTCGGAGCCGCCTTGTTGGACGCGTCCTTCTGATGCACGTTGATGGTGATGGTGGCCGAGGCCGCGTTGCCGAGATTGTCCTTCACCGTGTAGGTGACGGGGAAGGAGCCGGTTTGTCTGGTGGCCTGATAGCGCACGGTGTCGCCGGACACGAACACCAGACCCTTGAACGTGTTCTTGTCATACTGCAAGTCGTTCTGCAGGCTCACCGTGGTGCCGTCGGAATACGTGACATGGTCGAGCACGTCCACGGACACGATGCCTTCGGTGCGCACCTGTGTGGTGATGTTCTCGGCCTTCGGCACGGAATTCGACGTGGTCAGCGCCGGCGGCTGCAGGACGATGACGCCGGTCGACGATCCGGCCGCGTTGGCCACGGTGTAGGAGATCCGCACCGGCTCGGTAGGCACCTGACGCGCGGTGATATAGACGCGCTTGTTGCTCACCACACCGGTTTTGATGCCGCTTTGCGCGTCCGCGGTGACGCTGGTCACCGACAGCACGCCGCCCATCGGGTCGACGTCGTTGGCAAGCGGCTCCACGATCGCGGTATTGTCCGCGCCGAGCAGCGCCACATCGTTCGCCGCGATCGGCTTGGCGGCGTCTCCGGCCACCGCCTGCACCTCCACACGAGCCAGACCGGTCGACGGAATGGAACCCTGCGTGATGGTGTACGGCACATAGTAGGTGCCGGGATTGGAGGCGGTGAACGTGATCGACATGTCGGTGGCGTTCATGGTGGTGGCCGCGCCGGACGGCGTCTCCACCGCGGTCAATTCGGCCGGTTCGACGGACGTGCCGTGCACGTACGGTTTGAGCGCGATGGTAGTGCGGGTGTCGGGCGTGGTCTGTTTGACCACGGGGTCGATGACCGCGCCCAGCGTGTTCGCCGGTTTCACGGAGAAGTAGATCATGCCGGTGCCGGTCTGCTGGCCGTCGGACACCGTGACCTCGATGCCCGCCCTGCCGGACGACATCGAACCGGCGTTGAAGACCAATTGTCCGTCGGCTCGCGTGGACACCGTCACCTGATCGGTGTTCTGCGGCGATGCCGACACCAAGGTCAGCGGATCGCCGTCGGGGTCGGAGAAGCTGCCCAACGCGTTCGCGGTGTACGAAGCACCCTGCTCCACGTCGATTTCCGGCGGAGTGTCGCTCTGCAGCGGCGCATGGTCGTCGCCGCCGGCCAGCGTGAGCGACACGGTGGCGCTGGACGTCTGCCCGCGCCCGTCGGAAATCTCATAGCTGAAGGACACGTTGCCCGCGGCGGCACCGGAGGCGTCGAGCTGCAGATACCGGCCGTCATACACGGGGGAGACGGTGATGTTCGCGCCATCCGGAGCGCTCACCGACGTGATGCGCAGCACAGAACAGTCGGTCTGCTCGTCGTTGCGCAACACGTCGAGAATCTGCTGCGATCCCACGCGCGCGCCGAACGAATCGTCCACGGCCTTGATCTGCCCCGACTGCGCCGAACAGTTCTTGCTGAAATTATGCTGGTTGTTGGCGCTGTCGTTGTTCTGCTGCTGTTGCTTCGACTGCTTGGTCTCCACCTTGTTCCACTGGATTTTGATGACCTTGGTGGACTCCTGCGGATTCCACACATTGCCGTTGACCACGTCGTTGAGCACCACCAGACGATGGTTGGTGCGGAACACGAGCTGCGAGGTGGGATTGACATCTTCCAACGAGGAAAACTGTGCGTCCTTGTCGTTCGCCGCGCACACCCTGATGTAATTGTTGGCCTTCTGCGACCACGCGGCGAACACGCAGCCATTGGTGGACACCGGCTGCGCGGCATCGCCCTTGCCGGCATTCGGCAGCTGCGTGACCTTTTTACTACCCAAATCGACCATGGCGATGCCCCGCGGCGTGGAAACCGCCACCCAGCCAGTCTGCCTGCCATCCGTGGACGGCGCCTGCAACGTCGCCTGACCCTGCAGGCCGATATCCGCGCTGCCCTTCGGCCAGAACACCTTGCCGGCACCGGCTACGACCGGCGTCTTGCCGACCACGGTGAACGATTCGACATTCGTGGCGCCCTTGATCGTCGCATCCTTGCCGGGTGTTCCCTGAGGTCCGTCGACACTGAGCACCGCGCCGTCGGACGTGCGGTAGCCGTAGACGACACCGTCATGCGTCACCGCGATACGGCCACCCGACCCCAGCTTCATCTTCGGCGAATCGGTGGTCGGATTCATGGATTTCACATCATCGGCGGACCCGACCCACACATTGCCCGTCTTGACGTTGATGAACGCCGCGGTGTTGCCTCCGACGACGGTCCGCATATCCGATTTGATGGTGGTGTTGCCGTTTTCGCTGACGGTGGAGGCCTCGATGTTGCTGGCCTTCGTACCTTCGGAGATCACGGTGGAGCCATCATGCTGGGCCACGTCGAACCGGGCCGCAGTGGAGGCGACGCCCGCGTCGGCGTCCCGGTTGCGCACGTTGAAACGGGCGGCCTTGCGGTCTTTGAGCGAAGTGACCCACACGGTGCCATCGTCGAGCTGCACGTGACGTTGCGTCACCGAACTGACGATGACGGCTCCGGCGACGATGCCCAGCAACAGCAGCAGCATGACGATCGGCGTGATCCACCGGCGACTGCCGGAAGGCAGCAGCTTGCGCAGCATCGACCCGAATCGCAACTGCCGTTCGTACGATTGCGCCGACTGGTTCTCGGCGTTCCTATGCTTGCTCATCGACTGGCTCTTCCCTGATTGTGCCCAAACTTTGCTTGACCGCGCATCCGACCGCATGCGCCTACCTGTTTGCCCGCATGCATGCCGGGCTGTATTGGTTCGTATCGGTTCATGTCACCCGCATCCGGCCGCAAACTCACGGCTTGGCCGCGCACGCGATCATGGGATTCTCGGACATCTGCCGGTCCGCGCGAACCAGACTCACCTGCACGCACGTCTGCGCGCCGTCGGCCGGATCGATTTCGATACGCGTCGACTCCGTGGTGGTGCCCTGCGCGTTCGGGTCGGTTCCCGAATCGCCGACCAGCGACCACGCGTACGAATCGCCATCCTTCGGAGAAGGATTGACCCACGTGAACCGCACTTTGCCGTCGGCGGTGTATTCGCCCGTAAGATCCTGCACGCTCGGCACACTGCCCGACGTGATCGCCGAATCGGGATCGTCCTCGGCATGGTTCTGGGTGCCATGGTTCTGCACCTGCACCTTGCTGTTGTCGGAAGCCGCATCCATATTCGGCATGACGACGGTGACGAACGCCAACGCCATCACGACCACGGCGGCCGCCGCAGCAACCGTGACGGCCAACGGCTTCACCCACCGGGCATGCTGTTTCGCAACCGGGGCGGACTGGTCGAATGTGGAAGTCTGCGCGTACATGTTCTGCGGATAATCCGGCACACCCTCGACGGTGGTCTGCACGGCACGGCCATACAAGGCCTGTTGCACGCGCTGCATGTCGCGCGCGAACTCCAACGCGGAATAGTAACGATCCTCGGGCGTACGGCTCAAGGCCTTACGCAACACCCGTTCCACTTCGGCCGGCACGTCGGGACGGTTGAGCTTGGGCAGCGGATTGTTGAGAATGACGGACTTGAGCCGTTCGGCCCGCACCTGCCGTTGGGAATCGCCCAGCACATCGGCGTAGAAATACTCGTACGGCGATTGGCCGATCAGCATGGCGAACAGCGTGGCGCCAAGCGAATAGATATCGGACGATTCATTACCGCCACCGCCTTGGGCAAGCACCTCCGGCGCGGCCCACGCGATGGTGAAGCCGACACCGGGACGCCCATAGACGGTCCCGGCGATGCCGAAATCGGCGAGCATGGGCATATTGTGCGCGTTGATGAGAATATTGCTGGGCTTGATGTCTCGATGGATGATGCCTTTGCGATGCGCGGTGAACAGCGCGCTCGCCAGATCGATACCGACGGTGAGCATCTGGTCGGCGGTGAGACGGCCATGCTCGAGGAACGTCTTGTAATTGCCGCCCGGAGCGTATTCGAACACGGTGTAGCCGCGCCCGTTGACGGTCACGCCGTTCTCATAGACGGAAAGAATGTAGGGGTGTGTGGAGATCTGCCCCATGAAATTCGCTTCGGAACGGAAGCGGACCGCGGCACGTGGGTCGAGCGTGTTCTTGCTGATTTTGATGGCCACCTGACGGGCCGGGGAAAGCTGCTGGTACAGGTACACGTCGGCTTCGGAACCGGAGCCCAGCCGTTTGATCAGTGTGTAGCCGGGAATCTGAGGGGGAATGCTCCTTGAGGCTTCCATGCTTCCTCTTTCCTGTAGTTCCTGCCCGGTTCCGTGCGTTGCGTCTATGCTTCGACTGTACTCGTCGTCATGGGCAGGCCGTCTGTTCGCTGTTGAACCTTCCCGGGCTGCGCCGCTAGTCAATCTTATTGGTGGCGGTGTCCGAAAAACTTTGTAGAGGGTATCGATGTCCATATATAAAGATGTCGGTGTCCACGATGACGTTTTCAGGACGGCTTCGGACGATGATATGCGATTCGTAGCCGGACCGTTCGGCTAAGCTGGGGAAACATGATGGATGTGGACGATCTCGATGGCGCGACATTGGTTGCGGGGGCACCCCGCAGCGGCAAGACCCGGTTCGCGCTGGACATGCTGGTCGCTGCGATGAAGCGGCATGGCGACGCGTACGCCGTGATGACGGTCTCCGGCAGACAGGTGGCCGACCGGCTCGGCGACACCGTGATCCGCGAACTGTCCGCGATCTCGCAGGCACGCCCCGTCACCACCCTGCCAGCCGTCGCGTTCCGCATCATGACCGCCGTGCGATCGCATGCCGGACAACCCCTGCCGAAACTGCTCAACGGGGCCGAACAGGACGTGGTCATCCGCCGCGTGCTCGCCAAGCATGCCGAACATGCCGAGCACGGCGACGAATGCTCCACCTGCGCGCTATTGCGCATCTACTTCGTGGTCGCCGACTGGTCGGGCATGGTGGTGGACGACGCCACCGACGCCTTCGCTAACCAGCTGCGCGACATGCTTGCCCGCATGAACGAGATCGGCGCGAAACCGGAACTCGAAGACATGCTGATCGCCCGCGCTGCCGACGAGCACGGCACACTCGACGAACGACGCGAACGACTGCGCGTGCAATGGCGGCTCGCCTTCGCGCTGCGCGCCGAATACAACCAGGCCATCAACGAGGCATATCCGGACCAATACCGTCTCGACGCCTCACAACTCATGATCGACGCCGCGGTCGCCGTGAACGAAGCCGAAACGTCCGACCTGCCGAAACTCGTCATCGTCGACGATTTCCAGGACGCCACACTCGCCGGCTTCGACTTTCTCACCGCATTGCGCAACCGTGGCGTGCGACTGTTGCTCGTCGGCAACCCCGACGAGGCGGTGCAGACGTTCCGCGGATCGTACCCTGAATATTTGTTCAACATGGCGCAATCGCGATTGGGCGCGCGACTGGTACGGCTGGAACCGTCCCATATGGCCGAAGGTACGGACCTGGCCGCGGTGGCGAGCCGCGTGAGCCTGACCATCGCCAGCACGGAATCGACCGACGACGCGCTGGCGAACCGCCCCGGCAAAATGCCGGCCATCGCCATACCGGAGACGCACGACGGCAGTCTTGAAGCCGCGATGTACCGTTCTACCGTCGAAGAACTCGACGACGTGGTGTGGAAAATCAAAACCGAACATCTCGAACACGGCCGCGACTGGAACGACATGGCCGTGATCGCCCACGACAACGCCACCGTGCGCACGTTCGGCGAACGGCTACGCGCCGACGGCGTGCCCGTACGCTATTCGAGCGTGACCCGCCCCCTCAAGGACGAACCGTTCGTGCAGGGCCTGTTCTCCATGATCGAACTGGCCGAACTGAAACGGCAAGGCATCGCCACCTCGTCCATGAACCTCGACACGGCCGGCGCATACGTGCGCTCACGCGTCGCATCAATCATGAACTCGCCGCTGATCACCACCCCCGGCGAACGTCCGGCTCGGCTGTGCGTGGTCGAATCGGCGATGAACGCGCTCGGCTCGCTGGCCACGGTTTTGCATGACGATACAGCCGATCCGACCACGTCCGACACGTCCGGACGCGCGCTGCTGCCACAGCTGATCGACGATTGGAACGATTACGTCGAAACCTTCCACACCGCACGCGTGGCGGCATCGGCGTCGGACACGGAAAACGCTGCCGACATGGGCCTGCCGGCAATCGACACCGACGACCGGCTGATGACGGGAGAGCGTGCCGCTGAGGACGCGGACGAACCATCCTTCGGCATGAACGCGCTGTACATCCTGCTATTGGAAGGCGACACTGACCGCGTGATCGACGCGATCGCCTCCGTACTGGGCCGCAAAGACCCCCAAGCGCAAGCCTTCGCACGCCTGTGGAAAACGCTTGACGATACCCTGCGGTCGGAGGCACGCCTGACATCCCACGAACCGCAATACATGCTCGACTGTGCATGGCAGGCGTTCGGCAAAGCCGAAATCTGGCAGAAAACGGCGTTGCGCAACAACGCCGAAGGCCGCGCGGCCAACGACCGGCTCGACACCGCGATGCGCCTGTTCAGCTACGCGTCCGGCGGCGAATCGAACGGCGTGACGGCAGCGCACACCATCGACGAGTTCATCGAACAGGTCCGCGCGCTCGCCATCGAAGCCGACTCCCTGGCGCACACCGCGCCGATCGATCAGGCCGTGACGCTCGCCACGCCCGCCGGAGCTGCCGGAAAACATTGGAAACTAGTATTCATGCCTGCGTTCCAACAAGGCCAATGGCCGAACCTCGCGCCGCGCAACACCCTGTTCGGCGGGGAGGAGCTCGCCGACATCATGCTGCATGGACGACTGTCCGACGACATCGTCACCTCCGCAGGCCGCGAAAACGCGCAGCTCGCCGCGGTGCTCGCCTCCGAACAGAAAAGCCTCCTTGTGGCGCTCACCCGCGCCGATGAGCGCGTGACGGTAAGCGCGGTCCTCAACGAAGACCATGTGCCGTCCGACTTCCTCTACGGCTACCTGCCGGAATGGTTCGACCGCGACCGGGATGCCGATGCGGAAACACGCGTGTACACGGCGGTCGGCGAGGCCGGCGAATACGCGGGACTGGAGGCCGACCCGCGTGGCCTGGTCGCCGCCGCGCGAAGCGTGCTGGCCCATGCGCCGGCCGATTCCCCCCAAGCGCGCGATGCCGCGCAAGCCTTGGCGTTGTTGGCATCGCATGGCATCGCCGCCGCGAATCCCGACAATTGGGCGTTCCTTACGGAACATGCGGGAGCCGACGATATGACGGGAATCGACGGCAAGATGGAATCTGACGGAAAAACGGAGCATGCCGACAAGGCGAAGCTTATCGAACAACCGGAATCCATCGAAAAAACAGACGGCCAATCCGACGTGGTCACCCTTTCTCCATCCGCCGTGGACAGTTTGTGGGCGTGCCCGGTGTGCTGGATGCTGGAGAACCGTTTCGCCGGCCCACGCATGGGCAGCGCGGCCACCAGCTTCGGCTCGCTCATCCACGCCGTCGCGCAACAGGCCACCGAAGCCGGCCTCGACCTGCCCCAAAACCACACCGCGGTAAGCGACGAGGACAACATCGACGAAATCGCCCAATGGATGATCAGCCGATACAAGACCCTACGTGGCGACCTCAACGCCATCGACGACCCCGAGGAACGGTACAAGGCGCTCGGCAAGGACGCGAAGGCGTCGGTCGCATTGCGCAACATCGCCACATATTTCGTCAAGTCGAACCGTACGGGATACCCGTCGAACAACACCGAAACCATCACCGTGGGAACATTGGACCATGCCGAAGCGGAACGGCAGTTCGCCGCGCGATTCGACTTCGACGACATCCTCGACGCCTACAACGCCATCGACGGCAACGCTCCGATCTCCCGCGACGAACTCATCGCCATCATGGGCGCGCTCGTCGACGGCTGGCCGGAAACCGGCATGAGCGACCGGCTCACCGTACGCCTGTCGGGCAGAATCGACCGTCTTGAACACCGCCGTACCGCAGACGGCCGCGAACAGGTACGGCTGATCGACTACAAAACCGGCAAAGTGCCAAACGGACGCTCCCTGTTCAGCGACCTGCAGCTCGTCTGCTACCAGCTGGGCCTCGCATTCCCGGAACACGGCGGAAAACGCGGCGCGCAGGCGATCGCAGCCATGCCGGACATCACCCAAAGCGCCCTGTTCCACGTCATGGAATACGCGGCACCCGCGCCACGCAAAGGGCAAGGCGACGAAGCGTACCACCAGCAGGCGCTGTTCGCCGGCGGAAGCATCAACGCGGGCGATTTCATACCCCGCAAATACGTGCCCAAAATGGCCAGCGTCTTCACCAGCGGCCTCGACGACGTCGAACGGCCGGCGCAGGTCAGCGAAGAACATTGGAAGCAACTTCTGGAATCGCGGTCGAAGATGACGGTATGGTCGCTGACCATGATCGCCCGCGTCTTCTATGCGGCCGCGGCGAGCCGGGCCACCCGCATCACCGCGCGTCCGACCGTGGAACACGTCGGATACTGCAGAACGTACGGCAGTGGGGTCTGCCCGGCCTGCCAAGGCGAGCAGAACACCGTATTCGAAAGGACCGTGGCATGAACGGGAGTAACGGTATGAACGGAAGCATGTCAACGAACGGGGCCACAGCAAAGGGCGATGCGATGGGCACTGTGCCGGCCGCCACGCCGAAATTCACCGACAGTCCGGAACAGGCCGCCGTCATCCAAGCCCCCTCATACGAGGACGTGGTCGTGGTGGCGGGCGCCGGCTCCGGCAAAACCTACACCATGACCCGCCGCATCATCACCCTCATCGACCAGGGCATCAGTCCCGAGAAGATTCTGGGCCTGACCTTCACACGCAAAGCCGCCTCCGAACTGCTTTCGCGCGTCTCCGCTGCCGTGACACGCAACCAAGCCGGACGCGGTACACGCGTCGCCTTCCTCAAACCGGAAGTCTCCACCTATGACGCGTTCTTCCAAACCATCGTGCGCCAATACGGCCTGCTCGTCGGCTTCGACCAAAACACGCAGCCATTGAGCGAAGCCGGAGCGCTGCAGCTCATCCACACCGTGCTCGACAAGCACATGGACCAGCTCATGGCCTTCGACCAAGGCGGCGACGAACTCGGCAAATTCTCCACCATCGCCGGCAACGTGTTCACCCTATCCAACGCCATCGCAGGAGCCATGATCGGCAGCGACTGCACCAGCTTCGACGAAGCCGTGGAACGCGTGCGCGCATGGGATAAGGCGTTCGTGGCGCAAGTGGCCAAAGCGCTTGAAGACGAGGACGTTCCCGATGACGAGCCGAAAGTGGGCAAGGCTCCGAAACAGAAGAAAAAGGAATCCGACACCGCCTTCGAAACCCGCATGCGCGAATACCGCGCCCAATGCCACCAACTCTGCGTCTACAAGACCGCGCAATTGGCCGGCACGGCCCGCAAACGCGACCTGCTACTCGACCTCGTGGCCGACTACCACGCCGAAAAACGCGCCCTCAACATGGCCGAATTCAGCGACTTCACCATCGCCGCATTCCAACTCGTCACCCGATTCCCCTCCATCGGAGCCACCTACCGCAAACGCTACACGCACGTGCTGCTCGACGAATACCAAGACACCTCCACCACGCAGGCGGCCCTCCTGACCGCACTGTTCCACGCCGATTCCACCCATCGCAGCGCGGTGAACGCCGTCGGCGACCCCTTCCAATCGATCTACGCATGGCGAGGAGCCAGCCCCGGCGCATTCCGCATGCTGCAACACGACTTCGGCCACGACGCCACCGACAAGCCCTACACGCTGACCGTCACCCGACGTAACTCGCGCATGGTGCTCGAAGCGGCCAACAATCTGACGAAACCATTGCGCCTGCCCGCCAGACGTCGCGGCAGTTCGCTTATGCGCGAAGTGGACGTGCCCCCGCTCGCCAATATCGACAACGCCCCCGAAGGTACGCTCGGCGTGCTCGGCTACGCCACATTCGGCCAGGAAATCGACGCCATCGTACGCTTCGCCAAACAAGCGATCGCACTGCACACGCCAACCGAAAACGAGCTCGCCGACGGAGCCAAAGACAACCGTCCGCACGTGGCGCTCCTGTTCCGCTCCAAAACGCAGATGCCAGCCTACGAGGACGCACTGGAACAAGCCGGCCTCACCACACTCGTCGTCGGCCAGGCCGCACTCCTGGAACGTCCCGAAATCAAAGACATCCTCGCCCTGCTGCACGTCGTATGCGACCACACCGACAGCGCCGCGCTCATGCGGCTGCTCGCCACACCACGATTCGGCCTGTCCGCCGACGATCTGCAGGCGCTCGCCGGCATCGCCGAACGGCTCAACACCGCGCAACGCTACCGCGCGCTCGTGTCGGCCGGCATCGTGGAGGCGGATGCGAATCCGTCCGACGCCGACATCCGCGCCACCGTGCGCGTCTACCGCGACCAAGTGCCCAACGCCGTCTTCCTGATCGACGTGCTGCTGCGCGGCGATCTGCGGCACCTCGTCGACGGCGTATTGAGCCGTACGGGAGCCGCGAGCGTCATCCACGCCGGTCGCGTCATCCAACAGGTGCAGCGCACGGCCGGTCATCCGTTGCCGGAAGTGGTACGCACGGCCATCACCGCGCTCGGACTGGACATCGACCTGCTGCTCGCCGAACGGATGCGGCATCCGGATGCCGGCAATCGTGCCACATCGCATGCCGCTTCGTCACTCGACGCGATGCTGTCTCTGGTGGACACCTACTTGCAGGAAATCGCCGCGCAGGGCACGCCAAGCCTGCGCGCGTTCATCTCGTGGGTGGATTCGCTGCGTGACGCGTCCGACGACAACGCAACCGCACCAGATACCCCCGTCGATGTGGTGCTCATGACCGTGCACCAGTCGAAAGGCCTGGAATGGGACGCCGTGGCCGTGGTCGGCATGCGCGACGGCACCTTCCCGTCCAGTCAAGGCGACCACCTGAGCGTCAAAACGGACGAAGACCATCCGGGCGGTCGGCGCGACGGCGTATGGGAGCCGCCGGAATACTTCGAAAAAGCCCACACTTGGCTGGAAGACCCGTCCGCGGTGCCGGTTCCGGTGCGCGCCGACGCGGATATCCTGCCACGATTCCCGCACGACGCGCCCATCGGGGGCAATCCCGTGGAATCGCTCGACGGATTGGACGATGCGGAAGTGATCGACGACGAGGTGTTCGGCACCTTGCGAACCATGGCCGTCGACGATATGGAAGGAATGGATCCGGCAAGCCTGTACCTGACGCAACAGGAGGAATACGGCCGCCGACTGCACGCCGACGAACGCCGTCTCGCCTACGTGGCGTTGACGCGCGCCCGCTACGAGGCGCTGCTCGTATACAGCGGATGCAACGAGACGAGCCGCGACTCCCGCCTGGCGGAGGGAAAGAAAAGCGCCGCGCCGTCGAATTTCTGGCTGGAGACGCGCGATTCGATGAACGGAATCGTCACCGCGGTACGCGAACCGGACAACCTGTCCGACGATGTGGACGGCTCCCCGCACACGCTGGGACTTGACCTGCCCGACGGCTATTTCGTAGGCGAACACGCCCGCGATTTCGAGAATGCCGTGGTGGGCGATGCGTGGAACACGCCGCTCGAACCGGTCTCGGACGACCATACTTTGCCTTGGCCGTGCGATCTGAGCGCCGATGTCGCCGACAAGCTGCGTGCCGCGGCCGAACAGGTACGTGCCGTCGAATCCGACGAACCGAATATCGCTGAATCCACGGGAACGCAGGGCGACGTTGCCGATGAATCCGCCACGCCATCGCCGGAAACCGGAAACTCACTGCTGCGTCTCGCCAAACTGCTCGTCGCCGACGAACATCTCATGCCGGAACCGGACGCGGCTGACGCAGGCGAATCGCAGGACGCCTTCGACGAGGCCGTGCGTGCCAAAGGCGAACGTATCCTTGCTGCCGGCCGCCAAAACGTCACCTCGCTGCAAGCGCGCGCCGGCTCCATGGGCGAGCGTGACTCCCGCGCCTACTGGCGTGGTCTGGTCCGTCCGATTCCGCACGTCGCCTCGCCGGCGGCACAGCTCGGCACGCGGTTCCACGCATGGGCTGAGCGTTTCATCATGGCGGATGCGGACGTCGACGGCATCGGTGGTACGGAAGGTGCTGCCGGTATGGCCGCGCAGTCGCGTGCGGAACTGATCGCATTGATAGGTGATACGCAAGTCGACGCGGACAACGGCGGCGTGCAATCGCAGGACGCACCATCGCAGGACGCCCAATTGCGAGACGAACGGAAACTGGCCGCTTGGCAGCGTCGTCTCGTCGCTTCGCCGTGGGCAAAACGACGTCCAGCATGGGCGGAACGCCAGCTCGTCGTCGACATGTCCCAGCTCGGCACCATCGTCAACGGCAAACTCGACGCGGTGTTCTTCGGCGGTCTCGACGAAACGGACGAGATGAAACGCTACACCGTGGTCGATTGGAAAACCGGCGTAAAACCACGCAAACCGGACGAAATCAAGGAGAAGCTCGCACAGCTCGACCTGTACCGCCTGCTGCTCGCGGCGATGGAAGGGGTGCCGTTGGGTGCAATCGACGCCTGTCTCTACTATGTGAGTGAGCCTCACGAGGCCGATCGGGAGCTTGACGCCCTCGACAAAACAGAAGAAGAGATCCTTGCCGAGTTGAGCTACGGAATTCCGCAGCAATCCGACAACGACTAGTGCCGGTGCGCAATGGCTCCTTGACCGAAGAAAGCGGGGGAGCGGCGCTTTCCGGCCTGCCTGCGGGAGAAACCGCTATGCAGGCAGCGTTGTGGAGGAACGCCGCTACCCTCGTGTAGCATGTGTGGGCGGGCGCACATGCCGGACGCAACGACAGTTAAGGAGTGTTTGATATGGCTGCGAACAGCGCAACCGCAATCCCGAACGCCGGCATGGGTGCCGGAACAAACAACGCATCGGCAATCGTCTTCCGTCCCATCGGCTGGGGCGATCTGGACGCGGTGGTCGACCTGTTCGACCGTACCTGGCCGCAGGATGTGGACAAGGTCGGCGCGGACATGTCGCGGCTGATCTCCCGATATTTCGTGCTGCACTACCTGCTGCCGACCACGTTCGCCAACGGCGCGTTCGCCGCCGACGGCACACTCGCGGGCGTCACGTTCATCCGCGTCGCCGGCGAGGCGCCGCAGCTCGACGAAATCGAAGTCGGCGAGGAAATGAAGGCCTTGGAACGCCGCATCGACGCCGATCCGGAGGCCGCCAAGCATATGGCGGCGCTGAAATCCGGCTTCTCGGTGGAACTCGATCTGGAACGCGAAGGGCGCGCCAACGAAACCACCATGGGCGAGCTGGAACTGTTCATCGTCAACCCCGACGTGCGCGGCCACGGTGTGGGCGGGCGGCTTTGGAGACGCATGCAGGAGCATTTCGCCGCATGGGACGTGCCCGCGTTCTACCTGCACACCGATTCCGACTGCGACGTGAGCTTCTACGACCACAAGGGGTTGGACTGCATCGCGCACCGCACGGCAAGCGAGACGGTCGCCCGGCTCGGCGGCAGTGCCGACGGCGAAGTGCCGCCACTGTTCGACGACATGTTCATCTACCGGGGAAAGGTGACGGCGTGACGGGCGCGAAACCGCAATCGCAATCGCACGAACCGCACGAATCGCAGAAAACGCAATCGCCATACGCGCAGCTTTTCCGCATTCCCGGCACGAAGGCGTTCTGCGTGTCCGGAGCCATCGCGCGACTGCCGATGTCCATGATGGGCCTCGGTATCGTGCTCGCGCTCAACCACATGTACGACAATTGGACGATCGCCGGCGTGATGAGCGCCGCGTACGTGCTCGCCACCGCCGCGGTCACGCCGCTGTACGCGCGCCTGTTCGACCGGTTCGGCCAGCGCAAGGTCGGTCCGGTGATCCTGACGGTGCAGATCATCGTCATGCTGGGCTTCGCGTTCGCCGCGCTGATGCGCGTGCCGATTCCGCTGCTGTTCGTGCTTGCCGTGGTCATGGGCATGACGCAGTTCTCGTTCGGCGCGCTTGTGCGCACCCGTTGGGCGTACGTGCTCGACCGCGCCGACAAGGAGGACCTGCTCAACACCGCGTATGCGCTCGAATCCGCCATCGACGAGATCGTGTTCATCTTCGGGCCGATTCTGGCGGCTTTCCTGGCCGCGTCCGTGCATCCCGTATCACAGCTGTTCGTGCCGACCCTCGCCTGCGCGTTCGGCGGTGCAGTGTTCTTCGCATTGCGTGACACTCAACCGCCGGTATTGCGCGAAATCACGGTCGTCGCGGCCGATACGGACGATGCTGACGTGCGATTGGCGGCCGGCGGTGCCGCTGCGAACGGTACTGCTGGTACCGCTGCTTCCGCGAATCGTTTCGACCTCGACCGGCTCAAGACGGACGGCCGCGACCGCAGGAAACGCAACGTGCTCACCTATGCGGGTGTGCTGCCGCTCCTCGCCGTGTTTATCGTGTTCAACATGGCGTTCACCGCGTTCGACACGTCCATGACCGCCGTCATGAAATCGCTGCACCTCGACTCCGTGCTCGGCGTGCAGCTCGCCATGCTGGCCGTCGGCTCCTGCATGGGCGCGCTGGTCTTCGGCTCGCGCGAGCTCAAAGGCTCCCGTTGGCGTCACATGATCATGTTCCTCGCGTTGATGACCGTCGGCTTCGTGGTGATCCACCTGTGCCAGGGCAACCTGATCGTGATGGGACTGGTGGAGATCCTCACCGGCCTGACCATTTCGCCGGTGTTCGCCTCCGGCAACCTCGTCGTCAAGGAGACCGTGCCCGAGGAATCGCTCACCGAAGGCCTGTCCTGGGTGAGCACCGCCGGCACGATGGGCGCGTCGTTCGGCTCCATGATCACCGGCATCGTGCTCGACCATTTCAATCCAAGCGCGGGATTGAGCCTGCCCGCCGTGTTCGTGGGCTGCTCGATTCCGTTCGCGCTGATCGGCTGGCTGCTGGCGCGTCGAAGCGGCTGACCGACGTTCGATCGTCAAGCGTCATAGCCGCCTGCCTCCGCGTCGAAGCGTCTCTTTAGATTCATAAGTGGAACACGTTATGGACGCGGACACGCGATTTCGAACACATGCGCACGGCAAACGTACGACATGCGCAACATGCGCGTCCGCGAAAACATCAAGGAGCTGCAATGATCAAGGTTTCCGTAGTCGGCGCCAAGGGCCGTATGGGCTCGCATGTGGTCGACGCCGTCAATGCCGCCGCCGACACCGAACTCGCGCTCGCGCTCGACGCAGGCGACGACCTGGCCGCCATCACCCCCGAAAACACCGACGTCGTGGTGGAGTTCACCGTGCCGAGCGTGTCGCTGGGCAATGTGCTCGCCCTCGTCAAGCAGGGCGTCGACGTGGTGGTCGGCACCACCGGCTGGACCGAAGAGAAGCTCGACCAGGTGCGTGCCGCGCTCGCAGCAGCTCCGCGTGAGGGCCAGAGCGTGTTCATCGCGCCGAACTTCGCCATTTCCGCGGTGCTCGCCGACCATTTCGCAAAGGTCGCGGCGCCGTATTTCGAATCCGCGGAAGTCATCGAACTGCACCACCCGACCAAGGTGGACGCTCCGTCCGGCACCGCTTTCCACACTGCGCAGGGCATCGCCGAAGCGCGCAAGGCGGCCGGTCTCGGCCCGGTTCCGGACGCCACCGAAACCGACGGCGGCTCCCGCGGCCAGGTGGTGGACGGCATCCACGTGCACGCCGTGCGTCTTCGCGGCCTCAACGCCCACGAGGAGGTGCTGTTCGGCAACTCCGGCGAACAGCTGACCATCCGCGCCGACAGCTTCGACCGCATCTCCTTCATGCCGGGCGTGCTGCTGGCCGTGCGCAAGGTCTCCACCGGAACCTACCCGGGTCTGACTGTCGGCCTCGACCACTTCCTCGACCTGTAACCGTAATTCTTTTTTCAAACTGCCGACGGGTGCATGTGTCTTCCGTCGGCAGTTTTTTATGGCGGATCTGTTCCGATTACTTGGCAAGGCGTGCGATGGCGGCGCTGACTTCCGCCAGCTTTTCGTCGGCAACGGTACCGCCCTCCGCCGCGGCTTTGGCGACGCAATGGTGCAGATGGTCGTCGAGCAGCAGTAGCGCCACCGACTTCAGCGCGCTGTCCGCTGCGGAAATCTGCGTCAGAATGTCGATGCAGTATTCGCCGTTTTCCGTCATCTGCCGAATGCCTCGCACCTGCCCTTCGATGCGATTCAATCGTGCGATGATCCTCTTCTGGTCGCTTGCGTACCCGTGTTGTGTGACGTTCATATCGTCCTCCTCGCTGCGCTGAAAATTTTATCTACGGCTGAAGGTTGCTCGTCCCTCTTGCCAATATACCCTATAGGGGTATATTGTGATGGTGTTTGCCGAAATCGAAGGCCAATCACGGACGGAAGGCGGCTGGAATATGCACATCGCAATCGCGCTTATTATGGCGCTGCTCGTCACGGCGGGCGTGCTGTGGTTCTTCTTCGCACCGCGCAAAGCGTATCGTGCGCCGTTGCGCGACGGCGTGCAGGAAGCGGTCGTCGAAGTCAAAGGCGGGTATAACCCAGCCGTCATCGAAGCTGAAGCGGGCATGCCGTTGCGGCTGATCTTCGATCGCAAGGAAGACGGCGAATGCTCGTCGCATGTCGTGTTCTCCGATTTCGGGGTCGATCTTGCGTTGCCCGCCTTCCGCACGACCACGCTGACGCTTCATCCCGACCAGCCGGGCGAGTATCCCTTCGCATGCGGTATGAACATGCTGCACGGCACGTTGCGCATACTGCCGGGAAAGCATGCAAGTGTCGGTGCCGCCGCCGGTTCCGCGGTTGGTTCCGTCGGCGCCAGTATGTCCGATTCCGGCGATTCGGACATTCGCGCGACTGCTGACGGTGCCCACGCATCCGGTTCCGCGGAAACAGGCGTGCAATGCGCGCAAAAAGGCGCCGTCCAAACGTCCGGTTCGGGTGATTCGGGCAAATCGCGCGGATCGGAATCGGAAATTCGCGCCCTCATCACCCGTCTTATCGTGGCGGCCGTCTGCACGATTCCCGTGTTCGGCTCCACCATGCTCATGCTGTATCCGATGCCGAACTGGCTGCAATTCCTGCTGATGCTGCCGATTGTCGGCTATGCGGCATTGCCGATTTTCCGCAGCGGTTTCGCCGCGATCGCTCACCGCTCGCCGGAGATGAACGCGCTCGTCAGCCTTGGTGCGCTGGCCGCATTCGCCTACTCCTGCGTGGTCACCTTCGCACCGAACGTCCTGCCCGAGAACGCGCGCGAACCGTATTTCGAAGCGGTCGGTGTGGTCGTCACGCTTATGCTTGTCGGCCAGCTGCTCGAAGCGCGCGCCCGCAAAGGCACCGGTGAAGCCATGCGCGCATTGGCGGGTCTGCAACCGAAAACCGCCCGCGTGGTGCGAGACGGCAAGGAAACCAGCATCGCCATCGATGACGTGCGCGTCGGCGACATCATCGCCATCCGCCCCGGCGAGCAGCTGCCGGTCGACGGCATCGTCATATCCGGCAGCTCCACCGTGGACGAATCGATGATCACCGGCGAAGCCATGCCGGTCGCCAAAACCGAGGGCAGCGAAGTGACGGGCGTCACCATCAACGGTGGTGGCTCGCTGCGGTACCGCGCCACGAAAGTCGGCAAGGACACCGTGCTCGCGCAGATCATCGGCATGGTGGCCGCCGCACAAAGCTCGAAAGCCCCCGTGCAACGATTGGCGGACCGTATCTCCGGCGTTTTCGTGCCGGCCGTGGTACTCATCGCCGTATGGTCGTGCGCGCTGTGGTTCGCGTTCGGCCCCGAACCGCGTGTCACGCACGCGCTGGTCGCCGCGGTATCGGTGCTGCTGATCGCCTGCCCGTGCGCGCTCGGACTGGCGACTCCGTTGTCGGTGACGGTCTCGACTGGCCGCGCGGCTCGCATGGGGGTGCTGGTCCGTTCCGCCGAAGCGTTGGAAACATGCGGCAAAGTCAATGCCGTCGTATTGGATAAGACCGGCACGATCACCGCCGGCAAACCCACCCTTACCGATGTGCTGCCGTTGGGCGTGTGGCATCGGCGTCCCGATGATTTGCTGACGATTGTCGCCGCCGCCGAACGTGATTCCGAGCATCCGCTCGCTGCTGCGATCGTTGCCGCAGCTGCGGAAAAAGCCGACGTCGCGGACGTTGCGGAACTCGCGCAAACCACCGATTTTCAGGCGATTGCCGGCCGTGGCGTCACCGCGCGCGTCACCTTCCGCGGTCTGCCGCACACCGTCGCCGTCGGCAACACCGACCTGATCGACGACCTTGACGTCGACATGCCCGACATTACGTCCGATACCTCCGAAATTGCCTCCGAGACCATCCACGATACGAACCTCGACGCCATCATCGCCGACATGGAACTCCTGTCACAGCAAGGCAAAACGCCGATCCTAGCGGCCATCGACGGCCATCTCGCCGGCATCGTCGCCGTCGCCGACGTGCCGAAAGCCGACTCGCGCCAAGCCATCGAACTGCTCCGCAAACGTGGCGTCGAAGCCGTCATGCTCACGGGAGACAATCCGACCACCGCACGCGCCATCGCAAGCCAGGTCGGTATCGACGAACGTCATGTGATCGCCGGCGTGCGGCCGGAACGCAAGGCCGACGAAATCGCAAAACTCCAATCGCAAGGCTATACGGTGGCGATGGTCGGCGACGGCATCAACGACGCGCCCGCCCTCGCCCGAGCCGACGTCGGTTTCGCCATCGGCACCGGCACCGACGTGGCCGTCCAATCCGCGGATGTGACACTGATGCGCGGCTCGCTCATGGGGCTCGTGCATGCGCTCGACCTGACGCACGCCGCCATGCGCAACATCGCGCAAAACCTCGGCTTCGCACTCGGCTACAACAGCATCGGCATCGCGATCGCGGCCGGCGTGCTGTATCCGTTCACCGGAACGCTGCTGAATCCGATGATCGCCGGCGCCGCGATGGCGTTCTCGTCGTTGTGCGTGGTGACGAACGCAAGCCGGCTGCGCCTGTTCGATCCGGACGCGGAGGCGGCGAAAAACAAGACGTATCGGGTACGCAAGCCCGATCCGAGCAAAAATAATGGCAACCAGCACAGTCGGAAAGGAACGATCATGGGACTGTTCAGCGATCACAAGGCCAAGAAGGAAGCCGAGAACATGGGCGCGATGGGCGCCGGACACTGCTGCGGCGGTCATGACGGCCACGGCATGGCTTCGAATATGGGCGATTCCGCGGCGAACGTTGCGAAGGACCCGGTTTGCGGCATGAGCGTCGATCCGGCCACCGCGGCCGCGACCCGCGAATACGGCGGCGTCACCTACTACTTCTGCAACCCCGGTTGCGCCGACAAGTTCGCCCAGAACCCGGCCGCCTACCTGGGCTGAGACCTGATTCTCGTCCGTCCCCAATCTGCCGACATCGAATGACATCCGGCCGTCGGCGGGTTGGGGATTTTTGTTGAATGGTTGATTTACGGATTCCGATTCACGGACGAACGATAAGATTCCCCTCCCGCACTCCGGAGAGCGCGTCCCGCCCCGCTACAAACGTGCGCGTGACGACGCCGTTAAGCGTCATGCCATCGCAGGCGCAGATCGGATTGCGGCTTTCCAAAGCGGTAGCATCCACAACAAACCGTTCGTACGGGCGAATAATCGCCAAATCGGCCCGCAATACCGGCGTTATATCGCCACGATCGTCAAGTCCCACAAGCCGTGCGGTGTTGCACGACATCCACCGCACGACGTCGGCCAAACTCAAGCCGCGCCGCATCGCACCCGTCAACACCGCGCGGAATCCGACCTGCAGACTGGAAACGCCACCCCACGCGGTGGCGAGCGTGCCGGCTTTCATATCCGCGCTGGCCGGGGAATGATCGGTGACGACACCATCCAACGTGCCGTCGGCAAGCCCCGCCCATAGCGCGTCCTGCTCATGCAGATCACGAATCGGCGGACAGCATTTGACCGCGGTGGCGTTGTCGGGAATATGGTCGCAATCCAACGTGAGGTAATGCGGACAGGTCTCCGCGCTGACCGGCAGTCCTTCGGCCTTCGCCCGCCGCAGCACGTCCACGCTCAGACCGCTGGACACGTGCAGAATATGCGTGCGGCAGCCGGTGCGTGCCACCAGCCGTACGATCTTGCGCACCGCGTTCGCCTCGCATTCGGCCGGGCGCGATGCCGCGTTCAACAGTGTTCGCAACAGTCGGGGATTTTGTTGCCGCGTTAGTCGCCCATTTCGCTGGTTTGGCACCGTTTCTTCTATGCCGAATCCGCCCGATATGCGATGTTGATTGTGTGGGGTAATCTGTTTTTGCCATGGTCGGTCATCTCCTGATGGTGGGTCGCGTTGCCAAGAGGCGCCGCCACTGCCTGTGATGGATGCATTTCAGTGCTTACGGCATCTGAAATTCTTCATTCGTCGTGACAGTTGTCGGCGGCCAAACCTGGTGAAACCCGGAAAGCAAGGGGTAGCATCGTCAGGAGAGCGGATGCGCCGCGTGAGAATGTACTGCAGGGAAGGGTGATGAGCGTGACTTCTGGAATTATGCTTTCAGACAATATGGGGGCTTCGAAGGACGCCATGGACGAGGAAGGCAATGCTGCCGCGGACCTCGGCTTGGTGGCGCGCATCCGGGAATCCTTCGATTCGCTGACTGCGACGGAACGTGAGGCCGCGCAGTTCATTCTGGGTCATCTGACCGACGTGCTGGTCTGCAATTCCGTGGAATTGTCGCAGTTGAGCGGCATCTCGCAGCCGACGCTCAGCCGCCTGTACCGCAAGCTCGGCTATGCGAACGCGGGCGAATTCAGACGTGACGTGCGTCGCGTCCATCGTCCTGGCTCTCCGGAGCTTTCACGGCACACCCAGTGCGACGATTTGGTCGCCGACCATCTGCGCCGTGACGAGGAAAGCCTGAAACGCACGTTTGAAGGCATCGACCGCGCGCAACTGTCATCCGCATGCCAAGCCATGGCCACGGCCCCGCATGTGGCGGTGGTCGGGTACCGCAGCAGCTATCCCGTGGCGCTGCACATGCGCGAACAGCTGATGCGGCTACGCGGAAACGTTGATATTCTGCCGAATCCAGGCCAGTCCATAGCCGAAGATCTGGTTGATTATGCGGCAGGCGACGTAATCGTCATCATCGGCGTGGGCCGGCGTCTTCCCTTCTTCTCGCGGCTCATCGACGTGATGCTTGAGCGCGGCCTGACCGTGGTGGTGATTGGCGACATTTCGGCGCGCAACGCCGTCATCGGCCGTAACGTCGCCTTCTTCAAAGTGGTGCTGAACTCCCACGTGCTGACGAGCTTCACCGCGGCGTTCGCCCTGATCGCCCTGATGGTGGACGAAGTCGGAAAATGCCTCGTCGATACCGAAGACGAGGTGCACACGCGTATCGAAGGCATCAACGATTGCTTCGATGCGCTCGATGAGCTTGAAGATTGATAGGGAAAATCTAGGCGCGGCACGTCCCGTTGGAACGGCGGTAAACGGAAGTGGAAGCGGGAATGGGAACGGAATGAATTCAAAACGAAACATGCTGGCGTACGACCGGTCCTCCACCGGATTGTGGGTGGCTTTGATCTTCCTCGTATCGCTGAATCTGCGGCCCGCCATCGCCGCCGTCGGGCCGGTCCTCGCCCAAATGGGAACCGACCTTGCGTGGGGCGAGGGCGTGCAGGGCGTGCTGACGGCGATTCCGCTGATCGCCTTCGCCGTGGTCAGCCCGCTCGTCACGTTCCTTGCGCGCCGCATCGGCATCGACATATCGATTCTGCTGGCACTGCTGTGCATCGCGGCGGGCGATTTCGCCCGCTCGTTCGGCGGTGGCGTCGGCATCTGGCTGGGCACGGTGGTGTTCGCCTCCGCCATCGCCGTCGGCAACGTTCTTGTGCCGGTGATCGCGAAACGCGACTATGCCGGCCATGTCGCGATGGCGACCGGCGTCTACTCCGGTTGCATCACCGCCGGCAGCGCCACAGCCGGATTGCTGTCCGCGCCGCTCGCGCAGATGTGGGGCGGATGGCGCGCGTCGCTCGCCTTCTGGAGCGTGCCGCCGCTGGTCGTCGCCGTGCTGTGGGCGTTGCGTATCCTGCACAATCGCAAGATCGTCGTCGCGTCGGCCGCCGTACGGAACTCGCCTTCCGCCCAATCCGCACGTTCCCAATCGTCGCGTGGCGTGTTCGCCCGTGTTCTGCGCCGTCCGATGACGTGGTACGTGACGGCCTTCATGGGACTGCAATCGTCCGCCTTCTACACCATGTCCAACTGGATGCCGTCCATCTCGGCGTCCATCGGCTACGACGCCTCCACCGCCGGCGTGCATCTGTTCATCTTCCAAGGCATCGGCATTTTCTCCGGCCTGCTCATTCCGAAACTCATGAACGTGCGCGGCAACCAGGTCTGCGCGGCGCTTACCGCAAGCGCCCCCATGTTCATCGCCGGCCTCGGCATGCTGCTGCTGCCGCATCTCATGCCGGTATGGGCGTTCGTCGGCGGCTGCGCGCAAGGCGCGTCCCTGGTGGTGGCGCTCGCATTGATCGCGTTGCGCGGCCGTGACAGCGCCGAAACCGTGGTGCTGTCGGGCGTTGCGCAGTCGTTCGGCTATCTGATCGCGTCGCTCGGCCCGCTTATGTTCGGCGTGCTGGTCCAGGCCACCGGCGGCCACCATGTGCCGCTGATGGTGTTCACGTTCGTCGCTTTCCTGCAGTGCGTCGTCGCGGTCATCGTCGGCAGGCCTTCCAAAATGTGACTTTTCGCATCTCGCGAAATCGAAAGCGTCCGCAGAGGGAAGTACCGTTAGCCGTATGACAAGCCCTAAGACTGACGACGGTACAATGCATCTGCTCGATCCTGCTCCCTTCGGACGTATCCTTCCGGCCATGGTCACCCCCATGAAGGCCGACGGAGCCGTAGATTTCGAAGCCGCGCAACAGCTGGCGAGGCAGCTCGTGGCGGATGGTGCCGACGGTCTTGTGGTCAACGGCACCACCGGCGAATCTCCGACCACCCACATGGAGGAGAAGGTCGAGCTGGTTCAGGCCGTCAAGGAAGTCGTGGACGTGCCGGTCATTTCCGGCGCAGGCTCCAACGACACCGCGCACACCGTGCGCATGGTGGAGCAGACCCAGGAGGCGGGCGCCGACGCGGTGCTCGTGGTCGCCCCGTACTATTCCCGTCCGTCGCAGGAGGGCGTGTTCCGCCACTACAAGGCGGTCAACGACTCCGCGGACAAGCCGATCATCGTCTACGATGTGCCTGGCCGTACCGGACTGCACATCCAGCTGGAGACCTACCGCCGTCTGGCCGAGCTCGACCACGTCAAGGCCGTCAAGGACGCCACCGGAGACATCGCCGGCGCGGTACGCAAGCGTATGGAAACCGGCCTGACCTGGTATTCGGGCGATGACGGCCTGTTCCTGCCGTTCCTGTCCGTCGGCGCAGTCGGCATCATCTCCGTGATCGCGCACGCCGCCGCAGGCCCGATGCGCGACCTCGCCAACGCGTTCGACCGTGGCGACATCCACGAGGCGCAGCGCATCGCCGTACAGCTGGCACCGCTCGTCGAAGCGATGAACGGCAACGGCTTCCAGGCCGTGATGGCCAAGGCCGCGCTCAAGGTGCGCGGAGTCCTCGATTCCACGGAAATGCGTCTGCCGAACGTCGGCCCGGGCGAAGCGGAGCTCGTGCGTGCGGAAAAGGGCATGCGCGCCGCAGGGCTGCTGTAAAATCGCATTACATAACGTGCGGTTGGCCGCCACGCATGTACGGCGGCGGCCTACTTTAATTCCTCGTCTTCGCAGAGGCGGAGACAATGAGTAACAGAAATCCAACTAGGAAATGGCAACAGAAGAAACCAAGAACACCACAACACACAAGCGCGGCAGCAAAGCTGCCAAGCGCACCGAATCCGCAGCCAAGGCAACCAAGTCCGACAAGGCTGTGAAGTCCGAGAAGACCGCCACCAAGAAGGCGAAGTCCTCCACCCGCGGCGGCTCGTCGCGCAACGGCGGCTCCCGTGGCTCCCGCGGCAACGGCTCGAACCGTCGCCCGTCACATTCCGCTCCGCAATCCACCGCGCCCCAGCAGGACGAGGTGCTGATCGCCCCGCCGAAGTACCGCAAGGGCTCCATGCGTATCGTGCCGCTCGGCGGTCTGGGCGAGATCGGCCGCAACATGAACGTGGTCGAATACAACGGGCATATCCTGCTCATCGACTGCGGCGTGCTCTTCCCGGAAGAGGAGCAGCCGGGCGTGGACCTCATCCTGCCTGACTTCCACTACATCAAGGACCGTCTCGACAAGGTCGAGGCGCTCGTGCTCACCCACGGCCACGAGGACCATATCGGTGGCGTGCCGTACCTGCTCAAGCTCCGCCCGGACATTCCGCTGATCGGTTCCAAGCTCACCCTCGCCTTCGTTGAGGCCAAGTGCAAGGAACACCGCATCAACCCGACGCTCGTCGAGGTCAAGGGACGCGACAAGCTCAAGGTCGGCCCGTTCAACCTGGAATTCGTGAACGTCACGCACTCCATTCCGGACGCGCTCGCCGTGTTCGTGCAGACCCCCGCCGGCTCGCTTATCGACACCGGCGACATCAAGCTCGACCAGCTGCCGCTCGACCACCGCATCACCGATCTGGTGGAATTCGGCAAGCTTGGCGAAAAGGGTGTGGATCTGCTGATGATGGACTCCACCAACGCCGAGGTCCCGGGCTTCGTCAAGCCGGAGACCTCCATCGGTCCGGCGCTCGACCAGGCGTTCGCACAGGCCACTCGCAAGATCATCGTGGCCAGCTTCTCCAGCCACGTGCACCGCGTGCAGCAGGTCGTGGACGCCGCCCACAAGTACGGCCGCAAGGTCGTGTTCGTCGGACGTTCCATGGTCCGCAACATGTCCATCGCAGCAGATCTGGGCTACCTGCGTCTGCCCGAGGACACCGTCATCGACCTGAAGCAGGCCCATGACGTGCAGGACGACAAGCTCGTCTACATGTGCACCGGCTCCCAGGGCGAGCCGATGGCCGCGCTCGGCCGCATCGCCGACGGCAACCACCGCGACATCACCATCAACGAGTTCGACACGGTGATTCTCGCCAGCTCCCTGATCCCAGGTAACGAGCATGGCGTCTACAAGGTCATCAACAAGCTCGTGCAGCTCGGAGCCCGCGTGGTCAACCGAGACAACGCCGCCGTGCACGTCTCCGGCCACTGCAACGAAGGCGAGCTGCTGTACATGTACAACATCGTCAAGCCGAAGTGCGCCATGCCTATCCACGGCGAAAACCGCCACTTGGTGGCCAACGGCATGATCGCCGTCAAGACCGGCGTCGATCCGCAGAACGTCGTGCTGGCCGAAGACGGCGACGTCGTCGACCTGTACCACGGCCAGGCCGCGGTCGTCGGCTCCGTGCCGTGCGGCTACGTCTACGTCGATGGCGATTCCGTCGGCGAACTGACCGACGAAGAACTCGAGAAGCGCCGCATCCTCGGCACCGAAGGCTTCGTGTCCAGCTTCGTGGTCGTCGACACCGAAACCGCGGATGTCATCACCGGCCCGAAGATCTACCTCAACGCGGTCGCGGAAGACGAAAGCGAGTTCGACAAGGTCCGTCACCAGATTGTCGAGCAGCTGCAGGACGCGATGATGCAGGGCACGCGCGACACCTACAAGCTGCAGCAGATCATGCGACGCACGCTCGGCGGCTGGGTGGCACGACAGCTGCACCGCAAGCCGATGATCGTCCCCGTCGTCGCCGACATCGCGCAGGACGTGGACGACGCGATGGGACTGAACGCCGCGAAATAAGCCGTAAATTTACCATAAATTGAATCAAGGCGACGTGATCGGCACAACTGATCGCGCCGCCTTCTGTTACCAGAAAGAAGGAGTGACATGCCAGGAGCAAACCTCACCCGAATCGAAGCGGAAGAACGCAAAAGCATCATCGCCGCGCCAATCCATTACACGGTCAAGCTTGACCTGACCCGCGGAGCCAAGGATTTCGGCTCCGAAACCACCATCACCTTCGACGCGAAGCCGGGGGAGTCAAGCTTCCTTGACCTCATCGCCAACGAAGTCAGCGAAATCACCCTCAACGGCGAAACCCTCGACCCGGCTGAAGCGTACGTCGACAGCCGCATCGAACTGAAGAACCTCAAGGAGCACAACGAGGTCACCGTCAAGGCGATGTGCCAGTACTCCAACACCGGCGAAGGCCTGCACCGCAGCGTCGACCCGTCCGACGGCAACGTCTACCTGTACACCCAGTTCGAGGTGCCGGACGCCCGTCGCGTCTACGCCGTGTTCGACCAGCCCGATCTGAAGGCCGTGTTCGACTTCTCCGTGCTCGCCGCCAAATCCTGGATCGTCACGTCCAACATGCCCACCTCCTCCGTGACCGACAACGAAACCGTCACCGAGGAAGGCACGCTCGGCGATCACGCCGCCGAAACCACCAAGCTGTGGGTGTTCGAGCCGACCCCAACCATGAGCTCCTACCTCACCGCCATCTGCGCCGGACCGTACGCCGAATGGCACACCGAATACGCCAATGAGGACGGCCGCACCGTGCCGATGGCTATGTACTGCCGCCAGGCGCTCGCCAAGGCCTTCAGCAAGGACGTCGACTACCTGTTCGACATCACCAAGAAAGGCTTCGCCTTCTACGCCAAGACCTGGGGCGTGCCGTACCCGTACGCCAAGTTCGACCAGATCTACGTGCCGGAGTACAACGCCGGCGCCATGGAGAACATCGGCATGGTCACCATCCGCGACCAGTACGTGTTCGAATCCAAGGTCACCGACGCCTACGCGGAACGCCGTGTGGTCACCGTGCTGCACGAGCTCGCCCACATGTGGTTCGGCGACTACGTGACCATGAAGTGGTGGAACGACCTGTGGCTCAACGAATCCTTCGCCGAGTTCACGTCCACCCTCGCCACCGCCGAAGCCACCGAATGGAAGGACGCCTGGGCAACCTTCAGCTCCGGCGAAAAGAGCTGGGCGCTGCGTCAGGACCAGCTGAGCACCACCCACCCGATCGTCGCCCCGATCAACGACCTCAACGACACCTACGTCAACTTCGACGGCATCACCTACGCCAAGGGCGCCTCCGTGCTGAAGCAGCTCGTGTACTACGTGGGCCGTGAGAAGTTCTTCAAGGGCATCAACAACTACCTCAACAAGCACGCCTACTCCAACGCCACCCTCGCCGACCTGCTCGCCGAACTGGAACTCACTTCCGGCCGCGACCTGAAGGCGTGGAGCGCCCAGTGGCTGGAGGAATCCGGCATCAACACCATCGCCACCGAAGTCGAAGAGAACGAGGACGGCACCATCAAGCGTCTCGCCCTGCGCCAGACCGCTCCGGCCGAGCATCCCGTGCTGCGCGCCCACCGTCTCGCCGTCGGCTTCTACAACGAGGATCCGGAAACCGGCAAGATCGTGCGCACCGACCGTTTCGAACTGGACGTCGACGGCGAACTGACGGTCGTCGACGCTGCCGCCGGCAAGGCACGTCCGTCGCTGATTCTGGTGAACGACGACGACCTGACCTACACGAAGCTGCGTTTCGACGACAAGAGCCTCGCATTCGCGACAAGCAACCTGTACCGCTTCGACGATGCGCTCGCCCGTTCCGTGCTCTGGCTCGCCCTGTGGGACATGACCCGCGACGGCGAACTGCCGGCACGCCAGTTCATCGACACCTCGCTGGCCGCGCTCGCCACCGAACACGAGTCCACCACCTTCCGTTACGCGCTGGCACAGGTCAGCACCACCGCATGGCATTACACCGCTCCGGCAGAGCGTGCCGAGACCGTGAAGCATGTGGCCGCCGAACTGTTCAAGCTGGCGGGTCAGGCCAAGGCCGGCTCCGACGAACAGTTCCAGCTCGTCACCGCCTACCTGGGCTACGGCGAGCCGGGCGACGAGGCGTTCGTCGCCAACGCGAAGGGCCTGCTCGACGGTTCCGTGGCATTCGACGGTCTGGAAATCGACAACAACTTCCGCTGGACCATCATCAACGCGCTGAGCACCGTCAACGCGATCGACCAGGCGGGAATCGACGCCGAACTGGCCAAGCGCGAAACCACCGAGAACCGTGAGTTCGCCTATGGTGCACGCGCCGTGGCCGGTACCGCCGAAGCGAAGGCATGGGCTTGGAACGAGGCCCTGCACAACGACGAGCTGACCAACATGCAGCTTGAGGCTGTGGCCGGTGGCTTCGCAGCCACCCCGCGCGCCGACTTGGCCGAACCGTACGCCGAGAAGTATTTCGAGGTCGCCGACTGGATTTGGGAGCACAAGACCTTCCACATGGCGGAAGCGCTGCTCGAAGGCCTGTATCCGGGCTATGCCGATCCGGCGAAGCTCGTGGAGCTGGGTGACGCCTGGCTCGCCTCCCATAAGGACGCGGACAACGCCTTGCAGCGTATTGTGCGTGGCAACGTCGAGGCTTCTCACCGCACGCTGAAAGTGCGCGACTTCAACGCCGCGCTCTGATAGCAGGGGCGACAGGAACGTTCCCGCTTAAGAGCCGTCATGTCGTCGCACGACTTTGATTTTGGGTGCGATTTTCAAAGTCATGCGACGGGTATATCGGCATTTATACCCCCCTAATCCTCGGTTTCCGCTTGAAAATAAGGATTAGAGGGCATTTTGCGTCGAAGGCTGTCGCACGACTTTGATTTTGGAGGCATTTTTCAAAGTTGTGCGACAAGCGTGTTGGCTTTCATACCCTCTAACTCTTATTTTTCGCTGGTTTTCAACGGAAAATGATAGTTAGGGGGTATTTTTTTATCAAGTGCTGTCGCACGACTTGATTTTCCGCCTTGAAATCAAAGTCGTGCGACACGAAAAGGGCAT
>ERZ1034901.213-NODE-213-length-48366-cov-30.461924_pt1 | contig 48366 bp, 48 predicted proteins | sample MGYA00520628_ERZ1034901 | MGnify/ENA primary metagenome ERZ1034901 (study PRJEB33766, sample SAMN09781783) | gut metagenome | biome: gut microbiome | host: Homo sapiens | place: Madagascar | study: EMG produced TPA metagenomics assembly of the PRJNA485056 data...
ATATAATTTGCCATGTTTTTCGGTTCCCGGCAAAAGCCGGGGAGAAAAACGGCACCGAAACACAAAAAATGTGCAAGACCGCCGGGGCCTTGCACATTTTTTTCGTCTGCTCAGTGGCAGCCGCTGCAGTGGCCGCAGTTTCCGCTGCAGCCCTTGCCGTTTTTCTTATCTTTGTACAGCGAGCGGGCCGCCAGTGCTGCGATCACCAGCACGATCCCACCCATGATCAGATTTCCCACGATCGAAGGCATATACCGCCCCTCCCTTCTGTTTTTAAAACGATCAGGTGTTTGCTTCCACTGCGGTAACCGATTTGCCCTTTCCCTGCATTTTCTTAGCAGGGCGCAGCAGGAAGTAGAAGAATGCGATCACCACCAGAACGGCGATCACGGTGAACACGCCAAACTGGCCATACAATGCCAGACTGCCCAGCTGGTTGACCACCAAGCCTACCAGCCATGCAAAGCCGCACTGATAACCGATAGCCGTCCAGAACCACTTAGCATTGTTCATTTCGCGCTTGATGGCGCCCATAGCGGCAAAGCAGGGAGCGCACAGCAGGTTGAACGCAAGGAAGGCATAGCCGCTTGCCAGCGTGAAGGTGGCTGCCATGTTGGCATACACAGTGCCCTCGCCTGCGCTGTAAAGAATGCCCATGGTGCCCACAATGTTTTCCTTGGCCACCAGACCGGTGATGGAAGCCACGGTCGCCTGCCAGTTGCCGAAGCCCAAGGGGGCAAAGATCCAAGCCAGTGCGCTGCCAATGGTGCCCAGGATCGAGCTGTCGATCTGGTCTTCTGCCAGCATGCCGAAGCTGCCGTTTACAAAGCCGAAGTAAGTGGTGAACCACACCACGATGGTGGACAGCAGAATGATGGTGCCTGCCTTTTTAATAAAGGAAGAGCCGCGTTCCCACATGGAGCGCAGGATCGCACCCACGGTGGGCATATGATAGGCGGGCAGTTCCATAACAAAGGGAGCGGGGTCGCCCACGAACAGCTTGGTCTTTTTCAGGATAATGCCCGAGCAGATGATGGCTGCAATGCCCAGGAAGTAGGCCGAGGGAGCCACCCAGCTTGCGCCGCCGAAAATTGCACCCGCCACCATGGCGATAAAGGGCAGCTTGGCGCCGCAGGGAATGAAGGTGGTGGTCATAATGGTCATCTTGCGGTCACGGTCGTTTTCAATGGTACGGCTGGCCATAATGCCGGGCACGCCGCAGCCGGTGCCGATCAGGATGGGAATAAAGCTCTTGCCGCTCAGGCCAAAGCGGCGGAAGATACGGTCCATAATAAAGGCGATACGCGCCATGTAGCCGCATTCTTCCAAAAATGCCAGGAACAGGAACAGCACCAGCATCTGGGGCACAAAGCCCAGCACAGCGCCAACGCCAGCAATGATGCCGTCCAGGATCAGGCCGCTCAGCACCTCGCCGCAGTTCATGGATTCCAGCAGGCTGCCCACCAGCACAGGAATGCCGGGCACCCAGATGCCGTAGTCGGCGGGGTCAGGCTCTTCGCCGTTATACTCTGCAAAGGTTTTGGCAGCCTTGGCCAGCTCCTTGCCGGTATAGGTCACATCCTCGGTGGCCAGCGTTTCCTCGTCCTCCAAGGTGTAATCGGCCGTTGCATCAGGGGCAACGGCGGCGGCAAGCTCGTTCACGGCAGCCACAGCGGCAGCGCCGTCATAGTCTTCGCTTTCGCTGTCAATGGCAGCGGCCAGCGCTTCGCTGCCGTCTGCCTCAGCAAAGGCGTTGATCACATTCATGGCATCGCCATAGGGCTCGGCAGCTTCCTCATAAGCAGAGGTGCCAATGCCGAACAGGTGCCAGCCATCGCCAAACACACCGTCGTTGGCCCAGTCGGTGCCTATGGTGCCCACCGTGGTAACCGAGATATAGTACACCAGCCACATGACCAATGCAAAGATCGGCAATGCCAGAATGCGGTTGGTCACAATGCTGTCGATTTTATCGCTGGTGCTCATGCTGTGGGCAGCAGCAGCCTTTTGAATGGCGCCGTCCATCACCTTGTTGATGTAGGCATAGCGCTGGTTGGTCACAATGCTTTCGGCATCGTCGTCCAGCTCGGCCTCGCAATCGGCAATGTGCTGTTCCAGATGTGCCATCAGATCGGCGGGCAGGTTGAGCTCCTCCTGCACCTTGGAATCGCGCTCAAACAGCTTGATCGCATACCAGCGCAGGAAACGGGGCTCCACATGGCCCTGAATGGATTCCTCAATGTGCGCAATGGCGTGCTCTACGCTGCCGGTAAACACATGGGGCTGCTCTTCGACCTGTTTTTTGCCCTCGGCCAGCGCCAGTGCAGCCTCGGCGGCCTGCATGCAGCCCTCGCTTTTCAGGGCGCTCATCTCCACCACCGGGCAGCCCAGACGCTCGCTGAGCTTGGCAAGGTTCAGCTTGTCACCGTTTTTGCGCACCAGATCCATCATGTTGACAGCCACCAAAACGGGAATGCCAAGCTCGATCAGCTGCGTGGTCAGATACAGGTTGCGCTCAATATTGGTGCCATCCACGATGTTCAGAATGGCATCGGGCTTTTCGCCCACCAGATATTTACGCGAAACCACTTCCTCCAGCGTGTAGGGAGAAAGAGAATAAATGCCGGGCAGATCCTGTACGATCACATCACTGTGGCCGCGCAGCTTGCCCTCCTTTTTTTCTACGGTTACGCCGGGCCAGTTGCCAACATACTGGCTGCTGCCGGTCAGGTCATTGAACAGGGTGGTTTTGCCGCAGTTCGGGTTGCCTGCCAGTGCAATTTTCAACTCCATGCTTTTCTCCTTTCTATCGGTTAGAATTCTCTAACCTATACCCCGCAAAAAAGCGGCCTTGCGCCGCCCGGGGGATCTATGGGCCATGCCGCACCGCTTCCAGCGCCGGTTTGGCGGGAATCGTGCGGTGTGGCCCTTATTCTACTTCGATCATTTCGGCATCGGCCTTGCGCAGGCTCAACTCGTAGCCGCGCAGGTTCAGCTCCATCGGGTCGCCCAAAGGGGCCACCTTGCGCACATGAATGGTCACCCCTTTGGTGATACCCATATCCATGATGCGGCGCTTTACAGGGCCTGCGCCTTGAATTCTGGCTACCGTTACGGTTTCGCCCACTTTTACTTCTTTCAAAGTTTTCATGTGTTTTCTCCTTCCTCAGATCATAATTCGATTTGCCATCGCCTTGTCCAGCGCGATCCGGCTTTCTTTTACTTTAATGATCAGGTTGCCGCCCATATCGTTCATAACGGTCACAGCGGCATCCACCACAAACCCAAGCTCGGCCAGATGCTGGCGAACTTCGTCTTTGCCGGTTATTTTGCGAATGGTCACCGGCTCGCCCACCTTTGCCATTGTCAGAGGCATCATACCGGATACACTTCCTTTTCCCACTAAAATATCTGTTTTTCGGCACAGCTGTGCCGAAAGTCTCAAAAGTTAGAAGTATCTAACTTTTCTTGAGCGTCTATAGTTTACTATAGCTAACCTTCATTGTCAAGCAAGTTTTTCACGATTTGTGGATTTTGGTTTGTTATGCTTAACCATGGAGGTTATTTTTGGCTAACTTGGCCAATTTTTTCGTTTTCCCTCTTTCACTCCGGTTTTGCAGCGGCACTTGCTTGCCAATTTTTGAAAAACATGATAAATTAAGTAGTAATACACCTAATTTTCTGCAGCCGCCTTTGCCGCGGGGAAAATCAGCATTTTGATTGTTTAAGGAGGCTTCGCGTTCATGTCTATTCACGAATCCGGCGAGGACTATTTGGAATCCATATTAAAATTAAAGCAAAGCCTTGGGCAGGTGCGCAGCATTGACATTGTGGGCGAGCTGGGCTACAGCAAGCCCAGTGTCAGCATTGCCATGAAACGCCTGCGGGAAAGCGGTTATATTGAAATGGCGCAGGACGGCTACATCACGCTTACCGAAAGCGGGCAGCAGGTGGCCGAGCGCATCTATGGCCGCCATCAGGCTCTGACTTCGTTTTTCGTAGCTCTCGGCGTGAGCAAGGAAACCGCCGCCGCCGATGCCTGCAAGGTGGAGCATGATCTGAGCGAGGAAACCTTCCAAAAGCTGTGCCAGCACGCCGAGCAGCACCTGCGCTTTGCCATGCCGAAGGGCGATTCCACTGACCAATAATTTTTCACCATAAAACAAAATGCCTGAAACAATCACTGGCACTCAGTCAGCCGATTGCTTTAGGCATTTTTCTTTTATGTATGTGTATCCGAATTTCAAGGCAACACCGCACAATTCTGGGCATTGATACGGCGAACGAGGTGTGCCAACCACCCAGGTCGCTCTCCTTACGGAGAGCGTGGATGGAAATAAGGCTGTGGCATTGTGGACATTGACAGCACCGGACGCTCTCCTCACGGAGAGCGTGGATAGAAATACCGCAGGCGCTTTGTGTGCGCAATTCCTGCATCCGTCACTTCCCTCTCGTAGCCCACAGGTAAAATCACTTTCCCGGAGTGAGAGAGATTTGAACTCTCACAACTCCTGCACGCCAAGCATCCACTGTTTTCTCCGTTTCTAATCTTTTTCTCAGACTCTGATGGTTTACCCACGGTGCGCTGTATGGGCATTTCGTAATTGCATCCCCTTTCCATAAACTTATACAAAAACCCCGGCGGGGCTCAAAAGGCGAACCATGCGCCTATGAACCCCGCCGGGGAATTTTTTATAGCTTGACAGATCAGTCGTGTGCGCGGGTGGCAATTTCGTTCAGAACCTTGTTCTTGAACTCTTCCACGCTCATTTCCACGGTGTCGCCTGCACGGTTGCGCACCGAAATGTTGCCGGCCTCGGCTTCCTTGGCACCCAGGATCAGCATATAGGGGGCACGATCCAGCTGGCGGGCCTGGCGGATCTTATAGCCGATCTTTTCGTTGCTCTCGTCCACTTCCACGCGGATACCGGCATCGTCCAGCTGAGCAGCCACTTCGCGGGCATAATCCAGAGTCTTTTCCGAAACGGGCAGGATCTTGACCTGCACAGGAGCCAGCCAGGTGGGGAACTTGCCCTTGGTCTCTTCAATGATATAAGCCATGAAGCGATCCAGAGAGCCCAGAATCGCACGGTGCAGCACAACAGGGGTCTTTTCGCTGCCGTCGGAATCCACATAGGTCAGCTTGAACTTAGCGGGCAGGCAGAAGTCCAGCTGGCAGGTGGACAGCGTGTACTCAGCGCCCACAGCAGGCTGCACATTCACATCCAGCTTGGGGCCGTAGAAGGCAGCCTCGCCGATCTCCTCGGTGTAATCAATGTGCAGATCGTTCAGCACATTGCGCAGTGCGTTCTCAGCCTTGTTCCACATCTCGTCATCCTGATGATACTTCTTCTTATCAGCAGGGTCACGCAGCGACAGCACGCAACGGTAGTTGGTGATGTGGAAATCTTTATACACATCCAGGATCAGATCCACGACCTTGGAAATTTCAGACTCGATCTGGTCGGGGGTCACAAACAGGTGAGCATCGTTCTGGCAGAAGTGACGGCCGCGCTCGATGCCCTTCAGCGTGCCGGAGGACTCATAGCGGAAGTCGTGTGCGATCTCACCAATGCGGATGGGCAGCTGACGATAGCTATGGGGACGGTTTGCATAGATCATCATGTGGTGGGGGCAGTTCATGGGGCGCAGCACAAAGCTTTCGCCCTCCATCTCCATGGCAGGGAACATATTTTCTTTATAATGCTCCCAGTGACCGGAGGTCTTATACAGATCCACCGTACCCACGCAGGGGGTCATGACATGCAGATAGCCCAGCTTGCGTTCCTTGCCCTTGATGTAGTTTTCCAGCTCCTGCCATACAGTGTAGCCCTTGGGCAGGAACATGGGCAGGCCGCGGCCCACCAGGTTATCGGTCATGAACAGCTGCATTTCCTTGCCGATCTTGCGGTGGTCACGCTCACGGGCTTCCTGCATCTGCTTTTCGTACTCTTCCAGCTCCTCGTTCGATGCAAAAGCAACGCCGTTGATACGGGTAAGCATCTTGTTGCTGTCATCGTTCTTCCAATAGGCACCGGACTGCTGGGTGATCTTGAATGCCTTCAGGCCCTTGGTGTAGGTGAGGTGAGGTCCGATGCACATATCGACATATTCACCCTGCTGGAAGAAGCTGAATTCGGTTTCGTCTGCCAGGTCTGCCATGTGCTCTACCTTATACTTTTCGCCGCGCTCTTCCATGAGCTTTACGGCCTCAGCACGGGGCAGGATAAAGGGCTTGATGGGCAGGTTTTCCTTGCAGATCTTGCGCATCTCTTTCTCGATGTTTTCCAGATCTTCGTCGCTCAGCTTGGTGTCGCCCAGATCGATATCATAGTAAAAGCCCTTGTCGGTGGCGGGGCCAAAACCAAAATCGGCCTGAGGGAACAGGCGCTTTACGGCCTGTGCCATAATATGGGCAGCGGTGTGGCGCAATACATGCAGTTCCTGGTCTTTGGGGCACTCGGCAACGGTGCCGTCCTTATAAACGATCTTCATAAATGCTTCCTTTCCTGATTAAAAAGCTGCGAAAAATAAAAAACGCTTCACCCCGTATCACAAAACTACGGGGTGAAGCGGTAAATGCTCCACGGTTCCACCCGAATTGCACAGCCAAACGCTGTGCCTCTCGATCGGGGCTGTAACGGGCCCGGCCCGGCGGGGGTTCGCCCCCGCGCTCAGCGGTGGTATCCGTTTTTGGCTCTGCCGGGCTGCTTGCAGCACATTTCCAAACGAAACGGCAGCCCTCTCTGCAAATGGCAGCGGCGGTGAAAACGGCGTTGTCCGCATCGACGCTTTTGCGGGATGATTTGTTTTATATTTTCTATTATACCCCCGTTTTCAGCCTTGTCAACACCCGGCAGTTTTGCTTTTCTGTAACAATTTCTTGACATTCTGCCGCCTAACCTTTAATATATTATTTAGGTACAGAAACAGGTGCATCGCACTGACTGGAATTTCGAGCATTTTGCTCTTTTTTATAAGATAGATCCTGAATAGCTTTATCATATTCTATAAAAAGCTCTCCGCGCGGTAATTTGTGCGGCGCAGGGTTTTTTATGCCCTTTTCCGGCTCTTATAAAATTGAATCAGACTCTAACCAGCTCTTTGCAGGTGCGCCTCAAATGAAATTATATAATTTTTTGAGGAGTTGAACAAATGACTACTACTATTATCGTTGCAGTGGTGGTCGGCATCGTTTTCACCGCAGGGGGCTTTTTTTTCGGCTATACCCACCGCAAAAACACCGCGGAAGCCAAAATTGGCAGCGCCGAACAAGAGGCTATGCGTTTGGTAAACGATGCGATCAAAACTGCCGAGCAGAAACGCAAGGAAGCTATTATTGAAGCAAAGGACGAAGCCTTTAAGCTGAAGGCCGATGCCGAAAAAGAGATCAAAGAGCGCCGCAGCGAAGTGAGCCGCCAGGAGAACCGCTTGGTTCAAAAGGAAAATTCGCTGGACAAAAAAACCGAGGCTCTGGAAAAGAAAGAAGAAGACCTGAAAAACCGCACCGAGCTGGTGGATGCCCGTTTGGGTGAGCTGGAACAGCTGAAAGCCCGTGAAAACGAAAAGCTGGAAACCATTGCCGGTTTGAGCCAGGAGGATGCAAAGGTTCTGCTGCTGAGTCGGCTGGACGATGAGCTGGTGCACGAAAAGGCTGTGCGTGTGGCCGCCTATGAGGCCAACATGAAGGATCAGTGCGATATGATCGCACGCGATATGATCAGCCTTGCCATTGCCCGCTGCGCTGCCGATCATTCCAGCGAAAGCACCGTTTCGGTGGTGCCCCTGCCCAGCGATGAAATGAAGGGCCGCATCATTGGCCGCGAGGGCCGCAACATCCGCGCTTTGGAAACCGCCACCGGCGTGGACCTGATCATTGACGATACCCCCGAAGCCATCACCCTTTCCAGCTTTGACCAGACCCGCCGCGAGGTGGCCCGTATGGCACTGGAAAAGCTGATCAGCGATGGCCGTATCCACCCTGCCCGCATTGAGGAAACCGTGGATAAATGCCGCCGCGAGCTGGAGCTGCAGATGAAGCGCGAAGGCGAGCGTGCTGTGATGGATCTGGGCGTTCATGGCCTGCATCCTGACCTTGTCAAGCTGCTGGGCCGCTTGAAATTCCGCACCAGCTTTGGCCAGAATGTGCTGCAGCACAGCATTGAGGTTTCGCTGCTCAGCGGCCTGATGGCCGGTGAAATGGGCCTGAATGTCACTCAGGCCCGCCGTGCCGGCCTGCTGCACGATATCGGCAAGGCACTTGACCATGAGATCGAGGGCAGCCATGTGCAGATCGGCGTGGACATTTGCCGCAAGTATAAAGAGAATCCCGCCATTATTCACGCAGTGGAAGCACACCACAACGATGTGGAGCCCAAGACTCCCCTGGCCTTTATTGTAATGGCTGCCGATGCCATTTCGGCTGCACGCCCCGGCGCACGCCGCGAAAACATGGAAAGCTACATCAAGCGTCTGGAGAATCTGGAAGAGCTGAGCTGCAGCTTTGAGGGCGTGGAAAGCGCCTTTGCCGTGCAGGCTGGCCGTGAGGTTCGCATTATGGTTGAGCCCGGCAAGGTGTCGGACGATCAGCTGATCCTGCTGAGCCGCAGCATTGCCAAGAAGATCGAGGAAGAGCTGGATTATCCCGGCCAGATCAAGGTGAATGTGATCCGCGAAAGCCGCGCTGTGGAATACGCAAAGTAAGAAAAACGCAAATCTGTTTCCCGGGCCGGGCTCTGTTTTATGGCAGAGTCCGGCTTTTTTCTTACAGGAAACCGGCCTGTTCCCTGCTTATTCTGTGCAGCACGAAACGCCTTGCCGTATCCCTGCATAAGCAGCGGTGCGCAGAGCAGGCCAATGCCGCCCAGCTATGGCAGGCCCCGGCTGTGCGCTGGGCTCCCTGCAAGCTGGCTGCGCCGCGCCAGCGGCCCGCAAAGGCCTGCTATAAGCCGCTATGAATAAGGGGTGATTTCCTCTCCCCTGCCGTTTGCTTTGCAGCCCAGACACAGGCGTTTTGGTTTAACACAGGGCTCTATAGCTGTGATCCCGCATAGCGGCGGCTGGCCCTTCGGCGCTCTTGCTGTTTGGATTTGGCTCTTGCAGAGCTTACCCATCGATTTTCCAATATGAACACCAAAATCCGGCAAAATGCAAAAAACTCCCCGCAGGGAGCATCGGCTTTTGAAAAGTCGATGCCCTGCGGGGAGTTTTGGTTTTTACAGGCAAAGCGCCCTTAGGCCGGGATTAGTTGGCCTTTTCTTCGGCAGGGGCTGCTTCGTTGGGGGCAGTTTTGGGCTTGCCGTCCACAAAGTAGATGACCTTCTTGGGGCACTTTTCGGTGCAAATGCCGCAGCCGGTGCACTTGTCGTAGTCAATGCTTGCAACAAAGTTGGTCACGGTAATAGCGCCCGAGGGGCAGTTCTTCTGGCACAGCATACAGCCAATGCAGCCTGCAGTGCATTCCTTCATCACCACGGGGCCCTTTTCCTTGTTGGAGCATTCCACAACGGGCTTTGCTTCCAGGGGCTTCATGAAGATGATGTGCTTGGGGCAGGCCACGGTGCAGGCAGAGCAGCCAGTGCACTTTTCACGGTCAACCACAGCCACGCCGTTCACCACATGGATGGCATCGAACTTGCAGGAAGCTACGCAATCGCCCTTGCCGATGCAGCCGAAAGCGCAAGCGCTGGGGCCACCGGAAACCATTGCTGCAGCAGCGCAGGTTTCAATGCCCTGATAGTCGAACTTCTGTTTGCACTTATCGTTGGAGCCGCTGCAGGCCACCATAGCGCGCTTGGGCACACCCGTAGAAGCGCCCACGCCCATGATCTTGGCCACGGCAGCCGAGCAGGCAGCGCCGCCGGGGGCGCACTTATCGCAGGGGGCCTTGCCCTCTACCACGGCCTTGGCGTAGTCGGCGCAGCCAGCGTAGCCGCAGCCGCCGCAGTTTGCACCTGCCAGAACAGCAGTGATCTCACCCACACGCGGGTCTTCATACACAGCCATGAACTTGGCTGCAGCCACCAGAATGGCGGCACCCAGGAGGCCCACAATGGTTACGATGATGATTGCCAATACGATCGTATTCATTCTGTTTCCTCCTTAGGCAGCGATCCCGAAGATGCTGTTCATGATACCGCCAAACCCCATGAAGGACAGGCTGGTGATGGAAGCCGCCACCAGAGTGATGGGCAGGCCCTTGAAGCATTCGGGAGGATTGGCAGCATCCACGCGCTTACGCACACCGCTGAACATAACCATGGCAGCCATAAAGCCGAAGCCGGAGCCTGCAGCGCAGAACAAAGCTTCGAGATAGTTGTATCCATTGGTGAAGTTCAGAATGCAAACGCCCAGAACGCAGCAGTTGGTGGTGATCAGGGGCAGATACACACCCAGAGAGTTGTACAAAGCCACCATGTACTTGTGCAGGAAGATCTCAATAAACTGCACCAGCACAGCGATAACCAGAATAAACACGATGGTCTGCAGATAGTGCAGGCCGTTGGGGTCCAGAATATAAGTTTCCAGAGGCCAGGTTACAGCCGTTGCCAGCACCATAACAAAGATAACGGCGCACGACATACCAAATGCGGAATCCAGCTTTTTGGAAACGCCCAGGAAGGGGCAGATGCCCAGGAACTTCACCAGCACATAGTTGTTGACCAGAATCATGCTGAAGAAGATAAAGAACAAATTTGCCATAAATTACGCCTCCTCTTCTGCATTGCCGGCACAGCCGATGCTGCGCTTGATCTTGTTGTTGGTGCGGTTCTCGTACAAAATCACCATAGCCATCAGGAAGCCGAAGGTAAAGAAGCCGCCGGGGGCAGAGCCCATGATGGTGAAGCGGTCGATGCTTTCGGGAATGATGGTGATGCCCAGCCAGGAACCGGCGGACAGGATCTCACGGATGCTGGCCATAGCGGTCAGGGTCAGGGTAAAGCCGATGCCCATGCCCACGCCGTCCAGTGCAGAATCCAGCACGGTGTTCTTGCAGGCAAACATTTCGGCACGGCCCAGCACGATGCAGTTTACAACGATCAGAGGCAGATACACGCCCAGAGCGGTGTACAAGCTGGGAGAATATGCCTGCACCACCATCTGCACCAGCGTAACGAAGGTTGCGATAATGGCAATGTAGCAAGGCAGATGCACCTTATCGGGGATCACCTTGCGCAGTGCGGAAATAACGATGTTGGAGCAGATCAGCACCACAGTAAATGCAGCGCCCATGCCCAGTGCGTTAGAAACGGCAGTGGTAACGGCCAGTGTGGGGCAGGTGCCCAGCACCAGACGAAGAACGGGGTTCTCCTTGATAATGCCGTTGGTAACAATGCTCAGTTTGCTTTTGTTCTCAGCCATGTTATGCAGCCCCCTTTACTTCATTGAAGCAGTCAATGGCTGCATTTACAGCCGCCACGAAAGCCTTGGAGGAAACGGTACAGCCGGAAACCTGCTGCACATCCTGATTCAGGGTCAGCTCGTTTGCAGCGCTCAGGCCCACAAACTGGCTGGTAAAGCTTTCGTCGTCGCACTTGCTGCCCATACCGGCGGTCTGGGTGGAGCAGTCGGAATAAATGCCCTGAATGTTGCCGTCGGCATCAAAGCCCAGAATGGTGGTGATCACGCCGCCGTCATAACCGGAGGCAGTGCTCTTTACAGCGATCTGGCCGTCCTCGGTCTTAACAGCAGCAGCCACATTTGCGGTGGTAATGCCGTCGATCTCTTCCAGAGTGTTGGGATCATCCACGCCCTGCAGCACCTGTGCATAGGCGTTCAGGGTGGTGATGCGCTCGTTTTCGGCAATGATGGGTGCGGTCACATTGTTGGTCACAGCCAGCAGAGCCGAGCAGATCAAGGCGATCACGGTAAGCACGATCACGGGCTTGATCATGGTTTCAAAATTGTTGTTCTTGTTTTCCATAAGTCGATCAGCCCTCCTTTGCTTTCTTCGCAGGCTTCACATAGCCCAGAGGAGTCTGGTGGGTCAGGTCGTTGATGTAAGGAGTAACCAGGTTGCCCAGCAGGATGGAGTAGGAAACGCCCTCAGCCATGCTGCCGAAGTAACGAATGGCGAAGGTGACGATGCCGATAAACACACCGTACACGATCTTGCCCTTCAGGGTGAAGGGGCTGGTTACATAATCGGTTGCCATAAACACAGCACCGAACATCAGGCCGCCGGCCATGATCTCGGCCAGGGCAAAATGCAGGCCATTGCCGGTGAGCAGGAAGCATACAAACACGGTGCCCACATAGGCCACGGGAATGGCAGGGCTGATCACCTTGGTGGCCACCAGGATCACAAAGCCGATCAGGCAGGCCAGAACGCAGGTTTCGCCCAGCACACCGCCATGGTTGCCCATGAACAGATCGATCAGATCGACCTGGTTCAGATCAGGCACCTGCAGGGGGGTGGCGCTGCTCAGCTGGCCCACAGCGGAATCGGGGTAAACCCAAGTGGTCATACGGGCAGCAAAGCCGGTGAACAGCACAATACGGCCCACCAGAGCAGGGTTGGCAAAGTTCATGCCCAAGCCGCCGAACAGCTGCTTGGTGATCACAATTGCCACAAAAGCGCCCACAACGCCGATCCACAAAGGCAGGCTTACCGGGAAGTTAAGTGCCAGGATCAGGCCGGTGACCACAGCGGACAGATCGCCCACGGGGTTGGGCTTTTTCATCAAGCGGGTGTACAGGTACTCAAACAGTACGCAGGCGGCGGTGGTGACGATTTCCAGCACCAGAGCACGCATACCGAAAATAATTGCAGAGGCCAGCACGCAGGGCATCAAAGCCAGCACCACGGTACCCATCATTTTGCGGGTGGTGGCAGCAGCGGTGATATGCGGGGAGGCCGTAACGATCAAACGCTCATCCATTTTTATTTACCTCCCTGAGATCTGAGATAGCCCATGTATGCATCCTTGGCAAGGCGCACAGTCTGGGTGACGGGGCGCTTTGCGGGGCACACGAAGCTGCAGCTGCCGCAGGCAACGCACAAATCAACATTCAGCTTGCCCAGTTCGTCCATATTCTTGGCGGTGTAGGCATTGGCAATATTGACAGGCTCCAGACCCATGGGGCAGCCGTTGATGCAGCGGCCGCAGCGAATGCAGGCGCTGGGCTCGGGCAGGTTGGCAGCTTCACGGCTCAAAAGGATCAGGCCGTTGTTCTGCTTCAGCACAGGGAAGTCCGTGCCGAACATGGCAAGACCCATCATGGGGCCGCCGGAAATGGCCTTGCCCAGGGTTTTGCCCTCTTTGATGCCGCCGCAGAATTCAATGATGTCGGTGAACAGGGTGCCGATGGGCACTTCCACATTCATGGGCTTGGCAGCAGCATCGCCGTCAACCGTGAGGCGCTTGGTTACCAGAGGCACACCGGTTTTCAGGAACTTGCCCAGCGTAGAGACGCTGGTAACGTTCATCACGATGCAGCCTGCATCGGCGGGCAGGCCGGGCTTGCCGGTGGGGCCCACCTTGGGCACTTCGCGGCCGGTGCAGCTTTCGATCAGGGTTTTCTCAGCGCCCTGAGGATAGCGCATGGGCAGCGGCTTTACGCTTACGCCCTTCATGCCGGCCACAAGGCCGCTCATCAGATCAATGCACTCGGGCTTGTTGCGCTCGATGCCGATCACGCAGTTGGGAATTTCGCAGTACTTCATCACAGCTTCAATGCCGCTGATGATGGTGTCGCTGCATTCCAGGAACTCGCGGGTATCCGGAGTCAGGAAAGGCTCACACTCGGCGCCGTTGATGACCAGATAGTCGATGCCCTTGGCGCTGAGTTTCACGTGTGCAGGGAAGCCTGCGCCGCCCAGACCCACCAGACCACAGTTCTGCACAGCCTTCAGGAAGCTGTCTTTATCCGTGACAACAGGAGGTACACAGGCGGGGTCGACGGTTTGCTGACCGTCGGATTCGATGGTAATTGCATTGCAGCTCGAGCCGTTTGCCATGGCCACGGGAGCCACTGCCGACACGGTACCAGACACGCTGGAGTAAATGTTGGCACTGACAAAACCGCCAGCCTGACCGATCAGGGTGCCCACCATAACGGTGTCGCCCTTTTTAACAACGGGTGCGGCAGGCGCACCGATGTGCTGCGACATGGGAAGAACGACCTTTGCAGGAGCAGGCATTACAACAGTAGCCATACCTGCGGTCGCTTTCTCATGGGGCACGCTGGCACCTTCAGCCGAGCGCTTCAGTTTCTTGAACATGAATAAACGATCCCCCATTTCTTACTATGGTACTCTCTCCGCAGAGTTTCTTTTTCCGAAGCAGAGCAATCTCACGGCGCGGCAAATGGGCAGAATGCACATCTGCACCTTCCCGCTGTTCGTCAGACAATGCGCAGGAAAAACCTTCCCGCCAGCCTTCCGTGCCGGGGAACTGCTTTGCTCCGGACCAAAAAAGGCCCAGAGACAGTCCAAATGATTGCAGGCAAGGGCGCGTGCCCCCAAAATGGCACGGCATGGCTGCCTGTAGCGCCCCCACCTATACGTATATATTTTATCACCCAAGCCCCACAAGTCAACAAAAATTTCACAGGTTTCGCTTAAAAATCTGCTCTTTCTTTTTTCACGATGCATGGTATATGTGAAAACCGCGGGCATTGCACTTGGGGAAATCTGTGGTATAATATACATTATATAAGAAGCGCGGCGCTCTGCTGCTGTACTGCCGTATTTGTGTAAAGCGCCCACAGGCTGCTTTGGGATTGTTCCGGATAGGCCCGCGGGCACTGTGTTTTACCGGCGCCGCCTGTTTTTTATATGGATTTTTGTTACATCACGGGGAGGTACCACTTTATGAAAGCACTGGCAAAGATTTTTTCGTTTTTCCTGTTGGCAGCCTCTGTGGCTTTGGCTGTCACCGTTTTTCTTGACGATCACACCATGGTGCGCCGCAGCTATGTGAATCTGGAAAACGACGACTGATATCCTTTTTAATAATAGTAAAACGCCGCGGAGCGCCGTTCCCTTTGGGAATGGCGCTCCGCGTTGCTTTATGCTGTTTTTTATGCCAGATCCTTCAGCTCGGTCATATTTTCCCAAAAGCGCTTGGGGCAATGCTGCATCCGCAGCTTTTCGTTGCGGCGCTCCTCAATGGCCAGCGCATCGTAAAAGGCTTTCCACAGCCTTTGATAGGTATGCTCGCGTTCTTCGGGGCTGGACATCAGATAGCCGCCCTGAAAGCGCGTATAATGCACATCCTCTCCCCGGCGCACCAGCGCCACATAATGCTGATTGTCGTAGATCAGAAAGTCCTCGTTTGGCATACGGTCGCAAAAATGGGTGCGCAGCAGCGGCAGCACATAGTGCTTGGGCGAGATCACCGCACCCAGCATTCCCTCGCGCTCTTCAAAGCGGATAAACTGCTTGAACTGGCAGGCTTCGTTGGCCACTGCCCGTGCCAGCTGCACCACATCGGCCACCTCGGGCGCGCCGGTTTGATAAGCCGCCTGCGGCCCTTTGTCATACATCAGGCGCAAAAAGCGCAAAAGGCGGATCTCCTTGCCTTCATCGCCGTTTAAAAAGCCGCGCACCACCATGTAATACACACGCTGGCCCAGTTTTTCCCGAATGCTCTTCAGCACGCGCTGCGCCCTGACCATATCGGTTTGCACATCTACCCCCGGAAAAAGGCTGCTTTGGCGGGTGGCATAATACCAGATGTCCCAGGGGATCTCCCGGTTTGCATAGCTTTCAAACACACAGCACAAAAAGCCTTCAAAGGTGCCGTCGTACCAATAGATCACATCGCGTTGGCAAGCCATTGCACTGCTTCCTCCTTTACAGTTTGTGCCGCAAGGGCCGGCTTCACGCCCTCGTCGATCAGCCGATGCACGGCAGGCGCTGCCAAGGCCCCCGGCTGCTCGCCGGGCAGGGCATTGGAGGGTGTGTCAAACAGGCTGAGCTGCTGCACCCCCACCGAAAACGCCTGCGGGTCGATCAATGTGCGCGCCACCTCCTCGCGGCGGGCATTCAGCGCGCCCGAAAAGCCGCGGCAGGTGATGAAATACTGTGCGCGCTTGAGCACCACGCCCATGCGGCGCAGCTCCTCAAGCCCAAGCGATGCCATGCGGCGGGCGTTGCGGATGCGGCGGGCGCTTTTGGGGCCAATGCCGGGCACACGCAGCAGCATTTCCAGCGGCGCACGGTTCACATCCACCGGAAACAGTTCAAAATGATGAATGGCCCAGTTGCATTTGGGGTCTAAATACGGGTTAAAATTCTGATTTTGCTCGTCCAGCAGTTCGGCTGCCGAAAAATCGTAAAAGCGCAGCAGCCAATCGGCCTGATACAGCCTGTGCTCACGCAAAAGCGGAGGCCTTGTATTCAGCGCAGGCAGGCGCTGATCCTCCACCACGGGCAGATAGGCCGAATAAAACACTCGCTTCAGGCCGAATTTTTTGTAAAGGCCCTCGGTGAGATGCAATATATGATAATCCGTTTCGGGCGATGCCCCCACGATCATCTGGGTGCTTTGCCCGGCAGGTGCAAAGCGCGGTGCGCCGCGATATAAAGCCAGCTCCTTTCGGCTTTGCTCGCTGCCCGCCGCAATTTGCTTCATGGGGCGCAGAATGCCCGCCTTGGTTTTATCCGGCGCCAGCATCTTCAGGCTGGCCTCGCTGGGCAGCTCGATGTTTACGGAAAGGCGGTCTGCCAGAAAGCCCATCTGCCGCACAAGCTCTGGGTCCGCCCCCGGAATGGTTTTTGCATGAATATATCCGTTAAAGCGGTATTTTCCGCGCAGCAGCTCCAAACAGCGGATCATGCGCTCCATGGTATAGTCCGGGCTTACCAGCACCGCACTGGACAAAAACAGCCCTTCAATGTAGTTGCGGCGGTAAAACTGTATGGTCAGCTGGGCCAGTTCCTCCGGCGTAAAGGCCGCACGCGGGCGGTCGTTGCTCAGGCGGTTGGTGCAATACGAGCAATCGTAGCAGCACACATTGGTCATCAGTACCTTTAAAAGAGAGATGCAGCGCCCATCGGCCGAAAAGGCATGGCAGATGCCCGCACCGCCCACACTGTTGCCCAGCATACCATCTTTGCCGCTGCGCACTGTGCCGCTGGAAGTGCAAGCCACATCATATTTGGCACTGTCGGCCAAGATCACAAGTTTTTGTTCCAGATCCATGACTTGCCTCTTATATACTTATATATGTATCTCTGTCGGGTTTGTGAAAGTGCGAAAGCCCTTACCACTTGGTTTTGGTTTCCACCACTTTTCCGGCAATGTAAAGCTGGTTGAGCTCCTCGCCGCGAATGATTTTATCCTCGTAGTTGGTGTTGAACGGGTGCAGCACCACGGCGTTGCCGCGCTGGATATACTTTTTCAGCGTTCCCTCGCCCTCGTCACCATATACGATCACCCCCAGATCACCGGAATCCAGTGTGCTTTGGCGGTGCACCAGCGCCAGATCGCCATCCGAAATGCGGGGCTCCATGCTGTCACCCTTGACCACCAGATAAAAATAGTTCTGCGGGTCCTTCACGCGCGCATATTCTGTACCATAATCCTCTTCAAAGGCCAGTGCGCCATACCCGGCGCGCACCGTGCCGATCACAGGAATGGGGCATTCGGCATAGCCGCCGAAAAATCTGCGCCCGGCCTGCTCGGCCTCAGCGCCGCCGGTGTGCAGCCCCAGCAGATAATCGGTGGTGGTGCCCAGCACTTCGGCCAAACGCACCAGCATTTCGGGGTCCGGATTCGAGCGGCCGGTTTCCCACTTGCCCACCGCTTGCTGCGTAACACCCAGCAAGCGCGAAAGCGTGGCCTGGCTCATTCCTTTGGCTTTTCGGCATTCCTTCAGCTGTATTCCATTCATGTGGTTTCCTCCTGCAAAATGCTTTGTATCGCACAGGCAGCGCCGCCAAATGTTGCCCAACGGCCCGGCATTGCCATAAAACACAATATGATATTTCGGTTTTATTATACAACCAGTTGTTGTTGATGTAAAGCATTTTTCGCAATATCTTCTCTAAAAAGTTGTAAAAAAGCATTGACAACAACCGGTAGTTGTATTATGATGCAGATATGGAACAACCGTGAGTTGTTATTTAAAGAGAGGGGTTTCGTTATGAAAAAGGATTTTGGGCGGTTTTTGATCCTTGTGTGCGGGTTTGGGCTGTTTATGCTGATGGGCGCTGCCTTTGAAGGGCTTATGAGCTTTGGCGGCATTTTTTGCGGTGTGGCATTGTGCCTTGGGGGCGGCTGGGCCTGTGTGCGGTTTCTTTTGCGCGAGGCTCCCCGTGCGCACCGCAAAGCCATTCGGCTGGATTTTTCCGGCAGCGGCCGGGCTGCCTGATGCCATTTGGGCCTTGGGCGGGGCATAAAAGGCAGTTTTTACCGCCAGAAACTTGCGGTTTTTCGTATTTTTATAATTTTTATAAAAAAGTCGTTGACAAAGTGCATCTCTTCTGCTATACTTATTTTCGCACTCTGATGGCGGTCAGATTGCCCACTATGGAGAGGTGTCCGAGTGGTTTATGGAGCTGGTCTTGAAAACCAGTGACACAGCAATGTGCCGTGGGTTCGAATCCCACCCTCTCCGCCAATTATAAGTGAATATGTGAATCACTTTGAACTTGGAGTAGTACTCAAGAGGTCGAAGAGGCGCCCCTGCTAAGGGCGTAGGGCGGGAAACCGTCGCGAGAGTTCAAATCTCTCCTACTCCGCCAAAGCACACCATATATAGCGTTTATGCGTTATATATGGTGTGCTTATTTTTAGTCTTTCATTCTTCCGAATTTTTAAAAATACACCAAAAAACACCATAAAACGCGGCGGGTGCCTACAGTGGTGCATGCATAGATGCATACACCGGTGCCTACAAATTCCCTTGCAATCTTTCCCATACCAAGGTATAATATATACATATAATAATAGAAGCCACGAATGCAGAGTATACGAAAGCGCCTCTGTGTTCGTGGCTTCTATTTTTTCAAATGCCGATTTCGGTAAAGCCCCCCTGTTTTGTGCAATGCAAAGCAGTGGTATTTTATTATTATTTGCCATTTTCGGCAAATAGCGGGTAGTTCCACTTAAAAAGTGTCACTACCCGCCGTTCCTGGTGCAGGTGAGCCGGACTCTTGCCTGCATCCTTGGGTTACGCTTCCCGCTATCAAAAAGCGTATCCAGATTAACTTGTGGTGCCCAGGGCAGGCACAAAACGCCCATACACAGATCCAAGCAAAGGAGGATCTCCATCATGCGCCAAGGGCTCGGCTCTTTCATGCGTGCCAACTGCGCCGATCTGCGCAGCAAAAGCAATCTTTCTTATCGGCGCGCCATGGCGGACATTTCCAAATTTTTGCGCTACACCCAAGAGGCCGGCATCAGCAAATCTACCATCCTTGCCGATCCCGCGGCCGCAGTGCAAAGCTGGATCGCTCAGCTGATCACCGATGGCAAATCCCCCGCCACCATACACACCTACGCTGCCAGCGCATGCCGCGGTCTGCAGATCTGCATGGATCAGGTGTCCACCCCTCGCCGCACCGTTGCCAGCAAATCCAAAAGCATCGGCCTGTGCCAGCGCTCTGCTGATGAGCGCTCCAAGCCGGAGAATTTGCGCCTCGTGCAGTTCCAGCAGGCCGTCGGCATCCGCCGGGCCGAGCTTGCCGCCCTTCGCGGCCGTAACCTCAAACGCGATTTTTCCGGCGCTCTTTGTGTCGAGGTCGAACACGGCAAGGGCGGCAAATACCAGCTCCAGCGCATCGCGCCACAAAACGAGGCTTTTGTATCATCTTATTTCTCCCGCATTCGGCCGGATGAACTTGTTTTCTCTCCCGCCGAAACCGGCAACAAAAATTTAGATCTGCACGGCATCCGCGCCGAGCATGCCCGCGCCGAATATGAGCGTTACCTCTCCATCTGCCACCAGCCCGGTGGCCGGGCGCAGCTGCAGCATGATCTTCTCGGCCGCTACACATCCGCCGGGCCCGAGGGCTGCAAAGCCTATCAGATGGCCCAGCAGCGCGGCAAGCCTCTATCTGCAGCCGCGCTGCTAAACCACTTTGTTCTTGAGATGCAGGGTGCCTATCACCTGCGGGGTGACAATCGCCGCATTGCCCTGCAGCTTGGTCGCCCGATCTCCTACGACAAAACCGCCCTCATGGCTGTTTCTGTGTTTTCCTTGGCGCACTGGCGCAACGAGGTCACCGTAAAGCACTACATGATTTAGTGCATTTGATTGCACTTCACTGATACGGGCTGCTGCTGCCGTTTTCCCCGGGTGCCCACAGCATATTCCAAATTTCGTCCGCAATACTGCGGCTCATGCCGCTCTTTGCCACATAGTCCTTAAATTCGCTCTGGCTCAGGCTGCCGTTTCCGTTTGTATCACCGCATACCTGGGCGCGGTAATAAGAGATTCTGGTTTCTGCCTTGGCTTTTTCCAGCTTGCTGTTTCCGCCCTTGGCCTGCAGCAGCGCGCCCTGTTCTTCCGTGCTGTAGCCGCTGCTTTCCAGTGCTCGCAGAAAAGCTTCCATTTTCACGGCGCCGTCTGTGCCTCCCTTGGCCTTTTGGGTAACGGCCGCATACTTAGCCTTCATCGCCAGCCACTTATCGGCATTTTTCCCGGCATAATTCCACAAATACCGCTCTCCGGCTTTGAGATCCTCTGCCTTCATGTATCCGGCTTCCAGTTTGGCCGCCGTTTTAGCCGCCTCGTTCAGGCCGCTTTCCAGGTCGATCTGTTCTTCCTCGCTCATCGATTTATACAGTTTCTGCCCGGTCAGGTTTTCCGCCGCCGTGTCAAACAGCTGCCCGGCACGCTCCTTCGTTTCCTGGGTAATGATCTTGTTCTCCCAGCTGTCCACCCAACCGCTCAAAACCTTTGTGGTAAAAAGCTTTCGGTCGCCTACTCGTATGGCCCCCAGCTTGTCGGCAATTTCTTTCCGTTCGGCATCGGTTCCGCTCACATAGGCATCTTTCCAGTTTTTGGCCGCCTGTTCGCGCATGGCACTGGCAGCGGTATCTCGGTCGGCCTTTTCCATATCTCCAAACGCTTTACCGTATTTGCTCACGCACCATTTTTCTAGCATTTCATTTATTCCGTCTACTTCATAGCTTCCGGCCATGTAGTCGTCCATCATGCTGCGCAGGTTCTCGTTTGTGTACTCGTATTTTCCAAGCCATCCGTCGCCGTTGATCTCTCCCAGCACGCCGTTCCACACACCGGATACATTTTTTCTAATGTTTACCAGCGGCACGCCAAGCACCTTTCCGGTTTCTTCTGCCATGGCTTTGCTCGCTTTCCACAAATTGTCCGCAAGCTCTTCGTCTTTGTCCGGGTCCTCATTTTCCCAGCAGTTCTGCACTGCCAAAGAAAATTTTCTTGTCTTGTCCACAAAGTCGTTGATGGCTTCCAGCTCCGGCACGGCAAAATCAAAATGCATGTAGTCCTTATCCGCAATATAGCGGCCAATGTCTACAATATCAGAGATCCCAATAAAGTTGCTGCCAAAGCTCCCCAGCGAATCCCACATGATCTTTGTCCAAAAGCTCTTCGATGTCACCTCTCCGGTGTCGTCTCGGTAGTCGTCCATTTTGCGCCACAGTGCTTTTCCCGCCGCCGTCATCAAACCGATCATCAAGCTCTGCACCGCCATGGCGCTCATGGTGTTGGCAAATTTCACCTTTGCGCGTTTCACCTCTGCTTGCAGCTCCGCATTTCCCGGCTCGGCTTTCAGCCTTGTCTGCTGTGCGTGCAGGTCCGCTACCGCGTCCCACATAAGGCCATAATTCTGTATTCTCTGGTTACTGAACATGGTCACGCCGCGCACTACTTCGCTTTGGCTGCGGCTCAGTGCGCTTAGCTGCATGGTGCCGTTGTTTGGCTGTGTCAGCTCGATGCAGTCCGCATATACATCTGCAACTTTATCCCAATATTCAGTGCTGCCTTTTTGCAAGTTTCCAATGTTTTCATCCACATAGGCTTTTGCCGCAGCACTCAACACCTTAACAGTGGCATCGTCCGCTTTGGTGATCCACCCCGCTCCCGGCAGTTTGTTTACGGTCTGTGCCAGCAGGCTGCTCGTATCGCCCACATCATATATGCTGTTTCCGTCTCCGTTTCGCATACTGTAGGTAGCCACGCGCTTGTTGATCTCGGTCAGCGTTTCCTGCCCCACATTTTTATAATTGGCAAGTCCCTCTGCCAGCGGTTTCCAGCCAATGGCTGCCGCCGCCGTTGGAAAGCTCGCCGCCTGCTTCATGGCCGTGCTGGCATTTGCATACAACACCGAGGTCGCATAGTTGCCGCGGAATTTTGCAAAAACTTTTGCAATTCCATCTTTAACCTTGCTGCGGCTGCCGTTCGTATCGGCCATTACATCTTCCCAGTACTGGCTTGCTTTCCCGTTCCACACGCGGTCCATAACGCCCTTAATATTTTTGCCGCCTTCCTGCTCCTGGTAGTTATAGATCTTCTCAAAATCGCGCATGGGCATCGCCAGGCCGCAGAATCGGCTCATGGTATCAATGCTCTTTCTGGCCGTTCTGTTTATCTCGTTCAAGGCAATGGGCTTTCTTGCCTTGTATACGCGCTCTTTTAAATTACTGTTGTTTTCCACGGTAAAATTCGCCTGCCCGCGTTGCGCCACATTCTGGTACAGATTTTTGGTGTCGCTGGCCGCCGGGTAATAATTTACCACATTGGCTGCCTCATATCCCCATAGGTCGATCGTCACCTTGTTATACTGCTTACCGCTGTAATTCCAAAAATACTCCTTGGCGGCCTTGATCCACTGCGCCTCATAGTCGCTCATGCCGTCCACAATGTCCGCCAGTTTTATCATCGCGGCATCGGGGTCGCTCAAATCAAATTTTACGCGGTGGCTAAGTTTTGTCGCTTCCTGGGTGTTTCCTTTGCACAGCTGTTCTGCATCAGGAATCATAAGGCCGCCATACAGCACGCGCTCTCGATTGTGTGCATTCATCAGGTGCATGGCCAGCTCAGCGCGCATGGCTGGTGTAATGTACACGATTTCTCCCGTGTCTGCATCACGAAATCCCACATCCAGCTTTTGCGCATTGCGCCCGCTAAAGGCATCATAATCTGCTTTGGTATATCCAAGCCCCGTTTTGCTTTTACGGTTTTCTTTTTTCATGCCAAGTGTAAACTCGTCGTTGCTCACGTCCGCAAAAATAGCACTTGCCTGGCTTTTCAGCAGCATCATTTTGCGTTGTCCACGGTTTATTGCGTCCGCCACTTCCACAAAAGCGCTGTTTTTGGCGTAGTTTGTCATCATGCGGGCTATGCGCGTGGGGTTCAGCAAGCCAAAGTTATACTTGACTGCCGTATCTCCCGCAGCTCTGAAAATCTTTGCGCCAATGCTCTTGTTGGAGGTGCTCAGTCGGCGCGATTCATCAATTTCTTTATACACCTCCTGTGCCGTCTTTTCTGCGCTCTCACGGTGCTCTGCGCCAATGGTATTGCTCAGCAGCTTGTCAGCCGTTTCCAGCTCATGTTCTACCCGTTCAAGCGTTTCCCGCAGCTCTCGTGCCGTTTCCAGGTCCAAATCGCTGATACTCGGGTTTTCCTGGTGGATCTTGTTCATTGCTTCGGCCAGATCATTCAGGTTCCGCACAAAATCCACCGGCACAGCCTTGCCGTTCGCGTCTACCGTCATAAATCCCGCATACCGGTGATCTGTCGTAGCCAGATGGGACAAGCTGTTCGACAGCGCCACCAATTTTCTGCCCACATACGGCAGCTTATCCTCTCCGGCAAAGCGCCCCGTCACGATCGCAAGGGCATCGTCCGCAATGCTCTGCACCACACGCTGCACATCTGCATCCGCCACAATATGCTGCTGCTTCGTGGGCCTCGCCAGCTTTTTGCCCATGCGCTCTGCCATACGCTCAATTTTCTTTTTCTCCTTCCCGAGCTCCTGGCGGTATTCGTAATTGTCGGCGTTCAGGCGCTCCACGCCCTTTTTCACCTGCCGGCGAACCTCTTTCTGCACCTCCTTGCGCACGCGCTCCTTTTCCGTTCTCACCTTGCCGTCCACAAAGCCGTCAATGATCCTCTCGCCGATCTCTTCCGCAGTCTCCTGCTCCACACCGGCATAGCGCTGCACCTCCTGCGGCCGCAGCTCATTTACAAAATTTGCGATCGCATCCACCCTATCGCCATCGTTGGTATCTGCCTCAAACTTGCCGGGGTTCGTTTCGCTCAGCTCCCACCAAAGCGCATCGATGGGCACACCATCCTCGGTGCTCACGCGGATCTTGTTCCCGGTGTCACGGCGGAACTCCCGCAGGCTGCCCCACCTGTGCAAGATACTCTGCAGCTCGCTGTCCGTGATCCTGATCACCTGCCCGGTCAGGCTCTGGTAAGCATCGCCATAGGCGTCCATCAGCTCTGTATTGGCGCGGCGCTCCGGCCTTGCCTTCTGCACCAGCTCTCGGCCGATCTTGCGTGCCCGGCCAATGGCCTCTTCCATGGTAATGTTTTTGCCTTCCATGTCGGCATACAGCCCAATCAGCTGTTCCTTCAGCCCGGCGCGGTCTGCGCTGCTGTGATAATCACGCTTCAGCGCCCACGCAATGCCGTTCGCGCTCCGGTCCAGCACCTTTTGCCCGGCCGTTCGCTGGCTCTCCTCCGTGTCGCGCAGAATTCGCCAGCTCTCGTTTCTTACCGTCTCCATCACGCGCATGGTTTCCTCGGCAATGTCCTCTTCCACAAACAGCGCCCGCAGCATGCTGTCCCCGTTTTCTCGAGCCTTGGCCGCACGAGCAAATCGCCCTCGGCTGATCTCCTCCCGGCTCACAGTGCCTTCGTTTTCCTCCATGGCAAAACGGATATCATCCTTGTTTTTGTTAAACCTTTTTGATAGCGGAATCTCTTTCCCCGAATTGTTATAAGTAACCGGCTCTGCCGATTTTATTTGATTCGGTTCAAACGCTACATAAGATTTCCCGCCGAATTCATCGTCTTGCACAGCAAGGCCGTCATACCCCTGGTCTTGCAGTTCTCTTCTTAAATTTTCAGCCTTTTTCCCAGGCGTGTTCCCCTCCGAGCTTTCTAACAAATTTGCCAGTTCGTACAAACTTATTTCATATGGGTTTTCAATATTCAGGTACGCCTTGATACTTTTGCTTTGAGCCGTTCTTTCACGCAAATCTTTTTCGTTAAACCAGAATCCCATTTTTGCCGTTGCGAACATGGAATCATCCGATGCCACATCTTTAGTAAAACTTCCAAGTTTATTTTTGCTGAATCTGGTAAAACTTTCATCTGTTGCATGGTATACAGGCAGCAGCTTTCCGTTTTCGTCTCGCACCTCACTTTTCGCAAACGCTTTTTCAACGGTCTCTTCCATTGCCCGCTGCCGCTCCGCAAGTGCGTTTCCCTCGCTGTCGGTATCAGCAATAGAAAACTGTTTTCCATTTCCGGGCTTGACAATATTGTCGTCAGGTGCTATATTATCCCCAAAAGAGGATTGCCCCGTGCCTGTGCTTGCCGGTTCTGCCGAATAGCGCTTGGGGCGATTCTCTTTTATTTTTTTCCTTGAAATGTTTACAATATCATAAAACACCTCTTTTGTGGACGGTTTAATTGCCGTAATTACATCCGCAACATACCCATTTCCCCCAACTCTAATTAAAGCCTCTGCGCGGTTAAAGCTCTTGTAGTTATCTTTTCTTTTGTGCTTAATCCCTTCGTTTCTAACATTGTTAGCAATGTTTATAATTTCCTCAAGGTTGGAGATCATGCGCAGCTTGTCTTTGTATGCCGTTCTGTCTTTGCTTTCCATCCACTGAGAACTTTTTGAATTCACAAATTCGCCTCGGCTGTCCGCGTTCACATGAACCGTCCAGCCGCCAATCTTTACGCCATTCGGATATCTGCGTTTCATTTCTTCCCGAACAGTTTTTGCCCACTGTGATTTAGGAACGCCATTTAAAATATCTTCGTCCACCTGCACAAACGATTGTCCGCTATAGGCATCTTCCAATACCTTATATTGTTTTTCTTTATTTTCCTGCTCGGCCTGCCCTTTTGCCTCCGCAATGCCCTTGCGGTAAAGGCGCTCAATGTGCCGCAGTTCGGCTTCCATCGTAGCGCCGCGTACCCGGCTGATCATCTCCCGCACCCAGTCCAGCACGGTTTCTGCCAGGCTCATGTTCTCGCGGCAGATCTTGTTCACGGCATCCTCGTTATAAAAAAGATACTTCTCGCACAATTTGGCGATCATCTCTTTTTCCGCATCTGCCTCGATCCCTGCAGCAGCATAATCCTCCTGAATCTTCTGCTGCCATGCCTCCGCCCAGCTCATGCCCTGCGGCGGCTCGTTCAGGCCGGTGGCCGCTCTGGCCGCCTCCTGCAGGATCCTGCTGTCCGTGATATACTGGCGCATTTTGCTGTAGGTGTTTGTACCCTCCATCCAGTGCGTAAATTCATGCACAATCGTCTGCTGCGCCGCTTCTTTGGTGTTCAGGCTTTTGTTCAGGCTCAGCGTACCGTTTTCATACGCTCCAAGGGCGCGCGGATTGTCGGATTCAAAATACTCCACACGCGCTCCGGTGCTCTCGCTGATCTCTCGCGCCACCTGCTGCATTTCCTCCGGCACGCTCTCCATAGGCACAGCTCTCAGCACCGGCTCACTGCCGGCGCGCTCGTATGCTGCACCCGCAGTAGTTGCATTCGATCGCATTTTTCCGTTCTGGCCCGCCGGGCTCTGGCTTTCCTGTGCCTGCTGCATCACCAGTTTGGAGGCATCCACCTTGGCAAGATACTCTCGCACCGCTTTCAGCGTGGTGGGAATTTCGTTCTCCTCCACCCCCAGCATTTGCGCAAGCGCCTTTCGGTTTTCGGCCTTGCGCAGGCGCATTTCCTCGCTGCTGCCGTTTGGTACAAACATCTTGCCAATGTCTGCCGTTACCGCCCTGCCGCTTTCCAGAACATCTTTCAGCGCGGCGATATCACCGGTCACATCGGCTTTACCGTTGCTGCGCCCGATTGCCGTATTGTCACCGGTTGCCTCTACTGCCTTCGCATTGTAGTCAGTTGCAGCGCTCTCGCCGCCGTTCCCGTTGACAGGTGCAATTTGCTGTGCTACACTTTGGGTAGAAGCAGAACCATATACGCCCCCGGGTAACCTCGCAGGCAAAGCCTGTCGGGCCCCATTGGCTAAAGGTTCTGCTTTTTTCATTTCCATGTCGTAAATATTACTGTCACCGTTATCGAATGTTTTTATAGCAATCCGAATACCGGCCGTCTGCGTTTTATCTCCCTCTATAGTAAGCGGCGTATAAAAGTAATCCCAATTATCGAGGCGCTTATTGTTGCTTGCTTTTCCGTGGGCATCATTTTTAGAGCTGTACAAGTAAGTCGCATTTGCAAAAAGCTCATCTGCCTTTTGCAGGGCGGCTAATTTTTTTGGTGTAGCTCTTCTTACAGCATGCCGGATTCCCTCATCGTACAAATAGGCAACCAGCGTATTCCCTTCAATATCAAACTTAACGCCGTTGCCTTTGCCGAACTTTTCCAGTAAGAGAGCTTTCACCACCTCAATGGCAATCTTTTTATTTTTTCTGCGTGCTTCTGCCTGGTCTGCTTTGGATAGTGTGTTATCCGTTTCAAAATATTTGTTCAGTTTGCTCAGTTCGTCCTTCGTAATCGTAACGCTCTTGCCGTTCTCAATCGCGCTTTGCCGAATGCTATCCTGTCTTACCTGCCGCTGATTGGCATCGTTATAGTCCACCCATGTGCGGTTATAGGTCTGCCCGCTCTGGCTCTCCTGTCTGGTTTGTGCCCTCTCATACGCTGCCCGCCGCCCGGCATTCACGCCAAGGCCAGCAACAGCGGTCATTGCACCGCCCAAAGCGCCGCTGGCAGCTTCCTGCAAGCTTTGCGCCGCAAGCTCCTGCAAACTCATGGGTTCAGCCGTATTAGTGGCAAGATCAATCGCCCGGTCAGCCCATGTTTCCGCAAAGCTCTGCAAGCCGTTATCACCGGCACCCATCAGCACCGCATAGAATGCCGGGTTTGTCTGTGCCAGCTTGCTGTTATTCTTGATGGACTGAACAATCTGCGCCGCAATGGTGTTTCGTGCACCGCTCGCTCCCATGCTGTCCAACATCTGTTCCACACCAACGCTGTTGATTGCCCAACCGGCCATGAATTTTGCCATGCCATTGGATAAGGTATTAACAGCCGGTGCTTCTTTTTCAATGCTGTTCGCCATGCCGCCAGCAGCTCCCTGTGCGCTCAACACAGGCAAAACCAATGCAGGGTTTACCGCTGCAATAGCAATGTTTTCAGCGGCGCTCGTGGCAGCGCCTTTCAGCATTTTTGTGCCGGCATCAAGGCCAAGGTCAGAGCGTGCCAAATCTTCCTGCGCACTTTGATACATTTTGTATCCGCCTGTGTCCTTGCTTACCGGCGCATTGATTTCCTTGTCTTTCCTGTCCATAACAGCCCGTGCATCATTCAACTGCTGCCATGCCTTTTGATATTCTTCGGTCTGTACGGTGTTCCCGTTTTCATCCAAAGTGTACGCAGTATTGGAATCTTCCATCGTCTGCGTTTTTAAAAGAGCATCGTTATACTGCTTTACAGCGTTTCGGTATTCTTCATCCTTAACGCTGGCAACGGCATTTTCCGCAGTCTGCATGGCCGTGTCTGCGCCCATCATGCCAGCGCTTGCAACCGTTTTCACCGTACCCTTTGCCGTGCCGACAACGCGCTCTTTCAGCACTTGCCCCTTACCCATTTTTTGGTAAAGTTCAAGCATTTCATTTGCTTCGTCAAGCTGCTGGCTTGTGTACCCGGCTTCCAGAAGATCACCAACACGGTTTTTGGTTTTGGCCGTTTTCAGCGCGGTCATAAGGCTTTTGTTTTCCGGGTTCTCAGCCCAAGTATTCACACGCGTGTAAATCTCGGCCTTTTCAGAATCGTTCAGTTTACTCTTGTTCAAAAGGCCCGCATTGGTTTCTCTCGCCGCCCGGCTTTCTTCGCGGGCCTTTGCCTGGCTGCGGTTCAAAGCCTTCAGCTCGGCCACCTTTTGGGCCTTTTCGTCTGTCTGTGCCCGTTTGGCTTCCGCCGCCTTTTGATGCAGCTCTTCATGCAGCTGCTGCTCGGCAGGCGATTCACTTCGCCCCCACTCGTCGATCTTCTGCCACAGGCCCTTCTTTTCCTCTTTCGTTCCGTCAGCCGCAGTTTCCTCGCTCGGCTTTTCCATGCTGCCGCTGCGCACAGGGCCCACCACGGGGCTCTGCTCTCCCCATGGGGTCCACTGCCCTTTCGCAGTGTTCTCATCGTCCCGCACGCCTTGCTCGGCCTGCACGCTCTGTTCAGCCTGCTCCTGCTTTTTTTCCGCTTTGGCGTTGGCCTTGGCCGCTGCCTTTTGCTGGGCTGCAATCTCCTTTGCCTGCTGCCTCAGCTGCTTTTCCAGCTGCTTTTGCTGGGCCGCCTTGATCTCCGCAATGCCCTTTGCAAGCTGGGCGGCATAGGCTGCGCCGTCCAGCGTTCCGGTATCGATCTGCGCATTCACAGTGCCGGCGGCCGCATTCATAGCACTCTTTCCCGCCGTTCCGGCCGCCTGCAGCGCCGCCTTGCTCTGGGCACTCACAAGCGCCTCCAGATTCCTTTTATAAGCGCTCCGCGCCGTACTGATATTTTTTGTCATGGCTCTTTTCCTTTCTTAGCACAAAACCCCGATCGTCACGACCGGGGTTTTGTTTTTAAGCGAAGTACTGCTGCATCAGCTTGCTGTAATCGCTGCCGTTTGCCGCGATCTTCGCGGCCTGCTCGGCCGTATATCCCTGCTGCAGCAGCTCCTGCAGCAGTTTATTGTAGTTGGTGGTGTTCTCCGCCGGGCCGTTTTGCTCCATGCTCAAAACAGCTGTCGGGTTCTGCGCCACCAGGGCCGCCAGATTGGTGTAGTACTGGCTCATGTCCTTGGCCGTGCCTTCATTCAAAATGTTTTCGGCCGCCGCCAAATTGTTCTGCAGCGTGATATTCAGATCATTCAGCTGGCTGCCGCGCTCGGTTTCCAGTTCGTTTCTGGCGTTGCCGTAGTTGTTCTGCAGCCCCGCTGCCGTTGTCTCACTATACCCGCCGTTCAAGCCCTGTGCAGCCATTTGCTGCCCCATAGTGCGCTGGCTCTGCATTTTATTGATATATGCCTCACGCAGCGCCTTGTCGGCAGCACCGTTCACTTTGGCCACATTGGCGTTATACTCGGCCCTCTGTGCCGAAACAGCCGCATCATAGGCCGCACGGCGCGCACGGCGCTGGGCCTCGGCCTGCGCATCATAAATGCTTTTCAGCTGTGCGTAGGCGTTGTTCTCTGCGCTTACAGCAGGTGCCGCGCTCACTGCAGGAGCTGGCGTGCTCACCACAGGTGCCGGTGTACTCGCCGCACTGCCGCTCGATGCACCGCCGCCTCCGCTGGAAGAGCTCGCCGGCTTTTTGGAATAGTCCTTTTTAAATCCAAGCTTATCATAAACTTGGGTAAATGTTGGTACCGCTGCCATGCACGATCACCTCCGCGCTCACTCGTCCTTCTCGGGTTTATGATCGTGGTCGTGGTCGTCGTCCTTCAGCTGCTGCAGCTTTTCCACCATACCCTGCGGCACCGGCACACCGATCTTCACAGCATTCTCCAAAATACTCAGCGAGTCATTGGCCATATAAAAGCCGATCGCCACGCTGCGCAGCGCAGTGCCCGCACCGATCACGCAGTCCAGCCGCACAGCCACCGCAACCACGCACAAGATCATGATCTTTTTGCAGATGCCCTTATAGCCCACACGGCTGTCCAGGTTTCCCTGCACCACAGCGCCCACCACGCCGGTGATATAATCGATCACGATCACAGTCAGCAGCGCACGCAGCCATGCATCCACGCCGCCGAATGCCGCACAGCAAAACGCCGTCACAGCGCTGCCGCACAAACTAAATCCCACCTCAAATTTACTCATTTCTTTCTCCTATCTCTTACTTGCACTCAAGCCCCAGTTCTGCCGCCAGCGCCCCGATGGCCGCATCGTCACCGCCGGTCATGGGGCCGATGGTCAGCGCGCCGACCGTATACAGCCCCAGCTTGTCCGCCGCCTCGATCAGCTTGATCAGATCGCCACGCGTGGCGGGGCCGATCTCACGGGTGTATGTATCGCGCGGCGGCTTGTCCTCGCCGGGGCCCGGCTGCACAGGCTGCGCCAGCTTGCCGAGTGCCAGGGTGCCCTTGGCCGTAATCTTTGGGTAATCCTTGTAGGCGCGGTTGCAGTCCAGATGGCTGCCGTAGCCCGGCACCCCCAGCGGGTTTGCACTGGAATACTGCCAGATGCCGTAGGGCAGTTTGCAGGTGCAGCGGCTGCCGTACTGCGCCACCCAGATATCGTAGGTTTTAAGGCGCTCATACTCCAGCCGGTTGTTGATCATGTCAGTGCTGGCATATAAGCCGCAATAGCGCCCGCTGGCAGCCAGCACAGCCAGCCCCTGCAGCACCTTGTCGGTGCGCTCTTTTTTGGTCAGGCAGGTAATGCTGCGCTCGTACTCGACATCGTACCAAATGCCGTAGGCCAGTTTTTTGCCGCTCACGATCGCCAGAGTCGCCTTGCACTCGTCGGCAGGCGTGCCCTTGCTCCAGTAGGCGTACCAGTATGCGCCCACGGGGATACCGCGCGCTGTAGCCTCGCGGTAATTGCGCTCAAACTGCGGGTCAATAGTGCTGTATCCGTAGCCTGCGCGCAGGATCACAAAGCCGATCTTACCAGCCTTGTACTGCGCTGCAAGGCTATCCCAGTTGATCGTCCCCTGATGCTTGCTCACATCGATGCCTGTCATGGTTTTATAACTCACGGTTTTACGCCCCCTGTTCCAGCAGCTGCCGCACCTGCTCGCGCCAGATCTCCGGCACCTCATCAATGGTCATAGCGCCTGCCTTGATCCTGCGCACATAGATTTTAGCCATCCTTCTTTTCCTCCGTAATGCATCGATTTGTAACCTTTTTGTACACATCCTCATACAGCTCGCCTGTATCGCCGTTAAATGTGTACTCGGCGTAAATGCCATCACCGTAAACATTGGCGGCCAGCATAGCCTTATAATTCTTCAGCGTTTTGCAGCTCCAAACTACAAAAACATCGTCCGGCCAGATTTTGCTGTTGGTATTAACTCGATACCATGTCGCCAGCTGCCGCTTGCATACAGCCTCAAACTCCTGCACGCTTCCAATGATCATAATTTTTCCCTTTCCGGCTTCCGCAGCCATTTTGTCCTGCCGGGCCTTGACAATATAGGATTTATCCCATATAATATGTATAGGATAAATCTCATATTGCAAGGAGTGCCACCGTGCAGGAATACGAAATTGAATTTTACGACAAAGCCGATGGAACCGAACCGGCCAAGGATTTCATTTTAAGCCTTGATACAAAAATGCAGGCTAAGGTCTTGCGCACCGTTTCACTTTTGCGAGAGGCCGGCCCTTCTCTGCGAGAGCCTTACTCAAAATCTCTGAGCGACGGCATTTTCGAGATCCGCACCAAGTTCGGTTCAGACATCACCCGAGTTCTCTATTTTTTCGTGATCGGCAAAAAGATCATTCTGACCAACGGTTTCATCAAGAAAACCCAGAAAACGCCGCCCGTCGAAATTGAACTCGCGAAACAATACCGCGCTGATTACCTCACAAGAAAGGAGCCATCCCATGACTAACTTTAACGATTTTCTCAACACGCAAATGCAAAACCCCGCCTTTAAGGCCGAATGGGATGCACTTGATCCCGAATTCAGCGTGATCGAAGCTATCCTGAAAGCCCGTCAGGAAAGCGGCCTCACACAAAAGCAGCTGTCCGAGCGCACCGGCATTGCTCAAACCGACATTAGTAAGTTGGAACGCGGCAACGCCAACCCCTCTCTTCGCACCCTGCAGCGTCTGGCCGCAGGCATGGGTATGCGCGTCAAAATTGAATTTGTCCCTGCCAAATAATCCCTAAAGCGCCCCGGTTCCGCCGGGGCGCTTTTTCTTACTTTTCCGGAATCTCCAGCAGCTCCAAAGCGGCATCGTGGCGGCTCTTTACCCAGGCTTTGCCGCGGTGCAGATCATGCGCCACCACCTCAAAGGTAGCACCGCCCAGATAAATACTCAGCAGCACACTGCGCTGCTGGGCATCCTTCAGCTTGTTGATGGCCAGCGCGATCTCGTCGTTGATCTCCACCATGCGGCGCTGGCAATATGCGATCTTTGCCTGCACCTCATAAAGCCGCTCGTCGTTTTTCTCCTTGCGCTTTTTCTTAACGCCAACATCGCACATGCTCACATCGTTTTCCTGCTGCTTCAGCAGTGCCTGCAGCTGCTTAAATTCCAGCTGCAGATCCTCCACATCCTGGCCGCACTCGCGGTATCGCATCAGCCAGTTCTTTTTCTGCAGATAACTCGCCATCCTCTTCACCTCTTCTTTCAGCCCTCGGCGCTTTCTTCTCCGGTGCCTTTCTCCTTGGCGCCTTTTTCTTTGGCGATCTTTTCTTTTTTCTTCGGCGTGTCCATAACATAGATGCCGCCGGGCATTTCCTCCACGATCTCCATCTCTACCGGCGGCATACCCACCTTCACGCAGTCGCCAACCTTCATCTGTTTTTTCTGCTCTGCCATGCTTACACCGTTGTGCCCGTAAGGCCCTTTCCGCAGATTGCTACGCCTCTCCAGTTGTTAAAGCCTACGCCAAATCGGGCACGGCCGCTCCAGGAGTTTGCATCCGTGTTGTGGTCAACAAAGCTGTCCACCGTCAGCTTCACGCGGTCCACCCAGGGCAGGCCGTAGTTGTTTTTGCAGAACTTGCGGTCCATCATCATAAAGTAAGGCTCGCCGCCCAAGGTCTTGGGCAGGTACTTCCACACGATGATATTCCACAGGCCACACTGGAAGTTCACGGCATTCTTGTCGCTCTCGGGGTCATACTCAGAGTCGCACGCCGCGATCACCGCGCGCTTGATCAGCGCATTGTTGGGAATGATAATGGTGTCCGGCATCACCGAAAGCAGGTTGCCGTCATCATCGCACACGCTCTGCATGGCTTCTTCCACGCGGTCCATGGCTGCCACCGAAAAGCCGTTCGCGGCCGTAAAAATGTTGCTCTGTTTGCCATAGCCGCCCGTGATGGAAGTATGCTCCGCGCTGAACAATGCCGCACCGTCTGCGCTGGTGGTATCGTATGCCTTGCCCGCAAACATCACCTTTTTGCCGATGCCGCCGGCCAGCATAGCCGCGCCAAACTTTTCGCGGGTGCGGTTGTAGCTCTGCACAAAGTTCTGTGCCTTGCTTTTCACCTTTCCATACTGCGCATCCTCCAGCATTTCCTTGCTCACGCTAAAGCCGTTCTTCCAGGTCATGGCCTCGATCACCTTGGAATAGCCCTCCTGAAAGCCGGAAACCGGCACAGCGCCGTTTTCGCCCACATCCTGGAAGTCCGCCAGCGAGGTTTCGCTGGTGTATTTTTCGGCGTATCGGTCGCTGGTGTCCATGTTGTACACCTTTTCCAGCTGGCTCTCGCGTTCAAACTCTTCCATTCCGCATGTAATCACATGCTTGATGGGCTCCTGGCTCTTGCCGAACAGGCTGTCGTTCAGGCCGCTGCCTTCCGAAAAAATAATTCCCGCCATACTGTTATCTCCTCTCTTTTACACAAACCGGCCCACGCACTCGCCGCCTGCTGCTGCCGCAGGTGTATCCAGCGCAAACACGCCGTCTGCCGTGGTAGCCGTCACATTCATGCCGTCCGCAGTCAGCGTCACCTTGCTGCCAGCAGTCAGCGTGTTCTGGCCCGCCTGCGCCGTGGCCGCAAACACTGTGGTGGGCAGCACACGGATCACCGGTGCAATGCCGTTTTTGGCCGCCTTGCCCATGGCAATGTACTCAGGCTTCACAGTCGCGCCGCACTTGGTCAGCTTTTCGGCTGCCAGCACCAGCGCTTCACCGGCCTGCACTCCCTCTCCGCTCTTTACCTCTTTGTACTCGTAGGGCTCCACGCCGCCCACGAGTCTGTGGTGAATCTTAAACATACTCTTGCCCTCACTTTCCGAGATAGTGCTTTACAGCGTCCTCCTCCGTAAAGCCCATGCGTTTCCAAACCGCCAGCTCGTCCTTTGAAATGCTCACATCACGCCCGCCGCCGTTGGCTCTGGCTGGCAGCTTCACATGGCTGCCGCCTCTCGCCTGATTGATGGCACTCTGCCGGGCCGCCGCCCGCTCCCGCTCGATCAGCTCCTCGTAGTGCAGGCTCTCCCACGCTTTCACGAGGTTCTTGTCGGCTCGCTGGCCGATCTCCTGCAAAAGCGCGGCATCGCTCCCGATATCGCCGGGGCCCTTAATGCCGCACTCCGGGTGCCTGCGGTTCAGTTCCTCGATCTCGTTGTCGATCTTCCGGGAAAACTCTGCCAACTCAGCTTCTCGGTGAGCATCCGCCGCCTGCTTCTGCGCCTGATCATCTCGGCCGCTCGTCAGCGGCTTCACCAGTGCAGCTGCAGCCTGCTCGCTCATGCCAAGATCCAGCAGCTCCTTGCGCAGCACCTCGGCCTGCTCGGCCTGACCCGCCTTGGCCACGGCGCTCTCATACGCCTCGGCATCCGCCTTTGTAAGGATCTGTGCGCCTGTATCCGGGTTTGTTTTCCCCGCATACTGCTGGCGGTAGAAATTGTCCACCTCTCTGGCCAGCGCCGCCTGCATCTTTTTCCCGGCGTCTTCCTCAGCCTTCAGGCGCATGGCCTTAAAGCGGGCGTTTTCCTCATGGCTCTGCCCCTGCCCCTTGTTCTCGGCAGCTGCTTCCTCCTGCTGATCCGCCTGTTCGGCTTCATCCGTTTTTGCCCCGCTCACGGCTTCGGGGTCGGTTTTCGGCGTGGTTGTTTCCTCCCCGCCGGTCTCCTTAGGGCTTTCGCTGCCGCCCTCATCATCGTATGCAGCCTTCATCTCCTGCTCGAATGTCAGCTCGTTTTCCTCGTTCATGCTCTTTCCTTTCTGTCTTTGGATTGTCCGCTGTCCCTGCGATTCTCTGGGCCTGTGCGCTGTGCCCAAGCGTGGTGCGGCTATCGGGGGAATCGAACCCCCGTTGCCCCGCCGGTCGGTGCCGGCTGCAAGCCGCATATTTTGCCGGGGATGCCATTCCCCGGCTGTAATTTAATCGCTTTTGGGGTCTCCTCCCACAGGATAAATTTTCGTTCTCACGGTATCCACAGCTTTGCCGTAATTCCCGCACTGCTTATTTCGGCACACCAGCTCCTGCACGGTGTACACCTCGGTCTGCCGGTCCTTGCTCTCGTCCCCCACAACCTCAGTCCTCACCGAGGCGATCCGCATTTCTGTTTTACAAACTGGGCACTGCATATGCTCCCTCACTTTCTGCCGCGGCCGTTTCGTCCGCAGCCTCCAACGCACTCTCAGCAGCCTGCGCCCGTGCCTGCTGCTCCTGTTCTTTCTGCCTTGCCAGCATTTCCAGCGCCACACTGGCAAAAGGGTGGTGCAGCTTGTCCTGAATCGTCCAATAGATGATCTTCGTTTCGGTCTGATCCGTAGCGCCAAACATTCCCGAGGCATACTCGCGTTCCAGCAGTTCCTGCATGCCGCGCCGATCCGCCGGGTTCACGCTTGCCGTGTCCACGTCAAACAAAAACTCGTCGATCCAGTACCACTGCCCGGCGTCGTCCTTTTCCAGAAACTCCGCCTTGGTCAGCTCATCATAGGTTCTCCCGTCGATGCCGTCGTGTGCAATACACGCCTTCTCGCTGCCATAGGCCAGCCAGAACAAGAACATCAAGCGGTAAAGCTCCGCATAGGCAGCGTGCTTCAGCACTCGTTTGCTTTCCAGTCGGCCCGCCGCCTGATTCACGGCCGTCTGCTTGGCCGTGCCGCTGCCCGCCGAAGGGTCATACTTCCCCTGAAAGCTGTCCGTGATGCCCATCGTGCTTTTTGCCCAGTCGTAGCACAGATTCAGCACCGCCATATCGCGGCTTACATCCGGTTGGACATTCAGCACATCGATCAGCGCCTTTTCCGCCGGGGTCTCCAAACGGATGATCTTCAGCTCCTTGTCCGTGGTCTCCACATTCACACCCCTCGGCAAGGTCACATAGCTGCCGCCCTTCAGCAGCTTTTCGTTCATCTTCTGGGCATACTTCTTGTGCCCTTCCTGCTGATCGGCGATCATGTCCACATCCGACACCCCTAAAAACGTGTTGCTTCGGCTCACATTTTTGCGCATTACGATCGGATACTCTCTGATCCGGTAAATGGGCACCTTCTCCCGCACCGTCTTCACGCGCTGCACCTGCACCATCTCCCCGGTTTCCGGGTCCTCCACGGCTTCCACGCTCACCTCGCCAGGCAGATCCATTTCAATTTCCGTCACAGCGCGCAGCTTAAAATCCTTGCCGCCGCACTCCGGGCAGCGCTCCCCGGGCATCACCGCGCCGCATTTTTTGCACACGCGTTCCTTGCGCTCCAAGTAGTCCTCGTAGTCCTCCAGAATGCTCATGCCCACCCAGGTAAATTTTCCCACGCCGCCATCCTCGTTTTTGTAATAAGCGTGGATCACAGTCTGCAGGTGCTTCAGCCCCTTCAGCTCTTCCTCACCGCGTTCTCTCGTGCGGGTCTCCTCTTCGGCATCATCCGGCACCACCTTGCCGAATTTCTTTTCAATCTCCTTGGCCGTCATGCTTTCAGCTACAAAAAACCAATCGCACTCAGCCAGCGTATCCCGGCCCGGCTGCGGAACAACCTGTCTGCAATTGATTGCACTTACCGCCACGGCGCCCAGCTGCTTGTGCAGCCCGCCCAGCGCATCCCAGCTCACGCCCAGATAGCTGTTCCCGTGGATATAAGTTTCTCTTTCGTTCCGGTCATTCAGCATTCTAAAATTCAGCCGCTGGCTCTCGCCGTTCAGGTAATCTTCGATCTTCTTGGCAAGGCCGTCGTGCTCCTCGTGCAGCGCCGTCACCTTAGCCGCAGGGATCGTGCAGTCCACCTCGCTCTCGATCAGCTCCCACACCATGTTTCTCACCATGGTGCTGTCCACTTGGCTCGGTTTGCCGTTTGCACGGTTTGCAAAAATGTGGCTGCTGCCGTCGTACAGCATTTCCTGCTTATCAAAGCGGTTGTAATAGGGCGAGAATTCGCTCTTGGCATCCTCCCATTTCTTTTTCCACTCGCTCAGCTTGGCCGCCTGTGCATCCGTTTTGGGTGCTGGCGTTTCTTTTTTATCCTGCAAAGCTCTGCTCATCTCTCCGGTTTACCCCACTTTTCTTCCAGCAGTTTCCTCGTAGCCGGGTCCGCTGCCCGGTAGTCTTCCCACATATCCGGTTCCCAGTGCACGCCCTTCTTTTTGGGCTTTTTCGCACCAGCCACCCAGTAAATGCAAAACCCGCGCAGCGCATCCGGCGCGTGGGTCAGCTCGTGCGGCTCGTTGGCCACATCCTCTGGATCCCGATCATCAAACTGCAGCGCAGGTAGCGTGCGGATCAGATTCCGGCAGTTCTCAAAGATCCTCAGCCGCGGCGGGGCGAGCCTTTCCTCCCCCGTTGCGGCATCCTTCACCGTCCTCGTGGCCAGCCATTCCCGCACCGCCAACCACCCGGCGTGCCGGTTGTTGCTGGTCATGGTCAGCGGGATCCCGTGTTCCGCGAAAATATCCGCCACGCTCTTGCCGGTCTCCTGCCGCCCGCTCCAAAGGTCAGGCGGGGCAAGCCATGCCGTTATCTCCAACCCCTCTGCCAGCGCTGCCGCCTTTTCTGCTGCACGGCTGACGATCAACCCGCTCTCGTATAGCTCCCGGTGCACAAAGCCGTTTCCATCCTCGTCCACCGCTATGATCTCCACAGCCAGCATATCCATGCCGTAGTCCATCGTGACATACTGTTTCCAGTGCGCGGGCAGCCGAAACGGCCGCACCACATGCACCGCCGGGTCAAACTCCGTAAAAAATACGCCATCGTAAATATCCCACCGGCCCTCCAGCAGTGCCATTCGCTTTTTCTCCGGCAGGTTCAGCAAGCGCTTCAGATAGCCCGGGTCCTTTTCCATCAAAAAAACATTTTCCTGCACCTTGGCAGGCAGATACAGCCCCTGCCCGCTCACCGTGCCGCCCTCTTTTTCCACAATGTCGAACACGGTTTCCGGCGGCGCTGGATCAATAAATCTTGCCTTCACCCACTGATGCCCCACCCCGCCGGGGTTCGTGCTGCTCTTGATCTGCTTCGGAAAATCGTTTGTGCCGCGCACACGGCTCAAAAGATAGCTGTATTGCGCCCAGGTAAAGTGTGTCAGCTCGTCAAAGCGGATCACATCAAATTCCGCGCCCTGGTACTTGTACACATCGCTCTCACGCTGCAAGCTGCCGAAGGTGATCACGCTGCCGTTTTTCAGCCGCCCACGGTGCTTTGTTTCGTTGTATTTGTAAATTTCCTTGGGGTACAGCTTTAAATGCTCCTGAATCAGGCTCATTTCCAATTCTGGGTATGTTCGGCGTAAAATCAGCTGCTTGCTCCCCTTGTACTTGCACGCATACAAAAAGGCATCCATCAGCTGCACATGGCTTTTCCCGCCGCCCGCAGCGCCGCCAAACAGCACCTCGGTCACCGAATCCGCATCCAAAAACCGCATTTGTTTTTCTGTAACCCGCCACGGCAGCTGTATCTTGCTCATCGCACAACCTCAATGCTCACGCTCAGATCCTCTTCCTCTCCGCTCTCGCTCTCCTCGCGCAGCATTTCGCGGCTTTTTTCCAGCACTGCCATCAGCGTACCTGCCGCTCTGGTCGCATCGCCGTCGTCCATGCCGCGCCGCCTGCGCAGGTCTGTTTCCATCTTTTCCCGGCGAAGCACATCTGGCTCCCGCAGCATCTGGTCGCGCAGGGCCTCGGTTTCCGCCGCATGCTCCAGCCGGTGTTCTAAGTAGGCCGTGCTCAGCACTGCTCCTCGTACCGCCCGGTAATTGATTTCCCGCAGCGCGTCCATCCTGGCCCGCTCAAAGGCATCCCTTTCGCCGTTTTTGTCCAGCGCCCGCTGCCATGATCGCAAGGTGCTTTCCGGCACGCCGTGCCGCCTTGCCACCTCTGACAAATTCCGGCAGATCAGCATATCCGCCAAAGCTGCCGTTTTCACCTGTTCCGGGTACCTCCCGCCCCGGCGTGTGCCCTTCACCGTGTTCGGCTTTCGCACGCGCCTTTTCTTGCTGGCGGCAGCGTTCCCCTTGTCCATCTTTCCTGCCCCCATGCCCCTCTTCTCTTCTTTCCGGGCCTCTCCCTGCACCCGCTTTCGTTTTCCTCTTGCCCTCTCTCTTGCCCTCTAATGTAACAACTTCTATTTTTTCTCTTGCGAACTTTCGCAATCCTCTGGCCCGCCGGGGTTTCTGATTTTTGATGCAAAAATGCCCTGCAGCAATCGCGATAACGGAAATACCGCCAAACGTTATCTCGATTGCCCAGGGCATCGGTGCCAGCCGCAAGGCTTGCGTCTGCAGCAGGCTCATGATTGCGCCCGGTTAAAAACCAAACGCTTGGGAGTGCTCGTTTCCGAGCTGATCCGCCAAAAATGGAAAACCAAAGGAGTACAAAAAGGACCCCACTCCTCTTTGCTCTATCAGTATACCATGCCAAAAGCGGGCAAAAACGGGCAGGTTTACTCAGGCCAGATTTTCCGCACCGCCCGCGCGGCCCGGCGGCGTACATTGCGCTCATCCATAGGCAGCTTCAGCGCGATCTGCAGCCACCGTTCCCCCAAAAGATACCGCCTGCGCAGAATCTCGTGATCCACCGGGTCCTCGCAGCGGTTGATCATCTCCGCCACCTCCCGCCGAATCGCCCCGCAGGCATTGATCTGGCATTTCAGCTCATGCCGCGCCCGCTGCAGCTGCTTTCCCGCCCTCGCCGCGCTGCCCGCCCCCGCGCTGCACCGCCTTGCCTTCCTCTCCAGCTCATCCAGCTCCTCCTGCAGCACCTTCTCCGCACACACTGCATCGCGGTACCGCCGCAGCCACCGGCGCTTTTCTTCATCGTTCACAGTCTAATCACCTCGTATTTATTCGTTAATTTTGTGGGATATCGGCCCTTTATCCCATCCATTTCCCCGCAATCCGGGCCGTGATTCCCGCACCCGCCGCCAAAAGCAAAAACTCCCAAATCCTCATGCCTGTCCCCCTGCCAACTCCTTCCACTTTTTCACGCTTTTCCGCGTGTCGTCCGTCACGATCTCCCGAAAACGCCACCCCTTCGGCTCCGCGATCAGGTCTATAAACAGCCTCCGCCGGTAAATATAATCCCGCTGCGCCCGGCGTGTGAATTTGCTCTTGATCTCCACCACCTCCACCGTTCCGTCCGTGTACTCTATCATGTAATCACAGGTATAGTGCGCCGCAGGCAGCTTCATCCCGCAAAACTCCTTGGCCGACAGCAGATCAAATCGCACCTGCGGTGTGGCACGGCGAATAAGCCCGGCTTGTATACCAGGCACAATTTCCCTTATGTAAAAATCATATTCACCCCTGCTGCCAAACGCCTTGCCCAGCCTGCCCGCTGCCCTGGCGGCCTCGGCCAAGGTCTGCCCCGCCGGGGGCTTTTTTCTTTTTGCAATCTGCAATTCCGCCTGCGCCCGGTATCTGAGCGGCAGATCATCCAGCTCTAACCTCATTCCTTCCCCCTTTTCTTTTTCGCCCCACGGGCAATGCCCGCATTTTCACGACCAGGTGCAGTGTTCCCGCGCCGGTAACCTCCTGCACACACTCGTTCAGCGTATATCCCGGGTATTTCTGCTGCCAAAAAGCCCGATCGTCCACGCGCAGTCGAAACGCCTCGTCCAGCTTCTTCCGGCTCCACCGGCTGTCGTTTGGCCGTGGGGTCTTGGGCTTCTGCAGTCCCCGGCTCTGCCGCCAGCGCCGAACATGGCGGCGGTTCTTGGTCATGTACTGCACCAGCCCCTCCATGCTGCCGTGATCCACATCAATTCTTTCGCAGCGCACAAAGCCGATCTTCTGCCCAGCCCTATCACGCCACAGCATTTCATACTCGTCTCGGCTCAGCACTCCCTCCACAATGGCATGGTGATGGGTGCGGCCGCTCACCTTTTCTCCATCCCGTGCTGCATACTCGGTAACCACCATCCACTTCGGGTGCGGCTTTCCTCGCTTGTCGCAGTAACGGTTTACTCTCGTCACAAAATTGCTCCAGTCTTGATCCGCTCGCTTGTCATCCTCCGGCCCCAGCTTGTGTTCGTCGTCATAGGTCAGGGTCAGGGCATAGTCCCTGCCGCCGAAGTTGCTGTTTGCCAGCTGTACGAAATACCGCCGGGCCATTTTGTCATTATATTTTTGCTGAGCAAGGCTTGTGGCCAGCTGCCGTTTCTTTCGGGCGCTGGCTCTGTGCTGGGCTTGTGTGATCTCAAACACATCCACTTCCATGTATGCCTTCCCGCAGATATGCTTTTGCTCCCGAACATAAGTGCCCATTTCCCGTACTCCTTGGTTTTTATCGAAAACCCCACTCCGCTCCGCTCGGGCAAGGGGACAACGCCTGGCAGGGCATCTCTGTTTCTGCTTCCCCTCAATATCATGGCCCTGCCCTTCGTTTTCCCCTTAACCCCTTTCCCCACCTCTCGTGGGGCTTAAGATAAGAGGTATATACAAGCCCCAAACCGCCTCCCGGGCGGTAAGCTTTTCCCCTGCCGTCCGTTCAGGCGGCAGGGGTCTTTTGGCTCTCATTCAGTTTTTTCGCTCTTTTTCGGCCTATTTTTTGGCCAGTGTGCCATTTTTATACTGCGTTCTTCTTTGGCTGCATCCACCGGTTTCTCAAACAGCGGAATTTGGCTGATGCTCCGCCGTTTGCGCTCAAGCTTGCTGTTGGCTTTCTTGATGCAGCGCTCAACACTGCCGTTCATACCTTATACGCCCGCTTGATCATGTCCTTCAGCGGTTCCAGCGGCACTTCGATCATCAGGTTTTCCCCGTCGATGCCAAAGCTTATGCTTTTCCCCGCTCCGTCAGCCGTAATCCGCACCGTTACCTTTACTGCCCCGAACGCTTCCTGGCTGCTGCGCATACCCAGCAGTTCCTTGCTGGCTCTATACTCTTTCACGTTTTCTTCCTCCTTTTTTGCATGCATGGAAATCATCATGTTTTTTCTCCGCCACGCTGTTCCCACATGGCGCCGCTTTCCGTTATTCATCTTCCCCTCTCCCGGCCTTCTCTTTCCGCCTCATCCAGGCACATACTCTCCAGCCTTGCCAGCTGCTCGGCCACCTTGGCCACCGGCACCATCGTTGGCACCACCGCAGCCACCGTGTACATTCCATCCTTTATAATAATGTAAGGGGCACCGTCCGCCATAAACCTGCAGTAATACCCAAGGTATTCACTTTCGCCAAACAGCACCGGTGCCAGCAGCTCCTCGCTCACAAAGGCCAGCCTTCCCTTTTCTTTGTTTTTGCCGTTGCTTTTGGCGTCCGTTAAAATCAAATACTTGCTGCCCAACAGCAGATTGTACTCCGCCATCTGCACTTCTCCCGGGCACACGCACTGCATATCCAGCGGCGGTAGGCTCGCTTGTATGGTACACGACACCTTTTCCCACTTTTTAGAAGGGATATCCAGCATAGCCCCCATCTGATCCCGGGCACAGGGCATCGGCAGATCCTGCACATGATAGATCGCGAGGCCGACGCCGATATACACGCCCGTGCCGTGCTCATCGCCATACACATCGCACAGCCCTGTTTTGCTTACCAACTTTGCAATTTTCGCCAACCTCATTCCTTTTTGCCCCCTTCCGATTCTTCCAGCTTCATGCGCAGAATCTTCTTCATCACGGCGGCAAGCTTTTCAGCCTGCTCGGCCTTTCCGCCCTCCCGCAGCGCACCGATCTGCTCGCTCATGCCATTCACGGCCTGCTGAAGCTGCTGCAAAAACAGCCCAAACTTAACGGTTTCCGCATCCGATTGCACTTCCAATTTCTTCAAAAGCTTTTCCGCTTCAGCCTTGGCGGCCTGCTCGGCAGCCTTGGCAGCTTCCAGTTCCCCGGCCACCTTTTTTTCGGCCTCACGCTTCGCCTTGTCGGCGGCCTCGGCCGCTGCCTGCTTTTTCGCCTCGGCCACAGCGGCCAGCTTCTGTTCTTCCAGCTTCTTTTCCTTTTTCTTGGCATCCGCTTTGGCCTTTTCCAGCTTTTCTTCTGCCTCCTTGGCGGCCCGCTGCTGTTCTTCCAGCCTTTTGCGCAGCTGCTCTTTTTCCTTCTCGGCGTTCTTTGCCGCTTCCTCGGCGGCCTGCGCAGCACCCTCGGCCTTCGCCTTTGCCACTATTTCCTCAATGTCGGCCGGAAGTACCGTTGCCTCAACCGTGGCAGTATCGGCCTTGGCGGCCTGTTCGGCCACCGCATTTTTCAGTTTTTCGTTCTCACTTCCCAAAAAGCTCAGCTGTTCCTGCAGGCTGTTCTTCTCGGCCACCAGGGCCTTCACTTCGGCCACAGTCATGCCCGCCAGATCTTCTTTGGCTGTATCCGCCCGTTCCTCCGGATCGCTGATCTGCGCCAGCAGCGCCAGCTTGGTAATGCCAATGTCCGCATTCTCGGCGATCATCTTTTCTCCCAGCGCCTCGTATGCGCTTATGTAGTTTGCCGCCATGCGGTACTTGATGCCCACAGCATTCACCGAATACTGCTCAAAGCTTTCAAATCCCAGCGCTTTGTATCCTTTGCCATCCCGCATGGCTTTCAGCCCCCGGCAAAAATCCAAAAGCGCATTGCTCACGGCCAGCTTTGCCGCCATAATGCTGTTGTGCAGGGCAGCAGCCTGCCGGCCCTCTTCTGTTTCCGTTCCCTTAAAAATCAGCTGTTCCATGGTGTCCTCCTTATACAGCAACTGCTATTGGCTGCCTGTTTTTCACTTGCCCCGCCGGGGCTCGTTTCCCATCTTTCTTTTTGCTCATTGGCAGCACAACCTCGTTCATCCACACTCCGATAAACTCCTCCACGGCGGGGTCTCTCGGTTTGTAGCGATCATTCTTCAGGCCGTGCCACTGCACCACGCGATCAAGCTTTTCGCTCAGTTCCAGCGTGTAATAGGGCGTGTCCGGCTCGGATTCCCGGCGAATCAGAAATATGTTGCTCGTCCCATTCGCGTGATCTGTTAAATAAGTGTCCACACAGTGCTGCAGCTTCAAGCCTTCTTCTGTCATCTCACGCGGTGTAGCGCACGGCCGTATCAACAGCCCATCTTTTCCAAAGGTATACGGCTCCAGCAGGGCCAACCGCTTGCTGAATCTGTCGCTAACGCTTTCTTCTTTTTTCTTTTGTGCAGCCCGCCTCTTCGCTTCCTGCAGCTCCCTCCATAGCGCCAGCACCTCGTCATGCGCCTCATACAGATCTGCCGGGGCATAGTCTCTCCCCTGCAGCCGGATTCCGCAGCCGACGGCCAGCCGCACATAATCTCTCCACTGCCGCAGCACGCTGCACTCGTCCGGCGCAATGCTATAGGCCGCGTGGCAGGGCTGATTTTTTTCTGTGAGTTTTTTTGCGACTTTCATCTGCCGCCTCACATACTTCATTCCCTTTTTTCCGCTTCCAAGCGCATCTGCTATCTGCTCAATGTCATCCACATATGCGCTCAGCTTTCTGGCCCTTTCAAAATCCCCCTGGGCAATGCCCAGCCCCAGCAGCTTTCGCAGCCGCAGATATGCTTTCAGCTCCCGGGTTCCGGTAATTTTCTTTTCCATTGCGTGGATCACATCCATGCTTTCCCCGAAAAAGAATCCGCGCAGGTCCTTTGCGCGCCAGTTGATTGCCCCTTTGCAGCCGCTCCCCATCACGCGTTCATACACCGCCCAGTCAAAGCCAGCCTTCATCAGTTTTTCTATGTTGGGGTTCTTCGCCCAAATTCCCAGATACGCAATGATATCCGCATTCGGGTGTTTTTCCGCAAATCTCGGCAGGTCCGCATACCGAAACGGCGTTTTAGCGATTTCTCTCACCGTTTCCGCATTTTTTGCTATTTTTATTTCTCCGGCGCGGTAATAATCGGTTGAGTTGGTATTTGCGTTCACATTTCCGCATAACCTCCACTTTTCCGTGAATTCACGCTTCTCCATGTCGTACTCGAACTCTCGCTTCCAGCGTAAGGCCGTGTGTGTCTCTGCGTTCAGGTACACCCGCAGCCACTCATCGTACTCGGTCACAAACGGCCCCGCATTATCCGGGTAGCGGCGGCGCACCGTAAACAGCCGCAGATACAGCCCTTCATCTTCTTCGGCCTGTATCGTCATGTAATGTGCCACATCCGCAAGCCACTTGTGGCCATATCGCGCAGCCATGGTAACGGCCACTGCCTTGCACTCCGGGCAAATCGTCTTATGCGCCATGTTCTTGGAATATCGCATTTTTTCTTGCGCCGTGTGCTGCAAATGCATTCCTTCGAACCGCACGGTTTTTCCACAGGTTGTGCAAAGCGCTGTGGAAAACTTCTTTCCGCCCTCGATTCCATTTTTAAAAAACAGATACCGGCTTTCTGGCAGGGCGTATTTCAGTATGTCCCGCTCAAAATTCTCCGGCAGCCTTGGCGGCAGCTTGGCAAACATCTTCTGCGTCAATGCCTGCTTTTCTTCATCACTCAGCTTTTTCATTTCGCCGCCCCCCTTTAAAGCAGATCTTCCAGCCTGAAAATCTTCTTTTCAGGCGCTGCCGGGGCTTTTTCTGTTTCCGGTGCAGCGCCTTCCTCGGCTGCGGCCGCCTCAGCCGGCACGGCAAAATACTCTGCCACAAGCTTCCGTGCAACACTGCTGCCCATGCTGTAGCCGTTGCCTTTTTTGTGCTGCATGGCATAATCCCACGCTTTTTTGCTCAGCACCTTCAGCACATCGCTTTTGCTGTCCAGATCGGCCGCGATCACCTCGGCGTTGTGCCCACTGATGGCGGCCAGCCCCAGCACCACTCCGGCCAGCTCGGCCGAAAGCCCGCCGTCACGCTCCTCCGGCAGGATCATCTTGTTCAGTGCAGCTTGAATTCTCTGCAGGTTTTCTTTGTTTTCCACGGTATTTCTCCTTCTGCATTTGAATGCATTTGGCGGTTTTGGCCCATTCCCGCCGGGTGTTTTTGGGTATTTCGGCAAAATAAGCTTAATTTGCTTTTCTGGCGCAAGCAGCCGGGTTCGAACCGGCATAGCCGGGTGAATCACTCCCGGTGCATTGCCATTATGCTATGCTCGCATAGTAAATTGCCCCGCCCGCCGGGAATCCACTACAATATCGGCGGGCAGGGCCCGCGGCTTTTACCATGAGCCGCAAACATGGCCTGTCATTTCTTGCCTGCGCTCAGGCTGCGCAGTGGGCCTTGCCCATGTCCTATAACAAGGCCGCCGGGCGTGGGGCAGCACGGTGTTTCACCGGCTTGTATACCCAGGAGGGGGCTGCGGTACCGCACCCCACGCCCATGAATGAACAATCGCATGTTCCACGCGTCCGTCCCGGCACGGGCAGGAATCACCTGCCTGCGCCGTCATATTGCCGCCCTGTTGGTTTTCCCTTCAGGGCGGCGGAAGTATCCATGCTGCCAGGCGGCTCCACGGGCTTGTAGCACCGGCACCCCCGGTTTTGCCCGTCGCATGGCTTGCAGCGGGCGAATTGGATCTTGTACACATATACACATTGCCCCTCTACGTAGTGCATCAGTGCCCTGCCTTGCGGTATACCCTGGCAATGTGCCGATACTCGCGCATGCGGCGCTTGGCGTCGTCGTAGATCTCCATAGCCAGCACGGCCGTGGTTCCCGCCGCCACCGCGCCGCCGCCCATCACAAGCAGCAGCAGCGCAGCTTCTCCGGCACTCCCCGCCTCGGCGATCATGCCGGGCAGCGCCATCAGCACCAGCAGCACACTGAAGGTCGCCGCCTGCAGCACCCGCGCCAAAGCCTTGCGGCGCAAGCACCATTTCTGCATTTTCCTCATTGCTTTTCTCCTTTTTTAGCTTTTTAATTGTTGTTTTCTTTTTGTCGTGCTATGCTACATTCAGAAAGGAGGTGTAACCTTGGACATTTATTCTGTAACGAACGCAGCCGACAACCTCGCAAACTCTTTGCATGTCTTGGGTGCCGAAGCCAGCCAGCCTGTCACCAAAGAAGAGCTGTATCAGTTTGCCAAAAAGTTCGCGGCCATTATGCACGATCTCGAACGTGAACTCAAAAAAGACTAATTCTCTTTTGCCGCCCATCATTCCGATGGGCGGTTTTCCGTTCTCTCCACCAGAATCTCCATATCCGCCAGCTTGTGCAGCGTAACAAGCAGCTCTCCCAACTGCCGATCCGCTTTTTCAATCAGCTCCAGCGGGCCCTCGCCCTCATGTGCTCCCGGCACCAGCCGAATATTAAATTGCATATTTT
>ERZ1034901.222-NODE-222-length-47334-cov-11.749106_pt1 | contig 47334 bp, 39 predicted proteins | sample MGYA00520628_ERZ1034901 | MGnify/ENA primary metagenome ERZ1034901 (study PRJEB33766, sample SAMN09781783) | gut metagenome | biome: gut microbiome | host: Homo sapiens | place: Madagascar | study: EMG produced TPA metagenomics assembly of the PRJNA485056 data...
TGACGTTTCTGCAGGCATCTTAGGAGCGAGTGTAACTTTTGATGGGAAGTTCAGGAAATACGACGATCATTACTGATGCTGCATCCGGGGAAGCCAATCGTTATTCCGGCATCTCTGCAACGACGGGAAATACATCCGTCACGGTTGCGGATGGAAAAACTTTGAATATTGAAGGGACGCTGGAGGATATTCAGGGTGCCGATCGCATTTATTTAGTATCGAGCAGGCCGGGTGCTTCGCTTGATATAACGGGCGATATCAACGGCACATTAAAGACAGCATCCAATGCGTCCATTCGCGGCGTAAGGGCATACGGCGATACCAGGATTGATGGAAAGTTTAATCTCGTCGTCAATGGGGGATCGGGCGATATTGTCGGTGCAGAGGCATGGGAAGGGGGACATCTTCAATTTGCTGGAGAATCAACAGACATCACAGTTAATTCGACGGGAGGACGTGTTATCGGCGTTCAGAATCATACTAGCAATGGAGCAATTATCGATTTTAATGCCGCGCAAACCACCATAAGCGTGGATAATTCCTCTGGGTCGGGCACATATTCTCAGGGCGTTCTGGCGTATCAATCTACAACTAATTTCACTGGAAACGCCACTATTGCAGTAAAGGGAAATACTGCCGAGACTTACGGCGTGGATGTTCAGTGCGATCCGGGAAATAAATTTGATACCGTTGTTAATTTTTCCGGTTCCGAAACAAAAATCGTTGTTTCGGCAAAGAATCATGTATTCGGAGTAAGGCCCTCCGGCGTCCCGGGAGAAATTAATTTCACCGGAGAATCCGCATCCGTGGAAGTCGAATCCGAAAAAGGGGTGGCTGCCGGAGTCTGGACTCAATACGGCGGTCATGCGAACTTCGCTGCCGATGCATCAATCAAAGCTGTTACGCATGGTTCCGGAGCTGCGTACGGCGTGCGCGTGACGAATTACGCCAACTATGCCGGCAATGCAACATTCGAGAAATCCTTGACGATTACAGCGACGGCAGATGAAGCCAGCGCCTACGGCATTCTCAACGATTCGAACTCTAAGGAGGCGGGTTCGTCGACAGATGACGGCATCCTGTCCGTCGCCGGATCCACAGTTATTACTGTTTTCTCGAAGTCGAATCAGGCTGCAGGCATCGCAGCAAGCGGCGATCTCGCGCAGGTGACGCTCGGGAGCGTTGCTGTCCAGGCATCATCTGAATCCGGCACTGCTCTTGGCATTGCAGCAAACAACAGCGGCATCGTTGCGCTTAACGGGGACGTAAATACCATTGCGGCTTCGGGCGCGAGCTCCGTCGGCCTGGCAGCGCAGAAGTCCGGTCAGATCATCATGTCGGGTACAACTACGGCTGCCGGCGAATTGGCTGGCGTGATGATTGACGCGGATTCGTCCATGACGCTTAAGGAAGAGGCGGTTCTCTCAACCAACACGATGTCGAGCGAGGGCACGATCAATCTTGCAGACAGGTCGCTCCTCGCGGTTGCAGGAGAGGTGGGCGGCAGTTCGGAGCTTGGAACCATTGCAGCCGACGGCGCGACGGTAGCTCTCGGAGCCGGCAAGTTTGCGGTTGATTCGCTGAACGGAACCGGCAATACGCTCTATCTCTCGAATCTCAAGTCGACGGATTCCGTCGACATTAACTCTGCGTCATCCCTTACCGTTGCGGCCTCGGGAAGTTCTAATGACGGCTACGCCAATGGCCTCGAAGCATTCAATGCTCTGAAGACGAAAGTCGTTGTCGCCGAAGGCACGGACAATGTCTACGTGGTAGAGGAAGGAACCGTGAATGACGGCATAGCAGCTGCGCAGAACGAAGACGGAACATGGACGACGACGACAAGGGCGAATCAGAAGCTCGTCGGATTCAGTTCGGTCAATGCGCTTTCCGTACTGGCGTGGCGCCATGAGATCAACTCGCTCTCCAAACGCATGGGCGAGCTTCGTGATTCGCCGTCCGGCATTGGCAGCTGGGTGCGTCTCTATGGTTCAGAACAGGAATACGGCGCAAGGAGCATTACAAACAAGAGCACGACGATTCAGGCTGGCGCCGATGTTTCCCTCGGCGACTGGAAGCTTGGTCTCGCAGGCAGCTACACCGACGGCAAGGCGTCTTATGGTCTGGGAGAGGCCGACACGGACAACTACGGCATCGCTCTCTACGGCACCTGGCTGATTCCCTGCGGCGCGTACGTCGACCTGATCGCCCGCTACAACAGGCTCGACAACGATTTCGATCTCAACGGCATGAACGGTTCCTACAACAACAATGCCTGGAGCTTCAATGCGGAGGCGGGATACAAGTTCTCCTTTGCGGAAGAGCGCTTCTTCGTCGAACCTCAGGCCGGCCTGAGTTACGGTCTTGTGGAGGGCGCGAGCTTCAGGACGGAGAACGGCGTGCAGGTCGATCAGGATGATTTCAAGACTTTCATCGGCCGCGCAGGGCTCCGCGCCGGCATGTCCTTCCCGGAAAAGAAGGGCACCATCTACGCGCGCGCTTCCGTTGTTCACGACTTTGAGGGCGACCTTGATACTGCATACCGCTACGGAGCGGTCTCAAGAAATGCCACGCATGATGATCTCGGCGGCACCTGGATGGAATACGGCCTGGGCGCCAATTTCAATCTGACCGAAGGCACCTACATCTACGCGGATTTGGAACGCAATGACGGCGGCCGCGTCAAGGAGAACTGGCGCTGGAATATCGGCCTTCGCCATACGTGGTGATCAACAGGCGATAGGCTTTGAGAGAAGAGAGAGGGGGCATTCTCAAAACGGGAGTGCTCCCTTTTGTTTCTTTTTTTCATGAAAGATGTGGCTGCTCCCGTAAACCAGCCTCTCTCCCGCGCGATAATCATGAAAAGCCTTTCTGCGCATTTCGCGCAGCCCCAAAGCCTTTTGGGAGAAATATATGCAGTCCGGGCTTCTTGAATTCACGGATTTTCTCGGCATCGTCGCCTTTGCGCTCGCCGGGATTCTGGCTGCTGAAAACAAAAAGGTCGATCCGGTCGGCGTTTTCGTCATGGCTTTCACCACCGCCTTCGGTGGCGGGATCATTCGCGACCTCATCATCGACAACCGGCCCATGTACTGGATTGCGCACCCCGAGTACGTCTGGGTGACGCTCATCATGACGATGTTTGCGCCCGCCATCATCCGGCGCTTTCAGGCAAAGGTTCTGCGCGAGCTCTTCATCTGGTCGGACGCGATCGGGCTCGGATTCTTTGCTGCGGGCGGCACGTCGCTTTCCATCACCTGCGGGCTGCCCTATCTCCCGTCCGTGCTTCTCGGCGTCTGCACCGGCGTCTGCGGGGGACTCATGCGCGACGTCTTCCTCAACCGCCTTCCGATGGTAATGTCGGACCGCCAGCCCTATGCCTTTGCCGCATTCATCGGCGCCTGGCTCTATGTCGGCATGCGCGTCCTCGAATGCCCGGAATTCATCTCGCTCTTCGCCTCGACCTTCTTCATCGTGGGACTGCGCATGTTCTGCTGGTACAGGAAGATCATGTTTGCAGATTTCGGCAAATTCAGGCATAAAAGGTAGAACTTCCTGCAAGCCTGTTTAACTTCCCATCACTGAATATCTAGGGAATCGTTGTTTATCAATAAAAATCAATAGATTAAGATTTAAATTGGGAGAATTTCTCAGTGGATGCATAAGAAAAATCTCTGTTATAACAGAGAATCTTCCGGAAATTTCTCCGTTATAACGGAGATTTTTCCAATTGATCCGATGAGTGAATTTGCCTGAAGAGAGAGAATCAGGCAATGAATCCAGGTCTCCTGACGGGAAAAAGCCGGCACGCACCCAAATGCATGCCGGCTTTCTGAGGCTTCAGGATTCAAACGGGCTTCACGGCGCGTTTTTGCCGGTCGGCGCCTGAGGTGGAAGCGCGTCAGAGGAAGCTTCCGTTCCTGCGAGCGGATCCTCCTTTGATTCGTCAGCCTTTGCCTCTTCCGGAGCTGCCGGAGCGGGCTCAGGCTTCGGAGCCGGTTCTGCCGGAGCGGGCTCAGGCTTCGGAGCCGGTTCTGCCGGCTTCGTCTCGCTCTTAGATTCCCCCTGACCGAGCCTGGCCTTGAGGAAGTTGGCGAGCTTTCTCACCGGGCGGGGCTTCTTTTCCGCGTGAGGAACTACGTCCTGAGGGACGGCTTCCTCGCGAAGCTCTTCATCCATCATGGATTCTTCCTGACGGGTTTCCTCGGCATGCGTGCCGATCGGCTCGCCGATGGAGGCGCCGGCCTTGAGGGCCGAGGCCGTCTGGGCGGAGAAGAGACGGGCAGCGGCGTCGATCGTGGAGAGGTAGGTCACGTGTTCGAAGTCGGCTTCCGGCCAGATGCCGCGGCTTTCTGCGGCCACGACGATCGGAAGTTCAGGCGCCACGCGGCGGGCGGCTTCAGCCGTGTGGAAGGCGTCGACCGAGGAGTCGAGAAGCACAAGAAGCCGCGCCTGATGGAGATGCGCGCTCACCCAGGTGTCGTCCTTCGAGGGGTCGCCGAGAATCACGGCGATGCCCTTCGCGGCAAGGTTTTCGGCCGCGGCCTCATCGTCGACGACGGCAACGAGCGGAACGGAGGCCTGATCGAGCTGGAGCGCAAAGCACTCCGTGAGGTTGGCCGGACCCGTGACGACAACCTGGCCCGAAAGTTTCTCAGGAACCGTTTCAGCCGGGAGCGCCTCAAAGGGAGCTTCCCGCATCGCTGCCTTTCTCGCCCAGCTCCAGCGGCTCGTGAGCGCCTTGGAAATCTTAGGTTCGAGCCAGAATCCTACGGGGTTGAGCGCAATGGAAAGAATGGCGCCCGCGACCACGAGGTTCACGAGGTGTTGGTCGGCAAGGCCGAGCCCCGCCGCCTGACCGATCAGGATGAAGGAGAATTCGCCGATCTGCGAGAGGGAGACCGCAACGATGATCGCCGTATGGAGGGGATAGCGCAGCGTGTGGACGAGAAGGAAGGCCGCAAGCGACTTTCCGAAGAGAATGATGAAGAGAACGGCAAGGACCTCAAAGGGGCTCGTAATGAGGATGTGCCAGTCAAAGAGCATGCCGACCGCAACGAAGAAGAGCACCGCGAATGCGTCCTGGAGCGGAATGGATTCCGTGGCCGCTCTGTGGGCAAAGCGGCTCTCGCGCATCACCATGCCGGCGAAGAAGCTGCCAAGCGCAAAGCTCACGTGGAAGATTTCGGCGGCGCCGTAGGCGACGCCCACCGCGACGGCAAGCACAAAGAGCGTGAAGAGCTCTCTCGAACCCGTGCGCGCGACCTGGCCCATTGCCCAGGGGAGCACCCGGCGGCCGATGACGAGCATGATGGCGACGAAGAGCGCGGCGTTGAGGAGCGTCTTCAGAATGACGAATGCGAGGCCGCTTCCTGCAAGGCGCGCCGTGGTGCCGGGCTCGCCCGGGATCATGATGCTTGCAAAGGGCGGCAGCAGAACGAGGATGATGACGGTGGCAAGGTCCTCCACGACGAGCCAGCCGACGGCGATTCTGCCGTCAGAGCTCGCGAGCTTTCCGCGCACGTCAAGGGCTTTGAGGAGCACTACGGTCGAGGCGCAGGAGAGCGAAATCCCGAGCACGATCGCCTCCCCCCATGAGCGGTCGAAGAACCAGTGCGCGCAGAGGGCTCCGAGGAGCGTCGCGATCGCCATCTGGAGCACGGCTCCCGGGACTGCGATGCTCTTGACCGACCAGAGGTCCTTCATCGAGAAATGAAGGCCCACGCCGAACATGAGGAGCATCACGCCGATTTCTGAGAGCTGGTTCGCAAGCGCCGCGTCCGCGAAGACGCCGGGCGTATATTTGCCCGCCGCAATGCCGGCGAGCAGGTAGCCCACGAGCGCAGGCGCCTTCAGGAAGCGTTCTGCGATGAAGCCGAAGACAAGGGCAAGGGAAAACGCAATGACGAGCGTTGAGATGAGAGGAAGAGAGTGTTCCATCGTCGCGCTGGTAAGGTTCGGGGAAAGCGGGGGAATGCTTGCGGCAGTATAGCCTTTGGGAGAGGCATCGCTTACTACCCCGGGTGTAGAAGAAGAAAAAATTGTTCGCGCCCGGAGTTTTTCCTGAGAGAAGATTTATGCGGCGTTGATGTTCAGGCAGTGCGGCAGAAAGTACAATCCCCCCTGACAATCAACACCAAAGCCATTCAACGCTAACGTGCCGGCTTCAGAAGAGTCTGCGCCAATGTCTGAATCCAAAGAAGATAAGCCCAAGCCCGCTCAAGGGTCTTCCATTCCTCCTCAGCAGCCCGCTACGGTGAAGCCCGCGCGTTCGGGCATCCGCACGCCCCCTCAGCCCCAGGTGCCGCAGGTGCGCGTCTGCGCGCTCATACCGGTTTACGATCAGCCCGCGAAGCTCGAGGGCGTGGTGGCACAGCTCCGGCAGCTTTCTCTTCCGGTGATTCTCGTCGACGATGGGTCGCATGAGCCGACAAAGAGTCTCTGCGACCGGCTGGCAGCTCCCTTCGTGAAAGTGATTCATCACCCGGTCAATCAGGGCAAGGGCGCGGCCGTCATGACGGGGTTCAAGGCGGCGTCGCGTCTGGGCTACACGCACGTTCTGCAGGTGGATGCGGACGGGCAGATTGATCTGGCGGTGCTCCCCACATTGCTTCGGCTCATGCAGAAGTACCCGGCATCTCTCATCTGCGGCTATCCGAAATACGATGCGAGCGTGCCGAAGTCCCGCCTCTGGGGGCGAAAGCTCACGAACTTCTGGTGCGCGGTGAACAGCCTCTCGCTTTCGATTGAGGACGCGATGTGCGGTCTCCGGATTTATCCGGTGGCGGCAGCGCTCGATGTCTGCGAAAACGCGAGGCTCGGCCGCCGCATGGATTTTGACCCCGAAATTCTCGTGCGTCTTCTCTGGGCGGGCGTGCGCCTGAAGTACGTGCCGGTATCGGTGACTTACCCAGCAGACGGCGTGAGTCACTTCCGTCCCTTCGGCGACAACATGCGCATCAGCTGGATGCATGCGAAGCTCTTTCTCCAGATGATTACGCGCTTTCCCATCATCATCTGGTCGCGTGCCTTCGGGCGCGATCCGGTCTGCCTCCGCGAAGGAGCGCCCAAGCCCGCCGTGCAGAAGCCCCAGGAAGCAAAGCCCGCTCGTCCCGGAAGACCCCCTCTCGTCGATCCGGAGCGCGCCAGACGGGCAACCCATGCCGCGCAGGCGGCTCAGGAAGCTGCCGAACGCGTGCGCCTTGCCGCCACGGGGAACGCTGCTCAATCCTCGCCCCGCAAAGCCGATGACAGGCCTTCGTCCTGATCGTACTGAACGTCCAGGCCTTTTCTCTTCATAAAGCTTTTTCTGCGACTCATGCCGCCTCACGATCGACCGGAATGGCCGCTCCTCAGGGAGCGCACGAGCACCATCGGAATCCGGATCCTTCTGGCCGTTCAGAAGGTGCTCGGCGACAAAATCCTGCGGCTGATCCTGAAGCCCGTTCTGGCCTCATACTGGCTCACGAGCCCGAGATTGAGGCTGGTTGTTGGAGCGTATCAAAGGCGCGTGGAGAAGCTCGCGCCTTTTCTCTCACGCTTCGGGAGCCCGGAGCCCGGGATCTTTTCCGGCATCGCGCAGCTCGAACACTTTGCGCTCGCGATCTTTGAGAAGTTCGCGGCGTTGTCGGGAGAAGGAAAATCCGCGAGTCTCGATGTCGTCTCTGAGGAAATCTTCAGCTCGGACGGCAAAACTTCCGGAGCCGTGATTCTCACCTCCCACACGGGCTGTCAGGAGCTTCTCATGACGAGCTCCTCGGGTTTCACCGAGCATGAGATCGTGATCCTGCAGCATACGGCGCATGCCAGGAAATTCAATGACCTTCTTGCGAAAGCGGGTGCGAAGCCCCCGCAGGCAACCTTCTTCGAGATCGGGGAGACGCTCTCTCCGGCACTCGTGATGGAGCTCTCGGAACGCGCCGCCAAGGGCGCCTACATCATCCTCGCCGGAGACCGCGTGCCGATGGGGTCTGATGCTGCCGCGAGCGTGAGGTTCCTCGGCGACCCGGCCCGTTTTCCGACCGGAGGCGCGCTTCTTTCGCTTTTGCTCGGCATCCCCTTGAGAATGATGGTCTGCACGCGTTCGGATTTGAAAGAGCGCCGCTACCGCGTGTGCTTTTATTCACTCTGCGAAAAGCCGCCCCGCGTAAGGCGAGCAGCCCGGGACGCGTGGCTCGCGAGCATGGCGGCTCTCTATGCCGGCAGCCTCGAGGCGGAGCTCCTCAGGTCGCCCCTCGACTGGGCCAATTACTTTGATTTCTGGGAGGACTTCCGAAAGTGATGGGACTATTAGATTTTCTGCGCCGGGTTCTTCTTTCTTTCGCGGGGGCCGCCCTCATGCTTGCGATTCCCGCAGCGGGTGCGGCTGAGGTCGATGCGGGAGGAGCTCTCCCGTCCTATGAGGAGCTCCCCGCGCAGGCGCCCGATGAGGCGCTTCTCAAGCCCCTTGCCGCAAAGTCCCTGAAAGGCCGCTTTGAGGAGCGTCGCACGCTCCCCGGGTTCCCGAAACCGATGGTGACGACGGGCGTCTTTGAGCTCACGGGAAAGATCCTCCGCTGGGAAGCCGAGAAGCCTTTTCCGTCGGTCATGACGGCAGGGCCCGACGGCGTGGTGATGGAGGCGGCGGGAGAAAGACAGGTGCTTTCTGCAGCGGACATTCCGGCGGTTGGCAGAATTTCAGAGCTCCTTTCCGGGGTTTTCTCCGGGAATTTTGCGGCGCTCAAGGAAGCGTTCGATCTCAGAGCTGAAAAGCTTGCGGACGGAAGCATTCGAATCGCCGCGCGCCCGAAGTCTCCTGAGCTTGCGAAAGTATTAGGAGAAGTGAGGGCAAAGGGAAGGAGTTTTGTGGAGCGGATCGAGGTGGTGTCGGCTCAGGGAAGGACGGAAATTCTATTTTCGGATGTACGGGTGGAGAACGACTAGATCTGCTACTATCCTTGTCCGATCGACTAAATGCTGGTCTTTTCCCCGCGTGAGTGGGGGTGTTTCCCAGGTTAAAATCTCTTCCTCATCCGTAATAGCCTTTTCCCCGCGTGAGCGGGGGTGTTTCTTTTGTTGATTTTGTCTTCCGGCAAAAAATGGACTTTTCCCCGCGCGAGCGGGGGTGTTCTTAGCAACGATGGGGTTTAACCCATTCGTTCTTATTTTCCCCATCTCGGTGGGGTCGTTTTTCCAGCATTAGTCGATCTCTTCTCCTCGAGCGGCAGATTGATTCAAGATAGAAAACTTCTTGATCAGGGTTTCCACTCGATGCGTAATCCGGATGACGGAAGCAGAACTTGATCGCTCTTAGACTTTTTATTTAGTTGAGGTGCTTTTCAGTACTTCTCAGCTGGATCAAAAAGGAAAGGAGACATCATGAAACTCAATCGTCGTCAGTTTCTGGGCAGTGCAGCCGCCACGGCTGCGGTCGTGGCAGCCCCTGCGGGCGTGGCTGAAGCCGCAGTCGTCGAAAAGAAGACGGACCTGGTCATCATCGGCGCAGGTCTCGGCGGTCTTGCCGCCGGCTTTGCTGCTGTCCGCAAGGGCGTGAAGCCCATCATCCTGGAAAAAGAAGACTTCCTCGGCGGCGCCGGCCTTTTCCCTGAAGGCTCGCTCGGCGTCGGCACCCGGTACCAGAAAGAGCACGGGATCCATACGACCGTGCAGCAGGTCCTTGATGCGGCGCTGCAGTATCACCACTACCGCTGCGATCCGTCCGTCCTTCGTGTCCTGATCGAGGAGTCGAAGGAAACCATTGACCAGATCCAGGATCTCGGCATCGAGTTCCGCGGCATCCGCACGATGTACGATAAGGATGAGTCGCTGATGACCTGGCACCTTTTCAAGGGTGGTGCGGCAGGCGTCATCGCCAAGTTCGTGAAGGAGATTGAATCGCGGGGCGGCGAGATCCGCAAGCGCACGCCTGCGACGAAGCTGATCGTTGACCAGGGACGCGTCGTTGGCGTGGAAGCCTCCGGCCCTGACGGCAAGGTCATCATCCATGCCCGCAAGGTGATCATCGCCACGGGCGGCTTCGCTGCCAACCGGGAGATGCTGGCACAGCATGTTTTTGACTCCTCCGCGATCGGCATGGTCGAGCCGATTTGGCTTCGCGGCCCGGTAGTCGACGGCCGTACGGGCGACGGCATTCGCATGGCTCAGCTCGTGGGCGCGGGTCTTGCCGGTATGCATACGGTGGCTGGTAATGCGCCGTATCTCCCTGATGTTCCTCCGATTCGGCAGTTCGGCGAGGTTCCGGAACTGACTCAGGGACGCTGCGCGCTCGCTCAGCCCTGGCTCTGGGTCGATCACACCGGCCGCAGGTTCTTCAATGAGTCGCGCGGATCAGTTTTCGTTGATGTTTACAACGCAATGACGTCCGCCGGCGGCGTCTCCTACACCATCTTTGACCAGGAAAAGATGGATCGCCTGATCCATAAGGGCGCTGTGCTGCCCTTCAACGCGATCGTCCTCGCGGGCACTCCCTTGAAGGAGCTCCCCAAGACCTGGAAGGTGGGTATGGAACGCGGCTGGGCCTTCAAGGCGGATACGATCGAAGAGCTTGCGCTCCAGATCGGCGTGCCTCCTCAAAACCTTCTCGACACGATGAAGAAGGTAAACAAATACGCCGAACAGGGGCAGGATCCCGAATTCGGCAAGAAGCCGGAGCACCTGGAGAAGTTCAATCTTGAGAAGGGGCCGTACTATGCGCTTAAGGCCATCCGCTGCTTCTTCCTTACGCTTGGCGGCGTGCAGGTGACGCCTCGCTTTGAAGCTAAGACGCCTCAGGGCGATGTGATTCCGAATCTGTACGTTGTTGGTCAGGACATGGGCGGTCTTTACGACTCTTCGTATGACCTTCGCTGCGAAGGTTCGGCCTCGTCCTTCGCCATGACCTCCGGCCGCGTGGCGGCGCTCAACGCCCTTGCAGATATCGAGAAAGGGTTCTAATCGGTATTTTTGATTAGAATCAAAGGCCTCTGCTGAAGAATTTCGGCAGGGGTCTTTGTTTTTATGGCCGCGCTTTACCCGATTATGAGTGCTTCACCGAGATCCGTCTTCACCCTGGCATTTTCAAGCGACAGGATTTTTGCCTCAGTACCCTGGCTGCTCGAGCCTGATGATCAGGCGTTTGAAGCCATGTTCATGAAGTGTCCGCAGAAGATCATGCCTGCACATGAGTTTTTCTTTTTCGGAGTTCAGCGGCAGGTCTTCTATATCGAATCTGGCTTGATCGCTACTTGTTTTGGCAGAGGCGATACTTTTGACCGAATGGCGAGTCTTTTTCGACCCGGCAATCTTCTGGGGGCCCCGAAGGCCGTGCTGCATCCCGGGAAGGATATGCCGCTGATGGCGCTTGCATTGTCGCCGGTCTCAGTCAGGGTCATGGAGGAAGTTGCCTTCATCAAGCTCCTCGAGCAGGATAGTGAGCTCAAGCTCAAGTACCTTATGAGTCTTGCGAAGCATCACGAACGTCAGATCGGAGGGCTTCTCGTCTGCGGCGTCGATCCTTTGCCGCTGCGACTCGCAAAACTCCTCCTGGTGCTTCTCGAACTCGTCCCGGAGGATGCAGATGCGGCATGGAAGCGTCTTACCATCGATGCACGGGTCTCTGAAGTTGCCGAGTTGATTCATGCTACTCGTCCCGCAGTGAGCAAAGTGCTGAATGCCTGGGAGAAGCAGGCGCTCCTCAGAAGGCGGGACGGAAGGCTTGAGCTCGCCTGCGATTACCCGGAGCGCATCCGGGGACTTTTGATTCAGGATGAGTAACCCCAAAACAGTTCAGCCGCCCGAAGGCGGCTGAACTGAATACAAAAATCAAGCAGATGGAGCGGTATTAACGGTAAGCCGCCTCAAAAATCGCCACGGTGTCTTCAAAAGTCAGAGCCACAGGGTCCTGCTCAAAGAGCATGCCGCCGGCAGAGCGGGCTTTCTCAGCAAGCGCCGGGATTTCTTCACGCGTGACGCCGTAGTCGCTCATGCGGAGGTTGTCGACGCCGCAGGCGACCTGAAGGTCATGCAGCGCGCGCAGGAAGTCCGCAGGATGAACGGCATCGCGCACGCCCAGGGCTCGAGCGAGCTCGACAAAGCGATCGGAACGGGCGCCCGTCTTGATCATGTGACCGAAGTAGGCAAGCGAGAGCATGATGAGGCCGGCGCCGTGCGGCAGATCCTGATGGAAGGCGGAAAGCGCATGTTCCATCGAGTGCTGGCTCGTGAGACGTCCGCAGACCATGACGTAGCCCGAAAGCGTGTTGGCAATCGCCATGTGTTCGCGGGCTTCATAGTCGGAGCCGTCTCGGACGGCGCGGGCGAGGCCTTCGGCGCAATGGCGCACGCTCGCGAGCGCATACATTTCGGAGAGGTAGTTGGGGCGCTTCGTGACGTAGCCTTCGATAGCGTGGAAGAGCGCGTCGAAGCCCTGATAGGCCGTGAGCATGGGCGGAACCGAGAGCATCAGTTCCGGGTCGACGATGGCGATCTTCGGCAGAAGCGTCGGATGGCCGATGCCGCACTTTTCCTGCGTGACCGGATTCGTGATGACGCCGCCCGCATCCACTTCTGACCCGGTGCCGGCAGTGGTCGTGATGGCCACGATGGGGATCGGCGTGGCAGTGATCTGCTTCCTCCCGCCCTGGCCCTGCTGGACGTAGTCCCAGATGTCTCCGTCATTCGTGGTGCAGAGCGCAATCGCTTTGGCGCAGTCCATCACGGAGCCGCCGCCCAAACCAATCACGAAGTCGCAGCCTTCCTCCCGGGCGCGGTTGGCGCCGGTCATGACGGTGGTCGAGAGAGGATTGGGTTCGACGATGGCGAGATGCACCCATTCAATCTTCTGCGCATCAAGAGCGGCCGTCACGCGGGCGAGCGCACCGGAACGCACGACCGAGCCGCCGCGCGATGTAAGGAGCAGCGCCTTTTTGCCCGGCAGCTTTTCCGTGCGAAGGGCATCGAGTTTTCCCGGGCCGAAGATGAGTCGGGTGGGCGTCTCAAAAACGAACTGCATCAAGAGTCTCCTCGTTTTGAATTGGGTCTGAGCGGTCGGATGCCGCAGCAGTCGCGATGCCGGGCGGCTGGAACTGGGAAGAAGAGCTCCCCGCAGCCGTCAGGCATAAAAGACCATTTTACGACGCAAGCGCGTTTTGAAAACGCCCGGAGGAAAAAGGCGGGAGCGTAAAAACGCGGTGAAAGACTTCACTTCCTTGAGAAGACAATGGTGCCGCTCGATTGGACGTCTTCAGAGTCTCCGATTTTCTTCCAGGCAAATTTGAGAGAGAAGCTTTCCTCAGACGAAATGCCGCAGGGACATTCAAGCTCGAGTGCAAGCCGCATGCCGGGTGTTGTAACCGCCCGGAATTTGAGCGTCTTCACCTGCGTCGCCTTAAAGTCGCCGCTCACGTGCGCATAGGCGCGGAAAGCCCTTTCGACCAAAAGAAGCTGCGCCACGCCGGGGAGAATCGGAAGTCCGGGAAAGTGTCCCCTGAACCATTCGAGTCCGGGGGAAGCTTCGAGCCTCAGGCGCAGACGCCGGGTGCCTTCTAGAACTTCGTCGCTTTCCAGCAGCCACTCCGGGCGGCGCGGGTCAAAGAGGCTTTCGAGGGCCTTCACTGTAGTCTTTCCCTGAGCATTTGAAGGAAGTTCGTCGACCAACCGCCAGCGTCTGGGGATCGACACTGCCGGAAGATTTTGGCCAAGTTCTTCGCGAAGCTTTCGCACTGCGGCAGCTTTGCCTTCGGCAAAGAAGATGTCCCTCAACTGAGGTGTGGGCTTGAGCACAGCCGCGAGCGCTTCGCGCCTCCCTTCACCAAAGGCAAAGACTTTCGCTTCGCGTGCGAGCCCGCCCTTGACGAGAAGCGCTTCCACTTCAGGGAGCGCAACGCGCTTTCCTTCAATTTTGACGATTCTGTCCGCGCGGCCGAGGAGCGTAAACACCGTGTTGTCCAGGCGAATGCGGTCAGATCCATCGTTCCAGCCTTCATGATCAAGGTGGCGTCCGGAGAGCGTGAGGAGTCCTTCTCCCTCAGGAATCACGCGGCCGTCCTCGAGACGCACGCCCGCAGTGATGCCGGGGACAGTTTTCCAGGGAGGCGTTGAGATTGTCCCGTCACTTTCGAGAGACCGCCTGCGCCAGGCGATGCCGCCTGTTTCGGTGGAGCCTAAGACTTCCATGGGGAAAAGCCCGAGCGCTGCGCGTGCGACCCGGGCGCCCTCGTCATCGAGCGGGCCGGTGGAGGAAAAGGCGAGGATGACGCAGTCTCTCGCATCCTCAAAGAGCTTCGGATCCGTAAAGCGCTTCAGGTGCGCAGGAGCCGCAATGACGACGGCGCGATGTCCGCGGGCTTTGGCTTCCTTGAGCGCTTCGGCCAGATTTTCCGGATAGTGAAGGCGCTTTCCGACGATGAGCGCTTCTGGTGAAAGCAGCGGCCAGAGCGCCCGGAAGAGCAGCCCGTAAATATGCTGCGCGCTCACGGTGCCTAAGACTTCAATGGCGCCAAGGGCAGAAGTGCCTCCAGGAATTCCTGCGTCAATCGATTCGGGTTCGAAAAAGGCCTGCTCGAGGCGCTTTCTGCAGAGCTTTGCCTTTCCTGTGCTTCCGCTCGTTAGAAGAGACAGAAGCGGCGCTTTGTCGTCGAGCAGACCGAGATCATGAGGGGCTGCCAAAGCATTGAAGTCCGAGGTTCTCTCCACCGGCGAAACAAGATGCGCGACCCGGTTCCCGTCATCCATCCCGACGGCGCCGAGCGCGAGGATGGTTTTATCGAGCGCGACACCGGAATCCTCAAGGTGCTTCAGAGTGCCGGGCAGAATGTCTCCGGGCAGGATGACATGAACGCCTGCCGCCCAGAAGCCGAAGAGTGCGGGGAGTAGCTCGAGCGCATCTTCGGAATAGAGCACCGCATTTTCGCGAGTGTTGGGTGGAAGCGCCAGCGCTGCTTCCCGCCAGGCGGCAGTTCCCGCGAGAAAGCCTTTGAACGTAAGCACGCTTCCGTCGGAAAAAATGCCGATGGGCCGATCAGAAGGCTGAAGGGTAAGAATGCGGGAATTGCGGGTTTCGGAGGTCACGGCGCTGCAGGCAAAAGAGTTGGTTGCATTCGCTATTGTGCCTCAGGGATTCCGGAAAGATCAGAGTCGGGAGAATAATGATCCAGGTAAAACTCAATAATCCATAATAAAATATAGATTACTCAAAACAATCTATCTTTAATGATGACTAAAGCCACCCGTTCCACCTTGCTTCCCAGGAAGATTGCAGAGAAGCTCCGCATCGCGGGAGAACAAATCCGTCTGGCGCGTCTTCGCAGAAACTACACGGTGGCGCTAGTCGCGGATCGCGCTCAGTGCTCTGAGCTCACGGTGAGCAAAATCGAGCGCGGGGAGCCCACCGTCTCCATGGGCGCCTACCTGCGGGTGCTCTATGCGATGCAGCTTGCGGACGACATCGAACTGCTGGCGAAGCACGATCCCCTTGGGAGGGATCTGCAGGACCTGAAGCTGCGAAAGAGAGCGTCCTCGAGGTAAAACTGAGGGCGACCGGACTATTTCCTCGCGGCGGCGCGTCGCATGCGGATTCTGCGGAGCAGAAACTCCCCCGCAAAGAGGATGCCGATGAGGACATAGCTCACGCACCCGTTCCAGATCATCCAGAGTCCGCGGTCTCCATAGAGCACCGTGGCAAGCGCAACAGAGCCGTTCAGAACGAAGAACCCGCACCAGACCTTCGTGACGCCGCGGCACCAGCGGACGCCTTCGGGCGGGAGATCGGGCGTGCGGAGTCTCGCGAACTTTTCAACGATGGGTGTTGAGGATAGGGATGAGCCGAAAAGCCAGAGAAGGAAGCCGTTGACCGCGACCGGATAAAAGAGCATCGGCTCCTCGGCATCGAGGATCGCCGAGAGTGCGGCAAGGACAAGCGCAATGCCGGCGAATCCGAGGTTATTCCGCGAGGGCGACATGAGCGCCCGCAGAAGCATGATGCCGGCCAAGGAGAGCGCCACGGGCAGGATCCCGAAGCGGCTTAATCCCCACCAGGCCCAGAAGGGATAAAGGCAAATCAAAAGGGCGGCAGCGCCGCCCGTAATGACGTTCAGAAGTCGGGATGCCGACATGTCTGAAGATGGTCTTTAATCGGCCTTTCCGTCGGCGGGCTCTTCAAGGACGCGCGCGATGACCGCGACGACGTCGCCCAGGGTGCGCACCTGCTTGAAGGCTTCCGGGGAAATGCGGCGGCCGCCGAGATGGGGCTTGAGCTGCACGATCATATCGACCGCGTCGATGGAATCGATGTCGAAGTCTTCGTAGAGACGGGCTTCAGGCTTGATCTTGTCGGCGGGGATCTCGAAATCGTTCACGAGGATTTCGGAGAGGACCTGGTAGACCTTTTCTTCCTGAGGGGTGAAGGTTGTCATGTTCTTAATTCTGCTTATGCGTTTCAATGTAGGCGGCGAGCGTGCGGACGTTCCTGAAGACGGTCTTTGCCTCTTCGCTTTCCGCGGTCAGCGTGATGCCCCAGCGCTTCTTGACGGCAAGGCCGAGCTCGAGGGCGTCGATGCTGTCGAGGCCGAGCCCTTCGCCGAAGAGCGGTTCATCCGGGTCGATGTCCTCAGGCCGGATGTCTTCGAGCCCGAGCGAGGAAATGATGAGGGACTGGATTTCGGAGATCAGATCAGTCATGGCGCATCGGAGGAAGTAGGTTGACGAATCCCGGGGAAAAGTTCTCTGCCTAGGGCGAGCGTAAACCGCCGGGCAGCGAGCCGAGGGCACGAATTATAAAGGTCGAGATAGGGAGCCGCCTGAATCTCGGGAAGCGCTTCAAAGGTGAGCGTCATGGGCTTCTCGGGCAAATGCCACCAGCCGCGGTCCTTGGTGAGCCAGCGCGGGCTCGCGGTGATGCGGACCGGCGTGATCGAGCGCCCCGTGTGGAGCGCGAGCTGCGCGGCGCCCCGGTGAAGCCGCGGCATTTCGCCCTCCGGGAATTCGCTCGGCGTCCGGGTGCCTTCGGGGAATATGACGAAGGCCGTCCCCGAGTCGAGCTCCCGGGCGAGCTTTTCGATCGCATCCGGCCCCTCGGCATTAGAGACGTAGCCGGCGGCGCGAATGGGCGCGCGCGTGAAGATGTTCCTCAAAAGCGACGCCTTCACGATGGTCGTCGCCTCGGGCACGACGGAAAGGAGGCAGACGACGTCGATGAGGGAGGGATGGGAGCAGGCGAGAATCGCTCCCTCTTTCATCAGCGCCTCATGGTTTCTGACCTCTACCCGCACGAGCCGGAGCGCCGTGATGATGGCGACGAAGCGCCCGAACCACCACCGGACGACCGCACGGGCGCGCCGTCGCTCTTCTTCGGGACTCTTAGACGTCATTTTGAGCACGGGCGTAATGAGAAGCCCGAAAATGACGCCTCCGATCCCGAAGAGCGCAAAAGCGAAGGCCGTGCCCGCGAACTGGAAGGGCATCAGAACGTACCGCATGAAGGGCCTCTATGGGTCAGAGAGCGAGTGCGCCCGATTTCGCCCACACCCAGGCCGCATGGCGGTCGAGGTGCGTGAAGAAGGGCGCTTCCGACGCAATGAGCCACCTGAGAACCTCGAGGTTGGCAGGCGTGCCGGCGAGTTCCGCGAGGCGCGGGTCAGGGACTTCGCCGGATTCGAGGGGCCGCGTGGTAATGGCGCAATAGGGGCCCTTCTGCTTTTCCTTCGCCCAGACTTCCGGGTCCGCACTTTCATTCTGGCGCCCGAGGAGGAGTCCCCAGACATGCGTGACGCCGGGCGCATCAAAGTCGACCGGGGGCTTGGCTTCCGCAACGGTCAGAATGACCGTCTCGTGCTGAAGAAGTTCGCTCACGGCGGACTCGAAGGCGGCTTCAGCGCTCCAGGGGCCGTTCGCGAGTGCAGTCAAGGCTCCTTTGTGGCCGAGCGCAATCGAAAGAAGGCTCGCGGGGCCGTTGTGAACGCTCGCCGCAAATTTGGCGGGCGAAAGCGGCTCATCGTGCGCCGTAGCGGTGAGAAGCTCCGTCGCGAGCGCCGCATCTCCCCAGCGGGACGCATAAACCCAGGGGGCGTCGGGCGCTTTCGCGGCGAGGGGCCCCAGCACCTCGGCGAGCGCCCGCCCGAGAGGCGTGAGGCGCCGGCGAAGCATCGCAGGGATCGCAGCAGCTTTCGCCGACGGCTCTTCTGCACCGGGAGGCGCATAGGGCGAGGATTCAAGTCCGAAGGACGGGAGCGAGGCGGCCTCGCGCCAGTCGTCCTTCCCGGCGAGGCCGGGCGCCCAGGCTGCCCAGTCGAGGATCTGTGCGGCGTTCTGCATGAGGATGTGCGATTCCCGAGAAGATTGAAAGCTTCAGATTTTAAAGATTTCCCCGCCGCCTTTCTCCTTTAGCCTCCCCGATGCTTCAGAGCGGCAGTCTTTCCGTTCGTCCGCCCGAAAGCACGTAGCTCCGCCCCTCCAGGGTGAGGAAGTGAAGTGTCTGGGAAAAATCGCCCCTCGCAATCGTAAGCGTTTCCCGGGATGCCGGTGCTCGCCTCGCCGGTGCTTCTGCGGAAAGCGCCTCAGAGAGAATTCTTCCCGTCGGAAGCGGCAGCGGCGCATCGTCGTCGAGGAGCCCCAGCATCGTCATGAGGGTCGCCGCAAAGTCTTCGTGCGTCGCGGGTTCCGGATGGCGTCCGAAGCCGGGGAAGCGGCTCCCCTCAATTGCGAGAAGCGCATGCGTTTCCTGCGGCAGGAGCCCTCCGTGCGCGCCGCTCCCTAAGCAGAGTGCATTCGTCATGACGCAGCGCCCGGTTTCGGGGTCGCCCCTCGGGATGAACCGGATGTCGGGGCCGCGCGGGTGAGCGCTCGAGAGAAGTCCCTCCGAGAAGGTTCCGGGAATGAGGCCCTCGCGGGCGCCGGGACGGTCCGGATCGGGCTGGGAAAAGACCATGCCGACCTCGGGCGAATTCATAAGGGCATCCCGCACGGCTTCGAGCGTTTCCCGCTTCTTCCCCGGCACCCAGATGCCGGAGGTGTATTCGCCGATCAGAATGACGTCGTCTGCCCGGGGTTCTGCGCCCCGCGCGATGTCGCTTCCCGTCAGCACGTGAAAACCTGCATTCTCGAGAATCTCTTCAAAGTCGGCATGCCGCGCGACCTCAACATGGCCGTGGTCCGACATGACGACGAGCTGAATGTCCTTCGCGCGCCCCTGCGTTTCCCACCAGTCGAGCACCCGCCCGAATTCGTGGTCCGCCTGCCGGAGGCCCTCGAGCGTTTTGTCGGAGAAGAGCCCGAGCTCGTGCTCGCTGTGGTCGGGCTCCCCGATCCAGAGAACCGTCGCTTCGGCAAGCCCCTCGGGGCCGTCCTTCAATTCGCGCTCGAAAAAGAGGTCGACCGTGAGCTTCGTGCCGAGCATATCGGGGAATTCGAGCGGGACGCCTTTCCCGTGCGTGCGGATGAGTTCATGCGCTTCTCTCGCCGGAATCGTTTGGTCAAGCGCATGCACCGGAGCGTTGAGGTGGCCCTTAAAGTCCGAGGCATGCACATGCTGGAGCCGCGTGCTCCCCGGCGAATTGGCGCAGTAGATTCGAAGGCGCTTTCCCTCTCGCGCGAGCCGGGCGCCTAAATCCGGTACTGCATAGAGCCCGTGCATGAGGGCGTCGGCTTCCATGACGGAGTTGATGCGGAAGCCTTCAAAGAGGTGCGTCCGGCGCTTTTCGTCCTCGTAGCAGAAGCTGTTGGCGATGACGCCGTGGCGCTCCGGGCGGACCCCGGAAAAGATCGACGGGTGGTTGACGTAGGTTTCCGTAGGGAAGCAGGCGAGGTAGTTCTCCCACGTATGGGACTTTTCCAGAAAGCCCGCGAGCCGCGGCATGTTTTCGGGCGTCGCAAAGTCGGGCCTCAGCCCGTCGAAGCCCACGATCAGAAATTTCAAGGACATCTCAAAAAACATGCCGCACGAGAAAGCGGTTCTGCGTGCGGCATTTCATCCAAAACAATCAAAAAACCTTATCGGCTCTGCGGGTCGAGCTTCTGCTGGACCCAGTCGCCGAGAAGCGACATGGAAAGCGTCGAAATCACAATGACGACGCCCGGAATGACGGCGATCCACCAGGCGGTGGTGAGGTAGTCGCGCCCGAAGCCGAGCATGGTGCCCAACGAACTCATCGGGGGCTGCACGCCCACGCCGAGGAAGGAGAGCGACGTTTCAAGCAGAATCATCCCGGGGAAGTTGAGCGTCATGTTGACGACAAGAGCGCTCGCGATGTTGGGAAGAATGTGCCTCAAAAGGATCCGCCGGGTCGGAATGCCGAGGCTCTCAAGCGCTCCGGCATAGCCTTCGGTATAGGCCGACCGCGCGAGGTTTCTTGCGAGCCTCGCGTACCGGTCCCAGCCGTAGACCGCCATGATCACGATGATCACCTTCACGTCGGTGCCGAGGAAGGCAAGGATCGTAAGCGCAAGCACGATGAAGGGCAGCGACGCCGTAAAGTCGATCCCGGTGTTGACGAGGTCGTCGATGAAGCCCCCGAACCGGGCGGCGAGGAACCCGAGCGCCGTGCCGACGATGGCACCGAGAAGCGTGCCCGTCACGGCAAGGACGAAGGAAAGCCTCAGGGAATAGAGGAGCCTCGAGAGCACGTCGCGCCCGAGCTCGTCGGTCCCGAGCGGGTGCGCGAGCGACGTAAAGGGCGCTACGAGCCTCGACATCAGATCCATGTCCTCGAGCCCGTAGGGGGCGGCGACCGGCGCGAGAAGACCCGCGCAGAAGAAGACGACGAGGATTATGGCCGAGAGCCCGGCGAGCCCGCGGGGCCTTCCGGCAATGATCCGGGAGAGAAGCCCCGGTTTTTGAAGCGTGTCTGTGGCAGCAGTCATTTTCGTTTGATCCCCCGGGAAGCGGTCAGTTTTCCTTCCTCAGGCGCGGATTCACGACGAGGGCGAGAATGTCCATGAGGAGGTTGGCGAGGATGAGGGATGCGCCTGTGGCGAGCACGATCATCTGCACGACCGGAATGTCGCGAAGCGCCACCGACTGAACGAGGAGCTTCCCGACGCCGGGCCAGGAGAAGACTGTTTCCGTGATGACGGCGCCGGCAACGAGGGTGCCGAGGAAAAAGCCGAGAATCGTGAGAATCGAGAGCATTGCGTTCGGGAGCGCATGGAGCCAGATGATGCGGGCCTTCGGGAGCCCTCTCATCTTTGCCGCCCGCACGCACGGGAGCCGCATGGCTTCAAGCATCGCGCTTCTCGCGTAGCGCGAGAAGATCGCCGCTTCTGCGGTCGCCATCGTGATGATCGGCATGATGTAGTGGAGGAGCGTCGCATTACCGTAGGACGGAAGCCACCCGAGCCAGATCGAGAAGACGAGAAGAAGGAGCACGCCCATGAAGAAGTTGGGAACCGCGTAGCCGAAGACCGAGAGCACCATCATGCCGCGGTCGAGCGCGGTGTCGCGATGGAGCGCCGCAATGACGCCCGACGGAATGCCGATGAGAAGCGTCACTATGGCCGTGGGGACCATGAGGTCGATCGTGGCGTCGAGCGCCTCGAGGAAGACGTCCTTCACGGGCTGGCTCGTCGCGTAGCTCACGCCCATGTCGAGCGTGAGCGCCTTCTGGATGTAGACGATGAACTGCTCCCAGAGGGGCTTATTCAACCCCCACTGTTCGCGGAAGGCGTCGAGCGCGATCTGGTCGGCCGAGTCGCCGAGCATGAGGCGCGCGGGGTCGCCCGTCATGTGAAGCCCGAAGAAGACGCAGGCTGCAAGGAGGAGGAGCGTCAGGGCCGAGCGGAAGACAAGTCTCGAAATGAGTGCGAACATGAATCAGTCTCCCGATTGCTGCGAGGGGCCGGGAAGCGGCGCATCGGTGATGAAGGAGTGCTTCACGAAGCAGGCGGTCTGGTGATGGTCGTTGACGGCCTCGAGCTGCGGAACCTCTTTTCTGCAGCGGTCGCACGCGACGGGGCAGCGGTTCGCGAAGACGCACCCCTCGGGGCGCTCCATCGGACTCGGCATCACGCCCTTCGGATAGAAGCGGATCACGTCGTCCTCGGCGCCGGGCGTTGAGGCGAGAAGGAGCCTCGTATAGGGATGCTGCGGGTGGTGGAAGACTTCGTCGACGGGCCCGAGCTCGACGATGCGGCCCAGGTACATCACCGCCGCGCGGTCGCAGAGGTAGCGCACGACGTTCAAGTTATGCGAAACAAAGAGCATCGCCATGTGGGTGGCGGCCTTCAGGCGATTCAGAAGCGCGAGGACCTGGGCCTGAATCGAGACGTCGAGCGACGCCACGGGTTCGTCGCAGACGAGGAGTGCGGGCCGCAGCGCCACCGCTCGGGCAATCGCCGCGCGCTGAAGCTGCCCGCCCGACATGACGCCGGGGAGCTTCTTCGCATTGTGTTCGGGAAGACCCACGGCGCGAAGAACCTGGAGCGCCTTCGTGCATGCGTCTTCGTGGGAGAGGTGGAGGTGCACCTCAAGAGGTTCCGCGATCTGGTCTAGGACGCTCATCCGCTCGTCAAAGCAGCTGAAGGGGTCCTGGTAGATCATCTGCGCGGCGGCTCGCTGCGCTCTCCAGGGAGCGGTCCGGGGTTCGGGATATTCCTCGTCGCGGAATTTGACCGACCCCGAGGTCGGGCGCATGAGGCCGAGCATGAGGCGGGCAAGCGTGGACTTGCCGCACCCCGATTCGCCGACGAGCCCGAGCACTTCGCCGCTCTTAATCTGAAGATCAATGTCCTCGAGCACGTTCCAGGGCGTTTTGCGTCCGAAGAAACCGCGGCGCGCGTAGTAGCAGTGCTTTTTGATCCGGGCGTCGACGATGACGGGGAAGTCGCTCTTCTGAACGCTTCCGAACCCCTTCCGGTCGATTTCCTGTTCGATCCTGATCGACCCCGCGCCTTCCGGAGCCGCAGCCGCGAGCTCCTCGAGCTTTTCGAGGTCGGCCGTGCGCGTATGGGCATTGTCGCAGCGCGTGCACCAGTCGGGCGCAATGGCGATCATGCGTGGAAGATTTTCGCGGCAGCGGGTTTCCGCGAGCACGCACCGGCTCGCGAAGGGGCAGCCTTTCCCCAATTCGGAGGGCGAAGGCACTTCGCCCTCAATGGGCTTTAAGGACCCCCGGGGGCTTTCCATGTCGGGCATGGCATTGAGAAGCCCTTCGGTATAGGGGTGCGAGGGATTGGGAATCACCTTGCTGCAGGGACCCACTTCCATGAGGGTGCCTGCGTACATGACGGCCACGCGGTCGGCAACGTCGCGCGCGAGGTGAAGGTCGTGCGTGACGAGAAGCATCGACATTCCGCGGGCGCGCACGAGGTCTCTCAGTTCCGAGAGGATCTCGCGCTGCACGACCACGTCGAGCGCCGTCGTGGGCTCGTCGGCCAGCAGAAGCTTCGGCGCTCCGATGAGCGCAAGCGCAATCAGCACGCGCTGGCGCATGCCGCCCGAGAGCTGGTGCGGATAGCTCGAGATCCGCTTTTCGGGGGCGGTGATGCCGACCTGCTTCAGGAATGAGATCGCGAGCTCAGTGAGTTCCTTCTTCTTTTCAAAGAGGAGCCGTTCGCTCGCGCGGTCCCGGTAGTCGGGATGACGGTAGACGATGGTTTCAATGAGCTGGTCGCCGATCGTGCGCATGGGGTTCAAAGCCGCCATGGCGTCCTGCACGATCATGCTGATTTCGGCGCCGCGGATGCGGCGGAGCTCCTTTTCAGGGGCGCCTGCGAGTTCGCGGCCCTCGAACCGGATGCTCCCGGTCGTGGTGTTCCTCGACCCCGCAAGGCCGAGGATCGACCTTGCGAGGACGGATTTGCCTGACCCCGATTCGCCGATGAGAGCGAGCGTCTCGCCCTTCGGAAGATCAAGGTCGATTCCGTGAAGCACTTCAACGCCGCTGAAGGCGACTCGGAGGTCCCGGATCGTGAGGAGCGGTTCGGGGTCTGCACGGAGATCGGAGGATAAGTCTGTTTCCTTCATTCTTCTGGTCTTTTTCGGGGTCAGGAATCAGGGGATTACTTGAACTTCAGGTTTCTTGCCGAAAGATCAAGCGCGCCCTGGGTGCCCGGCTCCCAGATCACGTTCTTCTGCTTCCCGTAAATCATCGGAAGCGCGTAGATCGGGCAGGCGAGCGGGTCGGTGAAGAAGACTTCCTGCATTTCCTTCCAGGCGGCCTTGCGGGCGGCCGGGTCGGTCGAGGATTCAAGGATCTTGCCGAGGTCGCCGAACTTCTGGTACTCGGGCGAGTGGACGAAGTAGCCGCTCGCATCCCAGAAGGCGCCCGGCTTCATGCGGCGCCAGAGCTGCGAGGCGGGATCGGGGAAGTAGGCCGAGAGCGACGCATTGTTGATCATGCGGGTGGCGCCCGGGGCTTCAACCTGAGACCAGTTTTCCTTCACCTCGATCTTCACGTTGATGCCGACCGCCTTCAGCATGCCGGCAATCGCCTGGGAAACGGTGAGCTCCTGCGTGTAGTAGCCCGCCTGGATGCGCCAGACGATCTGCTGACCCTTGTACCCCGACGCCTTCACGAGCTCGCGGGCCTTCTGCGGGTTGTAGAGCTTCTTGTCGAGTTCCGGGATGAAGAGGTCGCCGAAGGTCTTTGACTGGAAGCTGTTCGCGGGCGTCGTCTTTCCGCCCATCAGAGCTTCGACGAGGAGGTCGCGGTCGATGGCGTAGAGGAATGCCTGGCGAAGCTCCTTCGTCATGATTTTGTTCGACTTGTCGTCAAAGACGAGGGAGTAGATGTTGTCGATCGGGCCCCCGACCACGTCGATGCGGCCGTCCTTAGACAAGGGCTTCACCTGATCGGGGGGAACCTCGGTAATGAGGTCGAATTCGCCCGAGCGCAGGCCCGCGACGCGCGACGACAATTCCGGCACCTCAACGAAGGAGAGCTTTTCGGCCGGAGCCTTTTCGCCCCAGTAGCCGTCAAAGCGTTTGAGTTCGAGGCGGTTGCCGGTCCTGAAGGAGACGATTTCATAGGGACCGGTGCCGATCGGGTGCTTGATCCAGTTGTCCCAGCCGCCAGCCTTTTTCCAGCCGTCTTCGGAAATGATTTCCGACATGCGCGCGGAGAAGCGGCGTTCAATCAGGGGGTCGGGCGTCTTCATCGTGACGCGCACGGTGTAGTCGTCCACCTTTTCAACGGACTTGAGGCCTCCCAGGAACTCAACCGCAGCGGGGCGTCCCGGGGCGGTGTCCGAGAGGAAGCGTTCGGGGCCGAAGGAGAAGACCACGTCGTCGGCCGTAAAGTCCGTGCCGTCCTGGAACTTCACGCCCTGACGGAGCTTGAATTCGACGGTTTCAGGCGAAATGCGCGTCCAGGAAACCGCGAGACCCGGCTGCAGTTCGCCCGTCTTCTGATCGGCGTGGATGAGCGTTTCGAAAATGGAGAACGCAACGCGCTCGAGCGGATTGTGGTTCTTGCCCTGCGGCTCGATGATGGTCGGCAGCTGAGGCATGGCCACGACCATGTGCTGAGCGCTCGCCCAGGCCTGAGAGGCAAAGAGGCTCGCGGCAATGACGGCACCGGCGAGGATCGACGGGTGCGCTTTGGGGAATTGGGCCATGGCGGATTCCTTGAAAATGGCGTGTCCGGTGATATAAAGACGGGTTCGGGATTTGAAGAACGGTGCCTGGACACTAAGGGGCGCTCGTTATTCTTCCCGCCGGCCATTAAGGTTTGCTTTAAATTGTGTGACGTTTCCATGACGGGCGCGTCCGCCAAAAGGCGTACTCACCCGGGTGATTCGCCCGTAATTACCCGCAATGGGGACGGAATTTCCCTTAATTTTCCTCTTTTCTCTTCATGCGAATTATGACCGAGCGACACGTCATTGATTTTGAAAGACGATTCGGAGGCGTCGCCCGCCTCTATGGAAAGGAGGGCGCTGCTTCCATCCGGGAGACGCACTTCTGCGTCGTGGGCGTGGGAGGCGTCGGTTCCTGGGCGGTGGAGGCGCTCGCCCGCACCGGGGCGGAAAAGTTGACGCTCATCGACCTCGACAATGTGGCCGAGAGCAACACCAACCGCCAGATTCAAGCGCTCGGCGAAGCCTACGGCATGGCGAAGGTGGACGCCCTGAAGGCCCGCATCGCGCTCATCAATCCGAGGGCCGTCGTGTCCTGCGTTGAGGACTTCGTGGACGAGGAGAATGCGGCGGACCTGATCCCCGCGGACGCGATCGTGCTCGACTGCATCGATCAGGTGCGCGCGAAGGCGGCGCTCATTGCGCACTGCCGCTCGAGAAAGCAGTTCATCGTGGTTTCGGGGGCGGGAGGCGGCCGCACCAACCCCCTTGAAATCAAAGAGGGCGACCTCGGGCGCATTTCGGGCGACCCGCTTCTCGCATCGGTGCGCTATCGCCTCAGAAAGGAATACGGGTTCCCGAAGGCGTCGCCCGATGCCGGGAAGCCGGGGAAGCCCCTCCCGCCCCTCTTTCGCGTGCCGGCCGTTTATTCGGCGGAGCCCGTCAAAAAGCCCCTGGGCGACGAAGCCTGCAGCGTGGAGACGACGGCGGGGCTTGCCTGCTCGGGCTACGGCTCAGGGATTGTCGTCACGGCGAGCTTCGGCATGGCGGCCGCTTCAATTGCCATGCGGGAGGCTGTGAGGAGAGGTCCGCAGTCCTGATCCGCATGAAGGGATGAAAAAGGCGCTCCGGACTCGTTCCGTGAAGCGCCTTTCCTGTCAGGACGGATTGAAATTACGCTTTGAGCGGCAGCCGCGCCTCAACGATTGCGCGGAAGGCTTCGACGGAGTTCGCAAGTGCGAGGTCGTTGAAGTCGAACCCCGGATTGTGAAGCGCCGCCAGGTGTTCCTTGTCTCTGAGGCCCACCTTCATGTAGACCCCGGGGACGGCTTCGCTCATGAAGGCGAAGTCCTCGCCGCCCATCGAGGGCTTGGCGTTCGTGACGACGTTCTCGTCGCCGAAAACGGGCTTCAGAGCGTCGATCGCCGCAAGCGCGAGCTTCTCATCGTTGATCTGGGGCGGATAGCGCCTCTGGTAGTCGAGCTTCACGACGCCCCCGAAGGTGGTGCCGATGCCGGAGGTGATTTCGTTGAAGCGCTTTTCAATCAGATCGCGCACCTTTCCGTCGAACGTGCGGATCGTCGCGGAAAGCTCCACGCGCTGCGGAATGACGGTGGGAGCGAGCGGGTCGCCCGCATGCACGTAGCAGCAGGAGACGACGGCGGAGTCGTTGGGATCAACGCGGCGCGAGACGATGGTCTGAAGCGCAAGGATGAGTTCGGCGGCGGCGGGCATCGGGTCGATTGCTTCCTGCGGACGCGCACCGTGGCCGCCCCGGCCCTCGACCGTCATGTAGGCGATGTCGACCGATGCCGTCATGGGGCCGGGCTGAAGGAGAATGGTGCCGAGATCATGCGACGGGTCCCCGTGAATGGCGTAGACCTCCTTGCAGGGGAAGCGCTTGAAGAGCCCGTCCTTGATCATGAGATCGGCGCCCGCCCAGCCTTCCTCGCCCGGCTGGAAGATGACGGCGACGGACCCCGCAAAGTTGCGGTGCTTCGACAAATAGAGCGCTGTTGCCAGAGCCCCCGCCGTATGACCGTCGTGACCGCATAGGTGCGCGCACTTTTCGACTTCGCTCGTCCACGGGTTCTTGGTTTCATCCTGAATGGGAAGCGCGTCCGTGTCGCCGCGCAGACCGATCATGGGTCCGTCCTCGCGGCCCTTGATGAGCGCAACGACGCCGTTCTTTTCAACGCGCTCCACGCGGTCGACGGGGAAGGTCGAGAGAAAGGCCTCAAGCTTTTCTGCCGTCCGGGCCGTATCCATGCCGATTTCCGGATGGCGGTGAAGATCGCGGCGGAATTCAACAATGCGCTCGGCATCCTCGCGGCCGAGAAGCGCTTCAAGCGTGCGTGGCATCTGGGGAAAGCTCCTTAAAGAAAACCAAATCAGAATTTCAGGGTGCTTCCATTATGGGCCCGGGAAAGAAAAGCGGCAGAAGAGGGCGCGGCGGGAAGCTGATCCATGTCCTCCCGGCTCCGCTCTTTCTCGTAGGCCGGGCCGGCCCGGGCGAGCCCGCGTATGATGAGGAGCATGCCGAACGCTTCGAATGTTTGTCAGGAGTTTCTTCCATGGTCGATCCGCTTCTCCAGAATGCCGTCGTTTCAACGCGCAGCCTCACGCTTCCCTGCGGCACGCTCCTTCTCGGCGCAGTTGACGGAACGCTCGCCTTCTGCGACTGGGAGTCGGGCTGGCATCGCGCGACCGTCCAGAAGCGGATTGATCGATTTCTGAAGGGCCCTTATGAAAATCGCCCTGATGCGCTCCTCGACCGCACGGAGGCGGAGCTTCGCGAATACTGGGCTGGAAAGCGCCGCACGTTCGACCTTCCGCTCCTCTTTCTCGGCACCGATTTCCAGAAGGATGTCTGGAATGCGCTTCTCGATATTCCCTGGGGCGAAACCGTGAGCTACGGCGACCTCGCCCGCAGGATCGGGCGTCCTAAAGCCACTCGTGCCGTCGGGGTAGCCGTCGGTGAAAATCCCTTTTCCATCATCGTCCCCTGCCACCGCGTGATCGGGAAGGACGGATCCATCACGGGCTACGGCGGCGGGCTCGATGCCAAGCGCATGCTTCTCGGAATTGAGGGCGTCTCAATCTGAAAGACTACGGGCGCAGGCCCGAAGAAATACATTTTGAAATGATTTGAGGCCATTGAGGAGAAGCTGCGCGAATAATATTTCGGAATACGAACTATTTTGAATCCGAAATTACTCATGAAAGACGCTTCCTCTCCTCCCATAACGCTCCTTTTCGATCTGGCGTTCGCGCTCCTTGTCCGGGGCGCCGAGACGCCGGACCAGGTTTCGGACGTGCGCTCAGGCCGCATTTCCATCGCAAAGGGTCGGATCCTATCCGTCCTCGCGCGGCAGAGCGGCGGACCGGACGGCAGCAAATGCGCGCTGCGCCTCAAGGACCTCGCGGAATTGACGGGCTTCGCGCCTTCCACGGTTTCGGAAGCCGTGGAGGAACTCGCCGCGCTCGGGCTTCTTACGCGCGAGCGGCTTCTGACTGACCGGCGCACGGTGGCGATCCGCATTACGGAAAAAGGGCGTGAGTGCACGGTCGGGAAGGAACTCGCCGCCATCTGGCAGGAAACGACGAAAGGGATTCCGGCGAGCGACCTCGAGGCCTTCTGGCGGGTAGTGACGGAAGCTTCCGGGAAGCTCGAAAAATCAACCGAACGTTCAATTTTGAAATCATGATGACGCCGCACGCTTTCTTTTCGCTTGTCGCCCCGGGCCTCTTTTCGGGCGTTCTTTGCCTGGGCTTCCTCGTTCCGGGCGCTTTCGCTGTTTCTCCGGACGCACCGTCCGGAGCGCCGGGCATGGGCGTGAAGGCCCCGGCAGTGGCCGCAGGGAAGGTCTTTGCGGTCGACGCCCTGCCCGGGCGCCGGTATTCCGCGCGGATCGTGTCGCCTGCGGTTGTGAGCATTACCTCCCGCATTTCGGGCGAGATCATCGAGGCGCCTTTTGCCGAAGGCGGGCGCGTGAAAAAGGGAGATGTGCTTTTCCGGCTCGACCCGGTTCGATACGAGGCGGCGGTGAAAAGCGCCGAAGGCGCGAGAAGGGAGGCTCAAGCCGAGCTCGAGTATGCAAGGCGGTCGCTCGCGCGTGTCAAAAAGCTTTGGGAGCAGAATGCCGAGAGCCGCGACGCCTATGATGCGGCGGTGCGCACGGCAAAGACTGCGGAAGCGGCGCTCCTCGCGGCCGAAGCCAATGAGACGCTCGCCCAGGATGATCTGAAGCACACGGTGATCGCCGCGCCCTCCGCCGGGCGTGCGGGCGTCGCCGCCTTTCCGGTCGGGAGCTGGGTCACGTCTTCTTCAGGAGCCCTCACGACCGTGGCGGCAACCGATCCCGTGCGCGTGCGGTTTGCAGTTTCCATGAAGGATGCGGCCTCGCTTTTCGGCTCTGTCGAAAAGCTCCGCGAGGAAGGAACGGCGAGGATTATGCTCGCCGACGGAACGAAGCTCCCGGGTGCCGCGCGCATAGCGTTCACCGACAACAGCGCAGGCGCGGACACCGATACGCTCGACGTTTATGCCGAGATCTCGAATCCCGATGAAGCGCTCGTTCCGGGAAGCACCGTCGCCGTTGAGCTCGAGCGGCGCGCCCGGGGCGGCGCGCTCGGGGTTCTTCCATCCGCAGTGATGCATGACGAAAAAGGCGCCTGGGTCTGGGTGGTGACGAAGGAGAACCGCGCGGAGAAGCGCCGGGTAGAGATCGAGAGTACGACGGAGTCCGCCGCGATTGTTTCCTCGGGGCTGAGCGCCGGCGAAACCGTCATCACGGACGGGACCCATAAGCCCCGCGAGGGCGAGCCCGTGCGGATTGTCGAAGGAGAGTGACGATGCTCTCGCGAATCTTCATTCTCAGGCCGAGGCTTGCGGCAGTCCTCAACATCATCATCACGCTCGCCGGCATCATCGGTCTCATGAATCTCCCCGTTGAGGAGTATCCCAACATTGCGCCGCCGTCGCTCTTTGTGTCGGCGAGCTATACGGGCGCGAGCGCGGACGTGGTGGAGCAGACGGTCGGGATGCCGATCGAGGACGAGATCAACGGCATCGACGATCTGCTCTATTTTTCGTCGACGAGCTCGAACGACGGCTCCTACAGCTGCTCGGTCACCTTCAGAACGGGAACGGACACGGACATTGCGCTCGTCAACCTCCAGAATGCGGTGAAGCGCGCCGAGGCGCAGCTCCCTTCAGAAGTTACGCGCACGGGGATCCGCGTTGAAAAACGCGGCGACGACAATCTCGGCATGATTGCCTTTCTGACGGACGGCTCGAAGCTCTCTCAGTCCGACCTCGTCAACTACGTGAACGATACGTTGAAGGACGCGCTCGCCCGCGTGGAAGGCGTGTCGTCCGCGGAACTCATGTCGAACCGCTGGAGCGCGATGCGAATCTGGCTTGATCCCCTGCGTCTCGCGGGGCTCGGGCTCTCGGCCGAGGACGTGAGGGCGGCGGTCGAATCGCAGAATCTCGCGGGTGCGGCGGGCTCCATCGGCTCCGAAGGCGCGAGTCAGTGGATCACCTATAAGTTGAACGTCACCGGGCGCCTCAGAACCGTTGAAGAGTTCGAGAACGTCGTCGTCAGAACGGATCCGGAAAAGGGCCGGCAGGTGCTTCTCAAGGACATTGCCCGGGTCGAACTCGGCAGCGTTTCCTATGCGGGCAAAGTCATGCATAACGGCGAGGAGTCCGTGGGCCTCGGGCTCTACCGGGCGCCGGACGCCAATGCGCTCTCGACCATGAACCGCGTGAAGGCGGAGCTCGAGCGCTGGAAGCCCCGCTTCCCCGAGGGCGTCTCCTACGTCTTCGGCTACGACCCCACCGAATTCATCCAGGTCTCGATGGAAGAGATGGCGACAACCCTCATCGCGGCGCTCGCGCTAGTCGTCGGCGTCACCTGGCTTTTCCTTGGCGACTGGCGCGCGACCCTCGTTCCCGCATCCGCCATTCCGGTGTCGCTTCTCGGAGCGTTTGCGGGCCTCTATCTCCTTGGGTTCTCCATCAACACGCTCACGATGTTCGGCCTCATTTTGGTGATCGGGTCGCTCGTCGACGACGCCATCGTAGTGGTTGAAAACACGCAGCGCCTGATTGACGAAGGGCTCGAACCCCGGGAGGCCGCCGAGAAGAGCATGGGGGAAATCACGGGCGCCGTCATTGCGACCACGCTCGTCACGATCGCCTGCTACGCGCCGCTTCTCTTCTATTCGGGCATGACGGGGGAAATCTACAAGCAGTTTGCGGCGAGCATGTGCATTGCGCTCACGCTCTCAACCGTCGTGGCGCTCACGCTTTCGCCGGCCCTTTGCGGCCTCATCCTTCGCCGGCGCGAGGCGGGCTCGGGCGGGTTCCTGCTTCGGGCGGCCGAATCCGGTCTCGGATGGCTGCGCGACCGGTATCTCGGGGGCGTCGGCGTGCTTTTGAAGCACATGACCCTCTCGCTCCTCATTTTCGCGGGGGTCTGCGCGGGCGTCTGGTTCCTCTACCGGAGCCTCCCGGCATCGTTTCTCCCCGCTGAAGACAAGGGCGTCGTCATGGTCAATATGGAGCTCGCTCCCGGTGCGGCGCAGGTCCGCACGGAAGCCGCCATGACCGGGATGCGCGAGAGAATCGCGGCCATCCCGGGCGTGCGCTCCACCATGACGATGTCGGGCATGAGCATGATGAGCGGCTCGGGCGAAAACGTCGCCATGTGCATCGCGGACCTTGACGCCTGGGACAAGCGCACGGCCCCGGAGCGCTCAATCGCGAGCATCATGACGAAGATCCGGAGGTCGACCGAGGACATGGCCTCGGCCGAAGTCACGCCTTTTGCGCCGCCCGCAATCATGGGGCTCGGAGCCATGGGCGGCGTTTCCTTTGAACTCTGCTCAACTTCGGGTACGACGCCTGCTGAACTCGCCCGGACGGCCCAAAGCATCGCCGACGAGCTCGCGAAGTCGGGCGCGGTGCGCTCCGCAATGACGAGCTTCCGCGCGGACACGGTGCAGCTTCGCTTCACGCTTGACCGGGCAAAGGCGGAACTCCTCGGCGTCTCGGCGCAGGACGCCTATTCGGCGCTCCAGAATGCGCTCGCCTCCTACTACATAAATGACTTCACCATGAACAACAACAACTACGAGGTCATCATGCAGGCGGAGCCCGGCTTCCGCGCCAATGCCCGGGACATTGAGGAAATTTCGGTCGTCAATTCGTCGGGCCACCTGGTGCCCCTCTCCGCGATCGGGTCGGTCTCCTACGAGACGGGCGCGCGGGAGCTCTCGCGCTTCAACAAGATGAGCTCGGCCTCGATGAACGTGCAGACGGCAGAAGGCGCGAGCGAAGGCGAAGTCTTCTCCGTCATTGAATCGATGAAGCTCCCCGAAGGCTACACGATTGAATGGACGGGCTTAAGCCGCCAGCAGGTGGAAAATCAGGGGAGGATCGTGCTCTTCACGGGTCTCGCGCTCCTATTTGCCTACCTCTTCCTCGTTGCGCAGTATGAGAGCTGGATGATGCCGGTTTCCGTCATGCTCTCCGTCGTCTTTGCGCTCGCGGGCGGCCTTCTCGGGCTCAAAATCGCCGGGCTCGACCTCAGCATCTACGCGCAGCTCGGGCTCGTCATGCTGATCGGGCTTTCCGCGAAGAGCGCCATTCTGATGGTGGAATTTTCGAAGGTGAAGCGCGAGTCCGGGCTCCCGGCTGATGACGCCGCCGCTGCTGGCGCCTCGCAGCGCTTCCGCGCCGTCATGATGACCGCCTGGTCCTTCATCTTCGGCGTCCTCCCGATGGTGTTTGCAACGGGTGCGGGGTCGGGGAGCCGCGAGGCGATCGGCGTGACGACCTTTTCCGGGATGCTCCTTGCAAGCATCATCGGAATCTTCTTTACGCCCGTCTTCTACGCGTTCCTTGAGCGCGTAATGGATCGCTTCAGAAGGAAGTAAAGCGGGAAGCGCGGGAAAAGAAAAACCCGGCAGAGCTTCTGAAGGCTCTGTCGGGTTTTTCTGTGCTGAATGACGTCAGGCGCGATCAGCGGACGAGACCGTACGGCCACTGGCTCGTGCCGTACATGTTGTAGACGTGCTTGTAGCCCGATTCGACGAGGATGCGCGAGGCTTTTTCAGCACGAACGCCCGAGCGGCAGATCACGAGGACCTTGTCGTCGACGTTCGGAATCGCCTTGAGGCGCATGCCGGGCGTGAAGGTCGAGAGCGGCACGTTGACCGAGCCCTGAATGTGGCCGGAGGCGAATTCGTCGGGTTCGCGGACGTCGACGACGGTGACGCCGGCTTCAATCATCTTTTTGGCTTCTGCCGGGGCAACCTTCGCGTACGCAGGGTTTGAATAGGTAAGGGGAACCGCGGGCTGGGGGTTGACGGGTTCAAGAGCATGGGCGCTCCCGGCGATGCCGAAGGAGAGCGCAGCGGCCGCACAGGCGGCTCCGATTTTCTTCATCATGATGAAATTCTTCAAAAATGAAAAACATTATGGAGGGACGAAGCACGCAATGCGCGTCGTGTCCGCTCCGGAATTGCGGTGATTCTCTCACGAAGCGGTTGCCTGAGGCTTAAAGGCGGCGGGTCTTCGCCTCATTCCGCCCATTCGGCGTCGTAGAAGTCGAAGCTACCGTCCGGCATCACGTGGAAGTTCTTCAATTCCTTTCTGGCAGCTGCGGTCGTCATTTCGAAGACCAGAGGCGCCCACGGCGCGTCCGCATGCACGAGCTTCTGGAGTTCCGCGTAAAGCGCGTCGCGCCTGGCAGGATCCGTTTCTGCAATGGCCTCGTCGAAGAGCCGGTCTGCCTGCGGGTTCCGGTAGTAGGAATCGTCAAGGAGCACGGGCGGCATGTTGCGGCTGTAAAGAAGCGGGCGAAGTCCCCAGTCGGGTTCCGCGGTGGAATTGCTCCAGCCGCGAAGGAAGAGCCGGTGTTCGGACTCCTCGGGCGTTCTTGCGCCGAAGACGAGGCTTCGCTGCCCGGCCTCGAGCGCTCGCGTCGTGACGCGGATTCCGACCTGGGCGAGCTGCTGCTGGAGGAACTGAAGCATCTTCATGCTTTTGCTGTCGTTGTAGGCTGACCAGAGCGTCGTTTCAAATCCCTGCGGGTAGCCGGCTTCCTTCAGGAGCTCTCTTGCGCGCTGCGGGTCATAGGGAAATTCGCCGAAATCGACGGCGCCCTCGATCTGCGCGGGAAGGTAGCCTGTGGACGGGACGGCCATACCGTTGTAGGCGACCTTGACGAGCGCCCTGCGGTTGATGGCGTAGTTCACGGCCTGTCGGACCCTGATGTCGCCGAAAGGCTTTTTTGTTTCGTTCATCGAGATGTAGCGCGTGACGACGGAGGGTATTTTTTCAAGAACGAGATTTTTCCTCCCTTCGAGCATCCGGAACTCTTCGCTCGGGACGGGAGAAATAAAGTCGGCTTCCCCTGTCTGCAGCATGGCGGCCCGGGTGGCATTTTCCGGCACCGGGACCCAGCGTATGGCGTCAAGCTTCGGGAGGCCGTCCGTCCGGTAATGCGGATTCCTGACGACGTAGAGCTCCTCTGTCGGATTGAAGCGCTTGAGCAAATATGGGCCGGTGCCGCAGGCCTTGTAGGCGAGAGCCTGCTTCGAATCTGCGCCTTTCAGAAGGCCCGGGCAAATCATTGCGGCCGTGCCGTTCGAAAGCCTTTGAATGAATCCTGCCGTGGGAGTTTTGAGCGTGAACCTCACGACATAAGGGGAAACGACGTCGACGTGGTCGACGAAGCTGAAGAATGAACGGCGCATGAGCTTCAGATCCGGATTGAGTCCGCGGTCGAAATTGAGCTTCACAGCATCAGCCGTGAATTCCGTGCCGTCATGGAATCTGACGCCGCGCCGGAGCTTGAAGGTGTAGGAGAGGCCGTCCTTCGAGACCTCGTAGCTTTCCGCGAGCTGCGGGACGGGCCTCAGGTTTCTGTCGAACGTGTAGAGGCCTTCGTAGATGGAGCGTGAAACGGATCTCGAGAGGTTGTCGTTGGCATCCCATGGGTCAAGCGTGGTGAACCCGGAAACCACCGCAGCAGTGATCTCGCGCGACTGTGCAGGGTGAGCGGCCAGGAGCGCTGCGGCGCCGAGAGCGGCAAAACCCAGCAGTTTTTTGAAAATAGACATTTTGTTTTTCCTTGATTGCTTCATTAAAAATGAAAACAGGTTGTTTTTTTAATTGATTCGATTTGTGGCTGGTACTTCTGAAAATGGCCAGGCAAAATAAAAAGCGCCGGCTCTTTAATTTGTGGAGCCGGCGCTTTATGCGGTCTTTTTAAATTCCTGAGCGAATGATTATTCGTTCCTTCGTTTATGGACGCACGACGTCAGGCCCGTGGGCATGCGGCAGCGCATACACATGGACGAGATGGCGGAAGCGATTACAGTCGTGAAGGAACGGAACGTCATGATGAAAGACCAAATGTGCATTTCAGCCAGAAAAATAAAATGCACTTTTCTGGTTTTGGATATTGGAATGAAGGGGAATAGGGATAAAACGGAGAGCAATTTGCTCTTTTGCTGTGAATGATTATGCACATGCTGCTGGGTTGCTGTAAACGGGGATTGAAAGCGCGTCCCTTTGAATAAGATTTCAGGCACCCGGTCGAAAGCCAGACAAAACAAGAGAATCGAATTAGGGTTAACCCTTGTTTCGGCAGGAAATGGTACCGTATACAGGGTATCCTGAGACAGCCTCGAAGGATGCTGCAAAGTCGCGGCAATGATCCCCGGAGCGATTCTTCGTTTCAGGCTCGAGCCATAGAATCGCCCGCGAAACCGGAATATGCTTGCTTTTTTCGCGACGAGATGGAGAGAGAAATGACTGAGCCCGGAAAAGTTAGGCGACTCGCCGTCATCACCGGGGCTTCAAGCGGCCTCGGGACTGAGTTCGCGCGGCTCGCGGCCGCAGACGGCTTTGAGACGCTTCTCATCGCGAGGCGCGTGGATCGCCTTCATGCGCTCGCGGGCGAACTGAAGAAAAAGTACGGCGTTGAGGCGCACGTCCTCGGGCTCGACCTCACTGAACCCGACGCGCCCGGGCGCGTGATGGAGGCGCTCGACTCCATTGGTCTCGTGCCCGACGTGCTCGTCAACAATGCGGGCTTTGGGGCTTTCGGTCCCGCGCTCGATATGGATCCGGCGAGGCTGAGGCGGATGCTCGAACTGAATGCCGGAGCGCTCACGGAATTGTCGCTTCGCATCGGGCGCGAAATGCGGGACATGGGACGGGGCCGCATCATGAACGTCGCTTCCACGGCGGCCTTTCAGGCTTGTCCCTATCTCGGGGTCTACGGCGCGACGAAGGCTTACGTGCTCTCCTTCACGGAGGCGCTCGCCGAGGAGCTTCGGGACACGGCCGTGACCGCTACAGCCTTCTGTCCGGGGCCGACGAGGACCGAATTCGGCGACGCGGCGGGGCTCGCGAAGGAGAATGCCTTTGATCTCTGCGAACTCGAAAGCGCGGAGCGGCCCGCTGATGTCGCGGCGCGCACCGGCTGGGAAGGCATGAAGGCAGGAAGGCGCATCGTGATCGACGGCTGGGGAAACCGCGTGATCGCGCGCCTTGCCTGGGCGCTTCCGCGCGGCATTGTTTCGGGCCTTGCGGCATTCGTTCTGAAGCGCCTTAAAACAGAGTCCTGAAATCCGGCGTTTTCCCGTCTGAAGCGCGCCTTCTCATTTGGGTTTCCTCGAATATGCTCCTCAAAATCTTCATTAATGTTGCGCCTTCTTCGGTAGGGCTAGGGATTCCTATCTAGCGCTAAGGCGAAGGGTTCGGAAAGAAGAGCCCGGGGCTCGCGCATAATGAGATAAAGCATCTGAAGCCCTGACGGCGGGAGAGCGGCTCTATTGATCCCTCCCGGCAGGGCTGAACGGAATCCAACCCCGAAGACCGAAGAGGACGAATTCAAATGGAGATATCCACGCTTACCCGCCGCGGGCTCATTGCTGCGGCTGTTGCGGGCGCGCTCGCGCTTGCGGGCTGCGGCGACAAGGGAGCGGCGCCGGCCGCGAATACTGCCGCGAAGGCTGAGCTCACGCCCATCGGCATCGTGCAGCTCGTCGAGCACAGTGCGCTTGATGCGGCAACCCGCGGCATCGTCGACGCGCTTGCTGAACGCGGCTACAAGGACGGCGTCAACATCAAGCTCGATATTCAGAACGCGCAGGGCGATCAGTCGAATCTGCACAACATCGCCAACCGCTTTGTCTCCAACAAGGACAAGGTGATCTTCGCCGTCGCGACGCCGGCCGCTCAGGCAGTGGCCACGGTTGCGAAGGATACGCCGATCGTCGCCACGGCCATCACGGACTTCGTCGCTGCGAAGCTCGTCAAGTCTGACGCCGCTCCCGGCGGGAACGTCACGGGCGTCTCCGACCTCGGCCCCATCGCCGCACAGTTCGATCTCCTCATGAAGCTCGTTCCGAACGCGAAGACGATCGGCACGATCTACAACTCTTCGGAAATCAATTCCGCCTACCAGGTCGACATCCTCAAGAAGGCTGCGGCAGAAAAGGGCGTTGAAGTGCTCGAAGCCACCGTTTCCAACGTGAACGACATCCAGCAGGCGGTTGCGAGCCTGAAGGACAAGGTTCAGGGGCTTTATCTCCCGACCGACAACGTCATCGCTTCCGCGGTGCCGGCCCTCGCCAAGGTCGTGAATCCCGCGAAGATCCCGGCCGTTGCCGGCGAAATGGGCATGGTGGGCGCAGGGTGCTTGGGCTCCATCTCGGTCGACTACTATGAGCTCGGCAAGATGACGGGCCAGATGGGCGCCGATATTCTCGAAGGGAAGAAGAAGCCCGCCGATACGCCGGTCGAGCACGTGAAGACGGGCGTTCCCGTCTTCAACATGAAGACTGCGCAGGCGATCGGCCTCACGATCCCTGAGGAACTTAAGAAAGGCGCGAAGCTTTTTGAGTAGCGCCTCCCGAAGGCGCCGCGCCTGAAATAGAGCGGAGCAAGAGCGGGGAGCTTCCCATCAGAAGAGGGAAGCTTCCGCCCCGGGCTCCGCTTTATTTTTTTGATGGGCCGTCCGGAGGGCCGTATTTCTCCGGGATTTGTTTTTAAAATTTCACTTTTTTCCACGAAGAAAACCAAAGGCGCATTCCAGAAGGCCTGAAAAAGCTTCCCCGCGCCGGCGCGTACCTAGAAAGGAATTTTCATGCTTGATCTCATCCTCTCCACAGTCGGTCAGGGCCTGCAGTGGTCCGTTATGGCGCTCGGCGTCTTTCTGACCTTCCGCATTCTCGATATTGCAGACCTGTCGGTTGAAGGCACCTTCCCCCTGGGGGCTGCGGTTGCCGCGACCGCGATCACCTCGGGGCTCGGACTTCCGGCGGCCTTCCTCCTCGCGCTCATTGCGGGCGCGCTCGCAGGCGCCGTAACCGGCTGGCTCACGACGAAGCTCAGGATCCCGGCGCTTCTTGCCGGCATTCTCACGATGATCGGACTTTATTCGGTGAACCTTCACGTGATGGGAAAGTCCAACATCGGGCTTCTGCAGGATGAGACGGTCTTCACGATTCTTGAAAACGGGCTCGGCCTCTCCGTTTCGCTCTCGGGCCTCATCGTCGGCGCCATCTTCGCCGTCATCGTCTCCGTCATCATCTACTGGTTCTTCGGCACCGAGCTCGGCACCGCCATCCGTGCGACGGGCTTCAACCAGCAGATGGCCCGCGCTCAGGGCATCAGCACCAACACGATGATCGTCCTGGGGCTCGTGATCTCGAACGCCCTCGTGGCGCTCTCGGGCGCGACCGTCGCCCAGGCGAACGGCTTTGCCGACGTCGGCATGGGTGTGGGCACGATCGTGATCGGGCTCGCCTCGGTCATCATCGGCGAAGTTCTCTTTGCGCCCAAATCCTTCAAGACGAGCCTCATTGCCGTCATCATGGGCTCGATCATCTATCGTCTCGTCATCGCCTTCGTCCTTGAGATGGGCATGCCTCCCAACGACCTCAAGCTCTTTACGGCCGTGCTCGTCGCCTTCGCGCTTGCGCTCCCGCTCATCAAGGGGAATCTCGCGGGTCTGAAGCGCCGCGCCTGATGCAGGGTCTCTCAGAAACGAATTCAAAGGACGAAACGAAAAATGCTCGAAGTCAAAAACGTACACAAGACTTTCTTTGCCGGCACGGCCAATGAGAAGAAGGCCCTCCGCGGCGTCACCTTCACGCTCGATGACGGCGACTTCTGCACGGTGATCGGCTCGAACGGCGCGGGTAAGTCGACGACGCTCAATGCGATTGCCGGGGTCTTTCCGATCGACAGCGGCAATATCGTGATCGACGGCACGGACATCACGAAGATGCCGGAATATAAGCGCGCCGCCTTCATCGGCCGCGTCTTCCAGGATCCGATGAAGGGCACCGCCGCCGGCATGATGATTGAGGAGAACCTCGCCATCGCCGACCGCCGAGGCCAGCGCCCGACGCTGCGCTGGAGCGCGAGGCCCGAGCGCACCGAATACTTTACGAAGCTCGTGGCGAGTCTCGGCCTCGGGCTTGAGAACCGCATGACGGCGCATGTGGGCCTGCTCTCGGGCGGCCAGCGCCAGGCGCTGACGCTTCTGATGGCGACGCTCGTGCGCCCGAAGCTTCTGCTTCTTGACGAACATACGGCGGCGCTCGACCCCAAGACCGCCGCCAAGGTCCTCGACATTACGGAGCGCATCGTGAACGAGCAGAAGCTCACGACCCTCATGATCACGCACAATATGAGGGATGCGCTCCGCTACGGCAACCGCCTCATCATGATGCACGACGGGCGCCCGATCCTCGACGTGAAGGGCGAGGAAAAGGCGAAGCTGACCCCTGTGGATCTCCTCAAGTTCTTTGAGAAGGCGGGCGACGGGGTCTCCGACAAGATGCTGCTCGCGAGCTGATCGGGCGCCTGATGCGCTCTGCAATAGAAAAAGCGGAAGATTTTCCATTTTCGGAGTCTTCCGTTTTTTTCCTGCTTTTCGAAAGGAAGGTCGCTGCTAGCGCAGGAGCTCCTCAAAGCCCGCGATCACATCGGAAAACTGCCTCAGGTTGTGCACGCGCAGCTTATGGTAGATGTTGTTGCGGTGGCCCTGAATGGTGCGGTCCGAGAGCGAGAGGTGCTCGGCAATGTCGTGGTTGGCGAGCCCCTGGGAGAGAAGCTTCGTGATCTCGCGCTCTCTCGGGCTCATTTCGCTGAGGATCGCCTCTACGGCTTCGCGCGAAAGGCCGCCCGACGATTGAGCCATGCTGATTTCTGAAGCCGCTTCAATGGCGGCTTCTAGCGCTTCGGCGTCGACGGGCTTTTCGAGAAAATCGAAGGCTCCCATCTTGAGCGTGCGCACGGCGGTCGGGACGTCGGCGTGCCCCGTGATGAAGATGATGGGAAGCGTGAGATTCATCTCCTTCATGCGCGTCTGGAGCTCGAGTCCCGACATCCCGGGCATGCGGATGTCGAGAAGAAGGCAGCCGGGCGGGGTCGAGCGGTAGTTCTTCAGAAAGTCCCCCGCGCTCGCATGGCACTCCGTCTTCCAGCCCTTGCAGGCAAGCATGAAGGAGAGGGCATTGCGGACTTCCTCGTCGTCGTCGACGATGCGGATGAGGACGTTCTCCTTGGGTGCGGGCATAGTGTTGTTTCCTTAACTGGCTTCGCTTTCATTCTCGCCTGCGGCTTCAGGCAAGCGGGAGCGTCACGCGGGCGATGAGGCCGCCCTTCGGACGGCGCTCGAATTCAAGATGGCCGCCCGAGGCTTCGGCAATCGCGGTTGCGATCGGTATGCCGAGGCCCTGGCCGGCGGATTTGGAGGTAATGAGCGGCGTCGTGAGGTCGCGGAAGGCTTCGTCCGTGAGAAGCCGTCCTGAATTCTCGACGGTAATGACGAGGGTTCCCGAGGCGCCTTCGAGGGGGTCGGCGGAAATCCTGACGAAGGGGCTTTCGGACGTGCCCGCAGAGGCTGCCGCTTCAAAAGCGTTTTTGAGGAGGTTGTTGAAGAGAAGCTCAATTTCGAGGCCGTCCCCCCTGACCGAACGGTCGGCGAGGCCGGAGGCGGAAAAGTGGACGTCGCCCGTAAGGTCGGGCGAGATCCCGGTGTAGATCCGGTCGACGGCGGGCATGAGCGGCACCGAGGCGTCGCGCTTCGTCTGGTTCTTGGAGTAGCTCCGTACTTTGGCCACGATCTCCTTCGTGCGCTCAATCCCCTTGGCGATCCCGGCGCGGCTTATTTCAAGGAGCTTTCGGTCGGGGTTTTCGCTCTGAAGGAGCGTCTTCATGCCTTCAGAGTAGTACTGAACGGCGGCGAGCGGCTGCGCGAGCTCGTGGGCGATGAGGTTCGAGAGCTGCCCCACGACGGTGGCCTTCTGCATGCGCTCCATCCGGCCATGGAGCTCTTCGACGCGCGCCTGCGCGGCGCGCTCTTCGGCGATCGACTTTCTCAGTTCCGCCGTGCGGATCCGCACCAGGTAGGCGACGCGGGAGCTGTGAAGCGCAAGGCCCAATACAAGGAGAAGCGCAAGCACGCACTCCGCCCAGTGGTTCTTGATCCATTCCTCGACGGTCGGGTTCCTCAGGTACGCGTAGTTTTCGATCTTGAGCTCCCGATAGAGGCGGTTCACGGGCCTCAGGTCGGTGGCGACGCCCCATTTGTGGCCCGGAGCGATTTCAGGTATCGACAGGAGCGTCTTCGCAATGATGTGCGCAGCGCCCGGCGCCGATCCTTCCATGACGGACACCATGATGTTGGGATAGGTGCGCGAGGTGTGCACGCAGTTGAGGGTCGGGTCGATTCTCGGCTCGAGCACCCGGTAGCGGCTGCGGATTTGCTCGGGGAGGCTCTCGAGCCAGCAGGCGCGCACCATGGCGACGTCGGCTTCGCGCGTATCGAGCCTCCTCGCGATGGAGCCGTTTTCGCTGTCCCCCGTGTAGTGAATGTTCGAGAAGAAGTGTTCCGGGTCAAAGCCCCGCACGGCAATTTCGCCGAGCCCCGTTCTGAAGCTCATGAAGGCCGTGTTGTAGCTCGCGGATAGCCTCGTCCCCTGCAGATCCTCGATTTTCTGAAAGCGATCGTCGTCGCTTCGCGTGATGATTGCTGTCGCCACGCCCGTATTGGGATTGGGCTGAAGTTCCGTAATGAGCGTTGCGAGCGCGACGACGCCGTAAGGCTGCATGCGCATGCTGAAGCCCGAACTTGCAATGAAGACGTCGATTCCGCCCGTGCGGATCAGATTTTCGAGTTCCGTTGAGGGAATTCTCGGGCGGACTTCAACGGGATAGGGCGCAAAGGCGCGTTCGATCGTTTCGAGCGTCCGCGTGAGCGCAAGCGTCGTCTCCGGGGTCTCCCAGAGCGAAATGATTCCGACTCTGAGAGGACGCTTCTGATAGAGCTGCGCCGTTGCCTGAGAGACGCCGTCAAGCTCGGCCGCCCGGATGCCGCCAGATGAGAGCGCCGCTGCGAGCGGGAGGAGACAGAGGAGAGTCCGGGCGAGCTGCCCCGGCGAGCGCGCCGCAGTCAAGCATTTGAGCCTCATTTGAAATCCGTATAGCAGGATTGTTCTTTATTGAATTTTATGAGAAATGCGCTCGCAGCGGGCGAGTCGAGAGTGGTCGGGGAGGCGAAAAAGATTGATGAATGTCACGCTACTCGAGTATCCCGGCTGAAAAGATACGAATCAGCAGGAGATGCAGTCCGGAACAGTTGATTTCCGGGATGCGGAATCCCCGGCTAAAGCTTCAAACAGCTTCATTCATAAGAATCGGACCGCTCTTCAGACTTCGGATGCATGAGCGGACCGCCAAAAGGAGAAAAAGCATGTCTGCGAATCTTTCCCGTCGTTCCTTCATAGCTGGTTCCGCCGCAGTGGGCGGCATGATGTTCGGCATGTCCGGCAGCGCTTCGGCGAAGGTCCCCGCCAAGTGGGACTTTGAAGCCGACGTGGTCGTTGTGGGTGCGGGCGCCGCCGGCATCCCGGCCGCCATCCGCGCGAAGGAAGCGGGATTCTCCGTCCTCGTGGTCGACGCCAACTACGATATCGGCGGCCACGCCATCATTTCCCAGGGCAACACGCTTCTGGGCGGCGGCAACGCCATGCAGCAGAAGTTCGGCATCAAGGATGACCCGGAAACGGTCTTCAAGGACCTGACTGACTGGTCCGTGACGCTCCCCAACGGCTTTGCCGACTACCGCTTCAACGACCGCGACATGCAGCGCATGATTGCCGACGAAATGGTCCCGACCTACGACTGGCTCGTGAAGATCGGCGTTCCCTTCCTCGACAAGAAGCCCGACAATGCAGGCGCCTACGGCGCGGGCTGCTCGGCTCCCCGCGAACTGCACTTCTCGTGGACGAAGGGCGCGTCGCTTGAAGCCCCTGCCGGCACTTCCGGCACGGTTCTGATGCGCAGCCTCGAGGAGGCCGCCAGGAAGGCGGGCGTCAAGTTCCTCATGAACTACTACATGGACGACATCGTCCAGGATGAAAAAGGGCGCTGCGTCGGCTTCAAGGCTCACCGCACGCCGAAGGTTCTCCCTGACGGCACGGAACTCAAGGGCTTCCGCGCAGCTGAAGACATCGCCTCCACCGCGAAGGAAATCACGGTTCATGCCAAGAAGGCGCTCGTTCTCGCAACTGCCGGCTACACCGACCACGTTCCCTTCCGCCGCATGGTCGACCCGCGCCTCACGAAGGAATTCGCTTCCGCCGCCTGCGAATATTCGCCGCAGGACGCCTCGGGCACGCTCGCTGCCATGCGCTGCGGCGCCGGCCTCTGGGGTCTGACGAACGCCTATACGGAACGTCCGATTTCGCTCACCCGCGGCGCCGTTGTCGGTGTTCGCGACACGTACCTGCGCTGGGCTCCGGAATCCCCGATCTTCCCGCTCGTGAAGCACTCGGGCGTGGCGCTGCGCAACTGGCAGAACGCGATCGTCGTCAACTGGGTCGGCAAGCGCTTCTTTGAGGAAACGTCCTCCGCCGGCCTCACCGCCGACAGCGCGAAGCTCACGTCCTACGGCACCGCCAACTCCACCCGCGGCCTCATGAACGGCACGAACGGCGCCTTCTTCAAGGGCACCGACAAGGATCCGTACATCCAGGGCAACTGGAAGAACATCGACCGCACGAAGTACAACCCGATCAACTTCATCGCGGCTGCGCTCCAGATCAACGAGGGTTCGCACGCTCCGGACTGGTCTGCCGGTCCCCAGTGGGCGATCTTCGACAGCGAAGCCGTCAAGCGCGAACGCATGCACACGGACGAGAAGTCAGTCGACCCGGAATACTTCTTCAAGGCCGATACGATTGAGGAACTTGCCGAGAAGATCAACACGAATCCGTGGATGAGCCACAAGATGGATCCGAAGGTTCTCGCCGAAACCGTGAAGACGTACAACTCCTACGTCGACCAGGGCAAGGACCCGGACTTCGAGAAGCCCACGCCGCAGTATAAGATCGAGAAGGGCCCCTTCTACGCCGCCTGGACTTCGGTGACGCTCCACGACTGCTACTGTGGTCTCCACGTCAACAACGCCTGCGAAGTGCTTGACTGGGAAGGCGAAAAGATCCCGGGCCTCTACGCAGCGGGCGAAGTGACGGGCGGCAGCTCCATGCACGGCCTCTCGCGCGGCCTCGTCCAGGCTTACGTCCTCGGCAAGACCTTCGCGTCGCTCAAGTAAATCCTTCAACCTTTAAGAGACCCAAGAGCCATGAAAAAGACCCCGCTTTTAGCGCTGGCGCTCTCCTGCGCCGTCATGGCTCTCTCGGCTCTTCCCGAAGCTTACGCGGCAGAGAAGGTCACTTCGGAACAGTGCCTGATGTGTCATGGCGGAAGCTTCGACGCGCTGAGAGAGCAGACGAAAAACTGGAAGGACGAGTTTGATACCCCGGTTCAGCCCCACCAGTACCTCGACCCGAATGCGGCGAACCCGCATGCAGGCGCGAAGGTGGTGCCGGACTGCCAGGGGTGCCACGAAGCTCATCCCTTCCCGATTCCGAAGGACTATAAGCCGAAGGAAGCTACGCTTTCGATGTGCTACGGCTGCCACCATATGGAGAACTTCCAGAAGTGCAGCGATGCAGGCTGCCACGAGAAGTAGTTCATCACTCATTCAATTTCTCTCTCCCTTCAGCGAATGAAGCCTGAATCGCAGCTATGGGGCTTCATTTCCTGGAAGGTACTTCTCAATCCCGGTCTTCTGGTCTCTCCCGAGAGATCGAAAGGCCGGGATTTTTTGCGGTCTTCGTATTTTTCCGGGCTGTTCGGCAGTGATCTGGGTCTGATACCGTCGATTTGTTCCGGGTCTCTCAGAAACGAGTCGGAAGACTTGTCCTGAGAAGCCCGGCAAACCACCCGCCAAAGGAAAAAATATGAATTTCTTCAAAAAAGCCGCACTTTCAGCTGCCATTCTCCTCGCGGCCGCATCCGCCTCAGCCGCGGATCTCCCCAGCGTGAAGATTCTCGCTACGGGCGGCACGATCGCCGGAAGCGCAGCTTCCGCCACCCAGACGACGGGTTATGAAGCAGGCAAGATCGCCATCCAGACGCTCATTGACGCCGTTCCTCAGATCAAGGAGGTCGCCGATGTTTCGGGCGAGCAGATCGTGAAGATCTCGTCCAACAACATGGATACGCCGACGCTCCTCAAGCTCGCAAAGCGCTGCAATGAGCTCCTGGCGCAGAAGGACGTCGACGGCATCGTGATCACGCACGGCACCGATACGCTTGAGGAAACGGCCTACTTTCTGAACCTCACGGTGAAGAGCGACAAGCCCGTCGTGCTCGTGGGCGCCATGCGTCCCGCCACGGCGATTTCTGCCGACGGCCCGATGAATCTCCTGAACGCCGTCCGCGTTGCGGTCAATAAGGACTCCATCGGCAAGGGCGTCCTCGTTGCCATGAACGACGTGATCAACAACGCCCGCGACGTGACGAAGACCAATACGACGAATGTCGCCACCTTCCGCGCGCCCGATCTCGGCAACATCGGCTACATCGCGGGCGGGAAGATCATGTACTACAAGGAGTCGCTTCGCCGCCATACGGCGAAGTCCGAGTTCGACGTTTCGAAGCTCGAGACTCTCCCGCGCGTCGACATTCTCTATTCGCATGTGGGTGACGACGGCGTGCTCGCGCGAGCTGCTGTTGCGGCCGGTGCGAAGGGGATTGTTCATGCCGGTACCGGAAACGGCAGCATTCATCAGAATACTGAAAAGGAACTCGTAAATGCCCAGAAGGCTGGCGTTGTGATCGTGCGCAGTGCCCGCGTCGGAACCGGGCCCACGGTGCCTTCCGTTGCGCGCTACACCGAAGAGAAGTTCCTTGATGGCGACACGCTCTCTGCTCAGAAGGCGAGACTGCTTCTGCAGCTTGCCCTCACGAAGACGAGCGATCTGAAGGAAATTCAGCGCATGTTTGACGAGTATTGATGTTTTGATGGGGATTCCGGCGGGGAAGATGAGGGCAGACGGAGTGTCTTATCGATCCGCCGGAAATTGGAAGAGGGCGTAGAGGTGTGTTTGGGGGCTGGATGGGGTGGTTCGTTTGTCAAGAGATTTGGATCGTCGATTGAGCGCTATATTTCATGTGTTTACGTGATAAAACAAGTAGTTACATGATTTATGAATGGGGGTTTCAATTTGTTTGCTTATGCCGGATTAACCCTTAATTCCATACTAACCCTCGTTGTGTTTTCACCAAGAAACCGGCGGATAAATTGAAAAACGTGATATTTCGCTGATGGATAACATACAATAGAACTGTTGTTTAAAGACGACGATTGTTTTTGGCTCGAAAACAGCGATTGAATATTATGTTTGCCCCGAAACTCATAACGCGCTCGGGTAATTAAGCACCGTTCCCATCGGTTAAGA
>ERZ1034901.225-NODE-225-length-47076-cov-9.569682_pt1 | contig 47076 bp, 37 predicted proteins | sample MGYA00520628_ERZ1034901 | MGnify/ENA primary metagenome ERZ1034901 (study PRJEB33766, sample SAMN09781783) | gut metagenome | biome: gut microbiome | host: Homo sapiens | place: Madagascar | study: EMG produced TPA metagenomics assembly of the PRJNA485056 data set...
GAAAATAATATGACTTCTAAAGAATTATGCAAAAAGATCGGCATAACCGAAGCAAATCTTTCCATTTTGCGAAGCGGAAAAGCAAAAGGTGTCCGATTTACAACCATCAATAAAATATGTTACTACCTGCACTGTGATGTAGGCGATATTCTGTCATTTGACGGAAATCTTGATGAGGAGGAAGAAGCATGAAGAAATTTTTATCTATAAGTATACTGACCATTTTAGGTCTGACTGTCCTTTCCGGCTGTCAGCTTGCAAAGAAAGAAAATACCCCATCTGCAGTTACCAAGCATCTGATTGGTATCTATTGTACAGCAACACCTCTGGATGATCAGGAAGAACCGATTTCCTGCACATATGATCAGAAAACAGATACTTTCAAACCGGATAATCCCGATATCTCCGGCTGCTATCTTGCTGCAATTAAAGTTGATGTATCCGAAGAAGAAGGAGGTTTCTATTATTCGTTCTGTTCCGATATGATGGCTGAACCATCTATAAACATTTCCGGTTCCGATGGAACGAGCACTACCTCCTATGAGTCTTCATCCCATACACTAACCGGTCAAAGCAATTATATATATCCGCCTGATGGTACCACAGAAGCTTCCTTATCCCTTTCCGGCACTCTCTATGTTGATCCGGACAAAACAGATTATTCCACAGATTCAGATCTTTATTATATCTATCTGAATCTAATCTATCAGAAAGAAAATGGTGATCTCTTTATAACACCCGGCTCTCCTGTTTCAATCATGAACGAAGGCGAATCAACGACTCAAACCTTCTCTGAAAGCTACACAGAATCAGGCATCGATTCCAATGCCACTACAACGAATACGATCTCCCTTACGGTACGATCCATTTCAGATCCTGTAGACAGCTACACCTTCTATGGTATGTCCGATGACAATACCATACTTTGGAGCGACACACAAAAAGCAGCCACCCTCATCGATGAACCGATATCCTTAAAAGCTGCTTCCTATCTGCTCATAAAAGAAGTGTCCACCAAAGGCATTGTTTCCTACGACGTCCTTACCCATACAGATGATGACGCAGAAACCACAGATCCTGACTACCACAACCGCTATATCTCAACTGACAGCTTTTACTATCAGCCTTCAGAGATCCATATTGTAAAGTAACCGGACGAAAAATATAGCCGGCTGTCCGGCACAGATACTTTTCATTCCGCAAGACGCTCTCGCTCTATTCTCATGTAGCGGTACTAAGCTCCCACTTCCGTGGATCGCTAAGAACCGACATTCGAACAGGCTTGCTTCATGAAAATATCTGTTGCCGGACAGCCGACTATATTTTTCTGGCTTTGGTTCTTCCACAAACAGAAAACACCACGGTATATATTCAAGGAACAGAACTCGTCCCTTAAACATACACCGTGGTGTTTTCGTCTGCTACTTTAAAGTCTCTCGACAACCTTGTTGAGGACTTCAATCTCTTTGGCCTTTGCGGTCATGATATACTTCTCAAAACGATCAAGGCAGTTCACATTTCCTGTGATGGATGTCTTGATCAGAAGGTTTCTTGCTGTCAGCATATTGTTGACAACCTCCATGTACTCGTCAAGAATCTCATTATCATAAGCCAGCACACCTTTTGCCATCATATACTTCAGACGTTCATTCATCAGAACTTTATGATCGTATAACAGGTGAAGCGCACGTATATCAAAATCAGGCTCATCTCCTGAAAGCTGCTTTTCGATCTGCTTATATACTGCATCGTATACATTTACACCGAATACTGTATCTGAGAAACGATTTCTCATCATACGGAAATGATTCTTGGAATCCTTTGCGTCCAGATATTCAACCAATGTATCCTTGATATATGCCACATCCAGATCATAATACATCTCAGCGGTATTCTTCTGGATCACATATAAACCACGTCTGCCTTTATAATCATCCTTAAACATATGATCTTCGGATGCTGTTATGATATCGTAACCCCGCTTAACATCCTCAAAAGATACAGTTGAATAAGAATAATGCTCACCAAATGTGAAATCACCAACATGGAATTCTTCCTTATCCTTATCATAGCCAAAAATAAATAACTCATGTGGGAATTTGTAATCTGCACCGGAATCGCACAGGATCTTTGCCTCGTCAAATACACCATAGACATATCCGTTCAGGTCGATCGTTTTAATAATGAAGTTAATGATATCTCCACAGTAGCTCTCTACCTGCTCTTTTGTCATCAGTGAGAACAGAAGATATGGACACTCCTTCAAAGAACTGCTTCCCGGCATCATATCTGCCAGAAGCATCTCATCTCCTGTGAAAATCTCCTCAATATTATAACATCTAAGCTGGATGTAATTGCTGAAGATCCAGTTCTTAGCTTTTTCGTCATCCCCCAGAATTGAGAATAATGTTGCATGCCACTGCCATGATGTAATCATCGGGTAGCTGACTGGCAATATCTTTTTATTGCTCATGATTATACCTCCCTTATCTTCTCTAATTCAACTTGGCTGCAACAGCGGCAACCACATCATTCATATCATAATACAAGCCCAATGCAAGTTCTGAATCCTGAAATTCAATATTGAAATCATTTTCAAGCTCTACGATCAACTGAATAATTGATACAGAATTAATCCCATATTCTTTTGTCAACTCGGCTGTCATGTCAAGCTTGCTGATGTCGATCTCCGGCATAACACAAGCTACAGCCTGTAAAACCTTTGCTTCCAAATCCTTTCTGTCCATTACTGACCTCCTATCTGATATTTTAGAACCCGACATATTATATCATCAGGTTCTTTTTGTTAATATTTACCAAATACTGTTATTAACATTGTATATGTTTTAACACTTTTTTTCAATAACTTCTTACTATATTAATAGCTTTTATTCTTTCCTTGCATCCAGAATCATCTGCCGGGCTGCCTCAACTGCGGTCTTTACTGCCATGTCTGTATCGTATGCCAGTGGATTTTCAAGCCCTGCTGCCTTCCGCTCCTGATTTCCAACCACCAGATAACAGGCTCCGACCTTCACACCCAGATAAGCACCTACGATAAATAACGCCGCTGACTCCATCTCGGATGCCAGACAGCCCATCCGCTTCCAAGCCTCCCATTTGGCTTCCAGTTCATAGGACACCGGCTTGGTTCCCGGCTCATGCTGTCCATAGAAGGAATCCTTGCTCTGAACAATTCCGGTATGGTATCGAACTCCCGTCGTCTCGCAGGCTTTTGTCAGTGCCTGAATAACCGGATAGCTTGCAACCGCCGGATATTCGATCGGAGCATACTCCTTTGATGTACCCTCCATCCGGACAGCACCGGTTGCCACCACGATATCTCCTCCCATGATATCTAACTGCATCGCGCCACAGGTTCCAACCCTTATAAATGTATCTGCGCCACAATGCACCAGTTCCTCCAATGCGATAGCTGCTGATGGTCCGCCGATACCTGTCGATGTTACACTGACCTTCTCGCCCTCCAGATATCCGGTATATGTCACGAATTCCCGGTTGTCCGCAACCAGCTTTGCATCATCCAGATAAGCTGCGATCTTCGCTGACCGCTTCGGATCCCCCGGCAGGATTACATATTTTCCGATTTCGTTCTTCCCTGTCTTTATGTGATATTCCCGTCCTGATTCTTCCTGATAGATCATACTGCCACCTCCGTTTCTGTCTGCTTTTGTTCCGGTCAATCCCTGTTTTTTTACAGCTATTTGTACAAAAGCAGATACATATCAACTGCTATTTACCTGTATTATACCGAAAATATACACCAAAATCACCAATTTCTCCTATTTTGTACAAATTTTTCATAGCAATTTGTAACACCATTACAGTTTTACTACATATAAATGAATATCCTTAACTTAAAAATGCCGATTTTTGAATTTCTTTAGGATAAAATTTCTATTCGCTTTAAAAAATTTTATAAATTGGTAATAATTTTGCTTTTTGTTCACACTTTCATAATTTGACTTTAGCAAAAAAAAGGATTATAAATTGTTCAACAAATCAAGGAGGCGAGTTTTATGGCTAAATCAACTGACATTAAAGTAAAATTAAGCAGCGTTGATGAAGTAAAGCAGTTTGTAGATGTAATGAGAGGATATCATGGTGATGTCGATATATCAGCTACAAACAAAAACTATATGGTAGATGCAAAATCTATTCTTGGTGTTATCAGTCTCGATCTGAGAGATGAATTAACCGTAAAATTCTATGATGGTATTTCCGATTCATACATGTCAACACTGAAGCCTTTCATCGCTGAACCAGCAGTCGCATAAGGCAACTTACATTTAATAAAAGGAATATACGACAAACAGAAGCTATAAGAGCAGTCGTAAAAAAGGATATCCGGTCATGATTACCGGGTATCCTTTTTTCATTGTAAGGAAAAGGGTTATTGACGTAGCTGGAAAACCATCATAAAATGGATAAGTAAATTTGAATAATGATTTGAGGAACACAAATGAACTTATTAACAATGAAAAATATTCATAAAGCCTATACAGACAAGGTTCTCTTTAAGGGAGCCGATTTTTCTGTCAACACCGGTGATAAGATTGGTGTGATTGGTATAAATGGTACGGGAAAATCCTCCTTGTTAAAAATGATTGCCGGTATCGATACCTGCGATGCCGGATTGATCGTGAAAGGCAATAATGTTGTTGTCAATTATCTTCCACAGAGTCCAACTTTCCATGATGATGAAACAATCTACGAACATGTTATCACGGCAAACAGCACAGAAGAAAATAAGTGGAGCATTGAAGGAGATGCACGGGTACTTCTGGATAAGCTTGGATTCACTGATACCAGCATCTCGGTTTCCAGTCTGTCCGGCGGTCAGAAGAAAAAGGTAGCCCTTGCCGCTGCCCTTCTTTCAAGCTGTGATATTCTGGTTCTTGATGAACCAACTAACCATCTGGATAATGATATGACCGAATATCTGGAGGACTATCTGAACAACTACAGGGGTGCACTGGTCATGGTCACACATGACCGTTATTTTCTCGATCGTGTAACAAACCGGATCGTTGAGATCGACAAAGGATACATCTACAGCTATAATGCCAATTATGAAGGCTATCTCATGCTGAAAGCCGAACGTGAAAATATTGCGCTTGCCACCGAACGCAAGAACCAGAATATTCTCCGGAAAGAGATTGCATGGATCCGCCGTGGTGCACGCGCAAGAAGCACCAAACAAAAGGCTCATATCAAACGCTATGAAGCCCTTGCAGCCGAAGAAATGATTGAAGCTGATAAGACAGTAAATCTCAGCTCAATTGCCAGCAGACTTGGAAATAAAACGATAGAGCTTCATAATATTTCAAAAAGCTTTCCTGGACTTATCCACCCACTCATCGAGAATTTCTCTTATAATTTTCTGCGTAATGACAGAATCGGCATTACCGGACCAAATGGCTGTGGTAAATCAACCCTTATGAAGCTGATCACCGGCAATCTGGAGCCCGACTCCGGTATCATAGAGATCGGTGAAACCGTAAATATAGGATATTTCTCACAGGAAAATGAAATGCTGGACGATAACAAGATCGTACTGGACTATGTGAAGGAAACCGCAGAATATATCCGGACCGTCGATGGATATATGTCTGCATCTACCCTTTGTGAGGAATTTCTGTTTGATTCCACCCTGCAGCACCAACGGATCGGCAAGCTATCCGGCGGGGAAAAGCGCCGCCTGTATCTGCTTAAGATCCTTGCCGGCTCGCCGAATGTCCTGATCCTGGATGAACCAACCAATGATCTGGATATATCAACACTCTGTATTCTGGAAGATTATCTGGATACCTTTCAGGGCATCCTGATCGTAGTTTCCCACGACCGGTATTTCCTTGACCGTGTTGTAAAACGGCTGTTTGTCTATGACGGCTATGGACAGATCAGGCAGTTTGAAGGAAGCTATACCGACTATTATCTGGAATATGGAACATTTGCAAATTCTGTAAAGGCCGGTTCCGGTTCTGCAAAGCCTGCTCCGGCTTCCAAGGGAAAACCCGCAGCAGATTCTTCAAAATCAGGAGCAGCAGAAAAGGACACCACACCGAAACGTGCAAAAAACAAATTTACTTTTAATGAACAGCGTGAATACGATACCATTGAAGACGACATTGCTGCCTGTGAAGAAACCATTGATGGACTGGACAGAGAAATCGCAGCTTCCACAACAGATTTTACAAAGCTGAATCACCTGATGGCAGAAAAGGAAAATGCCGAACTGAAGCTGGAACATCTGATGGAACGGTATGTTTACCTTACAGATCTTCTGGAATCCTTTAAAAAATAAGTATAGTATAATAAATAAGAAAATGAGGAGACAGGCTTACATCTGTTTCCTCACTACTTTATACTCATCATCTAACTGAAAATATGGACAGCTTTCATATGAGCTCGTTATAAATCTGGCATAATCATCTTCATCCATATTCACCATGCATTCCGAAAAATCATCTTCTTCATCATACACATAGTGTGCACACAAATCACAACTCGCTGCTCCCATAAGCAACCTCCTTCTTGTCATTTTTGCAAATTAATTGCCTGTTTTCAGTAAATATTACACATATTATTTTCAATTTGCAAGTCCTATCCCATAATATATTGTTCATGCCTACAGAAAAGAGTTTTTGACTGGCAATACTTTCCATATTGTGATATTATAAAAAAGTATAATTTATAACTTTTCTGATACAGAAAAGAAACCGGGGTGCGTAATTATGAGAAAAAAACTACTATTATTTATAATAGCTGCTATTTTTACTTTTTCAAGTATGACAGTCCTCGCCGCAGAGGATACCGCAGACAAAGATGCAAAAGATAAAAAGTCTGCCGCAGCTACCATCGATACTTCTTTATACTATTATAACAATTTCGATAACGATGCTTACCGGGATGCTTATAACCAGTTAAAAGAAGCAGCAGATGCATTTCACAATTCAAACCAGAATGCGGAATACGAAAATGCGAATACCGAAAACAGCTACTATAAAGCATTTTCGATCAATGTTACAAGCAAAACATGGGAAGTTATCGGTCCGACAGGTATGCAGGCAGTTATCAATGCCTTTCTGGCAGATAATCCTACATACTTCTGGATGTCTCCTTCCTTTAATTACAGTACCAAGTCTTTAGATGGCGGTGCTGTATGCTATAATGTCGAGATTGTCTGTTATAATGATTATGCAAATGGAAGTTCCAGACAGGTCATTAAGAATAACATTGATATCTCCGTATCAAATCTTGCTGGCAATCTGGAAAAAGATCTTCCTGATTACCAGAAGGAATATCTGATCCATAATGCGATCATTGAAGATACTTACTTCCAGGTCAGCAATGAAAACTCACATTCCGGATTAAGCTGGTCCTATACAGTAGATGGTATTTTCAACGCAAAGCATAAGACAGCAACTTCATTTGGATATGCCAAAGCATTCAAGGCAGTTATGGATGCCACCGGTGTAAAATGTATCTATGTAGAAGGAAATACCAAAGAAAACGATGATTCTACCTATAATTCACATGCATGGAACATGGTTTATCTGGATGATGGCTGGTATATTGTAGATCTTGCGTATGATCATCCGGAAACAACCTCCGGCAAAAATGTTCTGATCTATGATTATTTTAACATTACCAGTGATGAAGCATCCGATCTGAATCCTGCATCTGACTGGCTGCCTGGTATTCCAACCTGTACCGGTACGGCTCACAGTATCGACAGCATCCAGTCTACACTGGAAGCTGAAAACATCTGGCAGGAAGACAATTACAATTTTTTCGATAAAATACTGGATAAATACGGTGTGTCCGTTGTCCTGATCAGCCTTGGTGTTATCATAATCCTGATCGTCACTTTGGTTAAACGGATTCACAAAAGACGGAAAGCAAGACGTGTCGAAAAGATTAAGAATACAAAGACCGTAACGATCGATCATTCCGAACTGGATGAGGAACTTCGTCGTCCACCACTGTCATAATAAAAAAGTGGAACTATACCTATGATAACAAAGGTACAGTTCCACTTTTTTTCTTATTAATTTCCTATGATCAGCCAGGAGGTCAGGATTCCCAACAGGCGTTCATCCGGGTGTCCTGTCTCTGTTAAAAAGATCAGGCCAATCCTTTCATGATCTCTTCTGCTTTCTTCATAGTATTTCTTAACATTCATAACTTTTTCATCATATGCAACAAAGCGGAAACGTTCAGACGGATGTTTCTCCAGCCCAATATATTCCTGAAGATCCCGAAACCGGGTTTTCTCATCAATATGACAATTTGTGTCTCCCAACAAATACGGAAAAATACAGTTGTCACTGAAATCTCCCACTACCCTTTTATCCTTCAGGATTGGCACATGAGAAATATTTCTGTCATTCATGATCCGGATAACCGGCATAACCGGATCATCCAGCGAACGCCATACCAGATTATTAAAGGGTACTGCAATATCCATACACCGCACCGGATTCTTGATACGATCCAGCACCATTTCCAGAAGCTCGATCATCTTCTTGCCCGGCTGTACAGCAAATTCCTCATCCAGCCGTTGGTTATGCTGCAGAAGATTTCTCACTTCTCTGCAATAATTCAGTTCAAACCGGATATCCTTGAATTCACTCCGCTTCTCCAGCTTGGCAACCGCCGAACCATCCGGCGGAAGTTTGAATTCATTGATTGCTGCATTTTCCAGCTCCTTGTATTTATCAAGGAAAATTTCCGTATTATCCATAATGACATCCTCCCAATTTCTGATCTGATATCAGCCAGCAAGCTACACCCGAAAGTGTTTATTTTAAATAATTAAAATCACCCAGATTATCAATGGATATCCAGGTTCCTTCGTTTATGATCGTCTGAACCAGTTCATCATTTTCATCCATTTCCTTACTGCTGCAATCATCAGAAACTTCATATAATATACTGTTATTGATCAATACATTTGCTGTTTTCTTATCTTTATCCGGATAGTATACATATACTCCATTATCCGATACCGCATACCCCTTATCCCGGTTATATGCACGGATTGCCAGCGCCGCATTCTTCATATCCCCTTCAAAGCCATATACGGTAACTGTAATATCCTTTGATGATGAATTATTGCTCCAGTCTGTAACACGAAGTGTACAGTCCAGATCTCCGGTCTTTGTTGTATCGATCTGACGGTTGATCGTAAGTTCATTGGTTAGATCCGGCTGTGAATCCTCTACTGAATAGTAATCCAGCAGATCGACCTGCTCATTTACGAAAACGCCCAGATTATCCGGTCCGATAATTTCCGGGAAATCTCTGTCAACTACTTCAAGCGTAAGTTTTTTCTTCTTTTTCAGCTTTCCACATTTTACTATATAGCTCACTTTATAGGAACCAATCTTCTCCGGTGCAAAATCCGCTGTATCGCAGGTAACAACCGCCTTACTGTTCACCGGCTCTACATATGCCGTGATATCAAATTTCGAACCCAATACATATTCGCTTGAAATCTGCTTTACCTTGAGATAGCGGCCACGCATAATGCCATTTACCATAAAAAGCAGAATAATGCCTACAACAACTGCAAGCAGCAATGTAAACTGGTTTGCCGTTATTCTTCTGCGTCTTCTTTTTTGCGGCTGTGGCTTTCTTCCTGATGTATTATTTGAACGTACGCTGCCAGTGTTGGCACTCTTTGTTCCGTTACCTGAATGTGCGCTGGTGTTTCTTGCGCTGCCTCCATTGCTTCTGGCTGCGGTATTTTTTACACCACTGCCTGTTCTATTTGAATGCGCACTACCAGCACTTGTGCCACTACCCGGACGTGTACTGCCAGTGCTTTTTGTCCCGTTACCCGGACGTGCGCCGCCAGTGCTCTTTGTTCCAGTTCCCGCCGATCTTTTCTTCACTACTGCATTTGATACTGCGGGCTTCTTTACATTTTTATTTTCCTCACCCATTTTATTACCTGCTCCTTTTCTTTTATATATCAATATCCCTTTGTTTTTAAATCATGAACCAGCTTCACATAAAATTCCCGGACATCAAATCCCGGAATATTTTCCCGGTTTAGATCGATCACATCTCCATGCGAGATTCCGCGCTTCCCCTCCACTGTCAGGTATTTGAAATCTGCTCCCCATGGGAATGATTTTTCGCCTACCAGTCCATCATTTGCTCCATCAAAATATTTTACCAATCGATATGTATAATTCAGCGGAAATCTGCCATTTCCTGCCACATTCTGCCTCGAACCAACGCTCTGATATAACACGCCCTGTGCATCATGTAATTTATCATTTAGGACTTTACATGCCGAAGCTGTCAGATCTTTTACTCCCAACAGAAAATCCGGCGAATCATCGCCCAATTTTTTAAATACTGCATTATACGCTTTTGCCACGCTCTGCTGCTCTTTTTCCGGAACAATATTTAACAGATAATCTGCAAATTCACATCCCCGGTGCGGTGTATTTATCGTTGTTAGTGATGCAACATACCGATCTGTACCAAGTTCTGATAAGGCATAGCGCATATCCAGACCACCTTTTGAATGTGCGATCACATTTACTTTTTCACAGCCCGTTTCAGCTACGATCTCCCGGATTCTTGCATCCAGCTCCTGCGCACATGCCGGAACCGATGCTGCCGACTGGTGATTGCCATAAAAAAGAACTGCACCATTTGTCTCCAGTTCCTTTGGAATTCTTCCCCAGTAATTTAACAATTTGAAATCCCGGAAGAAGATACCATGCACCAGCAGAATCGGGTATTTTGTTTTGCAGATCTGCTCTTTATTCCGTTCCCGATTCAATCGAACCTTATCATTTTCAAATGAAACCTCTCCTATCGTCAAGCGAAGTATCTTCCCGAGTACGACCAGATTTACAACCGGTATCATGCCACATACAGCTCCGATCCCTCTCCATTTGATACCAAGCTGTTCTGACGTCAGATATATCCGGATCATTCCATTCCAGAACACAACTGCTTCCACAAGAATCGCTGTCAATATATGAAATACCCACATTTTCCCATTTGTCGGTATATATTCAGCCGGAAGAACTTTTGCCATACATAAAACGGTATATATAATTGTAAGCACTGTGGATACACAGAATACAAATAGCTGCATACAGCCGTTTCTGCATTTGCTAAGTCTTGGTGTTTCCAGTTTTCCGCACAATACCGTCGGTATTACACAGACCATCCCCGTAACAAGCCATGGAACAATATCGTACAACACGCTATTATAAACTCTGCCTGACAATACCGTACAGGCAGCAAGCCCGACTGCAAGGCTTCCAAAGACTGTAACAACCGCCAATCTCCCTTTTCTCATGTATATCCTCCGTTTTATACACTCTCCTTTTTTGTAACCATACTAATTATACCAAAGCATGTGCTGCCTTGCTACAATTATTTCATTGCATTCTCTATAAAAAAATGCGATAATGACTTTTAGTATTATCCTATTCACAGGAGGAAATTGAAATGTCAATTAATAATATCGGCCCTTTCACAAAGAGCCATCTGGATATGTGTATCAAAAACAACAGCATTGATGATGCCTTATATGAAAAATATGGTGTAAAACGTAGTCTCCGTGATTTAAATGGTATCGGTATCAATGCCGGAATCACGAATGTCTCTCTCAGTAAATCATTTACAACAGATGAAAACGGCAACCGTATTCCATGTGCCGGAGAGCTCTACTATCGTGGCTACGAAATCCACGATCTGATCAAAGGATTTTTCCTGGATAATCGTTTTGGTTTTGAGGAATGTACATATCTCCTGTTATTCGGTATTTTGCCGGATGAAAAGGAGCTTCAGAACTTCAAGCAGGTTTTAAATATCAGTTATGATCTGCCGCATCATTTCATTCAGGATGTGATCATGAAGAGTCCGACTGCCGATATTATTGCAAATATGACAAAGAGTACACTGGCTCTTGGTTCATACGATAAAAAGATGGGTGACAACTCTCTGGAAAATGTATTACAGCAGTGTATCCAGTTGATCAGTATGTTCCCTCGTCTGGCTGTTTATTCCTATCAGGGATACCGCCATTATGAACTTGGCAAGAGCTGTTATATCCATAAGCCGCTTCCTGAATTATCATTTGCAGAAAATATCTTAAGTACCCTGCGTTCCAACCGGAAATACACCCGTCTGGAAGCCCGTGTACTGGATCTGGCACTGGTGCTTCATATGGAGCATGGTGGCGGAAGCAACTCAACCTTTACAACGCGTGTTGTAACCTCTTCCGGTTCCGATACATATGCAACAATGGCTGCTGCCCTCTGTTCCTTAAAGGGACCTTTAAACGGTGGCGGTGATTATCAGGTTATGGGTATGATGAAAAATATCCGTGACAATGTATCCGATATCACAGATGAGGAAGAAGTTGGTGAGTATATCCGTAAGATTGTCAACCGGGAAGCATATGACAAGACCGGTATCGTATATGGTATGGGACATCCATTCTATTCCATATCCGATCCCCGTGCTCTGGAATTCAAAAAATATGTAAAGCTTCTGGCAGCCGAAAAGGGTATGGACGAAGAATATGCCCTTTATGAGATGATCGAGCGCATTGCACCTAAGATCATTGCCGAAGAACGTAAGATTTACAAAGGTGTTTGTATCAATATTGACTATTACAGCGGACTTCTCTACAAAATGTTAAAGATTCCTGCTGAGATGTTTACTCCGTTATTTGCAATCGCACGAGTAGTCGGCTGGAGCGCACACCGTATGGAAGAGCTTGTAAATTCCTACAAGATCATCCGTCCTGCCTACACCAGCATTGCAGAGATCAAAGAGTACGTTCCTATTAATGAGCGATAAAACAACTACAGCTACAGCCTTTTCTCCCTGTCTCCAGCCATCTCGGTTCTATACTTATTATTCCGCAAAACGCTTTCGCTCTATTCCTCAACGCAGCGGTACATAAGGTTGCAGAAAACACAACCTAAGTACCGGCGTTCGGAAAGGTTTGCTTCATAACAAGTATAGAACCGAGATAACTGAATGACAGGAAGAAAAGGCTGTAGCTGTTTATAACTTACAAAACTAACGCCCTTGTCTCAAGACATCAGCAAGGATTCCGTTATGAATTGCATATACCAGCAAATATGAGTGCTTGTCTGAGCCGTCAGGCGAGTTCGCACAGGAATATTTGCGAATCGGGTATATGCAGTTTATAGGAACCGCAGGGAGTCTTGGCACAAGGTCGAATCTGGTATCGCACAGGTGACCGTCGTTTAGACATTTTCTACCACTCAAGTACGATCGCACCATAGGTTAAGCCGGCGCCAAATGCTGACATTGCAACCTTGTCGCCACGTTTTAAGCCGCCATCACGCACCAGACTGTCAAGCATGACAGGTACACTGGCAGCACTCATATTTCCGGTATATCCGAGTGTCATCGGGAACTTCTCGATCGGCGCTTTTAACCGCTTTGCTACTGATTCGATGATACGGACATTTGCCTGATGAAGAACGAAATAATCAATATCATCGGCTGTCATATCTGCCTTTTCCAGTGCTTCGAGCAGGCACTTCGGGCACTGTCTGACTGCGAATTTGTATACTTCCTGTCCATCCATATGCAGATAATCATGTTCGATCCCATCTTCCGTAAATATATTGTGAGTACGTCTGCTCTCGCAGTTCAGAACCATTCCCTTCTTACCGATCGATCCCTGTACTACACTGATAATTCCCTTGTCGGATTCTTCCAGATACGCTGCACCTGCTCCATCTCCAAACAACACGCAGGTTCCACGATCGTTCCAGTCGAGGATCTTGGATAATGTCTCCGCACCAATTACCAGTGCATTCTTAACAAAGCCTGTCTCGATGTACATTTTTGCCACATTGAGTGCAAATACAAATCCTGAACATGCGGCATTTACATCAAATGCAATGGCATTGTCTGCGCCCAGTTCCGCCTGAACCTGGCATGCGGCACTCGGTGTATAATAATCCGGTGTTACTGTTGCAAGCACGATCAGTTCTACATCAATTGCTTCTTTTCCTGCCATCTCCAAGGCTTTCTTTGCAGCCTCTGCTGCCATTCCTGCAGTTGTCTCATGTACTGCGATTCTTCTATTCTTAATTCCGGTTCGGCTGGAGATCCACTCGTCCGAAGTATCTACATATTTCTCAAGGTCTGTATTCGACACATTTTTTTCCGGTAAAAAGCTTCCGGTTCCCATTATTCTTATTGGCATAGGTTTTCCCCTTTGTATTTTTTAGTTGCATTCATTATAGCATACATTATTACTTCCAGCAATTTCCTTGTGAGCCTTCCATTTTATAAGCCGCTTAGGTCAATCTCATATATCATTTGTTCCGGTTCTTTTTCCTGCCGTGAAAATATGACCATATACCATGGCAGATATAATATTCCATCTTCCTGCTCTATATTTTCTTTTGAAAATACAATAGCCCGTTTAAACTTCCAGTTTTCCACCTGTAATGCATGATCTATTGCCTTATGTTTTTTATAATCATTTCTGGATTTTATTTCTACAAGTTCAACCGACAACCCTTTCTGTATCACAAAATCCAATTCGCCGATCTTCTTTGAATCATAATAATTCAGATCAAAGCCACCGGCACGAAAAAAAGGGCTGCTGCCCTACGAATGATTCTTCGTAAAGCAACAGCCCCATTTATGATTATTCATATCTGACATTTCTATCAGAAGGAGACAAAATGATTTACTTTAATAATATTCATACAGGAAGTGAAAGAATTATCCTTCAATTGAGATATATTTACTTTCTTCAACCTTTGGCTTCTCTTCTTTCTTTGGTACGCTGATCTTTAAAACGCCATCTTCAAATTTTGCCTTGATGTCTTCCTTTTCAACTGCCTTACCAACATAGAAGCTACGGCTGCATGAACCACAATATCTTTCACGGCGGACATATTTGCCTTTCTTGTCCTGATCGCCTGTTTCTTTCTTCGTTGTACCTGTGATGGTCAGGTAACCATCCTTTAATTCTGCCTTTACATCTTCTTTCTTGTAACCGGGCATATCAATATCCAGTTCGAATGAACCTTCGGTCTCTTTTACGTCTGTCTTCATAATATTAGCAGGCTGTGTATAACCTGTTGTCACTTTATAAGGGCGTGCAAAATCATCAAAAAAATCATCAAATAAATTTTCTCCAAAAATACTAGGCATCAACATAAGTCATTCCTCCATTCAAATACATACATTTTATTCTTTTGTGTGCTGACCATTGTCAGAACACGTAATTGTTATTTTTCCGGAACTCCGGAACCTCCATCAGTCTCTATCTGATGTCCTCTCCTTCGTTCTGATTATGTTATACCACTTGTATTAGCACTCGTCAATAGAGAGTGCTAATAATTTTTGTGAAAAATCTGTGAAGTCTTGTAGATTATTCTCCTGCACACATTCCCCGCTCTGCCTTAAGCTTTTCATTTGCCGCTTCCACATTCATTCTGGAAAGTATAAGCAGGATTAGTATATCAAATATCAACGGCAGCCACAGATACATGAACTGCATCATATCAAGAGCCGACTGTGGCTGAACCGCCATCGTTCCTTTATAACCGGACAGTTCAAGGAGCCAGCCGACGACCGCCGTTCCGATTCCTCCTCCGATCTTTACACCAAGCGAAGTACAGGAGTACATAGTTCCGTCAACCCGCTTTCCCTGTGTCAGGTAGGTATATTCGGAACAGGAAGCAATAACCGCATTCATATCTCCCTGCCAAGGTCCCTGGCCTAGCGCTGCAAGAGCTGTAAATGCCAGCATAAGCGGGATGCTTCCAATATAGCCGGCAACAACAACCAAGGCTCTGCCAATAACCGCTATGATATATCCTCTAAGGTTCAGCTTATACATGCCCTTCCATTTGCCAACCAGCGTCGGTGTAAATATCAGTGCTATAATGAGGGGAATATTTACTGCCCAGGCAAACTGCCCGAACAGATTCTTATTCTTAAGAACCCATGTCATATAGAACAGACCCGCACCGATCATGGCACTGTAAAGCTGCTGCAAGATGTAAGTTCCACAGATCATAATATAATATTTGTTCTTAATAAGGAGCTTAAATGCCTGAACCAGACTATACTTCTCCTCGGTTTTCTTCGGCTCTCCATCGTTTAATTCTTCCTCCGGAAGCTCCTTCACAGACAGACCGGAGATCGTATTTACCACAAGACCAGCTATCGCATAGATGATTGCTACTAATCTCCATGCCGCCGCATCTCCACCGCACCAGTCCACGAATCCGACCGTGATCGTCTGGATCAAAAGGCTGGTTGAAAATGCAAATATAAACCGATAAGAACCCATCTGAACCCGTTCTTTGCTGTTCTTTGTGATCAGTGAGGTAAGTGCCGAATACGCAATATTATTTGCCGTGTAAAACACACCATTTAACAATGTGTATGCAATGAAAAACCATGTATACTGTGCAGCCTTACCCATACCGGCTGGAACTGCAAAACATGCAACCAGCGTGATTGCACAGCCAATATATCCATAGATCATCCATGGTCTTGCCTTTCCCAGTCTGCTGTGTGTCTTATCAATCAGGGATCCGAAAAATACATCCGTAAATCCATCAAATAATTTGGATACCGCGATCAGTGTGCCGACAATGCCTGAAGCAAGTCCGACCGTATCCGTCAGGTATACCATGACAAAGGATGTCAGAAACGCATATACCACATTTCCCGCGATATCTCCCGAACCATAACCTACTTTATTATACCATTTTAAATATTTCTTCTCTTCCATCCGTATCTCCTCCTAATTAACCCCTCACAAACGGTACCAGCGTGAAATCAAACCGGAACTCATTTTCACTGAACCTGTATTCATCCAGAACAACCGGGCCACAGCTGTTCGAACCGATTCCATTCTGTGCATGATCAATACAGAGCACCGTACTGTCGGCTTCCGTAAGCTCATAATTGTGTTTCGTCTGCGTAAGCACTTCCTGAGTGTAATAAGAGGCATTAAATGAAAATGTATGTTCTGCTGCAACAGCCATTCCATATCGTTGATTTGTCAGTTCCACATAATCACAGTCATAGTGGCTTCCATTCTCCTGCGGCATGATATAGTCCTCATGAAGCTCCTGCACAGAACTTCTGAACAAGCCGTGACTGGCAGCCCTGTGCTTGTCGCGGTAGCTTTCCTGTGGTCCCATGCCATAATAGGCAGCCTCAGAAAGCTTCTTATCCAGAAACATTCTTATACCAAATCTTGGAAGATCCGGGAGTTCTTCATCTTTTACTGCTGTTATTCCCGCAGCAATTCTGCCTGCGCCATCTATTTTCCACATAATCTCTACATCGATCAGCTTTTGAACGGTTGGAGCTACCACACCTGCATGGCACATGATCATTACTCCGAATTTGTTCTGAAGGATCTGTTCACTATATGCTCTTGTGTATGCCTCATCATAATGAGCCTTCTCCCATTCTGCCCGGATATACATATCGTTGTCTGTAGGCGCACGCCAGATGTTAAGCTCCATTGGATGATTCAGATATTCCCTGCCTGCATACTGAAGTCCGCTGAACAAGCCGGTACGCTTATCCAGCCGATATGTGAAGCCATCACCATTTAACACGATCCATGCATCGTCTTCCTCTACCCTGATATCGGATACTGCCACATCCGAAGCCGTCCATTTGGCAGCTGTCTGGTTTCTTCCATCTTTATTCTCAAGCAGAAGTTCATCAAAGCCCAATACATGACCCGCAGAAACTAACGGAAGCTCTTTCTTTAACTGATAAGAAAGCTTCAGATATACTCTGCCTGCCGTAGGAACATCGATATCAAGCCCCACGGTACAATCACTATGCGGAGCAGCCGAAGCACCCACTACCTTGCCCTTCTGAACACTTAAGCCATCCTGAGTTACCTCATAACAGATATCCACAAAATCCTGAATATCATCAAAATCCATATAGTTATGAAGGGTAAGCGTTCCTCTCTCCTGATCAAATGACCGAACTCTGACCGGGCGGTAGACATTTTTGTATTCGAGCAGTCCGGTATGCGGAGTTCTGTCCGGATACACAAGACCATCCATACAGAAATTACCATCATGTATCGCCTCTCCATGATCTCCGCCATAGTAATACTTCGTCTTTCCGTTTTCCGCTTGATCATGCGCAACTGCATGGTCGCACCATTCCCATACAAATCCACCGCACATGCGGTCATCACTGTGGATCATTTGGAAATAATCTTCAAAATCTCCGGGACCATTTCCCATGCTGTGGCAGTATTCAACCAGCAGAAATGGTTTGCTTCCGTCCTTTTCCAGATATTCCTCGATCTCTGACAGCGCTGGGTACATACGGCTGTACAGATCCAGATTCTCATAATTATAGGTCACATCATAATTTCTGTATCTTGCACTTTCATACTGGGTAATACGGGACGGATCATACTGCTTCGTCCATGCAAGTGCCTTTTCAAAATTGCAGCCATATGCACTTTCATTTCCCATCGACCACATCACGATACAGAAACGGTTCTTATCTCTCTCGACCATCCGCTTCACCCGGTCAAGAATAGCCGCCTCCCATTCCGGATTGTCTGCAATCTTCTCATTCCACTTTTTGAACCGGTTGTAGTCAGTATCCTCTTTGCGATATAACATATATGGGCCATGTGCTTCTATATCCGCCTCGTCGCATACCATGAAGCCATATTTGTCACATATCTGATAAAAATACGGTGCATTTGGATAATGACTGGAACGGATCGCATTGAAGTTGTGCTGTTTCATAAGGGTAAGATCCTTTTTTATCTTCTCCACATCCACTGTAAAGCCGGTTACCGGATCAGAATCGTGCCGGTTGACACCGCGGAATTTGATTTTCTGTCCATTGAAGTAAATAACTTTATCCTTTATCTCTATCGTTCTGACAGCGATATGATCAACGATCGTCTCATTTTCACTCTGCAAAATGAGGGTATACAGATATGGATTCTCGGTGTTCCAAAGTGTCGGCTGTATAATCTCAAATGTGAAAGCTCCATCATGCTCTGCCTGTCCTTCCGCTACAACCACACCATTCCTGTCTTCGATCGTAACCTTAACCGCTGTCTCCTGATAAAAGCTCAGATCGAGCTTCACCTCAGCCTTTTCCTTTAAAACAGAGGTCGTGATGCGGTAGTCGCGAATGGCGCACTCCGGTCTTTTCAGAATATATACATCACGGAAAATTCCACTCATCCGAAATTTATCCTGATCCTCCAGATAAGAACCGTCACACCATTTCATAACAAGGACAGCGATCGTATTTTCTCCCTCTTTTAAAATGTCTGTCACATCAAACTCACCGGTCATATGGGATACCTGACTGTATCCGACATATTCCCCATTTATCCACACATAGAAGCAGCTATCCACACCTTCAAAATTCAGAAATGCCTTTGCCGCATCCACATCCTTTGCATAAGAAAAGGTATGCACATAAGCTCCACACGGTATATCCTGTGGGACATATGGTGGGTCAAATGGAAATGGATAGCGGATATTTGTATACTGGTGTGTATCATATCCTGCCATCTGCCATACGCCCGGAACCTCGATCTCATCAAATGCTCCAGTGTCATATCCCATCTCATAAAAAGCATCCTTCACATCATAAATACTTTTAAAATATTGGAATTTCCATTTTCCATTTAATAACTGTAACCGATCTGATCCTTCTCTGTGCTCGACCAGATCATCCATCCTACAGGAAGCCGGTACATAGTATGCCCTTGCAGGCTGTGTATTTTCATGTAATACATTCAAATTCTCATAATAACGTGGCACTATCATAAGTCATCCTCCCTTATATGTACTTTTTTGTTTTCGACTATTCTTATGTTTTTGATATTATTTGCAAATATTATCTTGTTATTTCGTTTTGTCTGTATTTATCATACACTTTAACAGCATTTCTGTCTATGAACCGGAATGGACAGAATATGGATAAAATGATACAATATCAATAAATCTTTTTATATTACAATCCTACAAATAAAGGAGAGCTTCATCATGTATATAAATACCGGATACCTGAATCATTCCTATCTTGATTTCAAGGACAAGCGCAGACCGCTTATTGTCGGAAGCTGCGGAACATACCGCTTAAGTGGCGACCCGAAGATGCCTACCTATCGTCCTAAGGGCAGACAGGACTACCAGATCATCTATATCGCATCCGGGCTTGGACATTTTCATTTTGATAAAGCTGAGAATGAGACGATCGTTCCTGCCGGCAATATGATACTCTACCGCCCGAAGGAACTACAGAAATATGAATATTACGGTGCAGATAAAACAGAGGTTTACTGGATTCATTTCACCGGCTCCGATGTGAAGAATCTTCTGAGGAAATATGGATTTAAAGATAACCGGAGAGTATTTCCTGTCGGTTCCTCTCTGGAATATGAACATATATTTAAACAGATCATCCTGGAGCTGCAGCGTTGTCAGGATGATTATGAAGAAATGCTGGCTTTACTGCTAACACGCCTTTTAATCGTATTCAAACGGGAGCTGTCACGCGAACATATTCTGAAAAATGAATATCTGGATCGTGAAATGGACTATGCAGTTTCCTACTTTAATGGAAACTATAATAAAGACATCAGCATAGAACAATATGCCGAATCAAGAGGAATGAGCGTGAGCTGGTTCATACGGAATTTCAAGAAATACACAGGCATGACCCCGATGCAGTTCATCGTATCCCGTCGGATCAACAACGCCCAGCTTCTCTTAGAACAGACGAACTATTCTATAAATGAAATAGCCAAGGTCGTAGGATATGATGACCAGTTATATTTCAGCCGGCTGTTCCGGAAACAGAAGGGCTTCTCCCCCTCTCAATATCGGAAAAGAGGCGTGCATACAGTATAAAAGAAAAAACATTGCCCAGTTCCAGCAATGTTCGTTTAGTAAAAATGCAACTGGCTGCCATTTTACAGGCCCTATAGCTTTGCGTCACATCCTTTAGAATGCTTTGCCAAATATCATATATGCTTTATATTAATACCGGATATAAAAAAGTCAATAAATACATGAGAATTTTATACGCTTTGTATGTGTTTCCCGTATTTTATACATAATCTAATCGTCACACACCAGCCTGCTAATAAAATAACGGATATAACGCTGCGCCATCTGTACAGGTTCAACTGCTGCCTCTGCCTATAATAAAATATTTCAAACACATCCTTATCAGCATATAATCTTCTCTCCGACATCTGCTTCCATTCACTGGACGACTCCGCCCAGAAATCAAAGTCTGACCACTTTGCAGGCAGATTTATATTCGGTAAAATATTCAGGTAGTCCGTTACATAGTAACAGTCCGAACTATAGCCATGGTGTTCACCGACCTCTGTGGCATACTCCCCTCTGTAGTTCTCCTCCGATATATCGATCACCAGACCACTTATTTCTCTATGCTCAACAAGCTCCCAGTTTTCTCCACGTTCCTGACCTGCCTGAATCAATATAAAGTTATCCTCTGAATCCGTTACTGACCGCACAACATGATCAACACCTTGGACTGTTATCGTATACCCTGTAGCATAAATACTTCCGAACAAATGATATGCCAGCCCGCTGCTTATAATACATCCGCCCATATCATTTTCTTCCAGTCTTCCACTTATACCGAGCATATCCTCCACGTCAAAATCTACAGTTACTATATCTGCCGTGATCTGCTTATATACGCCATTACCTGTTACCGATACATCCCTGTCAATAAGATATGTGCCTTTTATATAGTCTTCATTTTTTATTTTGTTATATGTGACCTGTCCTGTCGTAAGATACGCATAATTTCTGTCATTATCATAAGTTCCGCTGATATATTCCGCATGTATGATATTCCACACCGCCATACCTGATAATAAAGCAGCTCCCAGTATACCAATCACAAATCGTTTCATCGTCAACCCCTCTATTTCTCCCGAACCGTATCCCCTGCTTCGATTTTCTTGTCCGAACTGGCTATGATCCTGTCGTCGCCTGTCAGGGAACTTTTCTTAATTCCCACTTCATAATTATTTGTATCTCCTACCGTCACATATACTTTTGCAGCCACAAGCTCTGTTCCAAGAATCGTATCCTTTGATCTCTCTACAAGCACATACGAACCTACAACATCTGCATATATCGCGGACACCGGAACGATAAAATCATATTTCTCAGACTGATGGGAGATATCTGCCAGAACACTATCTCCTACATTTACCAGTTCACCGGATATAACCGTCTCCACGATATACCCCTGCTCATTTGTGGTATCACTGTATACTGCCGTTACTTCCGTATTCACACTGGTATCATTTATATGAAGAATAACTTTATCTCCTTTTTCTATATAACGCTTCTGCTCACTCGTTACCGGGATTCGTACTGTATATTCATCCGAGCTCTCCATAACCACAAATGCTGCCTCCCCTGTGGTTCTGCTTCCTACATCCACCCGAACCTCTGATATAAGCCCCTCCACCTCGGAATATATGACACCCTCATTTGCGGTCAGCTTTTCCAGATAATTCAGCTGTCTGTCCACATCCGCAATATCCTCTTCCACTAACGCTCTCTCATCTCCCCATGCGCACACATATTGTTCCTTCAGATTCTTCCGCTCAAGCTTTTTCGTCAGATATATGGATGAAAGCTCTCCTGCCTCGATCTTCATAAGCCTGTCTCCTTTCTTTACATAACTTCCCGTATGCACATATATTGCCTGAACCATGAGATCAGGATAACTGTATACAGGAGCCCTGCTGTCGCCCTCGATCATCACATCCTGTACGACATCCCTTGATATACTGCCGGATGATGCATACATAATCTCTACCTTGGGCGTCAAGGTGCTGCTTGCAAATCTTGACATAACAGTTCCTGCAACAACGATTAGCAGAAATATTATTATAATTCTTACGATCCTAAATCCTTTTTTCCGTTTCATATCATTTTCTCCCTGTAAATTACCCTGCGATTAGTCATCCGCAGATCCTATGGATATGCCCTCTGCCAGAATATCTTTTCCGATATAAAATATGATAAGAGAAGGAATACAGCTGAACAGAGCAAATGCAAATGCTTTTCCTGCACTTCCCCCAGTCATATCCGGCAGATATACCGATAATGGCAACAGATATTTGTCCTTTAAAAATACCACCGGCTGCTCCACGATATTCCAATACTCAAGAAATCCCAGTATCACTGCTGCAAGAACCCCTCTTTTTGCTATCGGAACCGCCATATAGATAAAGACCTTAAAGCCACCCGCTCCATCCAGTCTGGCAGCCTCTACCACCGAATCAGGAACCTGTTCAAATGCACTGTACATAATAAATATAGGAAATGTAGAGAACACAAATGGCAGTATGACCGCCCAATGTGTATTTATCATATTCAACCTGTTCAGCACCAGATACTGGGATAACATCGTCACCTGAAATGGCAGGATCATACAGAACATATATAACCCAAATATAATCTTCGACAGCCTGTTCCGGCTTCTGGCAAGCCCCCACGCCGCAGGAACAGCAAACACAAGCTGTCCGATAAGTATAACGCCCACGATCTTCACAGAATTCCAGAAAAGCACATAGTATTCCGGTGTATCAAACAACAGCTCGATTATATTCTTAAATGTCGGATATAAAGGAATGAAATGCCAGGAAGCATAACCTGAACCTCCGCTTATAACAGGAGCTGCGATCTGTTCAAGCTCCGATTCTCCCATAAATGCTCCGCCGATCAGAAACACCAATGGCAGAACGGACAATACTGCGCCCATAAGCACGAAAAACTTTATGGACAAATGTACGCCCTTTGAAACCCATCTCATCTGCACCCTTCCCCTCTTTCTTGTTGCTTTGGTTTTCTTAATAAGAATCCCCTACGGATTTTTAACTTCACACCATACCAGTCTGTAAGACATATACACTTTATGATCAGTATCACACCAAAGAACACCAGCGCAGCCAGAACCGCTCCTGCTGTCAGCTTACTGATCTCCAGCTTCTCAAACCAGTTATTAAATATATGCTGAATCTGATATATCATCATATCCGGATATCCTCCTGCCATAAGATACTGTTCACGAAAGATCTTCAGCGAATTTACAACCGACAGCATAGCCACGATAAAAAACGGCCTCCTGATATTTGGAAGCGTAATCTTCCAGATCTGTGTAAATCTGCCAGCTCCATCAACTTTTGCCGCGTCATATATTTCCACCGGAATTACAGACAAACCCGACAGCCAGATCAACATGTTATATCCAATATTTTTAAATATAAATGTGCATACAAACAGCCAGAAAACTGCCCTGCCGGATAAGAAGCTTACCGGTTCGCCAAGTCCCCACCTTATGATCATATTATTCACCACGCCCTGATCATCAAATAATATATGCCATACTACAGTGAGGGAATTTGACGGAATTGCCATCGGGATAAGAAATGCAAATTTTATAATATTACTTTTCATTCCATGAACCTCTATAGCCACTACCAGCGAGATAACGATCAGCCAAGGTACACTCACAAGTTCAAAACGTATAGAGTTGCCTGCCGCCAGCCGGAATGCATCATTCTCCATAACCAGAGCATAATTTTGCAGACCGGCAAAGCTTCCCGTTCCTGATTTCTGAAACGATGATATAAATACATCCACAAGCGGTATGATCACGAAGATCATAATACCCACAAATCCCGGTATGATAAATTCAGACGTTCCATTCATTCCTTTTCTATCTATCTTCATGATTATAAAACGCCTCCCTGACCATCCATTTCTATTCTTTCAGATATACATTTAACAATTTATCAATTATATTCAAGGTATCCTCAAGGCTCGCATTTCCTTCCAGATAATCAGCCGCATTTTCCCTTATCATGCTGCGAATTCTTACATCCGGATTTGAAGGCACACAGAGTCTGCTCAACTTATCTATATAATCTTCCAGATACTCGTCCGTCCGCCAATATGTCCAGTTCAGATAATTATTCCCGCCGACTTCAACAGCACCTCCCGGTGTTCCCATACTGAGAGCATCCTCATTCCATGCCCGCACGCCATCCATATTTACCGGATTTCCACATTCTGTTCCATAATACTTTTTCTGTACCTCTGCGCTGAATAACGCTTTTACGAACTCAACCGCACTATCCCTGTTCTCCTTTTTGCTATTGACCGCAAGGATTGTATTTGGCACATATATCATTCCCTCATCCGTACCCCACGGTTCATAGTCATAATCACGGTTTGCCGTGTTATCCTCCATTCCAACCATGGAATCTTCCTTTATGCTGTAAAACAACCATGCCTCGCTCATCGTCTTCATATCCACAAATGCCAGCTTCCTGCCAGACCATTCCCGGTTAAATAACGGGCTCATATATCCTGAATAATTGTCTTTTATATTTTCCTCATAAGCTCCGAACCTTGCAGTCCAGTCATTGATCTGATCCTGCGTCGTTCTCGCCATCTCTAAGTCGTATAAAAGTCTGAGATCCTCCAGAAATTTCTTTAGTATTTCTCTGTCATAATGCCCCTCCATATCAACGATCTCCGATGCATATACAGGATACAGGGTATCAAAATAAGACTCCAAATAGTAAAATGACAGATCATTCCCATCGGCTGGTTTGTCCTGACTGTTTATATAAGCCACAAGGGATTGAACATCGGTCACATTCCTTATCTCAGCCTCCGGCCCGATAACTGCTGTAAATGTCTCCATGGCGGGTATAGCATATACTGAACCATCCTCATTCTTATATGTATAAAGTACATTCTTAAGGCAGGATGGGTTCTCCTTCTGTATATCATCAAGGACCTGCGACAGATCCATAAGCACCCCTGTATTCTCATAGCTTTTTACATTCAAGCCATCCATGATAATGACGTCAGGCCCTTCTCCTGCAAGAAGCTGTGTATTTAAAGAACTTATGGCATCCTTTTCTGATATTCCATTCTGGTCATCCACGCCCCATATGTACTGCACCGTGATATCCGAATGATCACTTTCATACCACGTGATCAGATTTTCGTAACTCTCTGTGTAATAAAGAGAATATACGGTAACGGTTCTGCTGTCTGAAGCTTCTTTTGTACTGTTATAAGCTGCATATGCATCGGATAATGAATATACAACGATCCTCTTATTTCCACTCTTATCACCAGTGACAGCTACAAATGTATCCGAATCCTCCACAACAAAGTCATATCTTATATCAGCACTTTTAAATGTCGTAAGCCTTGTCCCCAGCTTGTCAGAGAGCTTATATGCAAATAAACCCGTTCCAAGCATAATGTATATCTGATCAGACTTTTCATCATACTTCATGATATTACTGCAGCTAAGTGCATCTTTTCCTTTCTCCGAAGCTGCATCTTCAAGTCCTTCCGTCAAGGTATCATCAAAAGACGTAATCGTTTCCAGCATATGACCATCCGATATATCATAGGTCTCTATATCCCGGGCTGTGAGAACAACCAGTTTATCACCAGCTACACAGATATCCGTATAGTCAGAATTTTCTATTTCGTATTTCTTCTGCCCTTCCATGGAAAAGCATTGTATCACCCCATCCGCGCAACCAATGATATATCCATCAGCCGTCAGTCTGATATTTTTTACATTTTCTTCTATATGATCTGCCAGTATCTGAACTGTATCATCAGGCATCACCTTCACGATTCTGCCCGTTATATCTCTTTTATCATCCATCCTGCTGACTGCCAAATACAGGCTCCCGGCTTCATCCATATCTGCTGCCGTGATCATATCCGTTTCGTCCATAACAGAATCAAGCTTAAGTTCTTCCTGCCGGAAATCTCCATCCGGCTTTTCTCCTGTCAGCCTGATATAGCCCCCATTTTCAGCTTCTCCGATGCATACATATTCATCTTGAACCTTGCCAAATCCACAGATCTGTGCCATATCAAGCTGTGCCATCCGGTATTCCGACAAACCCGCCTCTGTCTCTGTAGATTCTGTTATCTTATGGTCCCCACAACCCCAGCATAACATCATGCCAATAAGCATTATTAGATAAAACCCGATATGTTTCATGTCTACCTCCCTTATTACAAATACTTTTACAATCATTTTCACTTTCGATATATCGATTGTAACACCACCGATATGCACGATTGTCTAAAAAACATCTAAATTACATATATTACTTTTAAACATCTGGAAAATGAATTACTATACTATTGTATTAATGATATTTTATACCGTAATAGGGAAATGGAGATTTACATGAAACTGCTGCTCGTAGAAGATGATACAGATCTGGGAAAAGTACTAAAAAGACAAATGGAAGCACATGGTATCACCGTATACCTGTGTACAACCGGAAAACAATGCACCGAACTGATATATTCAGGTGTTGATATCGATATAATTGTGCTTGACTGGATGCTGCCTGATAAGTCAGGTCTTGAAATTTTAAACCAACTATATTTTGACAAAATCTCAATTCCCATCATAATGCTTACCGCCCTCGGCACACTTGAAAACAAAACAGCAGCTTTTTCACTGGGTGCTGACGACTATATCGTTAAGCCATTTGAATTTGATGAATTACTGGCACGAATAAATGCTCTTTACCGCAGATCCCACCAGATCCATTCATTTGACTATTCTTATGGTGATATCAATTATCTCATAGACAGCCGCACGATCCAATGTGACGGTCGGTCTGTCCAGCTCACAAATCGGGAATCCCAGCTATTTGAGCTGCTGCTCAGATCAGCCGGTAAACTTGTCAGCCATGACGAGATTATCGAAGCTATATGGGGGCTTAATTCCAATGTTGGAAATGGAAATATCCTGAATTATGTTTATTTTCTGAGAAACAGACTGAAAACGGTTCACAGCCGAATTACGATAAAGGGAGTATACGGAAGCGGTTATACCCTTGTATATGAAAAGGAGGAATCACCAAAATGATAGAACAGCTCAGGAAAAAACTCACTGTATTTTTATCCTCTGTCATAACTATGATCCTCGCAACCATGTCCATATTGCTGTTTTATGCTGTCGTACAGGAATATTCAAACAGCACATATGCTTCCTACTCTCAAGATACAAATCTGTTATATTCCTATCTGAACCAGACAAATATAATCGATATGAACATTCTTAATGAATACAACACCAAAAAACTTAATATCGATATACTGCGAAATGATAAAAAGGTCTTATCGACAGAGGCTTTCAAAGAAAGTAAAGCCATCCTTCAGTCCGCATCGCCTTATATGCAGTCTGAATATTGGGATGACTATTACAGTACCATAAACAAAGGAGACAGCCACCGCCGATTTTATACTGTCCGATATGACCATACGGATTACTGGAACAGCTACAGCATTATAAATATAGGGGGCACCTACTATACCATACATACGGTATACAACAATGCTCTCATCTCTGCATACAAAATAAAGATGAGTATTCTGTTTTTGATCGTAACGGTGATCGCAATTATCCTGTTGTCTATCGTGTCATATTTTTTCATGAAGAAGATTCTTATACCGGTAAATGAAGCCTATCAGAAACAGGATCTTTTTATTGCTGTGGCTTCGCATGAATTAAAAACTCCCCTTGCCATTATAAAATCCTGTCTCAACGGACTCTCCGGCAATCATCTAAGTCCGGCTGACAAAGACTATTTATCCACGGCAGACAGAGAATGTAACCGGATAACAGATATGATAAATAATCTTCTCACATTTGCAGACATAAAAAAATCCGGCCGGGAAAACTTTAAAGATACCCAGCCGGAAGATATTATTATTGAATGTTATGATCGTTTCGAGCCTGTCGCGATTCAGAAGAATCTCGACCTTATTGTTTCTCTGCCGGATGATCCGCTTCCTCTTTACTGTATGGATAAGGACAGAATACTTCAATGCATCTCCATTCTGGTTGATAATGCGATATCCTGCACAACAAACGGTCATGTCTCCCTGTCTGTATCCACGCAGAATAAACGACTGTGCTATACCGTGACAGATACGGGTCCGGGCATAAGCGATGAAGATAAACCGCACATATTTGAAACCTTCTATTCAAAGCGCAACAATCACAAAACACACTTTGGTCTGGGTCTCAGTATCGCAAAAAGCATAGCAGATCTTCATAGCGCTGAACTTACAGTATCAGACAACTCCCCTCAGGGAAGTGTATTTTCCCTAACATGGAATTACAGCTTATCTCCGTATACCGGGAAACCACCGCTCTTACCATAGCTTTCGATATGCTTGAAATGCTTCAGAAGTTCCATATCTTCTGCGCCGATCTCAAAATCAACCTGTGCATTGCTCTCCATATGTGCAGGATTTGCTGTCTTTGGTAATGAGATCGTTCCAAGCTGTAAGGTATAACGGATACAGAGCTGTGGAACAGATACATTGTATTTTGCAGCCATAACTTCAATCTCCGGTTCATGAAGGATCCCACCATGAGCGATCGGTGAATATGCCTCAACTGCGATTCCGTTCTTCTGGCAGTATTCTAACAGTTCCAGTGGAGACTTCTTCGTAGGTCTTATGTTCAGCAGCGACTTTTGATACAACAAACAGCTTATCACACTGAATACCGTAGGTTCTGATTCCTTCCCCTACGCCTCGCTCGTTGCCATATGCCTGTGCTAAAATGACGATAACCAAGCTTCACAGCCGCCTTAACTGCATCTGCCACGTCTCCATCGTCTATAAACCAGGTTCCAAGACCTAACTGTGGAATTTCTACACTATTTGCCAATGTTAAAGTATTTGTATACATATAAAAACCTCCTTGTTAAACTTTATGCTAGACTTATTCTACAACTTAAAGTGAACTTAAGGTCAAGCGTTTTTATATATCTTTTTAGTAAAATGTAAAACTTAATTCCTGATTATAAAACTTAATTCCCGATTGAAAGATTTAATTCTTTATAAAAACAGATATTTCTCTACTTCCGTCAGTGAATCCAGAATGACATCCGACAGCTCCTGCATTTCTTCCGTGACCGGTGCAAGATCCGGCACCATGATCGGATGCAGTCCCGCCGCATGTGCAGAACGGATACCATTATAAGAATCCTCTATGGCATATGCCTGCTCCGGCATCACATGGATCTGTCTGCATGCTTCCAGATAGATATCCGGTTCCGGTTTGCTCCGCTTTACCATATCTCCGCAGATTACCCGATCGAAATACGGAAGGATACCTGCATCCCGAAGCTCCTGTTCGACAACTGCTTTCCTGGTAGAAGATGCCAGCGCAACCTTTCTTCCATTCTTTTTTAATGTCTGCAACAGACTGGTAACTCCCGGTTTCATCGGAAGCTTTCCTCCTGCCGCCTGTTCATGGAACAGTGCCGACATCTCCGCCTTATACTCATCATAAGGGAAATCTGCTCCATACACCCCAAGCATCAGTTCTTTTGTCGCATCCTTATTCAGTCCCAAACATTTGTGACAGGTGTCTTCTATATTTTTGATTTCATATTTATCTGCAACGACCTGCCAGCACTTTATAACCAGCAGCTCCGAGTCGAATATAACCCCATCCATATCAAATATAACCGCTTCAAATCGTTTCATTGTTTCAATCATGCACCTCCTTTGCTTCAACATATCACAGCTTTTATCACCCGTCAATGCATTGTCATTATGTATTAATTTTAATAACACACAGCATAAACATTCCTGTAACACAACGAAAAAACAGACAAATATGTAAATCCTACATACTTGTCTGTTTTTCATTCTATCGACGACAGCTAATTACTGCGCCTTTGCTGTTTTCTTCTTCTCTACTGCTTTCTTGCTGTTCTTGCCATTCGCAGCATCATCCTTCTTCTTACCAAATCCGGTCTTAAAGTAGTACCACAACGGGCCTGTTACGCAGATAGATGAATATGCACCGATTACAACACCTGCCATCAGAGTAAATGCAAACTCTTTGATTGCTGCTACACCCATTACGTATAATACAAAAATCGTAACAAATGTTGTTAAGGATGTATAAATATTTCTGGTGATCGTCTGGTTAATACTTAAATTAACAATCTGCTTGTAATCTTTCTTTGTTCCTGCATTTGCGATATTCTCACGGATACGGTCGAATACGATGATCGTCGCATTGATCGAGTAACCGAAGATTGTCAGCATACATGCGATACAGGTATTACCAACGGATAACCGAAGTAAGATATACAGAACAAATACCATTGCTACATCATGGCAAAGAGCTAATACTGCACTCACACCAAACTTCACATCCTTGAAACGGATAACAATGTAGATCAGCATCAGAACTGCTGCAAGTGCTACAGAAAGGAATGCATCCCTTGTCATATCGTTGCTGGCTGAACCACTGATATTATCGGAATTTGTTACTGTCGCACCGAGTTTCTCGCTGAGTGCAGCTGTTACCTTTGTCAACTGAGAATCATCACCCTGAGTCGTAAGCTCTGTGGTCTTGAATACGATCTCATTTGTACCGGAAACAGTCTGAACGGAGATATCAGCCTCACTGATGCCTGCTGCTTCTGCGATAACAGGAACGATCTCCTTCTCTGCCTCAGATAATGAATATGCTTTGTCAAATTCTGCTGTGATTGATGTACCACCTGCAAAATCAATACTTAAGTTCAATGCGCTTCCCTTTGTCTTTGCAAAGATCGGCATGAAACAGAAGCCGATCACGATGACAAGAACAGAAGCGATAATACAATATTTACCACCCTTTACAAAATTAACCTTACCAGGCTCTTTTGCTTTTCCAAAATATTTTACATCTGTTACGCCAAGTGTTACAAGTGCATTCAGTACCATCTGAGAGATAACAAGTGCTGTGAATACAGATAATACGATACCGATTGCCAGTGTGATTGCAAATCCCTTGATCGTACCGGTTCCGAAGATACCAAGCACAAGTGCTGCGATCAGGGTTGTCACGTTACCATCGATGATCGCTGATAACGCATTATGAAATCCGGCTTTTACAGACTGCTTAACAGAAGCACCTGTTGCCAGTTCTTCTTTGATACGTGTAAAGATAACGACGTTCGCATCGACCGCCATACCTACAGAAAGGATGATACCTGCAAGACCCGGAAGTGTCAATGTAACATTGAACAGGTTCATAACAAGTAAGATCATAAATGTATAAAGTGTCAATGATAACGATGCGATCAGACCCGGAATTCTGAATACGCAAATCATGATAATAAAGATACAGATAATACCAATGATACCTGCTTTGATCGTTGTTGATACTGCTTCTGAACCAAGAGTTGCTCCGACGATGTTAGAACGTACCTGCTTCAATGTCAGCGGAAGTGCTCCGATACGGATTGTGGTAGCAAGGCTTTCTGCTTCTTCATAGGTTGAGATGCTGTTGATAACAGCATTTCCGTCTGTGATTGCCTGCTGTACAGTTGGTGCGCTTACAACCTTACCATCGTATACGATATATACGATCTTACCAACATTTGCTGATGTTACATCTGCGAACTTCTGAGCACCATCTGTGGTGAATGCTAACTGTACTTCATTGTCCTCACCAGTCTCGGTAGAATTAATTCTTGAGGTTGCACCCTTGATATCATCACCGGTCAGTGCTGGTGTATAATCTTTTCCCTGTGACCATAATTCATAATTCTCAGGGTCTAAGAACTCTAACTTACCTTCGATACTCAGATCCTCCAGAATGGCATCTGCATCTGTTACACCCGGAATCTCGGCTGTGATCTTACCATTTCCTTCTGAATATACGTTATGCTCTGTTGTATGGGAATCGATACGCTTCTGTAATTTATAGATCGTATCCTGAACATCTTCATCGCTATAATCCCCATCCTGAATCTCATACGTTACACTTAAGCCACCCTTCAGATCAAGTCCAAGGCTGATATACTTTGCTTTTCCTCTGTCGCCTACACCAAACAATGCAACGTAGATGGAACCCGCAAGCACAAGCAGGAACAGGATCAATACCCATATGGCTTTTTTTCTTGCTTTCTTCATCTTATTTACCTTTGTCCTCCTTATTGATTTTCTTCTTCATCTGCTAATGCGGCTTTGATCATGATCGCACATTCGATACGCTTCTTCTGAAGTTCACATCCGATATCATACGCATCTAATATATTTCCATGGAATTTATATGAGTTCGCCGCACAGCCACCGCTACAATAGAATCTTGCAAAACAGTCCTTACACTTGTCCTTTGCATAGACATTGCAGAGCTTAAACTCATCAACAAGTTCCGGCTTCGTAATACCTTCATTTACATTTCCAATGCAGAACCCATCCTCACCGACAAACTGATGGCACGGATAAAGGTCGCCCCATGGTGTAACTGACAGATATTCTGTACCTGAACCACACCCCGACAGACGTTTGGCCACGCATGGTCCCCCTGTCAAATCTATCATAAAGTGGAAGAAATTGAAGCCCCTTCCTTCTTTATGTCTTTTGATCATCTCTTTTGCAAGGATATCATACTGATCTAACAGATATGGGATATCCTCTTCCTTTATCGCATAAGGCTCGTCCGGCAGAGATACAACCGGCTCAATGGAGATCTGGTCAAATCCAAGATCTGCCATGTGTAATACATCCTTTGAAAAATCCAGATTGTTATGCGTATAAGTGCCTCTTACATAATAACTCTTTCCGGCACGCTTCTTTGCAAATTCCTGAAACTTTGGAAGTAACAGATCATAGCTTCCCTTTCCATTTCTGGTCGGACGCATGTAATCATGAATCTCTTTTCTTCCGTCGATGGATAATACGACATTTGCCATCTCTTTATTGGCAAATTCCATTACCTCATCATTTAACAACACACCGTTTGTTGTCAGTGTGAAACGGAATTTCTTATTATGCTTCTCCTCCAGGCTTCTTCCATATCGAACGGTCTCTTTTACGACATCCCAGTTCATAAGTGGCTCACCGCCGAAGAAATCGACCTCAAGATTTACACGGTTACCGGAATTGGCAACGAGGAAATCCAGAGATTTCTTTGCTATGTCAAGTGGCATCAGACCTCTGTCACCCTTGTACTCACCTTCTCCTGCAAAACAATATCTGCATGCAAGATTACAGTCATGTGCAATATTGATACACAGAGCCTTTACCACTGTTTTTCTCTTTTTAAAATCAATGATATAATCTTTGAATATGTCTTCTGTAAATAGTGTTCCGTCTTCTACTAGGCCGGTTACCTCGTCATAGGCTTCCGATACTTCATCCTTATCATAGGATGGCAGCAATTCTATTACCTGTTCTTTTGTATGATTTTCGTAATTTGCAATAATATCATACACAAGGTCATCCACTACGTGAACAGACCCACTACATACATCGAGTACGATATTATATCCATTACTTTTGTACTGATGTACCATACAAATTCTCCCATCTTGTGAATTAATTTTTCTGACACGCAACGAAAGAGGACTGTCATTTGTTTGACGGTCCCCTTTGTGGTTGTCTGTCTACAATGATCTCTTACTTGTTCTCAGCATTCTCACAGCTCTGATTTCCGACTGTGCATGATGTCTTACAAGCTGACTGACATGATGTCTGGCATTCGCCGCATCCGCCCTTAACCATTGTGTTCTTCATTGTTCTGTTTGTGAGTGTCTTTATTCTCTTCATAGGTACACTTCTCCTTTTTATGTCATATAGCGAAATTATAACACAACATGCTTTAAAGTCAAAGTATTTTTACGAAAAACTTGTCTCTAACCTAGCATTCCGCCAAGCATTCCGGCCGCCAGACACAGGATCACATTCGTCAATGTCCCTCCGGCAGAGATATGGATCGTACCATTCATAATGAAAGATACAATACCGATCACCAAAACATAACACACTCCAAGCATTAATCCCCAAATATATTTTTGCTCCTTTACCATCTTGCCGGTAAGAAAACCACCAAGGAATACAGAGATGCCATGAATGATGATAATACTCAGATGAATCACCGTATCACCCAGTCCCAGCTTGTACATGAGGAATGCCGTTATAAGCAGCAGGATTGCCGTTATTATGTAAGATACCGCAAGTGCCTTTAAAAGGCTGAAAATTTTCTGTCCTGTAATCATAGAAAAACCTCCTGACACTACTATATGCCGGAAGGTTTTCTTTCATTCCAGAGATCATTCTCTATTCTGCTATATCAATCATTTTCAGATGTCATTTTCGAAGTCAAACTGCTTCATCAGTCTTCAAATAATTCCGTCAGCTCAAATATATCGTCGCTGATACGGTCTGCTTTCTTCTTCGTTTCTTCGTCAGGCTGGATCAGATCGATCACCATGAGAGTATACAAGCCTGCCGCATGGGAGGCAGTCACACCATTAATGGAATCCTCTACCCCAACTGTCTCCTCCGGCTTCGTACCAAGCTTCTCACAGGCTTTCAGATAGATGTCCGGATATGGTTTTCCGCGCTCGATCTCATCCCCACAGATTACATCATCAAAATACGGAAGCAATCCGCTTCGAACCAGTTTATCCTCTGCCCGTTCCCGATCCGTCGAAGTTGCAACCGCCATCTTGATTCCTCTTGCCTTTAAAGTCTTTAGTGTCTCGATCACGCCATGCTTTAATTCAACGCCATGCTCATTCATATATGCTTCGACCATATCCACTGTACGTTGTCTGAATGCAAGATAATCAAAATCTTCGCCCATCTTTTCTTTCATCACATGTGCATTTGTCTTCTTGGTTCCACCTGCCATCCGGTCACAGATCTTCGACATCTCATTCTCCGGGATACCGATGGACAATCCATTCTTTAACCAGCACATTCTGTATACCTTCTCGGAATCAATCAGGACTCCATCCATATCAAATGCTACTGCTCTTAATGCCATTTATGTCACCTCATTGAAAGACCACGCCTGTTCGGGCGTGGTCCCTTTCTTTCTATAGTCATGTTTTATTTACTACTGTGGCTGTTTCTTCTTTTTTTCATGATCAGAAGAAGGATCACTGCCACAACTGCAAGAATTGCAAGAATAATGATAACGATCAGGATCGGTGATGTCTTTTCCTTTAACTGGAAGGAGAATACCTCATCTGTTGCACTGTCATAGGTCGATGTAACATTTCCCGCTGTATCTCTTGCAGATACCCGAACCTTATAATTACCATAGTTCTCAACCTGGAACTCATACGAATTCGTATCCTCATACAGTGCCGGATCAATAGTATCTCCGTTGATCACGATCTCTGTCAGCATATCATCTGCATCTTCCAGACCGATCTTCATGGTAAACGGATTTCTTACAACGCTCTTATCATCAACGCCTGTGATAATGATACGAGGTGCTGTTCCATCATAGGTAAAGTCAAATGTTTCAGTTGTCACATGACCAACCTCATCGGTAACGGAAATCGTCATTGTATGATATCCATCTGTCAGATCTGAGAAATCTACAAAATCAATACCATCCAGCTTTACACTTGCCTTAAATACAGATGTATCATTAACTGACCAGAGTGCATCATATCCCTTTTCCTTGATATCCGCAAAATCCTGACTATTCAGAAGAAGTTCTCCATCTTCTGATCTTCTCTCAGTAAATTCAGCCATCTTTGCAGTCTTGTCAATTGTTGGCGGTGTATTATCTACCGTAAATACCATGTTGTAATCATCTGCCTTGTTGCCAAGTGCATCTTCTGCTGTAACTGCAATGGTATATACACCATCCTCATCAAATCTCTGGCTTCCACGGCTGACTGCCGCATTACTGCCAAAGTTTGTAAAGTAAGAGGAAGATACGTCCTCGCCATCCTTCTGTACAGATATATTTACCTTATTCGAAGCAAAGAAGGACTCTGTTACTTCTATGTTCATATCTACATAATCTGTGTTGTTTACAGAGCTTCCACCAACTGTCTCATACTCATTTACGACACTGTTCTTGCTGTTCACTGCTGATACCTTAAGCTCTGGTGCTGTCTTATCTACCTTGAATGTCTTAGTAACAGCCGTTGCAACATTACCTGTCATGTCCTTTGCATTAAAAGTGATTGTATATTCACCATCTTCATCAAAGGTATAGGTTGCAGTATGCGGATTACCGGATGAAAAATTACCGGTATTTAAGGTTGCAACTGTTGATGCTCCTGTTCCATCCGTCTTTTTGGTGATCGTTGCCGTAATGTCAGCACTGTTCATTGCTTCTCCATCATAAGAGAATGCAAATGCCTCATTTACTGTCAGTGTCGCCGTACAGGATGTATTCTGTGAATCCGCAACGCCTGTTATCGATAATACAGGTGCTGTCTTATCAATCCGGAAGGATACATTCTCTGCGATCTGTTCATTACCAGCCTTATCATCCGCAGAAACAGTGATCTCATAATCGCCCTCATCTGAGAATACGATCTCCGAATTTACAGAAGTGTTATTCCATTCTACTGTTCTGTAATCTCCGTCATATGCAACTGCACCGGAAGCATCCTTCCGTTTTACATGTACGGTATAGGACTTTCCTTTATAATTATCTGCAAGGTTCACATTAAGTGCTACATTTCCATTATTCAGCTTATTCACAGTTGCAATTCCGATCGTAGGCTTTGTCTTATCAATTACAAATGCAGCCTCATCCTCTGTTACATTTCCAAATGCATCCGTAACTGTAACCTTCAGATTATAAATTCCCTGTGCATTCCGTTTCACTGTATAGGTTCCGCTCGTTCCCTTCATTGTGAAAGTGTCATCTGCATCACCATTTGTATCTTTATTCTTATCGGAAACCACGATCTCGTGTGTTTCGGCAAACTGTTCTTCTACTGCTATGTCAAATGCGATATCTTTATTGTAATAACCGTCATTTGTCTGCTCCAGCCGTGGTGTGATCGTTACCTTCGGCTTTGTTGCATCTACCTTGAAGCGGGAACCTGCTACATCGTATGAAACCTTATTGCCTGCCTTATCCGTTCCTGTTACCTTGAAGTAATAGGAGCAGGCTTTTCCCTTCTTCTGACCGCAATATGCAGAAGCCTCCAGTGTCTTGCCATCCACCTTCTTGATCGCCAGCTTCTTCTGTGTATATTTGCTTTCATCAAAGCATTTGTAATACTCTGTGATCTGGAAATCCTTCAACAACAGCTTCTGATTATCTGTAACTGTGATCTTCACATTTGTACCCTGTGTCAGACCATTCTCCGGTACACCTTCAATTGTCGCTACCGGGCTTTCCTTATCGATCACAAACTTAATATCTCTTACATAGTTTACATTTCCAAATGCATCCACTGCCTTGATCGTCAGGTTATATACACCAGGTGTTTTTCTCTTTACTGTGTAAGTTCCGGTTGTCTCATTCAGAATGTATGTCTCATCTTCGTCTCCATTCACGTCCTTGTTCTTATCACTTACTGTGATCTTCGTTTTTAATGGAAACTGCTCTGTTACTGTGAACTTGAAGCTTACATTCTTGTTGTAGTAACCATCATTCTCAGAATCCGGATAGCGATCCAGCACGATATCCGGAAGTGTGGAATCGACCTTGAATCTGGAATCATTGATTTCATATTCCACATCATTTCCGGCTCTGTCTTTACCGGTTACCTTAAATACATAAGAACATGCCTTGCCGCTCTTCTGTCCGCAGTATGCAGATGCCTCTAATTCCTTTGCACCTACCTGCTTGATCTTGAGTTCCTTCTCAATGTATTCTGTACCATCAAAATATTTATAACACTCAACGACTTTAAAGCTTTCCGGATCCAGTCTCTCATTATCTGTGATCACGACACGGATCGTTGTACCGGTTGACTTCTTGTCATCCGGAACACCTTCAATCTCGACCAGAGGCTTCTCTGTATCGATCGTGAACCGGATATCGGATACTGTTGCTGCATTTCCGGATGCATCTACTGCTACAACCGTCCATTTATACCGGTCAGCCTTTGATACAGTGAAACCAAATGTTTTCTGCTTTACATCTTTATAAGAAAATGTCTTATATGCTTTTGCAGCATAATCGGCTTCTGATTTGCAGTTCTTATAGTCGTCTGTATTTAACACATATACATTTGCGCCAAGTTCAAACTGCTCTGCCACTGTAATATTGAATCTGACCTTGTCATTATAATACTTTGTTCCGGTACCCGCGATTGCCGGTTCTACCGTTACTTCCGGTTTATATGGATCATAATAGAAGGTCTTGCTTCTCTTTTCTGAGCTGTTGCCGGATCTGTCAGTTGCACTTACCGCAATGTAATATTTCATTGGCTTTCCATCAATAACCTTACAGTTTTTGATCGTAGCTGTAACTGTCTGATCCGAGCTGTTCTTTGCTGTGATGATCTCTTCACCCTTTACTCCGGCACCTGTCGTTGCATCATAGTCGTAAGTTTCATACACTACCTTCACAACCACATCGGAAGCTGCAATGCCATAATCATCTGCTGCCTTAACTGTAATCGTCTGTGTACCATCATTTTTATAAACACCACTTACCGGAATACCGGAGAAGCTGATATCTGCCAGTTCATTGTCGACAACAAAGGTACATTTTGCAGTCTTTGTGTTGCCAACCTCATCATATGCTGTTACTGTAACTTCATATACACCGGCTTTTTTGTAAATAAAGGATGCATTCATGGTCTGACCGATCGTTTCGGTCTCCAGATCCATCTTCTGCTCCTGATCTGCAACAGCCTTGCCGTCACAGGTTGCTGATGCAGTAATCCTGCTGATCAGAAAATTATCAGATGCAGACGCCTTTACTGTTACATCTGAACCATTCCAGTACTGCGTAAGCTTCAGACTGTTTGTGGATTCTTTATCTGCAATATCAACCGCTGGCTTTTCAGTATCAACCGCAAACCGATATGCAACCCCATTTTCATTGGATTTTGTTGCAATATTTCCTGATTTATCACTGATATAGAATATGATCGTATAAATCTTATTCTCTTCAATTCCATTTGTTAATACAAGTGTTTTATCAAATGTTTTATCCCCATTCGCAGCTATATTTCCTGTAAGAATGGTATTTCCCACCTGATCTGTGACCTTGTAATCACCCAGTGAAAACGCATCCTCAGCCGTTATATGAATGGAAGGATCTTTACTGAAATAATAAATACCATCTGCTGATGCCTTTGCTCCGGCAAATTCCATTGCTGCTATTGATGGAGCTGTCTTGTCATATAACACCTGAATGGATGCATCCGTTGTGTTTGCATCTTCATTCGCAGCCACATAATGATGCTTTGATGTAAAGTGGAATGCATACACACCCTCTGTCGTCAGATCATAGGTCAGTGTAACGGTTTTCAGATTTCCATTTGCTGATATATCTGTTCTGGACGGTGCTACTTCAATACCGGCAGCAGACGCTGCGGAATCCGGAGCCTTTCTTGTTACCGTCTTTACAATATCATCGGCATCCAAATCCAGACCTGTTACTTTATATGTAACCGTTGTTGTACTTCCATTATGTCCGGTATATACCAGTGCCTGATCCTTTGCATCTATTGTTTTCCCCCCAGAGGAAACTGTCAAAGAATCCTGTAATGTTTCTTTATTCACATAAACGGTTACCGTTTTCTTTGTTGTATTTCCCGCACAGTCATATACATCAAGTGTTACTTTATATACACCAGCATCCGGCAGTGACAGCTCATCTCCGGTCAATGTAACTTCCTCACCATTTACATAGACCTTTGTTTTAGCCGTATCGATCGGACTGTCAGCATCAGAAATCCGGAATATCAAAGTCTCTCCTGTCTTGGCTGTTACAGTATATTCTGCCTGATCCTGCAGTGATACACCACCATTTGCCTGACTCAGGATAAGTGCCTGTGGTGCTTTTGGATCCAGATTAAATGTAATCTCTTTGGTACCGGTCTGACCAAGGCGGTTTACTGCCTCATATAAGACTGTATGTTTTCCTGGTTTATCTGTCAGTTCGGAAATCGTAATATCATCATATGTATAAGAATACTGATTTGCATCTGCTGATATATCTGTTACAGTTTCAATGATCTCACCATCAAGGCTGATCCTTGCCGTATCGATCGGTGCATAATCCTCAACTGCCGCTACTCCTGTCAGTTCTGCACCACTGAACCATGTATCTGCATCATATGTATAATTCTGGATCGAAATCGTTGCACTATCGTTTCCCTTTATGCCACGGAAAGAGCCCTTTGTAATTTCCGGTGCTTTTTCATCGATATATACAAATGATCCATTTTCATCAAATTTGTAAGTACCGATAGATTCATATATATGATCTGTGACTCTGAGGATTACTTTATAATCCGCACCTGCTACAGACGATTTCGGAATCAATACCGTTTTACTGCAGATACCGGTATCTTCATCTTTATCCATACATACCGACTGCCAGTTATTCATGGTCGTTCCATTCACAAAACGATATTCCAGATCCAGATCTGCAAAATTACTGTCGCCTATATTCTCAAGCGCCGATACCGTTACACGAATACCATCACCCTTTTTATTCAGGAACTCACCAAGTATCCCTTCCGTAATCTTTAATTCAGAATCTTCATCTACCGTTACATCCTGAATCCGGATATCTGAAGTATACCGGATCGTCACCGGAATAAATACCTTTTTTCCTTCCCTGCTATATGCTGTAAATACATATGATCCGGATTCCGGAACCTTTACATCAAAGGCTCCACCATCTTTACCGATTGGTATTTCTTTCTCATTTCCACCATTTAATGTATATGTAAGTTTAACAATATCCGCCGGATCTTCCGGTGTCTGTTTTATATATCCGTCAACCTGTTCCGTTCCATCTGACACATACCCCTTTACAGACACAACATCCCCTTTTTCAGCATAATAAAAACTATCTCCATTTTTATCATTTATCTGTGGAATGCTTTTATTTCCCGCCTCTGCTGAAATATGCATAGTTGGTCCAGCAACAGATAGATTATCCCCATTTTCAGCATTTTCTCCATATACACGTATTATCCCCGCAAATTCATAGGTATCCTTTTCATCTGCTGCTTTATAGACTGCATACTGATATTCATCCTCTGAATCTGTAATCCGGATCCCCTTGATCTTCGAAGCCTGCTTTATGGTCTTCTTATCCGATGCATCACAGGATGTTGCTATAATCTGCTTCTTATCAGATGCATCCAGTTCCTGCATCAGGTAGTCACCCTTAAATGTGACAGCAGTCTCTTCCGGAACAGAAATCTCAACCTCTTCTACACTGCCTGTCTTTACGCTTCCATCTTTATTTTTCTTATATGTAACTTTTTTGGGAATATACGTTTCAAGATTGATCACTTCTTTTGTATATTCATCTTCTGCTTTCATTCCGATTCTGTTATCAATTACCACCAGTGATAACAGCATAACCGCCGTCATGACCAAAGCCACAAAACGATGTAAATATTTGTTTTTCTTCATTTTGGTCACTCCCTTCTATATCGATTCATCCGTATGAACTACAACAACATCAACCAGCATTGGGAATCCTTCTGCTTCTTCACCCTGTATATCGGTCTCACTACTGTCAGAAGCTTCTGTATCCATAGTGAGAACATCGGTTGCATCATCATCGGTGCTTAATACGTCTGTTGCATCACTGTCTGTACTTAAGACATCCGTTGCCGCATCTGCTTCGTCCTCTGATGTCAGAATATCAGTCTCACGCTCATATTCATCATCCGCCCGAAGAACATCGGTCTCTTTTTCATAATCCTCCTCTGATCTCAGGACATCAGTTTCTTTCTCATAATCCTCTTCCGGTCTCAGGATGTCGGTTTCTTTTTCGTAATCCTCTTCCGGTCTCAGGATATCGGTTGCTTTCTCAGAATCTGCTTCTTCCGGTCTGGTATGATGATGGCTTCTGCTCTTATTCAACTCATCCACAGCCTTCTTATATCTCTCATTTCCTTTCCTGGAAACTTCTTCGGATGCTGACTTGCCCTTGATATCACGCACCTCGATCTTACTGGTACTGCCCTTTGATTTGATCGCATCTTTTTTGGAAGCACCGCTTCCCTGTAAGCTTTCATAACCCTTTTCGCGGATCTCTTTGATCTGTTTTCTGGCTGTGCTTCCGGAAAGATCTCCGATCACCTTCGGGATATCCAGTTTTACAAATAATATAACTGCTATCACTGCAAAGACAACTGCAAGAGCTATACCGCCGAATAACATTACATTACATATCGTTTCATTCATTGTTATCACTCCTCACTCCCTGTCACTGCAGTATTTCCATTTATAATATCAGAAATTGCAGAGTTTACGATCAACGAGTTCCATTCATTATTACCACGGGAGACAAGAATATTGATCTTACTGCCCGCATCGTATACCGCTTTGATCTTCTGGATGCCATCCTGCTTCCAGCGTTTCGGATTGGATCCGTATTCTCCGGAATACCGGTCATACAGATATGTCAGATGACTGACATAAATATCGGCTGCATTATCAACCGTTCCCATACTGCTCTCTGCGGAACTGTATACCTTTTCAGCCTGATCATAATAATCCTTATTGTCGCTGATCTTTTCAAGCGCTATGTAAGTTTCCGCTTCTTCCTTCATATATTTTACATATGATTTCTTTGTTGTATCCGGAAGATTTGGATCCGTGATATCGATACTTGCCAGATAACGGTTAAGTGAGTCGATTGCACTCAGATAATAGGTTTCCTTCTCCGCATCTACATTTGTATTCTTTGCCTGATAGGAATATACGGAATACAGGATTCTCGCATACTGTGCCGTGTAATATTTTACATTACGATCCTCCGGAAGTGCATTGGAAAGTGCTGTACTGTTTTCATCCAGCTTTTCGTTTGCCTCCGTCAGCAATGCAATCGTTCTCTGCGGCATATCTGCCGTATCACTTCCCAGATTATCAACATAGATAGAAGCGATATTCAGATAATTTACATATTTGCTTGGATTTGTATCTTCCAGTTCCTCACTGTTATAAGTTTCAAAATTAACCAGATTCTCTTTACTGTTTGCAAAATTGGAATTCTTCTTGATCTTATTCTCGCAAATTGCCGAATAGTATGCAGCCTGTGCTGTCTCATCCGGGAAGTTTGCCGAATCATTTACCTGATTAAAATACTGCATTGCAGCTTTGTAATCCTGGATTTCGTTGTAATAAATGATCGCAACCTCATAGACAACATCTGCATTTACCTTGTCAATATACTTGGTGACGTAACGTACACCTAATTTTGCTCCACTGTCCACGTTCTCGGACACAGTGTCAGTGTTCTGATCCATATCATAATAATATGCATACGTATCAAGAAGTCCCAGATAGGCATCTGAGGATGATTCATCCAGCGCAATTGCTTCTTTATAGATCTTGATTGCTCCATTTATATCATTATCCTGCAGCGCATCTTCTGCCTCCAGTATCTTGTTGCTGTAGTTCTTCTCCTTGATCTCATTCTTCTTTACCCCGCCAAAAATGGCACAGCCAACAGACAGAAGGGATAATCCTGCCATCACGCCAAATGTGACCAGCTTTTTCTTTGCCTTTGCTCTGTACTCATTGTCCAACTCATTGTAATGATCCAACGCATACAGAAGTTCTGAACAGGACTGATATCTGTCATTTGGATTTGACTGGCAGCACTTGATAATGATCTGCTCCAGACCAGATGAAAGCATTGGATTCCACTGACGGATCGGTTTAATCTCATATGGTGGCTCACATGGATTCTTTCCGGTTACCAGATGATACAGCGTCGCACCCAGATTATAAATATCCGTTCTGGCATCAGTATTATAGATACCACGTCCCTGCGCATCACCGAACTGCTCCGGTGCTGCATATCCTCTGGTACCCAGCGCTGTCGTATCTGCGTTATTTTCAATTATGTACTCTTTTGCTGTTCCAAAATCGATCAGCTTTACTGAACCATCCGGCTTTAACATAACATTGGATGGTTTCATATCTCTGTATATGATCGGTGGATTCATGGAGTGCAGATAATCAAGTGCACTGGCAAGCGCACGACCCCACTCAATTACATCGGACTGCTTCTGTGCACCCTCTGCCTTCAGAACTTCATTTAACGGCTTACCTTCTACGAAATCCATGATTACATAAATCGTTCCATTCTCATTTATGATATCAACGATTCGAGGCAATACCGGATGATCCACATTTTTCAGGATATTTGCTTCGCGCTCCAAGCCTTTTAAAAGTGTTTCTACACTCTTGGAACCATCATTCTTTATCTCTTTTACAGCCCACTGTTTATTCAGACGGTTATCCATCGCCAGATAAACAATTGACATTCCACCCTGACCAACTTTTTTCAGTATTTCATATTTCCCATCTAATACTGTTCCTAATTCTGTCATCTTATCTCCCCACTACTCAGCCTTGACCAGCAATACTGTTATATTGTCTGTTTCCTTCCTGTACTTTACAAGATCTGTTAAAAAAATACAGCCCTCTTTCATCTTATCTTCATCTGGTGCTGCCAGCGGACTGAGTTTCGCCATAATCTCATCTCCGCTTATCTTATGTCTGAATCCATCCGAACATAACAAATAAGATGCATTCTGTGTAATATAACCTCTGATAAAATCAGGTTCCACTACCGGTGATGCGCCTACACACTGTAACAGTATGCTTCGTCTGCTGTCTGTTTCTGCCTGCTCCGGGGTCAGTCTTCCTGCTGCGATCTCCCTTGCAACCAGTGTCTGATCCTGTGTAAGCTGCTCCATTTTATCTGTCAACTCGTATACCCGGCTGTCACCCACATGTATAATATAATATCTGTCCTCATACATAAGAATGGCTGACAACGTGGTTCCGATCATAATTCCCCGGCTTTCACCATATGCTTTCAGCTTTTCATTCTCTGTTACAGCTATGCGATCCCACTGCTCCTTCAAGATCGCTGTATTAAATGTTCCTGTTCTGACCAGTTTTACAAAATCATGTTCAAACCAGCCACAATATGCGTTTATGACCTCTTTGCTTGCAAGCTCTCCCTTTGCCAGTCCGCCCATGCCATCACAGATAATCGCAAAGGCTGCCTGTCCATTCGGAGTCTCTGCAATCTTGATTGCAAGAGAGTCCTGATTATTTTTCTTTTTTATACCCACATCTGTGTGATATGCCGCTCTATATTTCATACGCTTCTCCTGATTATTATCCCCATATCCTTATCTGACAAAATAAATGAAACCTTCATCACCCAGAGAAACCTTTGCATTATTTGTCAAAAATACATTTTTCTGTCCAGCTATGTTCTGTCCATTCACAAATGTACCATTTGTGGAGGCATTATCTCTGATATAGCTGACACCATTCTTTCTCTCAATGATGCAGTGGATCCGGCTGACATCTGAATTGTCTGTTACTGTATAATCTGCTTTGGTTGCAGATCTTCCGATTGAAAATTCCGGTTTATTTATATATATTTTTTCATTTGTTGCTATTCTTAACAGATACGGCACTGGCACCTGAGGCTTCTTCTCCTCAACCGGCGGTACCGGTGCTGCCTCCGGTTTCTTCTCCGGCATCGGTGGTACCGGTGCTGCTTCCGGTTTCTTCTCCGGCATCGGTGGTACCGGTGCTGCCTCCGGTTTCTTTTCCGGCATCGGTGGTACCGGCGCTGCCTCCGGTTTCTTCTCCGGCATTGATGGTGACGGACGATTTGGGATTGGCGGCACGATTGGTTTGCCATCCGGTCCCATCTGCATCGGCATTGGCCGTCCCGGCATTGGCTGACCGTTCATTGGCTTGCCATCCGGTCCCATCTGCATCGGCATTGGCCGACCGTTCATTGGCTTGCCATCCGGTCCTATCTGCATTGGCATTGGCCGACCGTTCATTGGCTTGCCATCCGGTCCCATCTGCATCGGCATTGGCCGACCGTTCATTGGCTTGCCATCTGGTCCCATCTGCATTGGCATTGGTCGTCCCGGCATTGGCTGTCCGTTCATTGGCTTGCCATCCGGTCCCATCTGCATTG
>ERZ1034901.228-NODE-228-length-46842-cov-8.032338_pt1 | contig 46842 bp, 42 predicted proteins | sample MGYA00520628_ERZ1034901 | MGnify/ENA primary metagenome ERZ1034901 (study PRJEB33766, sample SAMN09781783) | gut metagenome | biome: gut microbiome | host: Homo sapiens | place: Madagascar | study: EMG produced TPA metagenomics assembly of the PRJNA485056 data set...
CTGGCTTGTTTCTGCTTCAGTCTTTTAGCGGCGCAGCTTTTGCTGGCCGTTCTGCCGCTGGCGGCCTGGGTGCTGCTGGCGGCTTTTTGCATCATTGGCCTTGGCAGAAAGCAAAGCCGCTTTGCCTGCTGGACAGCGGCAGCCGGAATGCTGCTCGGCGTTGCGATGGCGGGAGCCCTCGGCCGGTTTGTGATTGCCCCGGTGGAAGAAAAGGCCGGGCAGACGGTGCAGCTTACCGTTTGCGTTGAATCGACCGCGCCCTCCTATCAGGACGGGATGTGCCGCGGCCTGCTGCTGGTGGAAGAGGAAAACGGAAGCCCGGTGCATTACCGGGTTTATGGCACGGCGTTCCCGGAATCGGAACTTGGCGAACGCTTTTCGGCACAGTTTGCGCTGGAAGGGTTGGACGGTGAGGAGTACCGCCTGGCCGACTACGCCGACGGAGCTTATTTGCAGGCCGAGATGCAGGGAAACTACCAGCCGCTGGCGCCCAGCCAAGCCGTGAGTTTTGCCTTTGCGCGGCTTGGCCGGAAGATGGCGCGGAACCTGCTGACGCAGCTGCGGCAGCCATACAGCGGCCTGCTGGCTGCGATGACGTTGGGCCAGACCGGCTATCTTTCCGCAGAAGCCAAAAGCATTTTTCGCAGGGCGGGCATTTCCCATTTGCTGGTGGTGTCTGGCCTGCATTTGACGCTGACTGCAGGCGTGTTCCTGAGCAGGGGAAAACAGCGGCATTTCCGCGCAGGGGCCTTGGCAGCGGCGCTGACGGCACTTTTCATGATGGAGCTGGCGGGGATGACGCCTTCGGTGGTACGGGCCGGTACGGCAATGCTGGTAAGTGTGGTTGGCACGTTCGTGCTGGCCGCGCCGGACCCTCTTACATCCCTTGGCCTGGCAGGTCTGCTGCTGTGCCTGGGAAACCCCTACGGCGTCTGTGATTTGAGCTTTCAGCTTTCGTTTTGTGCCTGCCTTGGTTTGATCGCCTGCCCAAAAGTGACCCTTCGGACAAAGCAGAAACACGGTGGGGCCGTCTGGCTGCTGCAGCTGCTTCTGCCGCCGGTTTTTGCAGCACTGTTTACCCTGCCGGTGCAGCTACTGCAGGGCCTGACCGTGAGCGGTGTTTCGGTGATCGCTAATCTGGCGACGGTTTGGCTGACGGCCCCGGCGCTCGGCTTTGGGCTGCTTGGCTGCCTGGTGGGGCTTTTGCCCGGATGCCGGGTGGCGGCGGGCTTTTTGCTGGTTCCGGCCGGGCTGTGCGTGCGGCTGATGCTGGCGCTGGCTGCCTGGGCGGCAGAACTTCCCTTTGCGGTGCTTGTTCTGCCCCGCTGGGAGACCCTGGGCGTACTTGCACTGTGTGTGCTGATTGCAGGAGTGTGCCTGCACAAAAAGAAAGGGCTCCTGATGTGGGTACTGCTGCCGCTCGTGATTGCGGTTTCGGCAGGCGGCATCTGGCGGCTGAATCGGGACGTGGTTCGGGTTCAGCTGGTAGGGCCAACGAACAATCCCTGTGCGGTTGTTACGGAGAACGGAACGGCGCTGGTGCTGTTCCGGGGCGGAAGCGTTCAGCAAAACCGGACGGCAGAGTATCTGGAACGCTGCGGCATATCCGAGGCGGAGCTGGTCGTGGACCTACGGCAGGATGGCGATGAATTGCGCCTTGCCGCCCGGCAGGTCGTTGCGGCAGAGCAGCTGGCGCAGGGTGTGTCGGAATCGTTCTCCTGGAACGGGCATGAGGTGCTGGTGCTGAACCAGAAGCAGGGCAATCTGGCGCTGCTGATGGTGGATGGAAAGCGCATCCTCATGACGGCGGGGCGGGTGGAATTCTCCAGTCGATTTGATGCAGACCTGCTGTTGGCACCGACGGGGGCGATTCCAGCGAAACTTCAGGTCCAACAGATTCTTTGCGGACGGCAGCGGCCGGAGCTTGAGGACGAGGCGGCTGAGTTCCACTGGGGCAAGCGCGCCGCCGCCCTGCTGCGCCCCGGTGAAGAGATCAGATTTAAGGAGACAGCTCAATGAATTACGATGCGAAACAGCTGAAAGCCGCCCTGGGAAGCGGCTGCCCGGTGTTTTACTTCTATTCAACCGAGGAGTATCTGGTGCAGGCACACGCGCAAAAGGTGCTGAAAGTGCTGGCCAAGGAAGACCCGGATATGACCCGGCTGGAGGGGCCGACTCCTGCGGTGGAGGAAATTCTGCTGGCGGCAGGAACCATTTCGTTTTTCAGCACCCGCCGGGTGGTGGTGCTGCCTCTTTTGCAGCCTGCGACCTATGGGGACAAGGATCTGGAGCTGCTGTGCGATGCACTGAGCAGCACCGAAAATGCCGTGTTTGTAATTACCACCGTGTTTACGGACGAGAAGGGGAAGCTGGCCAAACGGGCAAAAAAGCTGATCGACCTGTGCAAAACGATCGGCTTTGCAGCTGAGCTGGCACGGCCGACTGCGAACGAGCTGGTAAAGGAGATGCAGCGCCGCGCCAAAGAGCAGAGAACCGAGCTGCCCCCAGACACGGCCCGCGACCTGCTGGAGCGCAGCGGCCAGGATCAATTCCTGCTTGGGAACGAAGTGGACAAATTGGCGGCACTTTCGGGGTATACCACCATTACCCGGGAAATGGTGGCGCAGGCGGGCACGCGCAGCCTGGACGCCGATGTGTTCGATATGGTCAACCTGATTCAGGCCGGCCGCCCCGGCCCGGCCCTGAAAAAGCTGAATGAGCTGCTTCAGCTGCAGAATGACCCCATCGCCATTACGGGGGCACTGGCCGGAAGCTACATGGATATGTATCGCACCCGCTGCGGTATGGCCCGGCAAAAGGCTTATCCGACCGTATTCAAGGATTTCGGATACAAAGGCAAAGACTGGAGACTGCGCCGCGCCTCGGAAAGCGCCGGCCGTTACCGCTTGAGCCAGCTGGCCAGCTGCCTGGAGCTGATTCAGGACCTGGATGAGAAGCTGAAAAGTTCCCCGGTGGATGAAGTGGTGCTGATTCAAACGGCGGTTTGCCGCTTGGCTGAGATGAGGGAGAGACGATGAGCGAGAAGATCCGCGTGAAGCAGGTGCTTCTGGTGGAAGGAAAATACGATGCCGCCAAACTAAGCAGCTTTGTGGATGGATTGATCCTCACAACGGATGGTTTCGGAATTTACAAAGACAAAGAAAAGCAGGCCTTATTAAAGGAACTGGGACGTCTGCGTGGGGTAATCATTCTGACTGATTCGGACGGGGCAGGCTTCCGCATTCGGAATTTTGTCAGCAATCTGGTGGGGGAGCAGTACGTGCGCCAGGCCTATGTACCGGCACTTCCGGGCAAAGAGGCCAGAAAGGCACAGCCCGGCAAGGAAGGCCTGCTTGGCGTGGAAGGCGTTCCGGCCGAGCTGATCCGCCAGGCAGTGCTTACGGCGGCAGGGGATGGACAGGAAGCACCTCGCAGTGGGCGGGCCATCACCTATGCGGATTTGTTCGACTGGGGGCTTTCCGGCACGGCAGGCAGCGCAGAGATGCGTCGTGCGGCCCTGCGCAGATTGGGGCTGCCGCCGCGGCTTTCCAAAAAAGCACTGTGCCAGGTGCTGAATGAGCTGTACAGCTTTGAAGAGCTGGATGTACTTCTGCGTCCTTCGGAGGCAGCACATACCTAAAGCAAGAAAAGCCCGGGGAAGTGATGCTTCCTCCGGGCTTTTGAAATGAATCGGATGATTATCCCAATGCGACATCCAAAACCATCATAACGCTGAACCCAACCGCAAAAAACAGCGTACCGATGTTGGAGTGTGTTCCCTGCGACATTTCGGGAATCAGCTCTTCCACAACCACATAGAGCATGGCCCCGGCCGCAAAGCTTAAAAGATACGGCAGCGCTGGAACGATCAACTGTGCGGCCAGAATTGTGAGGGTTGCGCCGATTGGTTCGACAATGCCGGAGAGAACGCCGCCGCAGAAGGCTTTGCCCTTGCCCATGCCCTCGGCACGGAGGGGCATGGAGATGATGGCGCCTTCCGGAAAATTCTGAATGGCAATGCCAAGAGACAGGGCCAGCGCACCCGCTGCGGTGATTTGTGCGCTACCGGAGAGGTACCCGGCATACACAACACCGACGGCCATGCCCTCGGGAATGTTGTGCAGCGTGACCGCCAGAACCATCATGGTGGTGCGCTGAAGCTGGCTTTTCGGGCCTTCGGCCTGGCCGCTTTGCGCGTGCAGATGCGGAATGATGTGGTCCAGCGTTAAAAGAAACAGAATGCCGAACCAGAAACCAAAGAATGCAGGAAGAAAGGACAGGCGGCCCAGAAACGCGGATTGCTCAATAGCGGGGATAAGCAAGCTCCATACAGAGGCCGCAACCATAACGCCGGCGGCAAAACCGGTCAGAGAGCGCTGAACCATATCACTTAGGGAGTTTTTCATAAAAAGCACGCAGGCGGCCCCAAGGGATGTGCCAAGAAACGGGATCAGGATTCCATAAAAAGCTTCCATTGAATACTCCTTATACGTTTTTTTCGATGCTTAAAAGAGAAAGGGCGTTTCACTTTCAAATTAGCCACAACTAACGTCCTTGTTTAATTATACCATTCAAATGAAGCGGTGTCTATGCATCGAGCATTTGTGTGCGGGTGTGAGCGCGGACACATGGATGAGAGAGTGGCTTTTTGCGTGAATTGTGACAGAGGGAGAACAAGAATTTAAACATCCAGAAGATTTGTGCAAAAATGAACTGAATTTTGTATTCTTTTAGCATTGCGTCAAAAATGTCGGATTGTGTATAATAGAAGAAACGTTCCGATTGGTAGGAAGAAAAATCACACTTGGAAGGGAGTGCCGCTGTGATGACTTGTGTACAGAAGCAATTTCTGTATTGCATGAAGGCGTTTATGGAGGGCACGGCCCCGAACATTTGCATTACGGAAGACCCGGCAGACTGGCAGGCGCTGTTTGTGCTGGCCACGCAGCAAATGGCGCTGCCGATGGTCTACGGAACAACACGCGCCCTGCCGGGATTTCAGGCACAGCCGGAGGAATTCCGGCAGGAAGTGCGCCGACAGACCATGGGGCAGACGGCGGCACAGATTCGCCGGACCCAAGCGTTTGCGGCCGTATATCAGGAATTGCTCATCCAGGGAATCCGGCCGGTGGTGGTCAAGGGGCTGGTCTGCCGGGAATTGTATCCCACTCCGGAGCAGAGAATCTCCGGCGATGAGGATTTGCTGCTGGACCCGGAAAGCTTTTGCTGCTGTGTGGAGCTTCTGAAACAGCGGGGAATGGAGCTGGTTTCCGGCGGAGAAACGCCGGAGAGGGATGCGGCTCTTTTGGACCGCAAAACGGGCCTTTATCTGGAATTGCATCCGGATCGCACCACAAAGCAGGACGTTGGCAACGGGGGGCTGGAACGCTTTTTTGAACGGGCGGCCGACCGGGCCATTCCATTGCAGTGTGCGGGGATAACGGTGTATACGCTGCCCCATACCCAGCATATGCTGTACCTGATTCTCCATGCGTTCAAACATTTTTTGCACAGCGGATTTGGTGTGCGCCAGCTTTGCGACATGGTGCAGTATGCCAATCGATACGGGGAGTGCATCGACTGGGCGGAAGTTGCCCGCTGCTGTGATGAATGCCGTGCGCAGAAATTTGCCGCTGCACTTTTGGTACTGGGAAGACAGTGGCTTGGGTTGGATTTTGACCGGGCAGGGCATCCGGAATGCACCTTGCAAAGCGAGAAGGACGCAGCCGACTTGCTTCAGGATCTTTTAGAGTCCGGTGCCTATGGGGATTCTTCCATGAGCCGCAGGCACAGCGGAACCCTGACCCTGGAAACGGTGCGGAATGAGAAGCGGGGGCTTATGCGAACCCTGTTCCCGCCAATTTCCGCCATGCGCCGGAAATACCCATGGCTGGAACAGCGGCCTTATTTGCTTTTTGCGGCATGGGGGATGCGCGGCGCCGGCTATCTGCGGGAAATCCGGGGCAAAGGAAAAGAAAATGGAATCGGGGAGAGTCTGACCATTGCCCGCCAGAGAGAAAAGCTTTTGAAAAAATACGGAGTGCTTCCGTAACAATCCGATCGGGTTCTGACCGATAAAGAAAACGTCAATTCGATCGGAATTCCTTGCATCCGACAGCAGACGCCGCTATACTGAATCGTAAGGCCGTACAGTGCAAGCACGGAATGCAAACGGGAAGCCCGCGCCTGAAAAGCCTGAATGCAGGCGATGGTGCCCCTGCCAAACGAGAAGCTTTTGTGCATACAAAAGACTGAAGCTAAAATAAAATTAAACGTATATCTGCAAAATTAAAGCGGCATATCGGAACGAGTTTTACGAAAGTGCATTTTATACATAGACAGATGCACCAAAAAGACGTAAAATAATATAAACTGGCCCATTTTCTAATTTCTGGCCGGCAAAGGAGATCTCAATGAAGCACCCAATGCTCAAGGGATGGCAGCGAAAGCTGCTGATGTACCTGATGGATATGTGCCTGATCCTGGCAGCATACTTCCTTGCAATGCTGCAGCGATTGGATTTTAATATTGAAGCCCTTCGGTTTATGTATCTGGATCTGTGGGTTCAGAATCTGCCCTGGATGCTGGCGCTGTTCACCATCAGCTTCTGGCTGGGCGGCCTGTACGATGTGATTTGGAAATACGCCGGTGTGCGTGACATGGTTCGCCTGACCGTGCTGACGGCGGTGCCTACGGTGCTGATTGCCGTGATCGACTATGTGACCCATCACGGATATGCGGTGCTGCATCGCTCGGCCCTGCTGGTGGGCGGCATCCTGATCATCTGCTTTGTGGGCGGTGCACGGTTTGCGTCCCGTCTGGCGCTGCTGTTCCGCCAGGCGAACGAAAACACGCAGAACAACAGCAGCCCGCTGATGATTGTGGGTGCCGGCAGCGCTGCTTCCTGGGCGGTGAACCTGTGCAAGGCAAAGACCAACTTTGGCAACCCGGTTATTATGGTGGACGATGACCCCAACAAAAAGAATATGCGTGTGCAGGGCGTGCCGGTTCGCGGTACGCTGGATGATATTCCAGAGCTGGCGCGCCGGTACCACATCCGGGAAATCGTCATTGCCATTCCTTCCCTGAAGGGTGAGCGGCTGAACCAGGTGGTTGACCTGTGCCATTCCACCCATTGCCGGGTGCGGATGCTCAGCGACCCGCAGGCGATGGAGGAAAAGGGAGAGCAGACGGCATTCCGTGAGCTGAACATTTCCGACTTCCTCTCGCGGGACGAGATTCAGCTGGATACGGCCCAGATCAGCGGATATCTGGAAGACAAGGTGGTTCTGGTGACCGGCGGCGGCGGTTCCATCGGCTCGGAGCTGTGCCGCCAGATCATGCGCTTCAAGCCCCGGCAGCTGCTGGTGTTTGACATTTACGAGAACTGCGCCTATGAACTGGAGATGGAACTGCGCCAGAAGTATGGCAAGGATGTTCCGATTCTGGTGCTGGTGGGCAGCATCCGGGATAAAAAACGCCTGGATGAAGTGTTTGAAGAGTATCATCCGTCGGTGGTCTTTCATGCGGCAGCCCATAAGCATGTGCCGCTGATGGAGGTCAGCCCGGCGGAGGCCGTTAAGAACAATGTGATCGGCACGAAAAATCTGCTCACCTCGGCAGCAGAGCACAATGTGGAGCGGTTTGTGCAGCTTTCCACCGATAAGGCTGTGAACCCGACCAACGTAATGGGCTGCACCAAACGCATCTGCGAGATGCTGATTCAGACGTTTGCGCAAAACACCGAGATGAAGTGCATGGCGGTCCGCTTCGGCAACGTGCTTGGAAGCCATGGCAGCGTGATTCCACTGTTCGAGTCGCAGATTCGCAAGGGCGGCCCGGTTACGGTGACGCATCCGGACATTGTGCGGTACTTTATGACCATTCCGGAGGCGGCACAGCTGGTGCTTCAGGCCGGTGCGCTTGCGCAGACCGGCAGCATTTATGTGCTGGACATGGGGGAGCCGGTTCGGATTATGGAACTGGCCAAAAAGCTGATCCGCTTTTACGGCTACGAGCCGGATGTGAATATGCCCATTAAGATTGTCGGGCTGCGCCCCGGCGAAAAGCTGTACGAAGAGCTGCTGATGGACAGCGAACAGGACAAGATGCGCAAGACGGCCCACGATAAGATTTTTGTGGCGCCGCCTATGGAAATTGATCTGGCAAAGTTCTACGAACAGATTCAGCAATTAAAAGAAGCTGCAGCACACAACGACAATAGCGTTGTAAAGCTGTTGGAAGAGATGGTACCTACATATCATCCAAATCGAGGAATGATGTAACAATTCAGCCCACGTTGAGGGACGTGCGGCTGAATTAAAATGGCATCTGCTTTACTTGTAACAAAAATGGTAAATAAGGATGCTTTGAAAAGGCGGTGAAGTTGGCATTGTGAAAAAGATCTTGATTGTGGCGAACGTGGCGAAGGAGCACATTCTGAAGTTTCACGTGCCCCTGATCCATATGTTAAAGGAGAGCGGCTGGACGGTCCATGTGGCTTGCGCAGGGGAAGAGGAGATCCCCTATTGCGATCAGCAATGGCACATGGTGTACGAGCGCAATCCGGTCCGGTTTGCTACGCTGCGGGGCATTGTTCAGCTGCGCAGAATTTTGAAGCGGGAAAAATACGATCTGGTACATTGCCACACGCCCACCGGCGGGGTGGTTGCCCGGTTGGCAGCCTTGGGGCTGAAAGACAAACCGATCGTGGTGTACACGGTGCATGGGTTCCATTTTTACAAAGGGGCGCCTCTGGTAAACTGGCTGGTGTTTTTTCCGGTGGAGTGGCTGCTTTCCTGGTGCACCGACTGCATTGTGACCATTGACGAAGAGGACTACCAAAACGCCCAAAGGCTGCACATGGGGATGAAGCAGTTGCGGCTTATTCACGGGGTGGGCGTGCGGCTGGAATGTTACAGCGGGCCGGTGAGCGAGTACGCAAAAGATGCGCTTCGGAAGGCGCTGCAGCTGGAGGGTGAACCGCTGGTGCTCACCTATGTGGCAGAGCTTCTGGAGAACAAAAACCAGACGGTATTGCTGCGGGCGCTGAAACGCATTCGTCAGCAGCGGAATGTGGGCGTGCTTTTACTGCCCGGGCCGGATCACTGGAACGGCTATCTGGAACAGGAAGCACAGCGCTTGGGCGTTGCACCCTATGTGCGTTTTCTGGGGTGGCGAAGCGATGTGCGGCAGATTCTGGCCGTTACAAACATTTATGTAGCCTCCAGCCTGCGGGAAGGCCTGCCTTTGAACCTGATGGAGGCCCAGTGCGCCGGACTACCCATTGTGGCCTCGGAAAATCGAGGCCATCGGGAGCTGGTGCAGAATGGTGAAAACGGCTTCTTGGTACCGCCCAAGGATGATGTAGCGTTCGCAGAAAAGATCCTTCAACTGTATGATGACGCGGCTTTGTGGGAACGCATGGCCCAGGCCGGGCAAAAGCAGGTGAAGAAGTTTGCACTGGAACCGGTGTTGGAAGCCAATCGTGCGCTCTATGGAGAATTGTTGGGAGAGACGCCGCAGCCGGAACTGGCCGCGAGCGCCGCTGTTGAGTGAGCAGGAAGAAACGGGTCTAAAGTGGCGGAGAAAATGCTGCTTTGGGCCCGTTTGTCGGTCCCGGATTCGGCAGTTTCTGCCAAGTCGGGGGTTGCATCCTGCACGGGAATATGATAAACTCATCTAGATAAGGCTGTTTTGCAGACCTGCATATATCTGCTGGCTCCGAGCCAAACGTGCAGAGTTCGCCGGAGCATTTTATAGGGAGGATCATCCACATGTCTGGACATAGCAAATGGAACAACATTAAGCGCAAGAAGGAAAAGACCGACGGCCAGAAGGCTAAGATCTTCACCAAGGTTGGCCGCGAAATCGGCGTGGCTGTGCGTGAGGGCGGCGGCGACCCCAACGTGAACGGCAAGCTGCGCGATCTGATCGCCAAGGCGAAGAGCCTGAACGTGCCGAACGACAACATCATGCGCATCATCAAGCGCGCTGAGGGCGGCGAGAAGGAAAATTACGAATCCATCACCTACGAAGGCTACGGCCCCTGCGGCATTGCCATGATGGTGGAAACCCTGACCGACAACCGCAACCGTACCGCTGCCAACCTGCGCCATTACTTCGATAAGTTCGGCGGCAACCTGGGCAACATGGGCTGCGTGGGCTTCCTGTTCACCGAAAAGGGCGTGATCGTGCTGGACGGTGAGGGCCTGGACGAAGAGAAGGTCATGGAGGACTGCTTCGACGCCGGCGCCGATGACTTCGATATGGGCGACGATGTGGTCGAAGTGACCTGCAGCCCCGACGCTTTCAGCGATGTGCGCCAGAAGCTGGAAGAGAAGGGTTACACCTTCATTTCCGCGGAAGTTGAGATGGTGCCTTCCACCACCACGCCCATCACCGACCCCGACGCACAGATGCAGATGGCCAAGCTGCTGGATGCCCTGGACGACGACGATGACGTGCAGAATGTGTGGCATAACCTGGAGAACGAAGAGGATCTGGATCGCTGAGTTCAGCGTGCAAGATTCGTTCGGCCGCATTCGGCCGGCCTGAGGGCCTGTGCCGGGTGCGGCTTTTTCCTGCTAAGCAGGCAGAGGCCTGCATCTTGCCGGAATGCTGGTTGCAGGTGAAGCGCCTGGCCCATACTGACTATGCCGCCCAGGCGGCAGATAAGGAGAACGCATGAGCGAAAAAATTCTGTGTCCTTACTGCCTCTCTCCTTTGGAGGGACAGAGAAAGGAATGTCCCTTCTGCGGCAAAAGTCTGGAAAATATAAATCCGCCGGGCACGCTTCCGTTTGCCTATTTGCTGGGCAGCCGCTACACCATCGGCAAGGTGCTGCAGGTGGACGGCGAGGGCATTCTGTATGCGGCGGTCGAAAATGTTTCCGGCTTTCGGGTGAACATCAAAGAATATCTGCCCGTAACGCTTTCGTCGGGTCGGGACGAAAACCTGATCGTACATCCCAAGCAGGACAGTGAGGTGCTGTTCAAAACCACCCGCATGGATTTTGCGGATCTGTACAAGACGGTGCAGCGCATCACGCCGGCCACCGGCCTGGTGGCGGTGCTGGACGTGCTGGAAGCCAACGGCACCGTATATGCGGTGCTGGAGGTTACACAGGGCATTCCGCTGGAACGTTACCTGGCCCTACGAGGCGGCCCGCTGCTTCCGGAGGAAGCCCGCAGCCTGATGCAGCCGGTGATGGAAGGCGTGGCCGCCCTGCACAAGATCGGGCTGGTGCATCGGGGCGTTGCGCCGGATAACATTCGCATTACCGAGGGTGGGCTGGCCCGCCTGGGCGGCTATGCAACATTGGGCCTGCGCAATCTGGGAAGTGAATTGAAAGCCCAGTTGTATGAGGGCTATTCGGCGCCGGAACAGTATTTCCCGGAGCAGTTTGAGGGGCGCTACACCGATGTTTACAGTGTGGCAGCGGTGTTTTATCGGCTGATCACCGGACAGGCACCGGTGCCTGCCATTCAGCGCAAGGTGATGGACAGCCTGCCCGCCGCCCGCCAGGTGGAGCACAGTGTGCCTGGGTATCTCTCGGTCGTGCTGGGGCGTGCCATGCGGTTGGAGCCTTCGGAGCGTGTGCAGAACATTCCGGAGCTGATGGGGGCGCTGGCCTCACAGAATGCGGCCAATGCCCTGATGGAGCGCGGCCCGAAGGGCAAAGAACCCGCGGAGCGCCGCAGCCCCTGGGGTGCATTGACGGCGGCGCTGCTTGCCATTTGCATTTTGCTGATTTTGCTTGCGTGGAGCATCCTGCGCTTTACAACGGATAAACCGGCTGAGCCAATTCCGGAGAGCAGCTCTTCCGGCACCTCCTCTTCCATTGAAGAGACGCTGTATGTGCCCGGCTTTGTGGGGCAGATGTACACGGATGTGATGAAAAACCAGGATTATCAGGAAGTCTACCGCTTCCGGGCCGTGTATCAGCACAGTTCGGCCGAAGAGGGAACGGTCATCGACCAGCGGCCTGCACAGGGCAGTGTGGTGCAGGAGGGGGATATCATCGAACTGATTGTCAGCCAAGGCAATGTAATGCCGGATATTCTGGGCTTTACGCTGGAGGATGCCGCCCGCGACCTGAATGACCTGAACATTCAATTCAATCTGCTGGAAAAGGTGGTCACGGACGGAAGCGCCGTCAATGGCTGTGTGATCAGCACCGAACCGGTGGCCGGAGAAAAAGTGACCGAAACGGTGAATGTCTACTATGCGCTTACCGTAACCGGGGACGAAGGCACCGATGAGGACGGAAACGGCTGATCTGCGTTTGTGTTGCCAATCGAAAAAGCAAGAAAGCCGCACCGCTGAAAAAATCAGCGATGCGGCATTCTGCTATGGAGCACCTCCTAAAGCAAGGCATAAAATAACCTCTATCGGTTGATAGCGGCTATTTCAGGGTGGCGCTATTCGTTTTTTCAATATCACCTTTTACACAATCAATAATCTCGTTATCCTCGTCCAATTCTACAAGATAATAAGTATCATTTGGGTTTCTTATATCGACAACAACACCGGTTTTCCCTGATGCAATAATTCTAACTTTGTCAAATTCTTTAATCATCATTAGGTATATCCTTGCTTTTAGGGAAAATTATACCCCCGGCTCAGACGAAGCAGTCTGGTTCAGCCGCTGTTCAATGTAATCTTCCACCTGGCTCAGAGGCAGATTGAGCGCAACGGAGAGTTCCTGAAACAGAAGCGTCTGCGCCTGATGAAAAATCCGCTCATCGGTGGAGTTCATTCGCCGGCTGCGCGTTGTGGTGTTCTTTTTTTCGTACAGCATTTTCAGCAAGGCGGCAAGGTCAACGGTGCGGTCAAAATGAAACAGTTCGCGATAGCGGCTGTCCAATTCGGTGCTGTTGCGGGCCTCTACGGTGGGGTAGGTCAACTGGGGAATTGCCGCAATCAGTTCGTTGGCCTGCTGGGATGTGATGAGAGGGCGCATGGGAACTTTGGTGTCTACGGGCGTATAAATGATTTCGCCATTAAAGAGGTTCCGCAGCGTGTAGTACTGCTTTTCGGGGGATACGCCGCTCATCTTCAGCGGCCCAATGGCCGTAATCTCACATACGCCGGAAAAACCATAACAAACCTGCTGGCCAACCTGAAACATTTTCAATTCCTCCTTTTTCAAAGCCGAAGCCCGGTATGCAAGCTGTACAGAATGCTCAAAATGAGATGCGGACAGCAGCGAGCAACGCTCAATGTACGATATTATGTATCTATTTTAACACATTTTGTGAAGCAAATGTAAGCAAAAGTTTTTTGGAATCTGCGATTCTTTCAAAATGTGCCAGAAGAATCCGCCGCGCAAGGGGAAAAAAGATGACTTTTGCCGGGCAGCGTGGTATAATACAAACCAGACATTCTTCCTGCTGCGGCATTGGCTGCGGCGAGAAACTGTGCGGAACATACAAACGGTGTTTGCCCCCCGAATTCCCGGCGGGCAGCCGAGAAAATGAGGAGACAGTACCATGAAACAGGTGATCCTGACCGGCGACCGCCCCACCGGGCGGCTGCACATCGGCCATTACGTCGGCTCACTGCGCCGCCGCGTTGAGCTTCAGAACAGCGGAAAATTCGATGAAATCTTCATCTTTTTGGCGGATTCTCAGGCACTGACGGACAATGCGGAAAACCCGGAAAAGGTGCGCCAGAATGTCATTGAGGTGGCGCTGGACTATCTGGCCTGCGGCATTGACCCGGCAAAGAGCCATATCTTTATCCAGTCCCAAATTCCAGAACTGTATGAGTTGACCTGCTACTATATGGATTTGGTAACCGTTTCGCGCCTTCAGCGCAACCCCACGGTGAAGTCCGAAATTCAAATGCGCAATTTCGAGGCAAGCATTCCCGTAGGCTTTTTTACCTATCCCATCAGCCAGGCAGCGGACATCACGGCCTTCAAGGCAACGGTGGTGCCGGTGGGCGAGGACCAGCGCCCCATGCTGGAGCAGTGCTCTGAGATCGTGCGCAAGTTTAACAGCGTCTATGGCGAAACTCTGGTGGAGCCGCAGATCTCCCTGCCGGAGAACGAGGCCTGCCTGCGCCTGCCCGGCACCGACGGCAAGGCCAAAATGAGTAAATCGCTGGGCAACTGCATTTATCTGGCGGACAGTGCCGAAGAAGTGTGGAACAAAGTGCGCGGTATGTACACCGATCCCGGCCATTTGAAGGTGTCGGACCCCGGCAAGGTGGAAGGCAACACGGTGTTTACCTATCTGGATGCATTCTGCCGCCCGGAGCATTTTGCCGCCTATCTGCCGGAATATCAGAACCTGGACGAGCTGAAAGACCACTATCGCCGCGGCGGCCTGGGCGATATGAAGGTGAAAAAGTTCCTGAATGCTGTTTTGCAGGAGGAACTGGAGCCCATCCGGACCCGCCGCCGTCAGTTTGAGCAGGACATTCCGTATGTCTATCAGGTTCTGCGCGAGGGCAGCGAATACGCCCGCAGCGTAGCGGCGCAGACTCTGCACGAAGTACGCGATGCGATGAAGCTGAACTACTTTGACGATGCAGAGCTGATCCAGGCGCAGACGGAGCGCTTCCGCCAGGGCTAAGCCCGAGAATTGGGCGGGGCCTTTCATTTGAATGAGATCCGGGCGGCGGAAAGCCGACCCGGATTTTTTGAGTTCGGATGGATGGGAAAACAGCTGAAATTTCCATTTATCCATGCTATAATAAAATTTACTGTGTATTTTGCCTGTTCAGCGGAATTGTGAACAGGCTTCAAAAAAGCGGCCGGGAGGGGAATGCCATGGAGGAAAACCAGAGCCTTGAGGGCGTGGTTGAATATCTGATTTTTGAGAATGAGGATAACGGCTATGTGGTGTTTTCCGTAAACACCGGTTCGGAATTGGTAGAGGCCGCCGGTGTGGTGGGAGAAGTGCACATCGGCGAGACGGTCAAATTGGAAGGTCATTTTGAAACGCACCCAACCTACGGGCGGCAGTTTAAGGCCACCTCCTGTGCCTCTTCCGTTCCGCAGGCGGTGCAGGACATTAAGGCCTATCTGGCCAGCGGTGCGCTGCCCTACATCGGCCCGGCCACGGCGAAAAAAATCGTGGCGATGTTCGGCTCCGATGCCCTGGATGTCATTGCCGAGCACCCGGAACAGCTGACCGCCATTCGGGGGCTGAATGAGGAAAAGGCCAATGCCATTCATCAGGAATTCCGCCGCCAGTTTGGTGCGCGGGAAGTGGTGACCTGGCTTGGAAAGTACGGCATTTCCGCCCCGCGCGCCATGGAGGTGTACCGGGCGTATGGCCCCCATACGCTGCAGGCCCTTACGGAAAACCCCTATCTGCTCTGCGGCGAGCCGCTGCATCTCCGCTTTGCGCAGGTGGATGAGATGGCGGCCGGGCTGCAGCTGCCGCAGGAGAGCCGCCTGCGGGTATGGGCGGCCCTGCTGTATGTGCTGCGGCACAACGCCGGAAATGGCCATACCTGCCTTCCGCTGGCCCGGCTTGTGGCCACGACCTCGACCTTTATTGGGGTGGAACCGGACAAGGTGCAGGAAGAACTGGATGTGGCGGTGGAGGATGGCGAGCTTCGCCGGTGTGATCTGGCCGGAAGCGAATATGTGTACCTGCCGGATCTGTACAGCGCCGAGGAGGACATTGCATTCCGCCTGGCCGACCTGGCGAAGTACCCGGCACCGCAGCCAAAGGATCTGGAACGGAACATTGACGCGCTGGAGCGGGGGCAGGGCTTTGCCTACGCGCCCTTGCAGCGGCAGGCGATCCGTCAGGCCCTCACCAGCAATGTGCTGGTGTTGACCGGTGGCCCCGGTACGGGCAAAACCACCACGGTGAATGCCATTTTGTCGCTGTTCGAGCATCAGGCGGATCGGGTGGCCCTGTGCGCCCCCACCGGCCGTGCCGCTAAGCGGCTGGCCGAGCTGACCGGACGGAAGGCGTCCACCATCCACCGGCTACTGGAAGTGGATTACAGCCAGGGGACGGTGCGCTTTATTCACAATGAAAAGAACCTGCTCAAGTGTGACGTCGTCATTCTGGACGAGATGAGTATGGTGGACGTCAAGCTGTTTCAGGGCCTGCTGTGCGCCTTGAAGCATGGCTGCCGCATTATCATGGTGGGAGACGCGGACCAGCTGCCCAGCGTTGGCCCCGGCAACATTTTGGGGGAAGTGATCCGCTCCGGCGTGGTGCCGACCGTTTGCCTGACGGAAATTTTCCGGCAGGCAGCCCAGAGCCGAATCGTTTCCAACGCCCACCGCATCGTCAGCGGGCAGGTGCCGGAAAACGGCTGGAAAACCGACGATTTCTTCTTCATCCGGTCCGCCGGGCAGGCCTGCCAGCAGTTGGTATGTGAGCTGGTGGCCACCCGTCTGCCGAATACGTACCATTTGGACCCGGTGCGGGACATTCAGGTGCTCTGCCCCACCAAATTGGGCCCTTCCGGAACGCGCCAGCTGAACCCTCGTCTGCAGGAAATGCTGAATCCCCCCGATGCCCGGAAGCCCGAAATTAAAAACGGCGATACCGTGTTCCGCCTGGGAGATAAGGTCATGCAGGTGCGAAACAACTACGACATCCCCTTTGAGCGAGACGGCGGGGAGGCCGGTGTGGGCGCTTATAACGGAGACATCGGCGTGGTGATTGCGGTGGACCCGGCCCAGCGCACCTTGAAGGTGCAGATGGATGACCGGAAGCTGCTGTATACGGCCGAGCACCTACCGGAGTTGGAGATCGCCTATGCAGTTACCGTTCACAAGAGCCAGGGCAGCGAATTCCCCGCGGTCGTCATGCCGATCAGCGAAGTTCCGGAAAAGTTGTGCTACCGCAATCTGCTGTATACCGGGCTGACCCGTGCCCGGAAGCTGTGCGTCATACCGGGGCAGCCGGCCACGGTGGCGGCCATGGTGCGCAATGTGCGCCAGAACCTTCGGTACAGCGGGCTGTGTGAACTGCTTCGGCAGCAGCGCGGATGAGGCCGCCGATGATGCAGGTGCTGGATGCCCTGCGGGACTTGATCTACCCGGTGCGCTGCCCGTTCTGCGATGAAGTACTGGGCACATTGAGAGAATGCCCCGCCTGCAAAGCCAGTGCGGAAACGCTGTTTCACCGTCCGTTTCGGCTGGCAGAAGCCGAGCACCAGCTGGAACTGGTGGAGGGTGCCGCCAGCCTGTACGAATACGACGGGTGCGTGCAGCAGGCCATTCAGCGCATGAAGTTTTCCGGCCGGCCGGGGTATGCCCGCTGGTTCGCCGATGAAATGGCGGAGAGGCTGTTCGGGTGTACTTTCCGGCAGGGGCGTGCTATAATAAACCTGCCGATCATTGGGCACAGGCGGCATACGCAGGCCGAGGTGCATTCGGTGCGGGCCTATGATGTGATCGTTCCGGTTCCGCCGAGCCGCCCCGGGCAATGGTACAACTCCCCAACGCTGCTGGCAAAGCAATTGGCCCGGCGCATGGAATTGCCCTGTGAGACTGGCTGCCTTTATAAACAGCGCAAAACGCCCAATCAGGTGGGCCTGAGCGCAGAACAGCGGCTTTCAAACCTGCAGGGTGCGTTTGGTGTGCACAATTCACAGCGGATCGAAGGAAAACGGGTTCTGCTTGTGGACGATGTGATCACCACCGGCGCGACTTTGCATGCCTGCGCGCAGGCGCTGCTGCAAAATGGAGCGGAGAGCGTATTCGCGGTGAGCATTGCTGCATCGGAGCTGCATGAGGCGCCCTCGGCAGAAAATTCAGAAAACAAAGAATCAGAATAAAGCAAAGGAGACGTTCCCATGGCAAATTATGACATTGGTATTGACCTTGGCACCACCTCCATCATTGTGGCGGTGGCCGGCCAGGGCGTGGTTCTGAGCGAATCCAGCGTGGTGGCGGTGGATACGCGCAAGAACAAGGTGCTGGCAGTGGGCGATGAGGCCCTGGCGATGGTAGGGCGTACCCCGAATTATATCTCGGCCATTCGCCCTTTGAAGGATGGCGTGATTTCCAACCATACACTGACCAAGGAGCTGATTTGCCGCTTTGTCAACAAAGCGTATGACGGCCGCCTGGTAAAGCCGCGGGTGGCGGTTTGTGTTCCTGCCGCCATTACCGGCATTGAGAGCGACGCCGTGGTGGAAGCGGTTGTGGCGGCCGGTGCCCGCCAGGTATATCTGATCGATGAGCCCATTGCCGCCGCACTGGGGTCGGACGTGGACATTCTGCAGCCGGAGGGCCGCATGATCGTGGACATCGGCGGCGGCACCACCGACATTGCGGTGATCAGCCTGGGCGGTAAGGTGCGGGCAACCAGCGTAAATGTGGCGGGCAATACGTTTGATGAAGAACTGCTGAAGTATGTGCGCCTGACGTTTAACGTGGCCATTGGCCAGCGCACAGTGGAAAACCTGAAAAAGGAAGTGGCCTGCTGCAAGCAGAAGGACTTTTCTGCCAGCATGGAGATCAAGGGCCGCAGCCTGACCACCGGTTTGCCCCAGCGGGTAACAGTGACCACGCAGGACTTGTATGAGCCGGTGATGATGCTGGCGGAGCAAATTGCTGCTGCTGCCCATCAGGTGTTGGAAAAGACCCCGCCCGAGCTGGCAGGCGATATTTACCGCAACGGCATCATGCTGACCGGCGGCGGCTCGCTGCTTCAGGGGCTGCCGGAGTTCCTGAGCGAGAAGCTGAAGGTGAGCGTGTACCGCTCTCCGGACCCCATCAATTGTGTGGCGCTGGGCACCGCAAAAAGTCTGACCATGGGCAACGAGCTGGAAACCGGCTTTGTGAACGCAACCCCGCGCATTGGGCGCTGACCCACGAGGTGCATGATGGCTGCTGATCTGCATACGCACTCCACGTTTTCGGATGGTTCCAACCCGGCGAAACTGCTGCCCTGGCTGGCAGCCCGTGCCGGTCTGACGGCGTTGGCAATTTCGGATCATGATGATTTGCACGGGGTGCGCTTCGCCTATGAACACCCCACGATGGAGGGTGTTGAGCTGATTCCGGCGACGGAATTGACCGCCCTTGACCCGAAACGAGGGCGGCGCGTGCATCTTTTGTGCTATTGGCCGGATGACTGTGCGGCGTTGGAGAAGCATTGCCGCACGATGGGTACCCGCCGTATGGAATGCTGCACCCAGAGCGCGCAGGAGCTGGAAGCGATTTATCCGCAATTCCGCAAAGAGATGGCCTTGGCCTATGCGAAGGACAGCGGCGTACTATATAAAGCGGGAATTATGCGGGCGCTGATGGATCTCGGAATGGCATCTTCTTTGTATGGGGAAGAATATCGCCGCCTGTTCGGCAGCCGGCATGCGCCCGGGCCGGTGCTGCACAGTCCTGCCTATGAGACGGTTGACGATGTGCTGAAGCTGGTTCAGCTTTGCCGCGGTGTGGTGGTGTTTGCCCACCCGAGCGTGTATCACAGCATGGAGCTTGTGCGCGAATTGGCCGAGCAAGGCCGCATTGACGGCGTGGAAATTGAACACCCGCGCAATACCCCGGAAGATAAGGCAGAACTGCGCCAGTTGGCGCAGACTTATGGTCTGATCGTCACCGGCGGAACGGACTATCACGGGATGAACACGGGAAAGCCGCATCCCCTTGGAACGTGTACGACCGAACCGGAGCAGTTGGAACGAATTCGGGCGCTGGCCCAACAGCGCAAGGAACACTGAAGGAAAAACGAAAAGCCCAAATACGCGGCAAAAAGGAGAAAAGATCATGACCTATACTCGTAGAAATAAAGGAACCTGCTCCATGCAGACCACAGTGGAGCTGGGGCCGGATGGCACCATTCTGGATGTGAATGTTCAGGGCGGATGCAACGGCAATCTGAAGGGAATCACCAGCCTGCTGAAGGGTATGAAGGCCCAGGATGCCATTGAGCGGATGGAGGGCCTTACCTGCGGCCCCCGCCCGACTTCCTGCCCGGATCAGGTGGCGCAGTGCCTGAAAGAGGCGCTGGAGCAGCTGTGATCTAAGAAACATACAAAAGCCGATGATACTGTTTGCATGAAGGCAGTACCATCGGCTTTTTTGCGTACCGGAAAAGCGTGAAAGGTAGAACGGAACGATTGCCGGAACCCAAAGCCGCCCATACTGAAGGAGCATCATCTCACAGGAGGAGAACGATATGCTTCACTTCAAAGGGTTTTCCCGCACGGCGGGCCGTACATTGGCGCAGGCGCTTCGTTTGGCGGGCAAGCAGGGGCAGCCAAAAGCCAGCACCGGGCATCTGCTCATGGCCATTTTAATGCAGACATCTGACCCGGCGGCAAGCTTTTTGCGTGCGCGGCGCATCACGGCGGCGCAGGTGGAACTGCGGCTGCAGGGGCTTGGGCAGGGCAGGTCGCTGCACCTGAAAGCAGGCGACCTTCTTCCGGAGACACAAAAGGCATTGGATTATGCACTGCTGGGCGCGAGAGCCGCCCAACGCAAAGAGGCAGACAACGAGCACCTGCTCTGTGCCATGTTGGAAGACCCGGCCTGCACGGCCAGCGTCTGGCTGCGGGAATTGGGGCTTGAACTGACGGAAACGGCACGGGACTGCCGGCGGATGAGCGGCCAGCTGGTGCTTCCGGCTTCGCCGCGCCCGCTGGGGTACAACACCAGAAGCGCTCGTTCCAGCGATAAATACGGGCGTGATCTGACCAGGCTGGCCGCGGAGCACCGTTTGGATCCGGTGCTCTGCCGGGAAATAGAACTGGATCGGATGATTCAGATCCTTTGCCGGAGACAGAAAAACAATCCGTGCCTGATTGGAGAACCGGGGGTTGGCAAAACCGCATTGGCGGAGGCCCTGGCCCAGCGCATTGCCGAGGGCAAAGTGCCGCAGAATTTGCAGGGCAAACGCTTGCTCAGCCTGGATATGGCGCTGATGGTGGCAGGCACAAAATACCGCGGCGACTTTGAAGAACGCTTTCGGAATCTTTTGGAGGAGCTGATACGGGAACAGAACACCATCCTGTTTATTGATGAAATTCATGTGGTCGTGGGGGCAGGGGCTGCCGAAGGGGCGATTGATGCCGCCAGCATTTTAAAGCCGCTGCTGGCCCGGGGAGAGCTGCAGCTGATTGGCGCCACCACGCAGGAGGAATATCGCCGCTGCATTCAGAAGGACGCGGCACTGGAACGCCGCTTTGGAAAGGTTACGGTGGAAGAGCCGACCCCTTCAAATGCAGTAAAAATTTTGCAGGGGCTGGCCGCAAACTATGAGCGCTACCACGGGGTAACGCTACCGCCCCAGACCATTCAGGCAGCAGTGGAGTTGAGCGTGCGATATCTGCCCGGCCGGTTCCTTCCGGACAAGGCGGTGGATCTATTGGACGAAGCCTCGGCCGGGGTGCGCATTCGGGCCGGAACGGACCGAAGCCGGCCGCAAATCGTTGCCCCGGAGGATGTGGCAGAGGTGGTCAGCCGGGCGAGTGGGGTGCCGGTCAGCCGGGTAAATGAGGAGCAGCGAGAGCGTTTGGTGCGGCTGGAACAGCGGATGGCGGAGCGTGTGGTGGGCCAAAGCCAGGCAGTTCAGGCAGTTGCCGGTGCGGTGCGCCGCAGCCGTACCGGCTTGAGAGCCGAGGGGTGCCCGATGGGGGCCATGCTGTTTCTTGGCCCAACCGGAGTGGGAAAAACGCATCTGGCACGGGTTTTGGCCGAGAGCTGGTTTGGAAGCCCACGTGCACTGCTGCGCTTTGACATGAGTGAGTATATGGAAGCCCACACGGTGGCCAGACTGATCGGAGCACCGCCCGGCTATGTGGGCCACGAGGAAGGCGGGCAGCTGACAGAAGCCGTGCGCCGCCGCCCATACAGCGTGGTATTGTTCGATGAAATTGAGAAGGCACACAGCGACCTGCAGAATATTTTGCTTCAGATTTTGGAGGATGGTCAGCTGACGGATGCAGCCGGACGAAAGACAAATTTTTCAAACTGCATCATTCTGCTTACCTCCAATTTGGGCGCGCGGCAATTGACGGGGCAGGGGGCACCTCTGGGGTTTGGCCGGCAGGAAGCTGCCCTTGAACGGCAAAAACAATTGGCCATTGCGGAGGCCAAGGCCTACTTCAGGCCGGAGCTGCTTGGCCGGTTGGATGAGGTGGTGGTATTTCATCCGCTGGAGCAAAAGGACCTGACAGCGATTGCAGAGCAGCTCTTGAATCAGCTGGAGCAGCGTGCCGCAAAAAATGGCTATTGCCTGCATCACGCCCCGGAACTTCCGGCGGCATTGGCAAAGCAGGCAAAGTCGCCCTATGGTGCGCGTGAGCTGCGCCGCACCGTGGTTCGTGCCGTGGAGCAGGCCCTGGCGGACCGTATTGCCAGCGGCGAGGCCATGCCAGGCGCAAGCTTTACGGCCTGCCTGCAAAACGAGCAGGTCGTGTTGGAAGCGGACAACGCCGTCACACTGCATTGAAAACGAAGGACAAATGAAAAGCAGGCCGTGCACCAGAGGAGACCAGCGCACGACCTGCTTTTCGCCTGGCGGAAAGAACCAGGCAAGAAGGGGTAGAGAATGTCATAATGAATTGATTGACTTGCCTGGGCAGCATGGAACCGCCGCAAGGACTTGCAATCATCGAAAAGCAGCAGCCTGAAAGGCCGAATGCTTTGTTGAATGCTTATAAAACCGTAAGAACTGCATTAAGAATCGGATGATGCATACACCACGAAAAATCGACTGATTTTTGCCGTAAAGTCAATCAACTTTACATGACTAAAAATGCGAATTATCGACTTTTGCGAATTTCTGCGAATTTCGTGGAATTGGGAAGCAAAACGCCCAGTTTACAATTTGTGCCCTTCTCCGGCCTGGCGCACGGCAGCCAAAATCTGCTCCACCGATTGCCCCATGGCACTGGAGATTGCGGCCACAATGGCGCCTTCAACCAGAGGACCATCCGCCATTTGAATGTTCATGCCCTCAAATTGCTCCAAAACCATCTCCGTGGTCATAATGGCGCTACCCATATCAAACAGGATCACGGCACCATCTGGCCCAGTGACGGATTCAACCGCAGCATAAATACGCTCGAAGTCTGTACCGATTCCTCCGTCCGGCAAACCGCCTGCTGCAGCAACCGGCGCAGAAGGGGCCATTTGAAGGGCCAGCTCGGCAGCACCTTCCGCCGCTTTGCAGCTGTGCGAAACGATTACAATGCCTACCATGTCAGCCCTCCTGTACCTGCTGAGCGATCACACCCAGCAGCAGGGTGAACGAAGTGGCACCTGGGTCCTGATGGCCAATGCTGCGTTCGCCAAGGTAGCTGGCGCGGCCTTTGGTGGCAACCATGGGAATGGTGGCCTTCATGCCCTCCTGCGCGGCGGTCAGACCTGCCGCCAGCGCCTGTGCCGGAGACTGCCCTGCGGCAGCCTTCATGGCTTCAAGGGCGGGCACCATGGCGTCCAGCATGGTTTGCTCGCCCACCGTGGCTTTGCCGCGCATTTTTACGCCTTCAATGGCGGCGTCCATCATATCCAGAAAGTCGTTCAGCTCTAGGCTGGATTTCCCGGTTGCTTTTCCGGATGCTCGCAGAAACGCGGTGCCATACAATGGCCCGGAGGCGCCGCCGACGGTAGAGACCAGGGTCATACCAACGGTCTTTAAAATTGTTCCGATGTCCTTATCCGCGACGGTGGGCAGCTTTGCCGTTACAGCCTGGAATCCACGGGTAAGATTGATGCCATGGTCACTGTCGCCGATGGGCATATCCAATTCGGTGAGGTAATCTTTGTTTTCCTGAATGACCTGCGCCATCTTTTCCAGAATTTGAATGACCTGTGCTGTTGTAACCATTCGGGCTTCACTCCTTTTTATTCAATGCGGAGACCGGGTATTGCTGCTCTCGGCCTCCGGCATATCCGGTCTGGTTAAGCTTTATACGCAGGGGTGTCTGCAGGGGCATCCAGCAGGGCCTTCATCTCGTCATCCAGGCGCAGCAGGCTCAGCGAGAATCCTGCCATTTCAATGGACGTCATGTAATTGCCGACCAACGTCTTATAAACCTTGATGCCTTTCGCGGCCAGTACATCGGCTACGTGGTTGTTGATGATGTACAGTTCCATCAGGGGGGTAGCGCCGGAGCCGTTGACCAGAACCGCCACTTCATGGCCGGTGTAATCAATGTCCGCCAGGATCTTATCCAGCAGGTGGTCCACGATTTCATTGGCCGTGACCATTTTCTCGCGATGGGTGCCCGGCTCGCCATGAATGCCGATGCCGACTTCCATCTCGTCCTCGGCAAGCTCAAAACCCGGTTTCCCGGCAGCGGGCACCGTGCAGGGCGAAATGGCCGCACCCATCGTGCGCACATTATCGATGACTTTCTGTGCAACGCGCTGAACTTCTTCCAGGCTGGCCCCTTCTTCGGCTTTGGCACCGGCGATCTTATGTACAAAGATGGTGCCGGCCACACCGCGGCGGCCCGTGGTATACAGGGAGTCCTGTACAGCCACGTCATCGTTGGTGACAACCTGCGCGCACTTGATGCCGTCCATCTCCGCCATTTCCGCGGCCATCTCGAAGTTCATTACATCGCCGGTGTAGTTTTTGACGACCAGCAGAACACCCGCCGGGGTGGCAACTTCGCGAATGGCGGCCTCGACCTGATCCGGGGTGGGGGAGGTGAACACAGCGCCGGCCACTGCAGCGTCCAGCATACCCTTGCCGACAAAGCCGCCATGGGCAGGCTCATGGCCGGAACCGCCGCCGGAAACCAGTGCGACCTTATCGGTTTTCTTTTCGGCACGGACCAGTACGTTGAAGTCCGGCAGTTTCTTCAGTTGCTGAGGATGTGCCTTGGCGATGCCCTCCAGCATTTCCAGCTCGACGTTTTCGACCTTGTTGATGAACTTTTTCATGGTGCATTCCTCCTTGAACTGTAATTTTTCTGCCTGCGCATCCCGGCAGACATGGGGGAATACCAACGGAGTCGGCATTCCATTTGCCTACATTATAACCGAAATGCGGACAAAATTATATATACAAATATGAAAATTGTACAATTGAGAAGTTCCGTCTTCGATTGAATTTGTGCAGAATATGCCTTATAATAAAAACGAAACCGGACAGCCTCTGAACCGCAGGTTCGGCAAGGCGTTTCCGGCAGAATCAAGCAGAGAAAAGCAGACGCAAGTGCGATTTGTGTGTTGATTGTAAGGAGGGCGGACGGATGTATTCTAAAGAAGTTACGGTTATGAACGCAAGTGGGCTCCATGCGCGGCCTGCCTCCAACCTGGTGCAGTTCTGCGCAAAATACCCCTGCAAGCTTACCATGACGGGCGGGCGCAGCCCGGTGGACCTCAAGAGCATTTTTGCAGTGCTTTCTGCTGCGGTCAAGGCCGGTACAACGGTAACCGTCACGGGCGATGGTGCAGATGAGCAGCAGGCGGTAGAGGAGGTTTGCCGGTTTATCGAACAGCTGGAGGGCTGATCAATGGCTGTAACAGGAATCGCGGCCAGCGGCGGCAAGGCGCTGGCAACTGTATTTGTATACGTTCCCCCGAAAATGGCAGCGGAGAAAGAACAGGCTGAAGGCCTGACCGCTGAGCAGGTGATGGCCCAGGTAAACGCTGCAATTGAATGGGTAGACCAGGCCATGGCCCAGAAGATCGAACATGCAAAGGGCCAGGGCCGCGAGATTCTGGAAATGCAGCGGGTGATGCTGAACGATTCCATGCTGCTTTCGGGCATTGAGGAAGCGGCGCAGGAAGGCAAAAGTGCTGCTGCAGCGGTAGCGGTTTCCACAAAGAAACTGATTGCCATGCTGGAAAGCCTGGATGATCCGCTGTTTACCATGCGCATTCCGGACACACGGGATGTGGGGCTGCGACTGACCTGCCGCCTGACCGGGCAAAACTACCCGGATCTGGCGCAGGTAGAAGGCCAGGTGATTTTGACCGGCGAAGATCTTCCGCCCTCTCTGCTTGCCGGTGCAGACAGCGAAAAGATCGCCGGCGTGGTCATGGGCAGCGGCAATAAAACCTGCCATGCAGCCATTCTTTGCAGCGCACTGGGTGTTCCCGCCTTGATGGGCGCCGCGGGCTGGCAGCAGCTGTCCGCCGGGCAGCTGGCTTATCTGGATGGCGACGCAGGCCAGGCAGAGCTGGTACCATGTGAGCAGAAGGCGGAGTATGAATGCCGCTTGGCGAAGTGGAAGCAGGAGCAGACCGCGCTGGAAGCCTACAGAGAGAGACCGACGGTCACGGCGGAAGGCCATGCGGTAGGGCTGTACTGCAATATTTTCAGCACCGATACCGCAAAAAAGGCACAGGAATTGGGCGCGGATGGAGCAGGGCTGTTCCGCACGGAGTTTTTGTACACAGGGCGGCCGGATCTTCCCGGAGAGGAAGAACAGTTTGCCGTGTACAAAGCGGCCTTGGAAGCCATGCCGGGCAAGGCAATTACATTCCGCACCATGGACATCGGCGGCGACAAACCGGTGGAAGCTCTGGGTCTGGAACAGGAACAGAATGCCTTTTTGGGCTATCGCGCGATCCGCATTTGTCTGGATCGGCCGGAGCTGTTTCTTACGCAGCTACGGGCACTTCTGCGGGCTTCCGCCTTTGGCAAAGTGCAGATCATGTTCCCGATGATCGCAACTCTGGAGGAATTGCGCCGCGCAAAGGCATATGTTGCACAGGCAAAAGAGCAGCTGGCCCAAAAGGGACAGGCCTTTGACCCGAATACGCCGGTTGGAATGATGGTAGAAGTACCGGCTGCCGCCGTATTGGCCCGGCAGTTTGCGCGAGAGGCAGATTTCTTCTCCATTGGAAGCAACGACCTGACCCAGTACACTATGGCGGCGGACCGAATGAACCCGAAGGTGGAGCACCTGTCGAACCCGATGGACCCAGCGGTTTTGACGCTGATTGCACAGACCATCCAGGCAGCAAAGCAGGCTGGGATTCCCTGTTCGGTGTGCGGAGAGCTGGCCGGAATGGTGGAAGCAGTTCCGGTGCTTCTCGGCCTTGGCCTGGAGAAGTTTTCGGTCAGCCCCGGAAAACTGCTGGCAGTACGCCGTGCTATTGCAGAATGCAGTGCGGAAGAAGCACAGCAGGCTGTCCGGCGTGCGTTAAGCTGAAGCATTGTCGAAGAAAAGCCATCTGTACATACAGATGGCTTTTCCTTTTGATAATAATTCAGATGTTTCAGCTAACATTCCTCTGCGGAAGCAGGGAAGCAAGATCGTCGGAAGCACCCATGGAAATCCAATGGTCATTGGCGTAGATTTGAACGTCCGCGCCCTCGAAGCACATCAGACAGCCGCCAGAAGAGATGATCCGGTCAATGGTCAGCATATCCGTGTAGAAGTTCACCGGGAACCAGGGAACCGTGGGTGCCGTCCGGAAGCTCGTTACCATTTCCTGCACAGCGGCGGTTTCCTTCGCCGTGCAGCCTGCCTGTGCCACAAAGAAGAGCAATCCGCTTTCATACTCTTCGGATTCGCCGCAATATTCTTCCTTTAGCAGTTCCCGCACATCCGCCGCACTGCTGTACGGCAGATACAGAGCGCGGGGGCTGCCCTGTTCGGCCAGAGCACGCAGAGCTTCCTGCCATTGTTCCGGAATGGCGCGAACGAGGGTAAGCAAATTGGTGCATTCGCTGATCTGTTCCAGAATGGGAATCGTCAAGGTTTCCGGTGAGAGCAGAAGCGAAAACGCACAGTCCGGATAGGCTTCGATCACTTCAAACACGGCAGAGAGGGGCGTGCCCTCTTCCGCAATCAACGCGTAAGAGAAAACCCCGAGCGCCTGCCCCTGCTGCACCAGCGAGCTGAGCGAACGCACTGCCTCCTGGCTGTTCAGGCGGCAGGTGATCATCCAGGGAATCTCGCGGCCGCTCTGCGCTTCCTGTTTGCGGATGGATGCAGCGCCGCAGGTCCAGCTATGGAAGCCCAGCGCAATGCCGAAATGTTTCAGCGCATCCCGCCGGGTGGTGCGCACAATGTTTTCGCAAAGGCTGTAGTAGGGGCTGGAATCGTCTGCAAGCATGGTGCTGGCAAGTGACAGGAAATGCCGCTGAAAGCGCCCGCGGGCCAGATGTGCCCCCAAATCCGCGATTTTGCGGATGCTCCGATGGGGATCGTGTTCAATGTCATTCAAGCCGCGCTCCACAAGGGCGTTCAGCAAAGCTTCATTGATGGCATTCCGTTCCATAAAAAGGCCTCCCGCCTTGAAAACCGCATGGTAGTAAAAAATACGAAAACAGGCAAGCAATTCATTTCTGTTTCCGAATCTATCATAGCGCAGGAAGCCGTGAGGGGATACGGTCAAATAAAAAAGAGTGTCCGGCGAATTTTTGCGGATTTACAAATTTTGTCGGAAAGTGAACCGAAATAAGGCTTATGGGCATTTTTGAAGGCAAAACGCATCCGGAAAGGAAGTGAGAATTCCCCGATTGAGTTAAATTGATTTTTCTTGCCGGATGGGGTACAATAAAAAAACGTAAATTTGGCGGGAGGATCGTTCATGTTTGACCCTAAGTTGAAAGAAGCGCTGGCCCACGTGCAAAAGCCGGGCCGTTATACCGGCGGCGAACCGGGCAGCGTATATAAAGAGAAGGATAAAGTGGACCTGCGGTTTGCGTTCTGCTTCCCGGATACCTATGAAGTTGGTATGTCCTTCTTGGGCGAAAAAATTCTGTATGAAATTTTGAACAAGCAGGAGAACTGGTGGTGCGAGCGCGCCTTCATGCCCTGGCTTGATATGAAAGCGGAAATGGAGCGGCTGCAGCTGCCGTTGTATACGCTGGAAAGCAAGGATCCGCTTACTGCGTTTGATATTGTCGGGTTTACCCTGCAATACGAGCTTTCCTATACCAACATCCTGGCAATGCTGGATTTGGCCGGCATTCCGTTTTATTCAAAAGACCGGGACGAGCACTGGCCCTTGATTGTCGCCGGCGGGCCTTGCGTCTGCAATGCTGAACCCATCGCAGACTTCTTTGATATGATGATGCTGGGCGAAGGCGAAGTGCAGCTGCCGCAGGTGTGCAAAACTGTGGAGCAGGCCAAAAAAGAAGGCTGGGACAAACACCGGCTGCTGCGTGCCCTGGCGCAGATCGAAGGCTGCTATGTGCCCTCGTTCTATGATGTGACCTATCAGGAGGACGGCCGCATTCAGGCCATTACCCCGAAAGAAAACGCCCCGGCGGTGGTCCATAAGGCCATTATTCGGGATATGAACAGCCAGCCGCTGCCCACGCATTTTGTGGTGCCCATGGTGGGTGCTGTACATGATCGCGCGTCCATTGAGGTTCTGCGCGGGTGTGTGCGCGGCTGCCGGTTCTGCCAGGCGGGCTTTTTGTACCGCCCGATGCGCCAGCGCCAGGTGGACCTGCTGGACAAGGCCGCTCAGGAGCTGTGCTGCAACACCGGCTACGAAGAAATCAGCCTGACCAGTCTGTCCACCTCGGATCACTCTCAGCTGGAGCAGCTGCTGGATAAGATGGACACCTGGACGGAGAAAGAGCATGTATCCATTTCTCTGCCCAGCCTGCGTGTGGACAATTTCAGCGAGAGCCTGATTCAGAAGACCACGAAGGTCCGCAAAAGCGGTTTGACCTTCGCCCCGGAGGCAGGCACGCAGCGCCTGCGGGATGTGATCAACAAGAACGTTACCTGGGATGAGATCGAAAAGACCTGCAACATCGCATTTAATGCGGGTTATACCTCGGTGAAGCTGTACTTTATGATGGGCCTTCCCACCGAGACCCTGGAGGACATCGAGGGAATTGCCCAGACCGCTCAAAAAATCGTGGAGCTGTTCTACCAGAACCCCCATAAGCCCAAGGGAAAGAGTGTACAGGTGACCATCAGTGTGGCCTGCTTTGTGCCCAAGCCCCACACCCCGTTCCAGTTTGTGCCGCAGGATACGAAAGCACAGCTGGAGGAAAAGCAGCAGCACCTGCTTCACAGTGTACACAGCCGAAAGATCAACGTGAATTATCACGACAGCTCCACCAGCTTCCTGGAAGCGGTGTTCGCAAAGGGCGATCGGCGTCTGGCCCCGGTCATTCTGGCCGCCTACCAGAAGGGGTGCTATTTTGATGGCTGGGATGAATGCTTCAAATACGATGTCTGGATGGAAACCTTCCGGGAATTTGGCCTGGACACGGCGTTCTATGCCAATCGCTACATCGGGCTGGATGAAGTGACCCCTTGGAGCCACTTGGATTATGGCGTGAGCCACGATTTCCTGGTGCGTGAGTACCAGAAGGCGCTGGCGGCAACCACCACAAAACCCTGCAACCGTGCATGCAGCGGCTGCGGCGCCAATAAACTGCTGGGAGGGCCTTGCTTTGAATACGGTACGGATCTGGTTCACTAAAACGGGGGAGGCCTCGTACATTTCGCTGCTGGATCTGCAGCGGGTTATGGGCCGCGCGCTGAAGCGCAGCGGTTTGCCGGTGTGGTACACGCTGGGGTTCAATCCCCATATTTATATGACGTTTACCTGCCCGCTGAGTTTGGGGCAGGAGAGCCTGGTGGAAAGTGTGGACTGCAAAACTGAAGAAGAGGCTCCCGACTATGCGGCGTGGCAGGAAGCGCTCAATCAGGTAATGCCTTCCGGCATTCATGTGTTCAAGGTCGGCCCGGTGGTTATGAAGCCCGCCCGCATTGCAAGCGCGGAATATCAGGTGCATTATGAGGACGCAGAGGCGCCGGCAGCCCTGGACGCATACAATGCACTGCCCGGTGCGCCGGTCATTAAAAAGACAAAGCGCGGCGAGAAAACGCTGGAACTGAAAGAATACATTCCCGCCGTGGAGTATACGGTTGAGGGCGGTACGACCTCGTTCACACTGCGGCTCCCGGCGGGCGATGGGCTGAATCTGAACCCCACGCTGCTGACCGGCTTTCTGGCCGAGAAGTTTGGCCTGGCTGCCGAAGGGGCCGCCATTCTGCGCACCCGGCTGCTGACGTCTGAGGGCGAGGACTTCCAGTAAACGGATTACAGAGCCTGGAATACAAAAAAATCAGAAAAGAATGCCAAAAATCGCTTGCATTCGGCGCTTCTTTGTGGTATGATACTAGAGCGTTAGTATAACGCTGGCTCCAACCAGCGGGGTTAATGCAAACAGCATTGAACACAGACGGTCCTCTGCCGAAGGTTCGGGAATGAACGTCGCAAAAATTTGGAGGAATAACCATGGACGCAATGAAGATTATCACCGAGGGCATGGTCAAAGAGAACAAGCCCCAGTTCAACGTGGGCGACACCGTGCGTGTGTCTGTCCGCATCAAGGAAGGCGAGCGCGAGCGCATCCAGGCTTTCGAGGGCACTGTGATTGCCAAGAAGCATGGTGGTGTTGCTGAGACCTTTACCGTGCGCCGTACTTCTTACGGTGTCGGCGTGGAGCGTGTGTTCCCCGTCAACTCTCCCTTCGTTGAGAAGGTTGAGGTTATCCGCAAGGGTAAGGTTCGCCGCGCAAAGCTGTTCTACCTGCGTGGCCGCACCGGCAAGGCCGCCAAGGTCAAGGAAATGCTCTGATAATCACCGAAGAAAAAGGGACAAGAAATTGTCCCTTTTTTCTTTATAATACCGGGCAGAGTTCAGCTTCTCCGCCCGTTTTTTCGTGGAGGCACGGCAATGAAAAAGGAACGTGAACAGAAAAATCAAAATCTGCTGGAATGGTATGATTCGCTGATTTTTGCGTTGATTGTACTGGTGGTCGTGTTTACCTTTGTGGTTCGCGTTGTGGCGGTCAGCGGCAATTCGATGGTGCCCACCCTGCATTGGGGGGATCGGCTGCTGATTCAGAGCACCTTTTACACCCCGAAAAAGGGGGATGTGGTGGTGCTGGACGGATACACCAATTTGGGCAAACCGCTTGTGAAGCGCATCATCGCCTGTGAGGGCGACACGGTGGAACTGGATACGGAGAAGGGCCTGGTGTATGTGAACGGCCAGGCACTGGAAGATCCTTATACGGCAGAGCCTACCTATGAAGCTGGGGACATGGCCGGGCAGGTCACCGTGCCGGAAGGCTGTGTGTTTGTGATGGGCGACAATCGCAATCATTCGACCGACAGCCGCTTTTCCGATGTGGGCTTTGTGGACAGCAGGGACATCCTGGGGCGCGTGCTCCTTCGGATTTTCCCGATTGGTCAGTTTGGAGGAATTGCATGAGTCAGGAATTTGTCAATCGTCAGAACATCCAGTGGTTCCCTGGCCACATGGCAAAAACGCTTCGTTTGATGGAAGCGGACATTCGCAACGTGGATGCCGTTCTTCAGCTTCTGGATGCGCGCATTCCGCTCAGCAGCCTGAACCCCGAGATTGAACGGATTACAGCGACAAAGCCGCACCTTTATGTGATGAACAAGGCGGATCTGGCGGACCCGACCATTACGGCCCAGTGGGTAAAATATTTCAAAAGCGCCGGTGCAGGCTGCCTGGCCATCAGCGCCAAGCAGAAAGGCGGCGCGGCGGCCGTAAAGCAGGCGATCGAGCGGGAACTGGAAGACCTGACCCGCCGCCGGGCCAGCCGCGGCATGACAGGCGCCCGCATTCGCGTGATGGTGGTGGGCATTCCCAATGTGGGAAAATCCACGTTCATCAATACATTTGCAGGTTCGGCGCGGGCCAAGGCTGCGGACAAGCCGGGCGTTACCCGCGGCAAACAGTGGGTAACCGTAGATGGTTTTGATCTGCTGGATATGCCCGGCGTGCTGTGGAAAAAGTTTGACACGCTGGAAATTGCCACCAATCTGGCTTTCATCGGTTCCATCAAAGACGACATTTTGGACATCGAAGAGCTGGCAATGGGGCTGCTTTCTCAGGTGCGTGAAATTTACCCGGAAAAGCTGGCCGCCCGCTATAAATTGACCGAGGAGGAACTGGCGCTGGAGCCGTGGCCCCTGCTTGAAGCCATCGGCCGCCGCCGTGGTATGCTGATCAGCGGCGGCGAAGTGAACACCGAGCGGGCCGCCATTATGCTGGTGGACGAGTTCCGCGCCAGCAAGTGGGGGCGAATCAGCCTGGAGCGCCCGCCTCGTCGGCAGGCAGAGGAGGATGAAGATGACCTCGACCTGTGATCACTATGCGTTTGACGCGCAGGTGCGCGCAGAACACGGGATTTTCTGCGGCGTGGATGAGGCCGGGCGAGGCCCCCTGTGCGGGCCGGTATGCTGTGCGGCCGTGATTTTGAATCCGGGCGATCCCATCGAAGGCATTGACGATTCCAAAAAGCTGAGCGAAAAGAAGCGGGAAGCTCTCTACGATGTGATTTGCGCCCGTGCCTTAGCGTGGAATGTGGTTTTGGTCGGGCCGGATGTGATTGACCGGGACAATATCCTGAACGCAACCATGTCCGGAATGCGCCAGGCGGTGGAAGGGCTGGACATTGTTCCGAATTTTGTCCTGGTGGACGGCAATCGCTGCCCGACCGGATTGGCCATGCCCTGCGGCAGCCAGGTGAAGGGAGACGGCGTCAGCGCCAGCATCGGAGCGGCATCCATTCTGGCCAAGGTCACCCGTGACCGGTACATGATCCAGCTGGATCGGGAATATCCGCAATATCAGTTGGCGAAACATAAAGGGTATCCCACAAAGCTGCACTATGAGCTGATTGAAAAGTATGGCATTCAGCCCTTTTACCGCAGAAGCTTTTTGAAAAAGCTGGGGTATTGGCCATGAGCACCCGCGGATTGGGGGTGCAAGGGGAGGCTGTCGCGGCCCGTTACTATCAAAAGCTGGGGTTTCGGCTGTTTGCCCATCATTACGCGACACGTTTGGGCGAACTGGATTTGGTTCTGACCTGCCGGGATCTGGTTGTGATCGCAGAGGTGAAAACGCGCACAAATCCCGCAGCAGCTGCCCCCCGTGAAGCGGTGGATGTGCATAAGCGGCGGCGAATTTTGATGGCGGCACGGCAGTTTTTGACGGAACATCCAGATTTTGCACAGCGGCAGATCCGATTTGATGTGGTGGAGGTCGTTCCTTGCCCCGGTGGCTGGCAGATACGCTGCTTTCCCGGGGCATTTGAAGCGGGCGGCTGAGTGGAAAATCCGAGGCTGTATTTGAATAAAGAACAGTTTGGCAATCCTGACGAAAAACAACCGTCCCTCGCGGACACTTTTTTGTACCCTTCCGATTTTCACAGGCCCATTTTTATTGTATAATAAAGATACTGTTTCGATATGGTAAACGGAATGGATCGGCGCTTTCTGCGCTTTCAAAAATGAGGAATACAGTATGGAATTTTTTAGCACGCGGAATGTGAACGAAAAGGTCAGCGCGTCGCAGGCCATTGCTCAGGGCTTGTCGCAGGATGGCGGGCTTTTTGTCCCGGCGTCCTTCCCTAAGGTGGATCTGGAAAAGGTTTGCCAAATGGAGTATGTGCAGCTTGCTTCGCACATTTTGAGCGATTATCTGGAAGATTATGACCCGAGTTTTCTGAAGCAGGCCACTGCGGATACTTATGGCGCAGCGTTCGATGGCAAGGCTGGCCAGTTGGAGCATGTGGAAGGCCATACCTATGCGCTGGAACTGTGGCATGGCCCGACCTGCGCCTTCAAGGATTATGCCCTTCAGTTGATGCCCAAGCTTTTGGTGGAGGCGAAAAAGAATCTGGGCCGCACGGAGCAGACCCTGATTCTGGTGGCCACCTCGGGCGATACGGGAAAAGCCGCCCTGGAAGGCTACAAGGACATTCCCAGCGTGAAAATTCTGGTGTTCTATCCTGACAGCGGGACCAGTGAGATTCAGCGCCTTCAAATGGTCACGCAGCAGGGCGGCAACGTAGGCGTGTACGCCGTGAAGGGCAACTTTGACGATGCACAGACCGGCGTAAAGCGTGTGTTTGCCGACAAACAGCTGGCCGCCGATCTGGCGGAAAAGAATGTTCGCCTTTCCAGTGCCAACTCCATCAACTGGGGCCGTCTGGTTCCCCAGATCGTGTACTACTTTGCCGCGTATGGCCGTCTGGTACGCAATCACGAAATTGAGATGGGGCAGCCGATTGACTTCTGTGTTCCCACCGGCAACTTCGGTGATATTCTGGCAGGCTACTATGCCAAGCAGATGGGTCTTCCGGTTGGCAAGCTGGTGTGCGCCTCGAACCGCAACAATGTGCTGACGGAATTCTTTGCGACCGGAACCTACAATGCCCGGCGCGAATTTTTTAAGACGACTTCGCCCTCCATGGACATTCTGGTTTCTTCCAATCTGGAGCGGCTGCTGTATCATATTACGGGCAGCGACGCACAGGTGGCAGCCTGGATGGCCGATCTGGCCGAAAAGGGAAGCTATACGGTGGACCAGTCCACGCTGGGAACCATCCGTGCCGATTTTGCCGCCGGATGCGCCAGCGATGAAGAAGTTGCCGAGGAGATCAAGGCCATCTACCAAAAGGTTGGCTACCTGTGTGATCCGCACACCGCGGTTGCCTTTAAAGTGGCCCGGGAATATCAGGCTGCCAGCCAAAGCGGCAACCCTATGGTGGTGCTGAGCACCGCCAGCCCGTACAAGTTCCCGCGCGATGTGCTGGCGGCCCTGGGGGCTGCGGTACCGCAGAGTGATTTTGCTGCGATGGACGGTCTGAAGGAATTGACCAACGTGCCGGTGCCCAACAGTCTGGCTGCTCTGCGTGGGCGTCAGGAGCGATTTAACCAGGTAATTGAGCCTTCGCAGATCGGTGAGATGGCTCAAAAAAGCTGTGAAGCATAACTGCTTTACAGAACGATAATACGCAAAACAACCGCCGTGTTGCGGGCTTGAACGGCCTGCTTCTGCGCGGCGGCTGTTTTTTTGCTGTTTCATGACGAAATGGCTTTTCCAAAACGGGCAGGAGGGGAGATATGGCACTTTTTGCAATCGGTGATCTTCATTTGTCTTCGGGCGCATCCAAGCCCATGGACATTTTTCCCGGATGGGAAAACCATGTGGCTCGCCTGGAGGGGCATTGGCGGCGGCTGATCAGCCCGGAAGACACGGTGGTGCTCGCAGGAGACATCAGCTGGGCAATGCGGCTGGAGGATGCGCTGGAGGATTTTGCGTTCATTCACAGCCTGCCCGGCCAGAAGCTGATTCTGAAGGGCAACCATGATTATTGGTGGACAACGGCTAATAAAATGAACACCTTTTTTGCCAGCAACGGTTTTGATTCGCTTCACCTGCTCCATAATAACAGCTATACAGTGGAGGGCTACGCCGTGTGCGGAACCAGAAGCTGGCTGTTTGAGGCCGGAGAACCCCATGACGAAAAGATCATGAACCGGGAGCTTGGGCGCCTGCGCGCGAGCCTGGATGCGGCCGGTGAAGGGGAGAAACTGGTGTTTCTTCATTATCCGCCGGTCTACCCGGGCACCAGCGCGCCGGAAGTGATTGCCTTATTAAAGGAATATGATGTTCGGCGCTGCTATTATGGGCACCTGCATGGGAATTTTATTCGTCATGCGGTGCAGGGCAGCGTGGATGGCATCACATATCGGTTGATTTCAGCGGATGGTTTAAATTTTTGCCCGTTGAAAATTGAAAAACCTATGGAAATCACAAAAAGCCTGTGATATAATATCAAGGAATGGCTGTCAGCGTCGGCCAGGGCCGCGGCGACTTTTTCCGTGCGCCAGGCGCAGGCCGGACGGTTCCAAGGATAATTCTTGTTTGGAGGAAATAGAATGAAACTCATCAAAAGTGAAAAACTCGAAAAGAGCATGTACGAGCTGCAGTTCTCCATCGATGCGGAGACCCTGTGCGCCGCTGCCGACAAGGCGTTCAAGCGCGAGGGCAAAAAGTATACTGTGCAGGGCTTCCGCAAGGGCCATGCTCCCCGCAAGACCATCGAGAAGATGTACGGCGAGGACATTTTCCTGATGGACGCCATCAACGATCTGTTCCCCGACGAGTATGAGGCTGCCGTGAAGGAAGCGGGCCTGGAGCCTGTGGGCAACCCTCAGCCCGAGGTGGTTTCCCTGTCTGTTGCGGACGGCGCTGTGCTGAAGGCTGTTCTGCCTGTGAAGCCCGAGGTCACTCTGGGCGAGTACGTCGGCCTGAAGGCCACCAAGACCGTACATCCCATGGACGATGCTCAGGTTGAGGAAGAAATCACCCGTATGCGTGAGCGCAATGCCCGCATGATCACCAGCGAAGAGCCTGCTCGTCTGGGCGATACCGCTGATCTGGACTTCGAGGGCTTTGTGGACGGTGTTGCCTTCGAGGGCGGCAAGGCTGAGCATTACAATCTGGAGCTGGGCTCCGGCACCTTCATCCCCGGTTTCGAGGATCAGGTTCAGGGCCATTCTGCCGGTGATGAGTTCGACGTGAACGTCACCTTCCCTGAGGATTATCAGGCTGCTGAGCTGGCCGGCAAGCCCGCCGTGTTCAAGATCAAGCTGCATGAAGTGAAGAGCAAGGAGCTGCCTGAGCTGGACGACGAGTTCGCGAAGGACGTGAGCGAGTTCGACACCATGGACGAACTGCGCGCCAGCATCCGCAAGAACATGGAAGAGGCCGATCAGCAGCAGGCCGACCTGGACGTGGAGAACGCCCTGGTTGATCAGGTGATTGACGGTATGCAGGCTGAGATTCCTCAGGCCATGGTTGACAACTCTGTGGATGAGATGATTCGGGATTTCGGTTATCGTCTGTCCCAGCAGGGCCTGAAGCTGGAAGAGTACCTGAAGTATGTGGGCGAGGACATGGCTGCATTCCGCGCCAACTTCGCTGAGCGTGCTGAGAAGCAGGTGAAGATTCGTCTGGCTCTGGAGGCTGTGGCTGCCAAGGAGAACATCGTGGCTTCCGACGAGGAGTTCGAGGCTGAGGTCAAGCGCATTGCGGACCAGTACAAGATGGAGCCCGAGAAGGTCAAAGCTGTGGTGGACGCTGAGGCTGTGAAGAAGGATCTGGCCATCAACAAGGCCATCGACTTCATCAAGAGCAAGGCCGAGGTCACCGAAGAGACCGCCAAGGCTGCGGACGCTCAGTAATTTTTAACCCCAGGTGTTTGAATTGACCGGTGCGCAAGGGCGTATCGGTCAATTTTCACAAATCCGAAACAAAAGCATATAGGAGGCGAAACTCATGAGTTTGGTACCTTACGTGGTGGAACAAACCGCTCGCGGTGAGCGTTCCTATGACATTTTTTCCCGTTTGTTGAACGATCGCATCATTATGCTGAGCGACGAAGTAAACGACAGCACCGCCAGCCTGGTGGTAGCCCAGCTGCTGTATCTGGAAGGCCAGGATCCTGACAAGGACATCAGCCTGTATATCAACAGCCCCGGTGGTTCCATTTCTGCCGGTATGGCCATTCACGACACGATGAAATACATCAAGTGCGATGTGTCCACCATTTGTATGGGCATGGCAGCCTCCATGGGTGCGTTCTTGTTGGCCAGCGGCACGAAGGGCAAGCGTCTGGCGCTGCCCAATGCAGAAATCATGATTCACCAGCCTTTGATGCAGGGCCTTCAGGGGCAGGCTACGGACATCAAGATCCATGCCGATCACATTGTTCATCTGAAAAACAAGCTGAACGGGCTGCTGAGTGAGTACACCGGGCAGCCGTTGGAGACCATTCAGATGGATACCGAGCGGGACAATTATCTGACCGCCCAGCAGGCGGCTGAGTATGGCCTGATCGACAAAGTGATTACCAATCGTTAACCCCGTTGCCGAGCATGGTTCGGCGAGTGATCAAATAGGGAGTTTTATGGCTAACAACAATTCCGGAAAAGACAAAACCAAAAGCGCAATCTGCAGCTTCTGCGGCAAAAGCCAGGAGTCTGTGGAGCGCATGGTCATGGGGCCGGGCGTAAACATTTGCAGCGAGTGCATTGAACTGTGCTATTCGATCGTGCATGACGATGATCCCATGCCTCGCGCAGGTGCACGTACCCGCCGCCCCGCCAATTCTCCTGCGATTCCTTCGGTCAACATCATGACCCCGGCTGAAATCAAAGCCGGCCTGGATCAGTATGTGATCGGGCAGGATGACGCGAAAACTGTGCTGTCGGTGGCCGTGTATAACCACTATAAGAGAATCCTCAGCGGGCAGGACAACGATGTGGAGCTTCAGAAGAGCAATGTTCTGCTGTTGGGTCCCTCTGGCGTTGGCAAAACACTGCTGGCCCAGACGTTGGCTAAGATGCTGGGAGTCCCCTTTGCCATTGCCGATGCAACCACACTGACGGAAGCCGGTTATGTGGGCGAGGATGTGGAGAACATCCTGTTGAAACTCATTCAGGCGGCGGACTTTGACATTCCGAAGGCCGAAATCGGTATCATCTACATTGATGAGATTGACAAGATTACCCGCCGCAGCGAAAATCCGTCGATTACGCGCGATGTCGGCGGCGAGGGCGTGCAGCAGGCGCTGCTGAAGATTCTGGAGGGTACTGTCAGTAATGTGCCGCCTCAAGGCGGCCGCAAGCACCCCCAGCAGGAGTTTATCCAGATCAACACCAAGAACATCCTGTTCATCTGCGGCGGTGCGTTTGATGGGCTGGAGAAGCACATTCAGCGCCGTACCGATACCTCGGCGCTGGGCTTCGGCAGCCATCTGCGAGACACCGGCGACAAGGCATCGCGCGAGCTTCTGCGCCAGGTGGAGCCGCACGACCTCGTGAAGTTCGGCTTGATCCCCGAACTGATCGGCCGTGTCCCGGTCATCACTGTTTTGGACGACCTGGATGAAGACGCGCTGGTACGTGTGCTGAAGGAGCCCAAGAACAGCCTGATCAAGCAGTATCAGGCCCTGTTCAAGATGGACAACGTTCAGCTGGAGTTTACCGATAAGGCCCTGCGTGCAATTGCACGCAAGACCATCGAGCGCAAGAGCGGCGCACGCGGACTGCGCAGCGTTGTGGAAAATCTGCTCACCCCAGTGATGTATGAGATTCCCAGCGATCCGACCATCATTCGTGTGGTGGTGGATGAGGACACCGTAAACGGTGAAAAACCTCATTTGGAGTATGGCGCTGCCCGTAAGCGCTACAAGAACCAGTTTCCCGCGGAACAGTAATTGAATCTGGAGAAAAGCAGGCTTTCCGGCAAAGTTCGGAAGGCCTGCTTTGCATTACCATCGGCGAAGTACTCGACAAAATTATGTGCGATATGATATAATTACTATTCAAAGCCCTCGCCCTATTTTTCTTCGAGGGTGAAAGCGGCTGCCCCGCCGCCAGCAAAATTTTGCGGGCAGAATTCGACCAGCCGCTTTCGGGAGGTTTTCAATGTCTGAACGAGTTACCATTAAGGTAGACCACGATGTACTGCGCATGCCGACCATTGCATTGCGCGGGCTGGTGGTTTTCCCGAATAACGTTGTTCATTTTGAGGTGGGCCGCTCCAAATCGGTGGCCGCTGTGGAATGGGCGATGAATAATACAAATGCAGTATTTTTGACTGCCCAGCGTGAGATGGATACGGAAGAACCCGGCATGGGCGATCTGTACCCCATCGGCGTGGTTGCCGAGGTGCGCCAGGTGCTCCGCGTTTCGGATGATCTGGTCAAAGTGCTGGTGGAAGGCAAGTATCGCGCCTGCCTGACGGCTCTGGACACGGAAGGGGATTTCCTGCAGGCAACGGTGAAGCCGGCCCCTGTGCGCGGCTTGAATGACTGCGATGAAATCGAAGTGGACGCTGTGATGCGCAGCATTCGAGAAGCCTTTGAAGAATATCTGAGCCTGAGTCCGCGTTTGGCGAAAGATGTTGTGTACAACATCCTTAGTTGCGAAAATGCCGCACAGTTGTGTGATTATCTTCCCGCAAATCTTTTGTTCCGGTATCAGGACAAACAGTCCATTCTGGAGGAAGATACTCTGATGGGCCGTTTAGAGCATATTCTGGCATTGCTGCGCCGCGAATGCCAGGTCCTTCAGGTTGAAAAAGAAATCGACGACAAAGTCAATGAGCAGATGGACAAAAACCAGCGGGATTATTACCTGCGGGAACAGATGCGTGCCATCGCGGATGAGCTGGATGAGACGGAGGATGCCCGCGCTGAGGCGGATACCTATCGCGGCCGGATTCAGGCCCTGCCGCTGCCGGACGAAGCACGTGAAAAGCTCATGAAGGAGACGGATCGTCTGGCCCGTATGCAGGGAAACAGTCAGGAAGCCGCTGTGATTCGAACCTATCTGGACACCTGCCTGGATTTGCCTTGGGGCAAATTCACCGTAGACAATCTGGACATCAAGCGCGCACAGTCGATTCTGGACCGGGATCATTACGGACTGAAAAAAGTAAAGGATCGCATTCTTGAAATTCTGGCCGTGCGCAAGCTCAGCCCGGACGTTAAGGGTCAGATCATTTGCTTGGTTGGCCCTCCGGGTGTCGGCAAAACGTCCATTGCCCGTTCCATCGCGGAATGCATGGGCCGTACCTATGCCCGCATGAGTTTGGGCGGTGTACGGGATGAGGCCGAGATTCGCGGCCATCGGCGTACATACATCGGGGCGATGCCCGGCAAGATCATGAGTGCATTGAGCACCGCGAAAACGTCCAACCCGCTGCTGCTGCTGGATGAGATTGATAAACTGGCCGGAGACTTCCGCGGCGACCCGGCCGCGGCTTTGCTGGAAGTGCTGGACCCTGAGCAGAACAAGACGTTCAAGGACCATTATCTGGACATTCCCTTTGATTTGAGTGACGTGCTGTTCATCACCACGGCCAATGATGCTTCGGCCATTCCCGGCCCGCTGCTGGACCGCATGGATCTGATTGAACTGCCCAGCTACACGCGCGTGGAGAAGTTCCATATTGCGCGGAACCATCTGCTTCCCAAACAGTTGAAAAACAATGGGCTGGAGGGAATCGTTGCGCTGACCGATGATGCCATTTACGGCGTGATCGATGGATATACCCGTGAAGCGGGCGTGCGAAATCTGGAGCGCACCCTGGTGGATGTACTGCGCAAGTGCGCCCGGACGATTGCCGCCGGCGATGCAGAGCAAGTAACGGTTTCGGCCGAGGATTTGGAAAATCTGCTCGGCCCGCGCCGCGTGAAGCCGGAATTTCTGAACCGTACCCAGATGGTTGGCGTTGCCAACGGCCTTGCGTGGACCAGCGTGGGCGGCGAGACGCTTCCCATTGAAGTCCAGGTGATCGAAGAGGGAAGCGGTAAGATCGAATTGACCGGCAGCCTGGGCGATGTGATGAAGGAAAGCGCACAGTTGGCGCTCACGTATACCCGCGTTCACGCCAAAGAGTATGGAATTGACGCGGCAAAGCTTAAAACCGTTGACATTCACATCCATGCCCCGGAAGGCGCTGTTCCGAAGGACGGACCCTCGGCCGGTGTGACGCTGACCACGGCGCTGATTTCCTGCCTGTCTGGCCGACCGGTACGCGGTGATGTGGCGATGACCGGCGAGATCACGCTGCATGGCAATGTGCTGCCCATCGGTGGCCTGCGTGAAAAAAGCATGGCCGCCTATCGTGAAGGTATGAAAACGGTATTGATTCCGCAGGACAATGTGAGCGATCTGTATGATGTGGACCCCGTGGTTAAAAAGGCCATTCATTTTGTGCCGGTGAGCGATCTGTCTCAGGTGCTGAGCGCAGCGCTCGTCACCGAGACGGTTCTAGACAAGCGCCGCAGAGGCGGAAAACAGTCTCGCGCAAAGAGTGCGCCTTCCATTTTGCCCGCAGATACGGAACCTTCCGGCTCGATCATTCGCCAATAATTGCTTATGGACGGCAGGCCAAACCGGCCTGCCGCCTTTGGCATATAGAAGCGGCTGAAGAACAGATTTACTGCCATTCTGATTCTGCCGCCGAGGGACGGTTGAGCGAATTAAAAGAAAGGAACCCAAATGATGAATTACAACCAGGCCGATTTCAAGGCCTCCTATGGCCTGTTCAGCCAGCTTCCGGACAGTGACCGCCCCGAACTGGTCTTTTCCGGGCGCTCCAATGTGGGAAAATCCAGCTTGATCAACAAGCTTTGCAACCGCAAAAAGCTGGCGCGCGTCAGCTCCACCCCGGGCAAAACCGCGACCATCAACTTTTATGAGGTCGGCAACGTCTATTTTGTGGATTTGCCGGGCTATGGCTACGCCCGCACCTCCGCCAGCGAACGCAAACGCTGGGATGAATTGATCAACGGCTATTTTGAGTCGGACCGGCAGCGCACCGTTGTAGTGCAGCTGCTGGACTGCCGGCATGCCCCCTCGGCTGATGATATGCAGATGATGGAGTACCTGCGCTACCATCAAATGCCCTTTGTTGCCGCGCTGACCAAGGCTGATAAGCTGAAAAAAAGCCAGCTGGCGGCCACCTGCGATGAATTCAAGACCATCTGCGAGCCGTATGGCTGCCAAGGTGTGGTGCTGACCAGTGCGGAAAACGGCTACGGCATTGAGGAATTGAAAACGGTTTTGGAGAGTTTCCTGATTCCGGAGGTATGATCGATGGCCTATAATGAATTTGCGTATTTTTACGATGAATTCAATGGGGAAGCGGACTATGACACCCTGTTTCGATACGTGGATGGGGAATTGCGGCGCCACGAACAGATCCATGGCATCGTACTGGATCTGGGGTGTGGAACCGGGGACCTGACGCTGATGCTGACCCAGGCCGGTTATGACATGATCGGTGTGGATCAGTCGGAAGAGATGTTGGCCGTTCTGCGAGACAAAGCTGACCAGCTTGGCTTGCTGGACCGCCTGCTTCTTCTGAAACAGGACATTCTATCGCTGGATCTGTACGGAACCATCGGGGCAGCCATTTCAACCTTTGACACCTACAATCACATCCCGCCGCAGCAGTTCCAGGCCGCCATTGCCAAGGCCGGCTTCTTTATGGAGAAGGGGGGCGTGTTCGTGTTTGACCTGAACACCCCCTATAAGCACCAGAAGATTCTGGCGGACGGGCATTTTTCCGTGGAAACGCCGGATGCATGCTGCCAGTGGGACAGCCGCTATGACCCGGATGTGGGCCGCGTGGATTTGAACGTGCACATTCATTACGACGAAACGGATGAATCGTTTGAGGAGCATTTCTGCGAGTACACCTATTCTCTGCCGCAGGTGCGCAGTGCACTGGAACAGTGCGGCTTTCAGCTAGAACGGGTACAGGACGGAGAGACCTTCGGCCCGCTGCGGGAGGATTCTCAGCGGATGATTCTTACCGCCGTCAAGCAATATACGCAGCTGCAATCGGGCAGGCAGTAATGCCGTTCCATCGATTTACAGGAGAATACAACAATGGAAGAAAAGAATATGGTACGCGCTCTGTCTGAAGACGGCGGCGTTGTATTTTGCGGAGTGGACAGCACGGCGCTGGTGCAGCGCATGGAGCAGATTCACCACACCGGAGCGGTGGCAAGCGCGGCGTTGGGCCGCCTGCTGACGGCTGCCAGCATGATGGGCATTATGCTGAAAAGCCCGGAGGATTCCATCACTCTGCGGGTAAAAGGTGACGGCCCTCTTGGAATGCTGATTGCCGTGACCGATGGCATGGGCTGCGTAAAGGGCTGTGTGAGCCATCCGCTGGTGGACCTTCCGCCTCGCGCCGATGGACATCTGGATGTGGGCACTGCCGTGGGTCGAAACGGCACGCTGAGCGTCGTGCGGGATCTTGGCCTGCGAGAGCCGTATGTGGGGCAGATTCCGCTGGTTTCCGGTGAAATTGCGGAGGATATTATCTCGTACTATGCCACCAGCGAACAGATCCCCAGCGCCTGCGCCTTGGGCGTTTTGGTCAATCCGGATCTGACCATTGCCTGCGCGGGCGGTTATCTGGTTCAGCTGCTGCCCGGGGCCACGGATGAGGAAATTACGCAGCTGGAGAACAATCTGGCGGCGGCACCCAGCGTTACCGAAATGCTGCGCCAGGGAATGACGCCGGAAGATATGATGGAGCGGGTCATGAAGGGCTTCGGACCGCAGATTCTGGACACCCACCGGGTGGACTACCGCTGCAATTGCAGCCGGGAACGCACGGAACGTGTGCTGATCAGCCTGGGTCGGGATGAGCTGAAGCGGCTGGAAGAGGAAGAGCCGGACGGTACCGTGGAAGTGCTGTGCCAGTTCTGCGACAAAAAGTATCACATTCCGCTTGCGCCGCTGCTGCGCGAAATTGAGCGCAATGCAAAGGCTTGAACCTTTTTGAACCAGGAATCAGGAAAGAAGGAGAATTATGACCCACGAGCAATTCTCGGAGGGCTTTCGGGACGGGCTGCCCATTGCAATGGGCTACTTTCCGGTCAGTTTCACATTTGGCATGAAGGCGATTGCCTGCGGGCTGACCGCCTGGCAGGCAAGCCTGATTTCCCTGACCAATTTGACGTCGGCCGGGCAGTTTGCCGGGCTGACCATCATTGCCGCTGGCTCTTCACTGACAGAAATGGCTTTGACCCAGCTGGTCATCAACCTGCGCTATGCCCTGATGTCCCTTTCGCTTTCGCAAAAGCTGAGCGCCCGGGTGACGCCGCTTCAGCGCTGCATCATCGCATACGGCAACACGGATGAGATCTTTGCAGTGGCCAGCAACAAGCAGGGGAGTGTCGGGCTTCTTTATATGCTGGGGCTGGCTTTTGGCCCCATTATCGGCTGGGTAAGCGGTACTTTGGTGGGCGCAATCGCGGGGGATGTACTTCCTCTCGTTTTGCAAAGTGCGCTTGGAATTGCCATTTACGGTATGTTCGTGGCCATTGTCGTTCCGCCCATGAGGAAATCACAGCCGGTATGCGCTGTTGTGGCGATCGCGCTGGTCATCAGCTGTTTGTGCCGCTATACGGCACTGGTTCAGTGGATCACCCCCGGCTTTGCAATCATCCTCTCCACCGTGGCTGCCGCGGCGGTTGGTGCCGCAATGTTCCCGTTGAGTGAAGAGGAGGTTACCGCATGATTTACTGGTATATTCTGGTGATGGCGGGCGTGACCTACCTAATTCGTGTGGTGCCGTTGGTACTTTTCCATAAGAAAATCGAAAACCGTTTCGTTCGCTCGTTTCTGTACTATGTTCCGTATGCCTGCCTGACGGCAATGACCATCCCGGATGTGTTTCACTCCACCTCCAACCTGTATTCGGCGCTGACGGGTCTGGTTGTGGCTGTGATTCTGGCATTGCGCCGGAAGAGCCTGCTGGTCGTGGCCATTTGGGCATGCGTTGCGGTATTTGCCGCCGAGCAGATTTTGCCGATCCTTCTGCCTATCTAACGCCGTTTCTAAGCGTCCACAGCCTGGATTGGCTTATAGTATCTAATACTAAAAACAGCAACCCCTTTTCATGAAACTTTGCCGTGAAGTTCCAGAGAAAAGGTGGTTGCTGTTTTTTGTTAGGGGTCAGAGCCAGGGTAGGGGATGGCCTTCATTGCGCCGAAGGGGCGGATTCTTCAAAGGATTCCGGATGCGTTTTCACGCGGCACACCAGCGCGTTGGCAAGAATGTAGCAGACGCGGGCGCTGGCGCGATCTCCGATTTTGTCGTAGAGACGACCGGCACTCATGCATTCGCCTTTCACAGTGTATGTGCTGTTGGCTACATATCCGACAAGTCCCAGCCCGGGCAATTCTACGCGAATGGCTTCTTTGTCGTGACGGTTTTCCGGCTCTTTGACCAACGTTAGCTTTTGACCCTCATGAAACGGGGCAGTACCGTAATAAGAATTCAACCCGACGATTGTAATAAAAGCCTTCATTGTTTGTTCCTCCTGTTTCTCCTAATCTGCAATCCGCACTATACGGCGTCTTCCTTGCGCTGGTATAAGTATAGCAGATGATTCATCCTATAATCAGGACTTTTAATACATCACTTTGATTTTCTATGCGGCGAATAGAGAAACAAACGAGAAACAGGGGAGAGGGCATACAAAAAAGCGTCCAAAGCTTTTCATAAGCTTTGGACGCTTTCTGGTGCCTCCGATCGGAATCGAACCAATGACACGGGGATTTTCAGTCCCCTGCT